>AZIJ01018782.1_pt1 | contig 10896 bp, 13 predicted proteins | sample 359151 | NCBI WGS metagenome assembly AZIJ01 (sample SAMN02429718, study PRJNA222666) | marine sediment metagenome | biome: Sediment sample; isolation source: enrichment culture of sample MGS-ElMAX(UA) from oil contaminated site at the... | place: Egypt: El Max | collected 2013-01-23 | depth 9.22 m m | reverse complement strand
TGTCGCTCATTAGCCGGTTACACAAAAATTCGTACACCCCCGGTGTCGATCCCGCATCGCTTTGTCCATTCGATTTTTAGCCCCTTCCACTGCTTGCTCAAGGCTGTCTTCGTGACAGAATCGTCGGGACAGCAGCTTACTGATGGCCAAGCGTAGCTCATCCCAAGCCTCGTCGATGGTGTCATTGTGGTCGCTGGAGACACTCACTGGCTCAGAAGGCTGTTGTTCGAGCATGGACTTTAAGCGAATCAGGATTTCAGTGTTCTGAGATCGCTTCATTCTGAGTAGTTACCCCACTTTTATCCAAAAGTGCGAGTGAGTGAGTGAGTGTCATTGATTCATAAGGGTTTTTTATTGGGTATTTTCTAGGAAAGACATCTTAGCTCATTCCAAGAGTTAAAGTGAGTAATTGCACTGACCGGCCAGGTGGTATGCATCTTGACCGACTGCAAACGACCCATTGCAGCCGCTCGCGAATGACTCAAACCGGCCAAAAGCGGTCGCTCCTCACCAGCAATCCCACTAAGCCCTTGGCAATCCAACGCATTAAAAGCATTATGCCAGTAACTGCTCACGCGCAGTACCCTCTTTGGCGGCATGGATGCCTTGCTTTCCTCATAAAAGCATTGATTCCCCCATGGTGGCTCGTTGTGTGGCCTGCTGCTGCACGATACGGCCATAATTGATTAGACCGCGTTCGGCATATTGTCGGGCAGAAAAGATGGGGCATGCGCACAACAGACTGATCGGCAAGGAAAATATCAGGACGTTCAGCGGAACGTTGTGCCGCACATTAATCTTGCGTTCGGTATAGTCGCTGTTAGACCTGCGATTTTCTCAAGAATTGAATATATCCGAAAAATATTGGTCGATTTTAGGAAAAATAGGATGGCAGATACACAGAACTCAAGTTTGAGCAGGGCGAAGACGAACAAAGAAGACGAGTTTTACACACAGTTGGAAGACGTCGAACGGGAACTCAAGCACTATCGGAAACACTTCAAGGACAAGGTTGTCTACCTCAACTGCGACGACCCGAGGGTCAGTTCCTTTTTCCACTTTTTCTCTTACAACTTCGAGATGCTCGGTCTCAAGAAGCTGATCGCAACCTGCTACAGGAGTCAGAAGCGTGACCTCTTCAGCGAGAATGACAGCGCGCGCGCTATTTTCCTGGAGTACGAAGGCGATAAGGACGGTGACCGCATCCCGGGCGAAGATGAGATCGATGTCAAATTCTTGGAAGGCGACGGAGACTTCCGAAGCGCGGAGGCCATCGAACTTTTGAAGCAGGCGGACATCGTGGTCACAAATCCGCCTTTCTCCCTCTTTCGGGAATATGTCACGCAACTCATCGAGCATGACAAGAAGTTCATCATTCTGGCGAACCAGAACGCCATTACCCTGAAGGAGATCTTTCCGCTTCTTAAGGATGACAAGATGTGGTTGGGCGCAAACAGCGGGGATATGAGTTTCAAAGTTCCCGACCACTACACGGAACGTGCAACACGTTTCTGGGTTGACGAAACTGGTCAGAAGTGGCGGAGCTTTGGGAACATGTGCTGGTTCACGAACTTGGACTACCGAAAGCGCCACGAGGATTTGATTCTCTATAAGACCTACAACCCTGACGAATACCCAACTTACGATAACTTTGATGCCATAGAGGTCGGTACAGTCGCTAACATCCCAAAGGACTACGAGGGTGTTATGGGTGTCACTCCCGGTTTTTTCGCGAAGCACAATCCCGACCAGTTTGAGATTGTTGGTATAACCAAGACGTGGTTCGGCATAGCGACCAAGACTTATCCACAGCAAGAACAGGTGAGCACGAACGGCAAGGTTACCCTCGTGGGGAAATTGAACGATGGCGCAGTGATCAAGGTGGCCACGCCCCCCACTGGTAAAACCTACTACAAAGTTCACGGTGAGCTCTTCACACAAACATACCCTCGCATCCTGATCCGAAATAAGAAGGTTGAAGCCTGATGGAAATCGAACTCAAAAAGATTCGCGTCGAAGACTTGGTCGCAGATTACGAGGATGACGCCGAGGGCGGTGTGCGTGGATACGGTGGGAGGCTCGACATTCGTCCGCCCTACCAGCGTGAGTTTGTCTACGACGCCAAAGAGCGCAATAAGGTCATTGATACGCTAACACAAGACTTCCCACTGAACGTTATGTACTGGTCTGTGCGAAACGATGGCTCCTATGAAGTTATCGATGGCCAGCAGCGAACCAGTTACCGTCAGTCATATAACGACCTCACCCCGAATGTGCGAGCTTACTTCCATATGTACCGGGAGAGCCGCTCAGAAACCAGTAAAAACGAGATCAAAAAGGCGATGCTGCCCGCTATCGAAGCCGCAGCGGATCTGTTCAATCTGTTGGATGGGCCTATTTCCAAAAAGGCTGACTATCAGGCCCTGAGTGATGCGCTGGCTGAGTATGCCAAAGCGCTGGAGCAGATCATGACTCCGTTGCTCGATGTGGTTAATGCGCAGCATGCTATCGTCCTGGAGAATGAGCTTAAAACGTTCAATTCCGAAATTCGGCAGCGTGTGGCCCAGCTTCAGATCGAGGGTGAGGTTGACTTGCCCAAGCTGCTTGAGCAGTTTGACTGAGGTTGAGTAGCAACAAGACACCCGGCTTAGGCCGGGTTTTTTGTGCCCTGAGTATAGGAATTGACCTGAGGCCAAGGCCAAAAAACACGAAAAGGCTGCAAAAGCAGCCTTGGCGTAATGAGAGTAAACCCATAACCTATGACCAATAACCACTAGAGTGGCGCCATGACCTCTGTTGGGCTCGGTTTGTGTTTGAATCACGTCCGAATGCCGCTTTGGTCATTATGCAGCCGTTCATGTAGAGTCATTAGGCCAAGTCTGGTTTCGTGCTGGCTACCTACCGAGTCTGCTCAGCAGGTAGGGGTTCTGGCCAGACTCCAGAGCCCCATTTGAGTCGCCAGAAGGCGGTTAGCTAACCACCTCAACCAGGTCATCAGGAATAGTCAGAGTGACCTTGTTCCCGACGTTAATGTCGTTGATTTCGTCCATAGTGCTGTTGAGCATTCGCTCGTAGTGGCGAATTTGCTCATTCAGTTTATTGAGAGCAGGGGAGTCCTTCTCAAGGATGCCTACTTTTGGAATCTCTTTGGCTTCTTTTGCCATCTCGAAGTAGGAGGTAAGCTCTTCGAAGCTTAGTACTCTCAGAGAGCTGGATCTGCGCAGGTTCCCGGAGACAAGCGCAGTCTTGCCGTCAGTAATGAAGCGACGATACACCGCAGCCTTTACCAGCAAGCTATTGAGCTTGGTTTCTGCATTTTTGTTTGCAATCGCGACGCGAACGCTTGCCAGAACATCAGTGAGGCTCGCGATGCGCTCAAGCAGTTCGACGGCCTGTCCTACATGTGCCTGGTAGCTGGCCTCAACCTTCTCGTGCAAGGTCATAACAGGGAAGGGGCCTATCGCTTCGGCGAGGGTGCTGGAAATTTCGTCAATATGACGAGTAAGACGCTCAACGACCTTGTGCGCTCTGTTCAGAGATACCGTTATCTCAGCCATGTGTCTTATCCTCTCTCTTGGGATGCGGGATTATACCATATATTGCCCGCCAGGCAAGCATTTAACTGAAAATTGTCATGAGGGCCATGCTGTCGCTTACAGATGGAATATTTCGCGGCTCCCTGGTTACACTGGCGGTACGCTTTAAAAGGGGCATCTGGTTGACTGGTGGGAAAGAACCTCAGCTAAATCTGTTTGATTTTTAAATTGGACGCAGTGACATGGTTAATAAAGAACTAAAAAACAAGCTTATCCGCGTATTCGAAAGGACGGAAAAACTAGAGCCCCATCTTGATCATAGTGTTGATATGGATAATGTCTGCGACATCCTTTTCGAGAACATTACAGCCGCTGAGCTTGCAAGAAAGTCTCAGAAGACGTTTTCAGATACTCTTTATTTGACAGTGTTGTATTGGGCTTTATCGAGTCAGAAGCATCGTGGAGCCGTTCTTCACCAGGCTAGAGTGCATGGTGTACAACACTACTTCCTGATGGCGATAGTGGATAAGCTTAATGAAAACTTCCTTTCTGATTTCTCCGGAAATAGAACAAATGCAAACAGCATGAATGAGGTGCTTTCAGCTTCTATTACTGACTTGATAATAACATCTTCTCTTAATCCTGCTGATTTGGATTACCCAAGACAAGCCTGGTCTGCACCTGGTTATTTTGAAGCAGTGGTCGCTGCCGGGTGGGATTGCAGGGATATTCTAAGAGCTATGGAGCCAATGCAGATCATTTCTGCTAGAAGTGCATTATCTCCAAGGGGTATTAACGTTTTTGATCCTGATGCTGGTGATTCTAGTCCAGAAGAACCATTTACGCTATTCAAAAAAGAACAGCTAATTCCTTTATTCCATCTTTTCAAAGAGTTTCATGGGGATTATCAGGCACAAATTAAGATGGAGCGATTTCTACAGAATATAGAAGGGTGTGAGAACTTTGTTTTTACCGACGTTGAGGCAGTTTCGTTTGTTTTTGGGAATGATTTAGAGCGTTTTTTTGACGAGGCGCTATCTGATTTTGATCATCATAAGGACGCAATCTTCAGGGTGATAGGCTCGTTTCGTAATGATGGAAAGCTTATTCAGCTCAATGATCTTCCAAAGTCAATTACAGCAAAACTACTCGAATATAATGCCCTTCTAGCAGAAGACTTAAAGTTCATTCCTAAAGTATCCAGAAACCATCCAAAGCATCGGATTGAGTCAGATTTTAATTTATAAGAATAGGAAAATAAAAATGAGATATGACGCGAAATTTCTAACGACTCATCAAGAGAAGATGAGGATGATAAAAAGCAGCGGTCTTTTGAACCCAAATGAAAGCAACCATAAATCCGCGTGTGATGAATACTTTAAGGATATTTCTTTTTATAAGTTTTTTGAGGTAATTCTGGATGATAAGGAAAATTGGTATGATGACGCTATAAACATGGTTATGAGTGACTCTGAGCGAGGAGGCGACATGGTGAGATTAGCCATAATGCAAGGAGCAGAAGTCAAAATTTATAATGATATGATCCGAACAATAAACTGGTCTCGGGCAAAAATGCCAGAGAACACTGCTCTTCTATTTAACCGAGAGCCGAACAAGAATTTTCTTAAGAACTTAAGAGCTTTAATAAACAGCAAAGGGTTCAATATTAGTCAAATAAAACATGTTGTTTGGTATGAAACAGCAAATATAATCTATCAGAACCTTGCTGAGGCAGGGGTGAGTGAATCCGTTCTCATGAAGTCGATGACCGCTAAAGAGATTATGGCGGCTGGAAAGGCTGTCGAGAACAGAGGGATCAGGCTATATCCAGAAGGGTATGTTCAGACATATCCATCCCAACCATTTATGGAGCTTTCCCAGCAGGATCTGTACCCCTTGTTCAATTTATTAAAAGAACTTCATGGCCCTTTTCATGCTCAATCACTGATTAATATAGAAGACAAACATGTCGAAGAAATGGTTTTCTTAAAGAAAGATGATCTTCCGTTAGAATATGACATTAAAAACAAGGGCAATGAACTTAATAACTTTTTAAGCAGCTTGATTAAAAAGCCAGGGAAAAACTCAAAATTGATAGGGTATATCGTAGGAGCCTATCGTAATTCGGGGTGCGTCTACGAGCTTGACCAATTAGAAGAAAAGTTACTGAAAGGTTTGATTAAGTCAGGATTTTTAGTGGCAGATGACGTTAAGACCATGCCAAATACAATTAAAAAAAATAAGAAGCTCATTGTCGAGCACGATTTTTCAATATAAGGAGCGAGAGAGTGAGCAGCAATTCTTCTTTTGTGTTAAATCACATGACTATAATGTCCGACATGTCTAAAAGCGGACTTCTGGATTCAGAAGAAAGCTCCTTTAAGGCGGCATGTGATTATTACTTTGAAAAGATACCTATGTCGGATCTGTTCAGGAAAATATTGGAAGAACGTGATGAAGGTAAGATATATAACGCCATTGTCTTCATCGCGCTGAGTGATCTCGATTATGGTAGGCAGCTAATTGATCTTGCCAGGATGCATTGCTCTGATATCGCTCTTTATAATAAGTGCATATCTTTTATTGACTCTTCGCCAGTCAGTGTTGGATCTGGCGATGAGGGGCTTATTTTAAACAGGGTTCCCGGTGAAGATCTTCTCTCTAATTTAAGAACCTTGGCACATTCTATAAATTTAGATATTAACTCGGTCAAATGGTCTTTAAACAAGGACGCTTCAAGCATTTTGCTTAAAAACCTGTTCTGTTGCGGGTACTCGCCAAATCTTGTTATGAGCAGAATGTCGTCTAAGGAAATTTTGGCAGCTTCTTCCGCGATTAAAGAATTTGGATTTGACGTCCTCCCAAAAGAAGCAGAGGCTGAATATGAAAGCAGATTCAGAGGAGAAATGTCTTTTGAGAATACTAAGCCTCTATATAACTTTATGAAGTTCTTGCACGGGGCTTACAAGGCTCAGGTCATTATTGAAAATGAGCTTCCTCCATATGATAAAAAGGTTTTCTTAAACAAAGAAGACGTGCTTTTTATGATCAAAGGAGATTCTCTCAAAGAGGGACTTTCAGGCTTCTTTAAAGAAAATCCATTTAAGAAAGGAGATAACTACAAGCTCATTGACAGAGTTGTTGGCGCATTTCGTAACTCTGGGTGCATTGGGGAGCTGGATTCAGTGCAAAGCAGAATTATTGTTAAGCTGTTTGCTGCGGGAATCTTGTGTGAAGATGATGTCGAGAAATTGCCAAGTTCAAAGCATGCTCTTCAAGGGGAAATGATGCGCAGGGATTTTTCAATTTGATATCTTCAATAGTCGGATCAAACCAAGTAATTTTGTGATCTGATTACTGCTTATTTCGAGGGTTTTCTTGTGAGTGAAAGTGCTATTTGTGAAATTTTAAGGGGTCATACTAACAGAAAATTTGACCCGGAAATGTCGTACGAAAAAATCAAGGACATTTTATCCGTTGATGTTTCTGAAGAAGACCATAAGGATGAATTCAAGAAATTCCAAAAGCTACTTGAGGAAGAGAGAGACATAAACATTGTTGCTTTCGCTTCAGTGTGCTGCCTGTATAATGGTCGTGAAGATCTTTTGCACATAATAAATAAAAAGTCTGTCTATAAGACTACTTCAATTTTCTGTGCTTTCTTGTGTGCTGTTGCATACTATATGCCTGAAGGGTCTGATCTAAGGAAAGAGACTTTTTATGCGTTCCATAAATTGACACCCAAACCCTTGAGCGTTGATTTTTTTGAAGTTTGCCTGGGTAGATTTGACTGTGTAAATTTGCTTAATAAAAAATCAATCCCTGGTGTATCTGAACTGATTTTCAGTGTCATTGACGAGTCGGATGTAATTTTTACAAATGAGTTGATTTATCATCCTGAATTCTCATCAAGGATGAGCGACTCTGTTGTTGACAAATACTTAGCCAGTATTCTTTTCGGGCGTCGACAGCTAGATTTTATTGAGTGCTTTTCTCCTGACTTCTTTGATTCCTTACAATGGGAGGGCAAAACTGACCATCTATTCTCTGAAAGGAATATTGATATTATATCGTCAATATATATACATGGGATTAAGCACGTTCTGGTTGACGAAAATATGAATGAAGCGTTTTCGTCAATTTCTCTCCTGCCTTCTCCTTTCTGCGGAAGCAAAGAGGTTAATGAAAAACTAAGAAGTTCTATTTCCGCGAAACTAATAGAATCTCTTCATGAAACTATAGAGCATGTTGAAAAAGAAGGCAGTTTGGGCCCTGATTCAGTAGCCCCTCTGGTGAACTTAATTTATGAGTCTAAAGGTAACAGAGGCTTCAAGGAAGCCATTATCAAGATCATGGATGTTCACGGTGACGTTGCTGATATGATGGCTAAGGCCTTCAATAAGAAGCTAGACAGCATCGAGATTCATGACGAAAAGTTTAAAAATAGGCTAAAAAGGATAGAAATCTCTGACGATTTCTCTCTCTAGCTTAACGCTTTTCTGCGGATGAAGACCCCGCCCTGACGGGCGGGATGAGGTAGGATTGCTACAGACTAGCAGTTAGACGCTTGTGAACGCATAAGCAGGTTTGTGCGGATCACCTGGTACTCCTCGCTGGAGATATGCCCCTTGCTCGCTAATCGATGAGCGTCACGCAGGCTCTCAATGTATTCCCGATTGCTCGTGACAAAGGAGGTTGGCGTATTGAGACTGACACTGGTGGTCTCATCCGAACCATGCTGATGACCACGATGCCAGGCAGTCTCTTTCTCCATAGCAAACTCGGCGAGCCTTCGGCCTTCCTCTTTGTCGAGGTACGGAATCACCAGATGCGAACACTGGGTTAGCAGGCGAATACGTGAGTAGGGGAAAAGCAGGTGAGGGCAGGTCTCTTCCTCAATGCTGATCAGTTCTGCCCAGGGAAAGTCTTTGATGCTATAGCCTTCGTCCCGGTACCGATAGAGGAGAACAACTCGCTCGTCAGTAGCTGCGATGATCGAGCGTTGACTAAACAGGGAGTACATCTTCTTTTGGTTTGCGATGAAACGAATCTCTTCGCCATCTAGATACTTTGAAATGACATCTTTACATTCTTCGATGTTTTTAATCATGGCGCATGCCTCTTTTTTGTTGTTGTTTTCGATAGGGCAAGCCAAGCAGAAATAGACTAAGAATGAAGGTTTCCACGCCTACCAGGATAAAGCTTAGGTAGAAGTGTGGAATCCAGATCATGCCATTTCCCCATTCCATGTCCCGCTTTTGAAGATCCAGGTATACCCGATTGTCTTCCTTTCTGGCTCTAAATACACCGGGGTACTCTTGGCCTTGCACAGGCCCGAGCCAATAGAGATCCCCAGGTGTTTGGTGTAGCAGCGCTATGTTGGCTGCTGTTGTCTGATAATCAGTTTTATCGATAACCCATTCCCGCCCCGGAAACTCTTTGCCTTCAAATAGAAGGCGGGTCTCGTAGCCTGAATTCATGTTCCAGGCTTGTTCTGGATGCGTTTGAAGGTAGTTCTCCCCCATAATCCACACACGCCCGGATATCAGCAGCATGCTGAATCCAATCATCAGTTTTGCTGCGTCGTGGCGTGTTAACGCTTGTCGCTCTACGGCCACTGTGAGGCTGTACAGCGCCAGCAAGACATAGACCACCTCTAGTACCGGCTCCCCACTAAAAAGGGCCTCCTGCGTTGAGACAAGGGTGTCAGGCAGGATCGGCGCTAGCAGCGTCTCAAGCGGATAGAGGAAAACGATCAGGAGAGGGTAGAGGTAGTGTGCTCGCTTTAAAACAGTGTTTGGCGCGATAGCGAGAAGCAAAAATGTCGCTACCGCCAGAATAAACAACCCGTCTTTGGTGCATACAAAGTACAAGTCGATCACATGCATGTCGTGAAGAATGACGGCGGCAACAAAAAATAGCGCGGCAGTTATATGTAAGGCTTTATGCATGTGAAATTCGTTTTATTTTGTAAGTTATTGTTTTTCCATACGAATTTCAAGCGTTAATTTGAGATGTTTTGTAGAAACCCTTGTGTAAAAAAATAAAAAATTGCCATGACTAAATTGATCATGACTTTAGGAAGAACAAGTTCTTTTGGATCAAGGTTTTTGGTGAAAGAGGTATGTTTTGCAACATGATTGGTACAGGCTACTAGGATTCCGATCTCAACAATGAACTGAAGCGTTTTATCGCCTATACCGCCTGCAATAGCGCTGATAAGAATGATTATTGCTGCGAAGTTAATATGAGGCAGGATGTCGAAACCGGCGTCTTTTGGACTATTTTTCGGTTTTTTTTCTAGAGTCAAGGTAAAGCCTATATTTACTGTCAATATTTACTGACATATTGACATCTCTTTGTGCTGTTGTCGATGGGAATGGGGCCTGGAGTTGAAGCGCCCCGCCATACCGGCAGGGGCTAATCTCAGCCGGGTGTTGCCTCACCTATTAACGAATTGATTCATGTACCATCGCCCGCTGAATTCAGAAAAATCTTCAAGCTGTTTGGCGCTGACGCTCAGCCACCCGCCAGTCCACGACGAAAACGCTTTCTCTCCGCTCATCTCATATACGTTTTCAGGGAATGTGCGAACTGAATACACTCCATTTTCAGTCGCGTAGTTCCTTCCCAGTTCAGTGAAATAATCGCCCTTGATCCAGAATTTTTCCTCTCCCTGGTAAGCAAGAATCACCTTTTTAAAAGGCGTATTCTGCATAGCCTCTGCGTACTGGAAAAGAACCCGAATCACGTCGATCTGACTTTTTTCCGGGTCGATCTCAGTCAGGTCAAAGACCAGCGTATCGAAGCCAAAGAACCCGTCGTAATAGGTATCGACCTCCACGCCTTGGTTTCGGCTGTCTTCATCCATCACCGTGGACATGGGCTCGTCCAGCTTGTAATGGGAGATGATCGGCAGAGAGAGCAGAAAACTCCCGATCAATCCAATGAGTGCCACCAAAATCGTATGCATCATCTTCAGTACCCCTTGAGTGCTTCGTCCGCTTCGATGTCCCGATCAGCGCAGTACTTCACCATCGCCCAGCCATATTCCCCCATCACTCTGTAGCAGCGCTGTATGAACGGGGTTGCGCTTTCAGGATATGTATTTAGCGCGTTGAGTGACTGGATATCCCGGTCAGCGCAGTACTTCACCATCGCGGCGCCATACTCGCCCATCGTCGAGCGGCAGCGGGCTATGATATCGTCTTTTTCATCGGCTTGGACAGGCAGCATAGCGCCCAACAACGCTACGAGTAGGAGGGTGGTAGTGATTGAAGGTAGCTTCATGAGATATCCCTTTTCCTTGGGTTGATGAATACGCTACCGGGCTTGGCCAGCAGCGTAATGAGTTCTAGTC
>AZIJ01017868.1_pt1 | contig 10910 bp, 9 predicted proteins | sample 359151 | NCBI WGS metagenome assembly AZIJ01 (sample SAMN02429718, study PRJNA222666) | marine sediment metagenome | biome: Sediment sample; isolation source: enrichment culture of sample MGS-ElMAX(UA) from oil contaminated site at the... | place: Egypt: El Max | collected 2013-01-23 | depth 9.22 m m | reverse complement strand
CAGAAGCTCAGAAGCTCAGAAGCTCAGAAGCTCAGAAGCTCAGCGGGCGGTCGCCCTGCTCGTCCTTGATGCGGGTCGGCAGACCCATGTCGTTGAGCAGGTTGATGAAGGGCTTGGGATCCAGCTCTTCCACGTTGGTCATGTGCTTCACGTCCCACTCGCCGCTGGCGATCAGCAGGGCGGCGGCCACCGGCGGCACACCGGCGGTGTAGGAAATGCCCTGGCTGCCCACTTCGGCATAGGCGTCGGCGTGGTCGGCCACGTTGTAGATGAACACTTCCTTGTCCTTGCCGTCCTTCTTGCCCTTCACCTGGTCACCGATGCAGGTCTTGCCGGTGTAGTCGGGGGCCAGGGAGGAGGGGTCGGGCAGCACGGCCTTGACCACCTTGAGCGGCACCACTTCCAGGCCTTCGGCGGTTTTTACCGGCTGCTCGGACAGCAGGCCCAGGTTTTTCAGCACGGTAAACACATTGATGTAGTGTTCGCCAAAGCCCATCCAGAAACGCACGTTGGGCACGCCCAGGTTCTGGGACAGGGAGTGCACCTCGTCGTGGCCAGTCATGTAGCTGGTCTGGCTGCCCACCACCGGCAGATCGTCGGTGCGCTTGTGCTCGAACATTTGGTTCTGCACCCACTCGTTGTTCTGCCAGGACCAGACCCGGCCGGTGAACTCGCGGAAGTTGATTTCCGGATCGAAGTTGGTGGCGAAGTAACGGCCGTGGCTGCCGGCGTTGATGTCGATGATGTCGATGGAGTCGACGCTGTCGAAGTACTCGTTCACCGCCACGGCGGCGTAGGCGTTGACCACGCCCGGGTCGAAACCGACGCCCAGAATGGCGGTAATGCCCTTCTCTTCACAGATGGCCTTGCGCTTCCACTCGTAGTTGGCATACCAGGGCGGATTTTCACAGATTTTGGCCGGATCTTCGTGAATGGCGGTGTCGAGGTAGGCGGCGCCGGTCTCGATACAGGCCTGCAGCACCGACATATTGATGAAAGCCGATCCGACATTGATCACCAGTTGCGACTGTGTTTTGTCAATCAATGCCTTGGTGGCGTCGATATCGAGCGCATCCAGGGCATGGGCTTGCAATTCACCGGCAACCTTCAGGCTGCCCTTTTCCCGCACGCTGTCGACGATTTGCTGACATTTCTCGACAGTACGCGAGGCGATGTGAATGTTACCCAGTACATCGTTATGTTGCGCACATTTGTGGGCAACGACTTGGGCAACACCACCGGCACCAATAATCAGAACGTTCTTCTTCATCTTTTTCCTCTAGAGCCTCCTTGAAAGGCTGCGTTGTGGTTACTCCATGCCTCAGGAGAGGCTGTTTACAAAGTCGTCAAAGGTAAATTCCCTGACCAGATTTACGCTGCCGTCGAGCTCGCGCACGGCAATGGCCGGCATTTGCACGCCGTTGAACCAGTTTTTCTTCACCATGGTGTAGCCGGCGGCATCGATAAAGGATAGCCGATCCCCTACTCGCAGCGGCTGCTCGAAGCTGAACTCACCGAAGATGTCGCCGGCCAGGCAGGATTTGCCGCATACCATGTACTGGTGTTCGCCGTCGTTCGGCGCCATCTTGGCGGTTTCCCGGTAGATCAGCAAATCGAGCATGTGGGCCTCGATGGAGCTGTCGACGATGGCCAGCTGCTTGCCGTTGAACAGGGTGTCGAGCACGGTCACTTCCAGCGAGGTGCTCATGGTGATGGAGGCTTCGCCGGGTTCCAGGTAGACCTGTACGCCAAAGCGCTCGGAGAAGGCTTTGAGTCGGGCGCAGAAGCGGTCCACCGGGTAGCCGTCGCCGGTAAAGTGAATGCCGCCGCCCAGGCTGACCCAGGTGATCTGCGGCTGGTCCAGCAGGGCACCGAACTTGTGTTCGATTTCGCCCAGCATGCGGTCAAACAGCTCGAAGTCGCTGTTTTCGCAGTTGTTGTGAATCATGAAACCGGAAATTTTGTCCATCACCCGCAACACCTTGTCGGCATCCCACTCGCCCAGGCGGCTGAAGGGCCGGGACGGATCGGCGATGATGAATTCGGAGCTGGACACGCCCGGGTTCAGGCGAAGGCCGCGCACATGGCGGGCGGAGTCGGCCTCAAAACGCTCGAGCTGGCCGATGGTGTTGAAGATGATTTTGTCGGAGTGGGCCAGCACTTCTTCAATTTCGTCGTCGGCATAGGCCACGCTGTAGGCATGGGTTTCGCCACCGAACTTCTGCTTGCCGAGCTTCACTTCATTGAGCGAGGAAGAGGTGGTGCCGTCCATGTACTGGCTCATCAGGTCGAATACCGACCAGGTGGCAAAGCATTTCAGGGCCAGCAGCGCCTTGGCGCCGGAGTGCTCGCGCACATAGGCGATTTTCTCCATGTTGCGCAGCAGCTTGGTCTTGTCGATAAGATAGTAAGGCGTCTTGATCACTCGGGTCATACCTCCAGGCTGTGAACACCACCCGCGTCCGGGAATTTTAAAGCGCGTGATTATAGAGGAAAGGTGGTCATGCTTCGAGCAAAAAGTGCGGCAGCGGGGCTGCCGGCCAGGCAAAAAAAGACCGGCACGCCGGCCGGTCTCGCTGAGAAAAGAGAGGGAGCCGCTCAAGGCGGCTCAAAATATTGTTGTTGTTCTCAATTCGGTGTTACTTCGGCAGCACCAGAATGGCGCGGAAGTCATTCACGTTGGTGCGGGTCGGACCGGTTTCCACCAGGGCATTGAGCCGGGAGAAGAAACCGTAGCTGTCGTTGTTGGCCAGGTAGTCTTCGGCCTTGAGACCAGCGGCTTCCGCCTGAGCGAACAGCTCGGGGGTGATCATGGCGCCGGCATTGTCTTCCACGCCGTCGATGCCGTCGGTGTCGGCGGCCAGGGCATAGACGCCGGCCTGCCCCTTGAGCTCGTTGAACAGGCTGAGCATGAACTCGCTGTTGCGGCCGCCGCGGCCGTTGCCCTTGATGGTGACGGTGGTTTCACCGCCGGACAGGATCACGCAGGGAGCCTGCACGGGCTGGCCGCACTTGAGGATCTGTTTGGCGATGGCGGCGTGTACCTTGGCCACTTCCCGGGACTCACCCTCAATGCAGTCACCCAGTACCAGCGGCGCCAGACCCTTGGAGCGGGCCAGGTGCGCGGCGGCGTCCAGGGCATCCTGGGGGGTGGCGATCATGTGGAACTCGGCCTTGCTCAGGCGTTCGTCACCGGGCTTGACGGTTTCGGACTCGGGGCTTTCCAGCCAGGCGCGCACGTGGGCGCCTACTTCGATGCCATAGCTGTCGAGAATGGCCAGGGCCTGGGCGGAGGTGGTCGGATCCGCCACGGTGGGGCCGGAGGCAATCACGGTGGCCTCATCGCCGGGCACGTCGGAGATGCCCAGCGCAATCAGCCGGGCCGGGTAGGCGGCGGCAGCCAGACGGCCACCCTTGATGCCGGACAGGTGCTTGCGCACGCAGTTCATTTCATCAATGGCGGCGCCGGACTTGAGCAGGGCCTTGTTGATGGCCTGCTTGTCAGACAGGGTCAGGCCCGGGGCCGGCAGGCTCAGCAGCGAGGAGCCGCCGCCGGACAGCAGGCAGATCACCAGGTCGTCTTCGCCCAGGCCTTGCACCAGCTCCAGAATGCGGCGGCCCACGCGCTCACCGGCATCATCCGGCACCGGGTGAGCGGCTTCAATCACTTCAATGCGCTCGCAGGGGGCACCGTGATCGTAGCGGGTGACCACCACGCCGGACAGTTCCCCTTCCCAGATGGCATCCAGCTCGGCGGCCATGGAGGCGGCGGCCTTGCCGGCACCAATAACAACGGCTTTTTGACGAGTATCCTTGGGCAGGTATTCGGCCAGGTTACCCTTGGGCAGGGCGGCGGCCACGGCGCTGTCAAATAACTGCTGTAACAACTCCTTGGGTTGGATATCCATTGCAAATACTCCTGAAAAAACGGCTGTCTGGGTGCTGTTGTGGATTCAATAACAGGGTGGGGCAGGCATGCGGTGGCCAGTGTCTAACACAAAGCCCCCTGAGTGAAAGTCAGCTTGTCACCGACGTCTGCCCCAAGGTGTACCGAACAGCGGCTGAAGCCTCAACACCGCTGTTCGGTTCAGGACTTACTCGCCCCGAATGTTGTGGTTGGCCAGGTGCTCCAGCGCCTTGACCAGGCCGGAGTGATCCCAGCCGGCACCGCCGAGGGCGTTGCAGGTGTTGAACAGCTCCTGGGCGCTGGCGGTGTTGGGCAGGGAGACGCCCAGCTCACGGGCACCGCTCAGGGCCAGGTTCAGGTCTTTCTGATGCAGGGCAATACGGAAGCCCGGATCGAAGGTACCTTTCACCATGCGCTCGCCGTGTACTTCCAGGATCTTGGAAGAGGCGAAACCACCCATCAGGGCCTCACGGACCTTGGCCGGATCGGCACCCGCCTTGGAGGCAAATACCAGGGCTTCGGCCACGGCTTCAATGTTCAGGGCCACGATGATCTGGTTGGCTACCTTGGTGGTCTGGCCGTCGCCGTTACCGCCTACCAGGGTGATGTTCTTGCCCATGATTTCGAACAGCGGCTTGATCTTGTCGAACACCGCCTGGTCGCCGCCCACCATGATGGTCAGGGTGGCGTTGATGGCGCCCACTTCACCGCCGGATACCGGGGCATCCAGGAAGTCGGCACCGGTTTCTTTCACGCGCTTGGCGATTTCCTTGGTGGCGATGGGAGAGATGGAAGACATGTCCACCACGACCTTGCCGGCAGACAGGCCTTCGGCCACGCCGTTGGCGGAAAACAGCACGTCTTCAACCTGGGGAGTATCGGGCACCATGGTGATGATCACTTCGGCGGCTTCGGCCACGGCCTTGGGAGTGGCCAGGGCGATACCGTTGTCACCCAGCAGGTCGGCCGGCGCCTTGTTGAAGTGCTCGGAGAAATACAGGGTGTGACCGGCTTTCTGCAGGTTCTGAGCCATGGGCTTGCCCATGATACCGGTGCCAATGAAACCAATTTTCATGTTCGTCATCCTTTTGTCTGAAGACGCCGGCGGGCCGGCGTCGTGGAAAACCGCGTTAAGAGAAAAACCTTAAACCACACCGTGAGTCTTCAGCCAGCCCAGGCCGGCTTCGGTGGTGGTGGCCGGCTTGTACTCGGCACCGATCCAGCCGTCGTAGCCAATCTTGTCCAGGAAGGCGAAGATGTTGTGGTAGTTCAGCTCGCCGGTGCCCGGCTCGTGACGACCCGGGTTGTCGGCCAGCTGAATGTGGTTGATGATGCTCAGGTTCTTCTCGATGGTCGGGATGATGTCCCCTTCCATGATCTGCATGTGGTAGATGTCATACTGGAACGCCAGGTTGTCGGAACCCACTTTCTCGATGATATCCAGCGCCTGCTGCGTGTTGTTCAGGAAGAAGCCGGGAATGTCGCGGGTGTTGATGGCTTCGGCGATCAGCTTGATGCCGGCGGCCTTCAGTTTCTCGGCGGCGTACTTCAGGTTGGCCACGAAGGTCGCTTCCGCTTCTTCGTAAGCCACACCGGCAGGCTGAATACCGGCCAGGCAGTTTACCTGGGTGTTGCCCAGTACCTTGGCGTATTCGATGGCCTTGTCGACGCCGGCCTTGAATTCTTCCACCCGGTCCGGGTGACAGGCGATACCGCGCTCGCCACCGTTCCAGTCACCGGCGGGCAGGTTGAACAGCACCTGGGTCAGGCCGTTGGCATCCAGTTTTGCCTTGATCTCGTCAGCGGCGAAATCATAGGGAAACAGGTATTCAACACCCTTGAAACCGGCCTTGGCGGCGGCGTCGAAACGATCCAGGAAGTCGACTTCGGTAAACAGCATCGACAGGTTGGCAGCTAATTTCGGCATTGCGATGTCCTTTGTTCAGTTGGGGGCAACATCAGGATGGGGCCCGTAAGCCCCATCACTGTCAGTCCAGCAGAGAGATAGCAGTAGGGGCGTCAGCACCCTTCTCGGCCAGCTCTTCGAACTCGTTGACGGCGTCAATTTCAACACCCATGGAGATGTTGGTCACGCGCTCCAGGATGACTTCAACCACCACCGGCACGGAGAATTCGGCCATCAGCTTCTTGGCTTCTTCCAAGGCCGGGGCAATGTCTTCCGGCTTGAATACGCGGATGGCCTTACAGCCCAGGCCTTCTACCACGGCCTTGTGATCCACACCGTACTCGCCCAGTTCCGGCGCGTTGATGTTTTCGAAGGACAGCTGTACGCAGTAGTCCATGTCGAAGCCGCGCTGAGACTGACGGATCAGACCCAGGTAGGAGTTGTTCACCAGTACGTGAATGTAGGGCAGCTTGAACTGGGCGCCAACGGCCAGCTCTTCAATCATGAACTGGAAGTCGTAGTCACCGGACAGGGCAACAACCTGGCGGCCCGGCTCGGCGGCGCACACGCCCAGGGCGGCCGGAATGGTCCAGCCCAGAGGGCCGGCCTGGCCACAGTTGATCCAGTTGCGTGCCTTGTACACGTGCAGGAACTGGGCGGCAGCGATCTGGGACAGACCGATGGTGGACACATAGGTGGTGTCGCGGCCAAAGGCTTTGTTCATTTCTTCGTAAACGCGCTGCGGCTTGACCGGGGTGTTCTCGAAGTGGGTCTTGCGCTGCAGGGTGCGCTTGCGCTCCTGACACTCGGCTACCCAGGCGCTGCGGTCTTTCAGTTTGCCGGCGGCTTTCCACTCTTTGGCCACTTCAATGAACAGCTCCAGGGCGGCCTTGGCGTCGGATACGATGCCCAGATCCGGACCGAACACACGACCAATCTGGGTCGGTTCGATGTCCACGTGCACGAACTTGCGGCCCTTGGTGTACACCTCTACGGAGCCGGTGTGACGGTTGGCCCAGCGGTTACCCATGCCCAGCACGAAGTCGGAGGCCAGCAGGTTGGCGTTGCCGTAACGGTGAGAGGTCTGCAGACCGCACATGCCGGCCATCAGCTCGTGATCGTCCGGAATGGTGCCCCAGCCCATCAGGGTCGGAATCACCGGTACGTTCAGCACTTCGGCGAACTCGGTCAGCAGGTCGGCGGCGTCGGCGTTGATCACACCACCACCGGATACCAGCAGCGGCTTGTCGGCGTCGTTCAGCATGGTCAGGGCTTTTTCAACCTGAATGCGGGTGGCGGCCGGCTTGTAGGGCGTCATCGGCTGATAGGCTTCCGGATCGAATTCGATCTCGGCCATCTGCACGTCGAAGGGCAGGTCGATCAGCACGGGGCCCGGACGGCCGGAGCGCATGATGTGGAAGGCCTGCTGGAATACACCGGGAACCTGACCCGGCTCCAGTACGGTAACGGCCCACTTGGAAACCGGCTTGGCGATGGACTCGATGTCCACGGCCTGGAAGTCTTCCTTGTGCATACGGGCACGGGGCGCCTGGCCGGTGATGCACAGGATCGGAATGGAGTCGGCGGAGGCGGAGTACAGACCGGTGATCATGTCGGTGCCGGCAGGGCCGGAGGTACCGATACAGACACCGATGTTGCCCGGGTTGGCACGGGTGTAGCCTTCGGCCATGTGAGACGCGCCTTCAACGTGGCGGGCCAGCACGTGGCTGATGGAGCCGAGACCCTTCAGCGCAGCGTAGAAGGGGTTGATGGCGGCGCCGGGAACGCCAAAGGCTTTGGTGACACCTTCCAGCTCCAGGATTTTAGCGGCCGCTTCGATTGCTTTCATTTTAGCCATGATGTGTATCCATTCATCTGAGGTGCTCTCGGCACCATGTTGTTGTTTGTCGAAATGACAGTGGTGCGCAGCCACGTCTGGTGAGGACGCTTAACATCTACGCAACCCATACTCCGATGATACGAAAAAAAATGTGACGATCAACAAGTTTTGGAAATGATTTTTATAATGTGGAAATGCCGGGCCGGGAGACGGCCGGGTTCGGCGCCGGGGTAAGAATGGCAAGATATTGTTTTTCATAACATATAGCCATCAGTCACAGCCGCCTTGGTGATTGCTGAAAAACGGCCTTCTTTTATGGAATGGCTTTCCTTCTTTGCCTGAAGAGGGCGCCGGTGGCGGATCGCCGCACAGAGGAGCAGGCATCCGCAGTGCAGAAGTATAGTACAACTTTGTTGTTATATTGTATTCACTGATCCAGAACAAATGACGATCGATGTTGCGCCGCACCGTCACGGTAGTGAGCCGGACTCATCAGGTAACAGTGCCAGCGCCGCGGCTCCGTCAAGAGCTGGGCCGGCAAGGAAGAGGGTGGATTTTGCGCTGCACAAAAAAGTCCTTGAAAAAGATTTTTGTGCGGTGCAGTATTGTTCCTGCGCGCCAAATCCGGACAAGTGGTAGTGGGTTTTGCTGGCGTGCCGGACCACGGGTCCATACTCATTCATCAGGAGACGCCAACTATGTCATGGTTTGATATTGCAAAACTGCAGAAAGCGCAACAGGACAACCTCGCTCTGGTTCAGAGCCTCGGCACCAGCCTGCTGGCGGGAGCGGAAAAACTGGGTCAGCTGCAACTGAAAGCGCTGACCGAGCTCAGTGCCACCCAGTTCGACTACGCCGGCAAGCTGCTGGCGGTACGTGATGCCAAGGCTCTGGCCGAGCTCAATCATGCTGCCTTTGGCCCCAGCACCCTGCTGGAGCGCCAGCTCGACTTCAACCGTGAGGTTTTCGCGCTGATGGCCGATGCCCAGCAGCAGCTCGGCAACTATGGCGAACAGCAGTGGGCCGCCGGCAGCAAGCAGGTGGACGAGTGGGTTGAGCAGTTTGCCGCCCATGCCCCGGCCGGCTCCGAGCCCGCCGTCAGTGCCATCAAGCAGGCGGTGAGCCAGGCCAATGAAGCCCGCGAAGGCGCCCAGAAGGCCGCCAAAGACGCCGCCGACATCGCCGACAAGGTGATCAAGCAGGCCGCCGAGCAGTCCGAAAAGGCCGCCCGTCAGGTGGCCGAAGCCACCGAAAAGGGCATCAGTGCCGTGACGGCCGCGGCCAACAACACCGCCGCCGCTGCCGCCAAGAGCAATGCCCGCGGTACCGCCAAGGCAAACTGAGACGAAGACCAATAACAGAGCTGTTATCTCGTTTGGACGGCAGGGGCGACCCTGCCGTCTTTTTCTGTTTTATGGGCCTGCCGGGGGCTTCTGTTATGATGCGCGGGTTTCTAGACACGAGTAACAGGACAACCCATGCAAATTGCAAACGATACCGTGGTGCAGTTCAACTACACCCTGAAGGACGAACAGGGCGAGGTGATGGACACCAACGAGGGCAAGGCCCCGCTGGCCTATCTGCACGGCCACAACAACATGCTGGAAGGGCTGGAAAAGGCGCTGGCCGGCAAAAATGAAGGCGACCGCTTCAGCGTGACCCTGGCACCGGCCGAGGCCTATGGCGAGCGGGACGAGAGCCTGATCCAGCGGGTGTCCGTTCGTCACCTGCAGGGCGCCAAGCGCTGGGAGCCGGGCATGGTGGCCCTGGTGCACACCGAGAACGGCCCGCGCCAGGTGGTGGTGGTGAAGGTGGGTCGCTTTATGGCCGACGTGGATCTCAACCACCTGCTGGCCGGTCGCACCCTGACCTTTGATCTGGAGATCGTCTCGGTACGCGCCGCCACCGAAGAAGAGCGGGAGCATGGCCATGCTCACGGCGAAGGCGGTCACCAGCACTGAGTTGATTTATGGAGCGCGGGCAGCTTGCCCGCAAATTGCCGCGTAGCGGCAAAAATAAAGCGGCCGTCGGGCGCTGATGCAGGCTGGCAGCCTGCGCTCCACTGAAGCCAGGCAAGCCTGAAGACGGCGGGGGTTATTCCTCGCCGTCTTTTTTGTCCTTGTCGTGCGGCTCCGGGCTGCCGCCCAGGCCGCCGAACAGGCCGAACATGTTCTGGGTATTGAGGTAAAGCTGGCGGGACTGCTCCACATACTGGCGCATCATTTCCTGCATCATGGGCACCTGGCCCTGCATGAAGTCGGTCCAGGCCTTGGTGGACTGCATGCCGGCCTGGGTCTGCACCTCAATCATCGACTGAATGCTTTCGTCCAGGTAACTGCCCAGCACGCCCTGAAAGGGGCCGTAGAAACGAATGATGTTCTTCAGCATGTCGCTGGAAAAGATGGGGTCACCACCGCTTTCCGCTTCCTGAATAATCTGCAGCAAAATGCTGCGGGTAATGTCTTCGCCGGTCTTGGCGTCCACCACCTGAAAGGGCTCTTCTTCCTGCACCAGCCGGCGAATGTCGGCCAGGGTGACGTGGCTGCTGGTGTGGCTGTCATACAGGCGGCGGTTGGGGTATTTCTTGATGGTGCGAAGACTGTCTTGGGATTTTGACATGCGACACGGGCCCTGAAAAAAGAATAACGGCCAGTGTATCCCAATCGTGCAGGGGGCTCAATTTGGCGGGCGGGGCAGCCACACCTCGGCTTCCAGTCCGCCGTCGGGATGATTGTGCAGCCTTACCCGGCCCCGGTGCAGGTTCGCCGCCCGGCGTACGATGGCCAGCCCCAGACCGGCGCCGTCGCCCTGTTGCGGGTTGCCCCGGTAAAAGCGTTGCCACAGCCGGGGCAGCTGTTCGGGCGCAATGCCGGGGCCGCTGTCGTGAATGCAGACCCGGTAGTGATCCTCGTCGCCGTTAAGGCTCACGGCGATGGTGCCCCCGGGCGGGGTATAGCGAATGGCGTTGTCGAGCAGGTTGCCAAACAGCAGGCCAAGCAGCACCGGCTGGCCTTCAAAGGGCGCTTCGAACTCGGCATGCAGGCTCAGGGTCTGGTGTTTTTCCAGTGCCAGCGGGGTCAGCTCGGCCAGGGTGTCGCGCAGCAGCCGGTCCAGACGCAGGGGCGTGCGCTCAATGTCCTGCTGGTTGTCCAGCCGGGCCTGGGTGAGCAGTTGCTGCACCAGCCGGTCGCTGCGTCTCAGCGCCCGCAGCGCCTTGTGCAGGGACTGATCCCGCTGGGTGTCATCGCGGGCATTGA
>AZIJ01013348.1_pt1 | contig 10931 bp, 13 predicted proteins | sample 359151 | NCBI WGS metagenome assembly AZIJ01 (sample SAMN02429718, study PRJNA222666) | marine sediment metagenome | biome: Sediment sample; isolation source: enrichment culture of sample MGS-ElMAX(UA) from oil contaminated site at the... | place: Egypt: El Max | collected 2013-01-23 | depth 9.22 m m | reverse complement strand
GCATTTCGTATAAGGTGTATTATGTTAATTTTAGAGAAATTAAAAAATCTAATCATAATGATACATTAAGGATACTAGGGCGTGTTGAACATTCACAAATAGTCTCTGTCAGTGCCATGGTTGAAGGTTCAACACGCCCTAGTGACTAGTGACTGTGCCCGATATGGTTATTCGCAGAGCTTTGCTGCTCTGATATGTCGCAGACCAATGCATCGCTATGGGCGCTGGTCTGCGGGTGTGACAAGCTTTCAACCTGAATGGTGGCGTGATGAATACCAAGCGCAAGCAACCCTTGCTCAAGATTGGCAATCAATACGCTGGCATCCGAGATTCTCATATCCCCATCGACCATCACATGGCAAGATAGCGCATTTAGCCCGCTGGTGATGCTCCAAATATGCAGGTCGTGGACTTGTTTTACTTGTGGATGGGCAAGCAGCTTGTCTTCCACATCTACCAGCGATATGCCTTCTGGCGTGCCCTCCATCAAGACATGTACCGAATCACGTACAACGCGGTAACCACTTACTAAGATAAGTACCGCGACGATCACCGACGCTGCGGCATCGGCCCAAACCCAGCCAAACCCCATCATCAGTAAAGCGGCGATGATCGCGGCGACAGAGCCCATCAAATCACTTAATACATGCAAGTAAGCGCTTTGCATATTGAGGTTGACAGGCTCTTTGGAATCATTGCTTTTATTTGCTTTTTCTTTATTTACTTTGTCTGCATTTGCTCCATGGCTGTGGGTGTGTCCATCGCTGCCGCTACTACCACGATGCATCAGCCAAGCGACCAAGATATTAACCAGCATACCGATGGTGGCGACGATTAGCATACCTTGGGTAGCAATCTCAGGCGGTGAGTTAAGGCGTTTGATCGCTTCATAAAAAATCATCAAGGCGATAATTACTAGCGTCGCACCATTGACGGTGGCCACGATAATCTCAAAGCGTTTATAGCCAAAGGTCTTTTGATGGGTGGCGGCTTTTTCGCCGATTTTAAATGCCATCAACGTCGCACCAAGGGCGATGGCGTCGCTGAGCATGTGTCCTGCATCAGAGAGTAACGCCAAGCTGCCTGTCAGTAAGCCACCAATCGCCTCGATAAACATATAGCCTGTGATGATCACAAAGCTAATCAGTAACGTACGCTGATAGCCTTTGGTATCTCTTGGTGCGGTGTTTTGCTCTAGGTGAGTGTCATGATCATGAGCGTCTTGATTGCCAGCAGTATAGTTACTATCGTTGTTTTTATAGACATCAATAGGCTCACTTGGAGGCAAATGCTTATTTTGCTTATGACTGGCATCTTCTTGACTCATAACGTTACTCAAATTTATTAAGACTTATGGTAAATAACTTCAAGGATTAATGATAAATCTAACATAGTCGAGTATTAGAAGCTGTAACGACGAGGTAAAAATGCAGCCAGTAAGCTATAGTCGATTCACTGCAAAAATGACATCGTGCTACTGGTATAAATTTTCCTTGCATGCTGTTATTACAGAGGCTGCGCAACATTCATTCCAGTAGCACTCTTCAATTTATCACCATGTTATTTTGAACTGACTAATATGACAGCACAAGTCACTAATGGGGAAACTATAGAGTTTGGCTATTACCCTATAGTTTGTAATATAACTACTGAACGTTTTTCTATCCAAACATTACCTAGCTTTCAGGAGAGTATCGATCAAGTCAAAAATGATCCCGATGTACATAACGATTGGATATATCCTGGTGCAGCTTTACAACATAATTTTATATCTGGAGAAACACGCTCTTTACCATACAAGACTCGTATCTTTGGTCTACCGAAAACTCATGTACTAACGCTCTATAAAAGCCAGAATAGAGAGGATCTTGATTTTGTAGTATGGTGCTTATCATTTTTCACTGGTATGCGATTAACTACAACCGAAGCCGGTTTCATTGATGCAACACCAATAAAACCAGGAAAACTCATCGATTTTGTATTGAGTGGTTGTACTTTAGAGAATGTTATTAATTTAGCAATAGATTACTTGGAATCAGAACGCGATAACTTTCGATCGGCCAAGAGAGTTATTGCAGCAATACATGCATTGTTTTTATCTCAGTTTCCACAAAGTCTTTCGTTTGAGAGATTCCAATACTTATACATGGCTCTAGATACCTGTTTTAAAATTATAGAAACCAAGTCGAATCCTAATAAAAGATTAAATCATGCTCAAAGGGTGCAATGGATGTGCCAAAAGTTTGATATTCCAGTACCTGCTTGGGCTACTACTATTGATAATAAATCAGAAGTTTCAATTGTACGTAATGACACTATTCATGAAGCTTTATTCTTTGATGAGCCTCTAGGCTTTTCAATTTATGGTGGAAATCAATCAACAATAAATAATGGGAACATTATCCTACAAATGCAAAATCTGATTTGCCGTCTGTTAGTAGCAATTCTAGGAGAGCCTAACAGTGATTATGTTAAAACTAGTATTGAAAGTCGAATGTACCAGTCACTCAAACTTAACGCTTTTTCAAAGTAACATTCTTAATTACTTCTGATTTAACATAATGGGCGTTATACGAAACGCATATAAAAATAGTTTTATATTTCAAAAAGTTATGCTATAAAAAAATTGGGACGCAAACCCGAAAAGCCGACTTGGAAACAAGTCGGCTTTTTTATGAACAGTTTTGAAATATTTTGCCAATAAATCTGACTAAAAATTACGCTTCTCAACTTGAGTAATACAATTTTGTGATACATTATTGTATATACAAATTTGAATGTTTTTTATGGAACAGTATTTCGAATGGGATGAGGCAAAGAATCGAAAGAATCAGAAAAAACACGATGTCTCTTTCGAAACGGCAAGCCTTGTTTTTGAAGATCCACTGAGGATCTCAATCCAGGACAGACATACCGATGGTGAAGAACGTTGGCAAACCATTGGAAAAGTAAAAGGCGTACTAATGCTCTTAGTAGCTCACACCATCTTTGATGAAGATGACTGTGAAATCATACGAATCATTAGTGCAAGACAAGTAACTAGGGCGGAGCGAGATAGATATGAGCATGGTTAGATACTCACGCAAAGAACTGAATGAAAAATTCAGCGACAAGCAAGATGCTGAAATTCAACGCTTGCTTGCTAAGGGAACAGTTCCTGACGATCAGCTAGATCTCTCAGATATTCCTGAAATTACCGACTGGAGTAATGCTGTACGCCACAATCAATTCTATCGTCCAGTAAAGCAACAAACTTCAATTCGGTTAGATGCTGATGTGCTTGCTTGGTTCAAAGCACAAGGAAAAGGTTATCAAACACGTATGAATGAAATCTTACGGGATGCTATGCTAAAAGAATTAAAAAATCATCAATAAAAATGGGAGCTTAGGCTCCCATTTTTAATTTCATATAACGTGTATTATGTTAATTTTAGAGAAACTGTAAAATGTCTACAAAAATGATGGCTATTCAATTAGCCTCTAATTCTTTTAACTTATTAAATCTAAAATCTTTTGCACATTGAATAAATTTTTCAGTTTCTTTTTCATATAAAGAATGAGCAGATTCACCAAAAAACTCTATAAGATAATAATAATGATCATTTTTATATTTAAAGTAAGAATAAACTAAATAACTGTCACTGGTGCAGTGCCACTGAGCATAGCCATATCCTTCTTCATCTTCCCAAATACTATCTTCTTGTCTCAAATGTACATGCTGAATTTCTTCTTTTTGAGCATGTTTTGAAAACTTATCAAATCTATCTCTTCCAAAATATTCAGATGCAGATTCATCTCTTTCTTGAACATTTCTAGATGGAGCAGGATGTTCTCTGTTTCGGCTTGCTTGTTTGTATATAAGAAATTGATCAGCAATAAAATTTAATTCATTGCTGATCCCCATTTCTTCAGCATCATTTTCTAATTCCTCAGAAATCTCTACATAAATCATTTTTATGCTTGAGTTTCACGAGTAGAGTTTAATAATTTCTCATTACCTCGAGCTGTTAGCATACCTACCGCTCTAAAAAAACTAGCTTGCTTCTCACTATTTAAAGGTTTAGCAACAACTTTTCGTGAGTTCCCACGACGGATAACTACTGCTTTAGTTACCATATTGAATCTCCTTTAGATCCATAAAAGTTATTTCATATAAAATATATACTAGCATAAATCATTACCATTTTACCTTTATTATTTTTTCGCTAATAGCGAAAAAATATTTGCTAATAGCTAAAAAAAATGTATGATGAGTAAGTTACTTCTTGTTGGATAATCACCCATTTTTGTTATTTGAGTATGTACGTACTCGGAGGTCTAATAACCTCAAACTTCGGGGGGATATGGCTCTTAATGACATGTAGAGATCTCAATGATCGATATGCAGTAAGACTATAACTCCATCGATATGAGTGCCACACGCAATGGAGCGTGTGGCACTTTTTAAAGAGTCAAGTGCTGAACACCAGAGTATTTTCTTCCTAGCGTAAATGGGGCCAATTTTGGTCGTTAAGGAAGATTCAAATGAAATATTTAAGTAACGTTCAGCAGCCATCTAAAGTTGAGAATAAGGCTAATAAACCCCAGCCTCAAAAAGGTTGGAAGTGGATTAAACTTATTTTAGTAGTGTTGCGGTTTATTCTAAAACACATCCTTCAAGAGGATGATTTAGGAAACTAAATTTTCCCTTGGAGAACACTTCTTTAGGTGGTTCTCTTTTAAAAAAATTCATTAGAGGTCTTTTAAATGCTTAATGATGCACTACTTACTATGAGGAAGTATCATCGCATATCTCAAACAGAATTATCTCAATCTCTAGGCATTTCTAACTCTTACTTATCAGAAATTGAAAGTGGGAAGAAGAAGCCAACTTTAGAGTTACTAGATAAATATTCTGAATATTTTGATATCCCTGTTTCCTCCTTAATGTTCTTTTCGGAAAATATGGATAAACGTGACACTTTATCAGGAAAATTTCGTTATTTTACTGGTAGTAAAGTAATTAAACTTATGAACTGGTTAAGTGAAAATGGAAAATAGCCAAACTTCTGATTATGCAAAATCTGATTATGCAAAATATGTATATGAATTAGAGTTACTTAACTCACCATTATTTCATATTACAAGCAAGAAGCGACTAGCTATTTTATTATGTTCATCTATTAAAGAACTGAACCATATTGTTCGTTCAAAAAATCAGATGTATCAATATTTTAATGAGAATAAGACTGATGATAGTGGAAACATTATTAAAGTCCGTCCTATTCAAAATCCTCATGATAGATTGAAGCTGATCCATTCGAGAATTGGGAAATTTTTGGGCAACTTGAAAGCTCCTGATTATTTACATTCAAAACGTTCTAAATCTGCAATTTCGAATGCAAAAGCGCATGCCGGTATCAAGGGCCATACGTTAAATATTGATATTACTGATTTTTATCCTTCTACTTCTAAGGCTAAAGTTCAAGCTTTTTTTGGATATACTCTTCAATATCCAACTGATATTGCTAAGTATATATCTGAAATATGTACTGTAAATAATTGCCTTCCTACAGGTAGCCCATTAAGTTCAGCATTAGCTTTCTGGGCTAATAAATCTATGTTTGATGAAATTTATAAAGTGGCGAAGAGTCGCTCTATAACTATGACTGTCTATGTTGACGATATTTCATTTACAGGAAAAGCTGTTAATCAAAACTTTCTAAATAAAATTATTCAAATAATAGGAAAATATCAGCATAAGATTAAACAAGAAAAAATTAAATTTTTTCCTGAAAACAGCATTAAATTCGTCACTGGAGTGGCAATAGTAAATGGTAGTTTACAACCTGCTCATAGGCATTTCCGAGATATTAGACTTCTTCAGAAAATTGATAATAATATCCAAGCAACTTTACGATTAATTGGAAAAAATAACTATATAAAGCAAATCATTAACCATGTCTAACACTTCTATTTAACATAAAAACTCTTATACGAAATTTGAATGTAAGTCCCCTTGAGCTTCAATCCTGGCTTACTTTACACTTTTTAATTTTAAAAGTTCCACGACCAGCAAAGCATCGGGCAAGATCAGGATTCCGGCCGTCCAAGTGTTTAACCAAGATTGGCACACCATTCGGTGTTTTACTCATTAAATTATCATTTTCTACATACAGCACTGTTCCACTTTGAGCTGCGGTAATAAAGCTTTCTCGAAGTGCATAAGCTACCTGAGAAGCAATTTCTCTCTCATCGTCATTTTCATTAATTAGATTTACTGCTGACATTGACGTAATCCTGAGCAAAGCCTACCCAAATCATATTCTAAGTCGGGTAGACAGGAGAGAAAACTAAATTCAACACACATAATAGCTTCATTTCTACTTCAAGGTAGCTATGATGTGTGTTCTTAATTTTATATTTAATATCAATAAGTTATAAGTATTAATGTTTGAGTTTTATTTTTACCACATAAATACAATAACATTTAAAATCAAATACTTATATTATGTTAAAAATTTAAAGTTTAGCAACACACATCATAGCTACCTGGTGAGGCAAAGTTAGGTAGCTATCATGTGTGCTGGTCTTAACTGTTCTATTTAACTTCATTATTTTACTTAAAACTTAACTCTCTATAATTTCAATAAATTTTCACAAAGCACAGTATCATCCGACACAAAATTCCTATCCATTTTTAATTCTGGATATTTAGAATCTCTAAAAAGTTCATCATTCAAAAATTTAGATGCCTAGAGAGCCAAATGAATCATACAATTTTTCAGAAACTGGAAAAAATTAATCAACAATGCAACGTATGTGTTAAAGCTTATGCACTTTTGATCTTGCTCAGTCTGGTGACTTTCTTCATCTATTTTTTTAATCATTTCACTATAGGAATGCTCGTTACAGACAATAAGACCATATTTCCGGCAATCAAAATAGAGGCTTTTGTGCTTGGGATTATGCACATTGTTTATTCTTTCTTTTTTAAATATATCGATAAAAAACTGAAAATATATGGCTTAGATTCAAACAATCTGAATGAATACATCCAGCGGAATCAGGCATTTTTCCAAAAATATTAAGGTATGGCTTCTCCAGTGGAACTCATGTCTTGTAATACTTCAAAAACAAGTCTCTCAATGCCAGAACGTGCTTTACCTGGTCGAATCTAGCCAGGACAGCGAAGGAAGTTCAGCACAAAGTCCAACAAATTCTTCGTCCTCGGCGGACCATTTCACGCTAAATGAGTAACGGGCTTCAATCTTAAAATCGAAAAAAGCTTTCATATATTCTGCTGCGTGTTTGGCCTCACTCCTCAAATCGTCAATTTCTTGGCGGCTGAGATAATCATCATCAGGATATTTTGGCATAGTTCACCTTTAATCTTTAAGTTTTTGCTTATTCTATTTGTTCAAATACATCGTATCTGCATTACGACAAGCCAGTTCAAACTCTTTCATATTGCAATTTTTTTTGGCTGTGAATCTTACATAGTGAAGATTCTTGGGAAAATACATCTGGTTCAGTTTCTTCTGTGCTGGATCTCGAGCATTGAGGATTGATCTCATCCTGGCCTGCAAAGTGCCGATTTGATGACGTGTCCCATGAAAGTTTCCCTTGGAACTTAACCTGAAGGTGGCTTCTTTCAGACGGTCAGCCTTTTCAGTAGAAATTAAATCAAGTTTTTTATTCAACTCCCAGGTAGCTGATTGCATAAACTCCTCTGACAAATACCAGGTGAATCTGATCTTTTTTTGAGAATGCCGCTGAAAAAACTCCAGATGCTTTTTACGAACGCCACGTAATGCACCGGTCAGCGCTTTCAACCGCTCGTTGTAACTGACTTCAGGATCAAACTGAATCCCAAATCTTCGCAACAGGAATTCACTCACTGATGCCTGATTCCAATGCGTATGTTCATTCTCTAAAAAAGCAAATCCGAAAATCCGCTCAATACTTGCAAAACGCCTTTCTTCAAAGGCATCAAAAGGCTTAAACAGCCGGTAAACGTGCTTCCGGTTGCTATCAATGGTTTTCATCTGCTTCGCGTGCACATTAAAAATCACGCCAAAGCGTTCCGGATGATAATAGATCCGAGAAAACTGCGGTTTAAGATCCATAAAATCGATGTACTGTCCCAGTACATAATCCCCATAACGCAGCAGTTTTTCTTTTCTAGTCGTCAAAATACTATTCAACTTTTGCTTGCGTAGCATACTCGAATTCTGAGCCAGTATTTCTTGTAGCGTCAGCTTACTTCTTCGTGCTTCACGATAACCGGTGCTGAATAACCAGAACTGAAACACCTCACTTTTTGCCGGATCATAATTGATCACAAGACTCCACACTGGCTCCCCGTAGTCTGATTTTTTCTTACGCGCTTGCTCACCGATATCCAGACCATATTCCAAAATTAGCTTCGGAATCAGGTTTTGAAACTTCGAAAAAGGCACAACATCAGAAAACCAAAACTTTGCTTTTCCATTGGAAACGCATTGCATGATACTGAGCAGGCAGTCAGTTTTTGTTGTTGTGTAGTAGATCATAAATCAACCAAAACCTGCGTTTTTTGCGGAAAGCATAAAAGTCTATCTTTTATTTTAAAGAATCACAAAACTATTTTTCACTAAAAATGGTTTTTTTTTAAGCGAAGATGGGTTTTCTGTAAATAAGAGTTCCTGTGGACCCGAGCAAACAGTTGTTTTTAGGTTTTTTGTGGCTTATTCTGTGCCTGCCAAATATGAATTTTTTGGGATCGATGTGATTCGTATCTGTCCCGAATTTTTCTAGACCCTTGTCATTGCGGTTTTATGTGTATACGTCAGCCAACGTATACTAAAACTCGCAAAGCTGCGTGCGTGAGAAATCTAGCTGGCGCGGCTATGACGGGCACTAGGTGGTGAAATTCCGCTTATTGACCCAATCCTGACTGCATATAAACGCAGGTCTGCTTTTAAGCTCACCAGTCGTAAATATGTAATCTATGTAATAGTTGGGCGACATAGAAACGGGAATCTAGGCGACTAGATCAAACCCTGTCTAATGGAGAGTGTGAGTAACTTCAAGGATTGAGAGTTGCGTTAACAACACCTATTTCATGCTTCAATTTTTACGAAGGGCATGATGTATGGCGCACAGGTGGGCTGCTGAGAATATCGCGAGGTATTAGGGAGTTGAGGAGAAATCTGGAAACTTCGGTACTCAAGGATTAACTTGAATGACTTGTCGAGATGACATTTCAGGTTAGTTGGTGAGATCGCTGGATAGCTCAAGCCTGTAACGGTGACACGTAGAACGTTATGTCACTCAGAAATTAAGACTGCATTGATTAAGTTCATTGCGGTCTTTTTTATTTTTTAGTGATTTAAACATAGCGAAGATGTTGCTTTGCGTAGGTCAAGTGCTTTACCCACAATGAAGTCGAATAACGGTGAATAATACGGGTTTTTGGAACTCTTACCGTAGAACAACGGAATCGCTGTTATTTTGTGGAGTGGATAAGCGTACTGATCGTTTATTAATACTGGTTTACTTTTATTAATGAACAAAGACCATTATGACTAATATGGGAATCTCTCAAGTCGATCATTATACAAGGTGGCTCCTTGATATAGACTTTTGAAGCGAAAACCTGCCTTGAGTGGGGAATAAGTTTTGATTAATGAGAGAGGGAGAATTGTTGAGTAGATTCTGTATCGAACCTTGATACAGATCCAGTCACTTCGAGCGAATAAAAACGTAAGCGGTGATGAAGCGAAAGACAATGCGGGAAATATTTAAAACCACTGACAAGGGTTTTTAAAGTGAGGTGTGGCAGCCTCGGTATCTATGAAATGGTACGAACTTTTTTGGCGTGGAAGAAAATCAAAATGATTATTTCAATTATTAACGTGGCTGTTAGTAGTTGTGATATTTGATGATTATTCAGTAAGAAGCATGAACGGTGGCTCCGTTGTTGGTTCACGCCAACCAAATATCTTAGTTATTCATTCAAACTTTAAAGTTGAATTAATCGCTACTAGCTATTTTTTTTAGCGGTGACGTTATGAAGCAGTAAAGTTGTTTTACTAGCGGAATAGTGTTTTAGCGGTGATGTATTCTTTCCTGAATTTTCATCTAGCGGTCCAAATGTGACTTAGCGGTGACGATTGAATTTGATGGTTGAATATTAGCGGACCTGTACTTAGCGGTGATGGAAAACATCTTGCTTCGTAACTAGCGGAAAAGTGGTATTAGAAAGTCGTAGTTGTGGAACTAAAACACAACCGAAGTTTGTCTTAAACTTAGTGGTGATGACAGTCGGGCATAAGCTGTCTGAACGGTTTGAGATTCGCTTCCTTTGCTATGCAAAGAGGATGTCACAAGTTGATAACTGTGAAAACGTACCAATACGTTCTATTGGCGTTAGGCGGTTACGTGAAACTCCAACATAAGCCCTGTTCTGCATCAGTAGACAGGGCTTTCCTATTTTGCGCTAATTTGCGTTTTAAGACACTTTTTATAAAAAAAGCTACCCAATATCATAAAAAGCTGCAATCAAGCTAAAAACGCCAATATAAGCCTTTAATCGGTATCTATAGAGCGAGTGTCTACGAGCGAACGCTCAAAAGTTGCGCCTAGACTCTCTGAAAAACCGTTTTTTACAGTTTTAGATCCTGGGGAAAACTTAGATTACATATAAAAAATTGAATCTAGACCGAGCGAAGCGACCAAAAAAGAATTATGAGCGAAGCGAATTCCGAGTTGCTTTTGCTTTTTCTAAAAGTCACGGAAACATTGACCAAAAAATTGCCCCCCGAATCGAGCGAAAGCGAGATTCAATAGAGTTTGAGCGTAGCGAAAACCAAGGGCAATTTTTCCTTGCCTGGGCTTTTAATTATTTTAAAGTTTTTAAATACTTTTAGGTGGCTCGAAAACCTTATGAATAAAGGGTTTCAGCTCTT
>AZIJ01023163.1_pt1 | contig 11000 bp, 8 predicted proteins | sample 359151 | NCBI WGS metagenome assembly AZIJ01 (sample SAMN02429718, study PRJNA222666) | marine sediment metagenome | biome: Sediment sample; isolation source: enrichment culture of sample MGS-ElMAX(UA) from oil contaminated site at the... | place: Egypt: El Max | collected 2013-01-23 | depth 9.22 m m | reverse complement strand
AATGCCGGCCCTGAGCAGGGCGTAGGAGCCGTCGGAGGTGGTGCCGGCCAGCACCTCGTCGGGCAGGGCGCTGAGCCCCAGCCCGGTGATCACAAAGTTGGCCGCCGCCCCCATGTCCCCGGCGGTGTCGAGCAGGGTGCCGTCGAGATCGAACAGGACCGCCTTGAGCATGGTTTACTCCGGTTTGATGGCGTGGATCATGTAATTGACGTCGGCGTCGCGGCTGAGGGCAAAGTCGCCGTGCAGCGGCCGGTACACCACGCCCTGAATGTCCTTGACCACCAGGCCGGCGGCTTCGATGAAGCGGCACAGCTCGGCGGGGCGAATAAACTTGCGGTGATCGTGGGTGCCCTTGGGCACCATTTTCAGCAGGTGCTCGGCGGCGGCGATCATCAGCAGCCAGGCCTTGGGATTGCGGTTGATGGTGGAAAACACCAGGTTGGCGCCGGGTTTGGCCAGTTGCGCGCAGGCCGCCACCACCGATGCCGGCTCGGGCACGTGCTCCAGCATTTCCATGCAGGTCACCAGGTCAAACTGCTCGGGGCGCTCCGCGGCCATCTGCTCGGCGGTGGCCTGGCGGTAATGGACGCTGACACCGCTTTCCAAGGCATGCAGCCGGGCCACCGCCAGCGGCTCCTGGCCCATGTCAACACCGGTGACCTCGGCCCCTTCCCGGGCCAGGCTTTCGCTGAGAATGCCGCCGCCACAGCCGATGTCGATCACCTGCTTGCCAAACAGACCATTGGCCTTGTCGGCAATCCAGCCCAGGCGCAGCGGGTTGATGTCGTGCAGCGGCTTGAAGTCGCCGTCCATGTCCCACCAGCGTGAGGCCATGGCCTCGAACTTGTCGATTTCCTGTTGATCTACGTTCATGAAAAAGTTGCCTTAAGTGCCTGGCCGATTGAGGCGTCCATTATAACCAAGCGGCCCGGGGCCGCCAGCCCGCGAAAAACCGTCTAATTTGCGCCAGTGCCACCGGCCCGGTAACGAGACTTGCCGTGGCGGCTCCCGTCGGGCCGGAACTGTGGTAGAATGGCACGCTTTTTAAAGCCATATAATCAATAACCTGGGGACAAGGCTTGCTATGACCGATTTGGCCCGAGAAATCATGCCGATCAACATCGAGGAAGAGTTGAAGCGCTCCTATCTCGACTACGCCATGAGCGTGATCGTGGGGCGTGCCCTTCCTGATGTTCGAGACGGCCTGAAGCCGGTGCATCGCCGCGTGCTGTTCGCCATGAACGAACTCGGCAACGACTGGAACAAACCCTATAAAAAGTCGGCCCGTGTGGTGGGCGACGTAATAGGTAAATATCACCCCCACGGCGACAGCGCGGTATACGACACCATAGTGCGCATGGCTCAGGACTTCTCCATGCGCTACACCCTAGTCGACGGCCAGGGCAACTTCGGCTCGGTGGACGGCGACTCCGCCGCCGCCATGCGTTACACCGAAGTGCGCATGGATAAAATCGCCCACGAATTGCTGGCGGATCTGGACAAGGAAACCGTTGACTGGGTGCCCAACTACGACGGCACCGAGCTGATCCCGGCGGTGATGCCGACCAAGGTGCCCAACCTGCTGGTGAACGGCTCTTCCGGCATTGCCGTGGGCATGGCCACCAATATTCCTCCCCATAACCTCAACGAGGTGGTGGATGGCTGCCTGGCGCTGATCGACGACGAGCACATCAGTATCGATCAGCTGATTGAGCTGATCCCCGGCCCGGATTTTCCCACCGGCGGCATCATCAACGGCAAGTCGGGCATTTTCGACGCCTACCGCACCGGCCGTGGCAAGATCTACGTGCGTGCCCTGGCGGAGATTGAAACCGACGAGAAAACCGGCCGCGAGACCATCATCGTCTCCGAGCTGCCTTACCAGGTGAACAAGGCGCGGTTGATTGAAAAGATTGCCGAGCTGGTCAAAGAAAAACGGATTGAAGGCATTTCCGCCCTGCGCGATGAGTCCGACAAGGACGGCATGCGCATTGTGATTGAAGTGCGCCGGGGCGAGGTGGGCGAGGTGATCCTCAACAACCTGTACGCCCAGACCCAGATGCAGACCGTGTTCGGCATCAACATGGTGGCGCTGGACAACAATCAGCCGCGCACCTTCAACCTGAAGGACATGCTGGAGTGCTTTATTCAGCACCGGCGCGAAGTGGTCCCCCGCCGCACCGTATTTGAACTGCGCAAGGCGCGGGACCGGGCTCATATCCTGGAAGGCCTGGCCATTGCCCTGGCCAACATCGATCCGGTGATTGAGCTTATTCGCCGCTCACCGACCCCGGCGGAAGCCAAGGCCGGGCTGCTGGCCCAGGGCTGGGAGCTGGGCAACGTGGCCAGCATGCTGGAGCGCGCCGGTGACGATGCCGCTCGTCCGGAATGGCTGGAGCCGGAATACGGCATTCGTGACGGCCAGTACTACCTGACCGAGCAGCAGGCCCAGGCCATTCTGGAACTGCGCCTGCACCGCCTGACCGGCCTGGAACACGAAAAGATCCTGGAAGAGTACAAGGCGCTGCTGGATCAGATTGCCGAGTTGCTGCACATTCTCAACAGTACCACCCGCCTGATGGAAGTGATCCGCGAGGAACTGGAAGCGATCAAGGAGCAGTTTGGCGACCAGCGCCGCACCGAGATCACCACTTCCAGCGCCGAGATCAACCTGGAAGACCTGATCACCCAGGAAGACGTGGTGGTGACCCTGTCCCACCAGGGTTACGTCAAGTACCAGCCGCTGACCGACTACGAGGCCCAGCGCCGGGGCGGCCGGGGCAAGTCGGCCACGCGGATGAAGGAAGAAGACTTCGTCGAGCGGCTGCTGGTGGCCAACACCCACGACACCATTCTGTGCTTCTCCACCGCCGGCAAGGTGTACTGGCTCAAGGTCTACCAGTTGCCGGAAGCCAGCCGCACCGCCCGTGGCCGGCCCATCGTCAACCTGCTGCCCCTAGGTGAGGACGAGCGCATCACCGCCATTCTGCCGGTGAAGGAATATGCCGACGACAAGGCGGTGTTCTTTGCCACCCGCCAGGGGACGGTCAAGAAAACCGAGCTGACCGCCTTCAGCCGGCCGCTGGCCTCGGGCATTCGCGCCATCAACCTCACCGAGGGCGATGAGCTGATCGGGGTGGACATCACCGACGGCGACAACGAGATCATGCTGTTCTCCGATGCCGGCAAGGTGGTGCGTTTCCACGAGGATCAGGTGCGGGCCATGGGCCGTACCGCCACCGGCGTGCGCGGCATTCGTCTGGGCGACGATGACAGTGTGGTATCGCTGATCGTACCGCGCGGCGAGGGTGCCATTCTGACCGCCACCGCCAACGGTTACGGCAAGCGCACCTCCCTTGAGGAATATCCCACCAAGAGCCGGGCCACCCTGGGCGTGGTCTCCATCAAGGTGAGCGATCGCAACGGTGCCGTGGTGGGGGCCATTCAGGTAGATGAAGCCAACGAGATCATGCTGATCACCAATGGCGGTACCCTGGTGCGCACCCGAGTGTCTGAAGTGAGCCTGATCAGCCGCAACACCGCCGGCGTGCGTTTGATCCGCACCGGAGAAGACGAACAGGTGGTGGGGCTGCAGCGCATTGAAGAGCCCGAAGACGACGATGAGCCGATCGAGGGCGAAGAGGGCCTGGCGTCCGGGAGCATCGATGATGCCTCCGCCCCGGCCATCGACGAGGAATAACACTGAGGCCTGCGGGCCTCTTTTTTGTAATTGAAGTCACATTTTTGCTTTGACTTGGCGCTCGCGCGCCGTGTAAAACGATGAAAGCACCGAGTTCACGGTGTTCCACATTAGCAGGTTAACTCAGGGAAAATGGAGAAGATGGTTTACAACTTCAGCGCAGGTCCGGCCATGCTGCCGGTGGAAGTGATGCAGCGGGCGCAGGCCGAGTTTCGCGACTTTAACGGGTTGGGCGTGTCGGTGATGGAGCTCAGCCATCGCGGTGCCGATTACATGGCGGTGGCGGCCCAGGCCGAGCGGGATCTGCGCGAGCTGATGCACATCCCCGACAATTACAAGGTGTTGTTCCTGCAGGGCGGTGGTCGCGGCCAGTTTGCCGCCGTGCCGCTGAACCTGATGGGCAAGAACGCCAGGGCCGATTACATCGTGACCGGTCAGTGGTCCCGCGCCGCCGTGGCCGAGGCCGAGAAGGTGGGCCAGGTACGGGTGCTGGACGGCTTTGAAGCCGGCGAAGAGCCGCGCAAACTGGCTACCAGCTGGGATCTGGATCCCACAGCCGCCTACGTACATTACTGCCCGAACGAAACCGTGGAAGGCATCGAGTACGACTTTATTCCCGACACCGGCGACGTGCCCCTGGTGGCGGACATGTCCTCCACCATTCTTTCCCGCCCGGTGGACGTGAGCAAGTTCGGTATCATTTATGCCGGCGCCCAGAAGAACATCGGCCCCTCCGGTCTGGCAGTGGTGATCGTGCGCGACGACCTGCTCGACCAGGCCTGCGCCAATGTGCCGGCCATCATGGACTATGCCGCCATGGCCAAGGCCGACTCCATGCTCAACACGCCGCCTACCTATGCCTGGTACCTGGCCGGTCTGGTGTTCCAGTGGCTGAAAGAAAAGGGTGGGGTAGAAGCCATCGGCAAGCAGAACCAGGCCAAGGCCGAGCTGCTTTACAGCTACGTGGACGGCAGTGATTTCTATGAGAACCGGGTGCACCCCAGTGCCCGTTCCTGGATGAACATTCCGTTTCAGCTGAAGGACGAGTCCCTCAACGACGCCTTCCTGAAGGAAGCCAAGGCCGCCGGTCTGCTGGCGCTCAAGGGCCACCGCATCGTGGGCGGCATGCGTGCCAGCGTGTACAACGCCATGCCCATTGAAGGGGTACAGGCGCTGGTCGACTTTATGGATGCGTTCGCCAAGCGGCACGCGAAATAAGCCTCAAGTCTTAAGTTGTCTTTAAGTCACGAATGGCTGTGAACTCGCCATGCGAAGCAGCAGCGCGGTTGCACTCCGCCGACACGCTTCAAGCCCCTCCATGGGGTGCTCGAAAATGCCTCCATGGCATTTTATGGTCGGCTTCGGCAATCCCCGCTGCTGCTTCGTGTATGTTGAGGATCGCCTGCCAGAGTCTGCCTGACGGCTCGGTATTGCGCGAGAAGGGCAAGGGGTATCTGTTTCGCCGTACCCTCTGCGCCAGGGATGGCGCAGTGGAGCCCACATGGATGTGTTTACGGCGTGTCGGCGAAACAGATACCCCTTGACCGACGAGCTTGCACGGCCATACAAACCACGACAGTCTGTGGGCTAAAGTCATCAGAATATATACAAGGAGCCATTGTGAGTATTGATTTTCTGGCCCTGGCCAACCCGGGCGTTCCGGGGCTGCATCCTTATCAGCCGGGCAAGCCGGTGGAAGAGCTGGAGCGGGAGCTCGGCATCAGTCACAGCGTCAAGCTGGCCTCCAACGAAAACCCGCTGGGGCCTGGCCCCAAGGCCATTGCCGCCATTCAGAAGGCGCTGCCGGAGCTGGCGCGCTATCCCGATGCCAACGGTTTTGCCTTGAAAACGGCGTTGGCCAACAAGCTTCAGGTGAATATCGATCAACTGATCCTGGGCAACGGCTCCAACGAGCTGATTGATCTCTTGTTCCACACCTTTGTGGGGCCAGAGCAGGAAGTGGTTTATTCCCAGTACACCTTTATCGTCTACGCCCTGGCCACCCAGGCTCATGGCGCTAAAGCGGTGGAAGTGCCGGCGGTTGACTGCGGCCACGATCTCGACGCCATGGCGGCGGCCATTACGCCTGCCACCCGGCTGGTGTGCATCACCAACCCCAACAACCCGACCGGCACCTTCCTCACCAAAGAGGAAGTAAAGGCCTTTATGGACCGCGTGCCGGAACAGGTGCTGGTGGTACTGGACGAGGCCTATACCGAGTACGTGGCCGAGGAAGAGCGCCTGCCGTCCATCGACTGGCTGAAGCAATACCCGAATCTTATCGTGTCGCGCACCTTCTCCAAGGCCTACGGCCTGGCGGGGCTGCGGGTGGGTTACATGGTGTGCCATCCCGAGCTGGTATCGGTACTGAACCGAGTGCGCGAGCCGTTTAACTGCAACAGTCTGGCCCTGGTGGCGGCGGAAGCGGCGCTGGCCGATGAGGCTTATCTCGCCGAGGCGGTGGCCCTGAACAGCCAGGGCATGGCCATGTATGAAGCCTTCTTCAGGGAGCAGGGGCTGAGCTACATTCCCTCCAGGGGCAACTTCATTACCCTGGATCTGCAGCGGGATGCCGCGCCTGTGTATCAGGCGCTGTTGCGGGAAGGCGTCATTGTGCGGCCCATCGCGGGCTACGGCCTGCCCACCTGCCTGCGCATCAGCATTGGCCTTGAAGCTGAAAACCGCCGCTGCATTGAGGCGTTGAAGACAGTGCTGGGTCGAGCCGCCTGATTGCTACTGCCGACCATCAACAGGGCAAGCCGCTTGCCCTGTTGATGAACCCCTGATAACGTCAGGGTAGCTTCGAACGTTTTATCCCATCTCCAGGAAGATTATGGAAAGCCTTAAACTATCTCCCATTGCCCGGGTGGAGGGCACGGTGAACCTGCCCGGCTCCAAGTCGGTGTCGAACCGGGCGCTGCTGCTGGCGGCCCTGGCTCAGGGCACCACGCGCCTGACCAACCTGCTCGACAGCGATGATATTCGTCACATGCTGGACGCCCTCAAGCAGCTGGGGGTGCAGTACGAGCTGTCGGACGACAAGACCGAGTGCGTGGTGCACGGTCTGGGCCGGGCGTTTAGCGCCGCCGAGCCGCTGTCGCTGTTTCTCGGCAATGCCGGCACCGCCATGCGTCCGCTGTGCGCCGCCCTGTGCCTGGGCACCGGCGAGTTTACCCTGACCGGTGAGCCGCGCATGTGGGAGCGCCCCATCGGTCACCTGGTGGATGCCCTGCGGGAAGCGGGGGCCGACATCAGCTATCTCAAGACCGACGGTTATCCGCCGGTGTTCATCAATGGCAAGGGCCTGTGGGGCGGCGATGTCCACATCGACGGCTCCGTTTCCAGCCAGTTCCTCACCGCCTTCCTGATGGCCGCTCCCATGGCCTCGGGCGATACCCGCATTCATATCAAGGGCGAACTGGTGTCCAAGCCCTACATCGATATCACCCTGCATATCATGAAACAGTTCGGGGTGGTGGTGGAGCACGACGATTACCAGACCTTTTACATCACCGGCAACCAGACCTATGTGTCGCCGGGGGCCTTTCTGGTGGAAGGGGATGCATCCTCCGCCTCCTATTTTCTGGCCGCCGGCGCCATCAAGGGCCGGGTGCGGGTCACCGGTATCGGGCGTGACAGCATTCAGGGCGACATTCGCTTTGCCGATGTGCTGGAAGCCATGGGCGCGAAGATCACCTGGGGGGATGACTTTATCGAGGCCGAGCATACGGGGCCGCTGAAGGCGGTAGACATGGACATGAACCACATTCCCGATGCGGCCATGACCATTGCCACCACCGCCTTGTTTGCCGAAGGCACCACCCGCATTCGCAACATCTATAACTGGCGGGTGAAGGAAACCGACCGGCTGTACGCCATGGCCACCGAGCTGAAAAAGCTGGGTGTCGAGGTGGAAGAAGGGGAAGACTACCTGGTGGTGACCCCGGCAACCGTGCTGCAGGAGGGGGAAATCGCCACCTACAACGATCACCGCATCGCCATGTGTTTCTCACTGGTGGCGCTAAGCGACACCCCGGTGGTGATCCTAGATCCGGGCTGTACCTCCAAGACCTTTCCGGACTACTTCGACAAGCTGGCCAGCGTCAGCATAAGCGAATAAAGCCAAAAGCCCCGCCTTTGCGGGGCTTATCACATCTCACGTCTTACGTCAGACGTATCAATGATGTTTCATTCTCTCCAGGGCTTCCCGCGCCTTGATGTCGGCGGCGTCCAGCTCGGCCAGTACTTTTTCAATGTCGTCCTGCTGCTGCTGCAGCACAATGCGTTTTTCCGCGATCATGGCGATCATGGAATGCAGCTGGGGGCGGGTACTGTGCTCGGCGTCGTAGAGTTCAAACAGTTCGCGCATTTCCGCCAGACTGAAACCGAGCCGTTTGCCGCGCAGGGTCAGGGTCAGGCGAATGCGGTCTTTGTGACTGTAAATGCGGCTGTTGCCCCTGCGTTTGGGCATCAGCAGGCCCAGCTCCTCGTAGTGGCGGAGGGTTCGCGGGGTCACATCAAACTCGTCGGCCAATTCGGATATGGTGTAGGTGACTTCCTTATTGGGCATCATGACAACTCCTGCGACAGCGGAAAAACAAGTTTGAGCGGCGAACCTTACACCCACGGCGGCGGGCTGTGAAGTCCGGCTTTGACTCACACCGGCTATTACGCCAAGATTGACTCTTTATCGCAACCGGCGGAGATGGCGTGTTTATTTTCAAGGTCAGGGACGGCGAAGGCGGTCAGGCGGAAATTCGCATTCAGGCGCTGGACTGGAGCGAGCAGGGCGAGGTCGGGTTCAGCGGCAACAGCGACGCCCTGGCGGTAACCCTGCTGTCGGGGTGCCGCAGCGGCCGGGGGCACTTTGAGCTGCTGTCGGGGGCCAAGCCCATGGACGTGGAGCAGTGGCTGGAATACCTGCACGAGCAGGGCCGGCTGACGGAAGTGGACGTGGACATTTACAGCCCGCTCAATCAGGACTACGCCGGCCTGTGTGGCCTGGATGAAGAGCAGGTGCAGACCCTGCTGCAGCTCGTGTACAAGGTGGGTGGGTTTAACCGCCTGCAGATCCTGCGCTACCTCAAGCATCGTAAAAATCCGTCCACCATGTCTACCCGCTACAGCGCGGAAGAGCTCACCCGTTACCGCCATCTGGGTGAGCTTATCAACTATTTGATCAAGCTGAAATCGGCTTAAACCGAGGTCAACTTCAGCCCCTTGAAGTCGGCCAGGGGCACGGGTTTGCTGATCAGATAGCCTTGTACGCCGTCGATATACATGGTTTCCAGCAGTCGCTTCTGATCTTCCGTTTCCACCCCTTCCGCCACCACGTGACAGCCCAGTCGCTGGGCCAGATCGATGATCATGCGCACAAATTGCTGATTGGCGCTGTCGTCTTGCAGGTGGCGTACCAGCTCCGGATCCAGCTTGACGTAGTCGGGCTTGAGATCCTTGAGCAGCCGGAACGAGCCGTAGCCATGGCCAAATTTGCTGATGGCCGAGCGGGCGCCGCTGCGCCGGATCATTTCCAGCAGCCGCTTGCCGCTGGTCAGCTGGTGTTCCAGTACATGCTCGTCGAGCTCGAACACCAGACCGGCGGTGACGTTGGGGTTGCGCATCAGTACCCGCTCCAGCCAGATCAGAAAGGAGCTCTGCTGCAGGCTGGCCGGAGTCAGGTTAATGGCCCAGCGCTGGGCCGGCAGTTCGTTAACGGCCACCTTGCGCAAAATCATTTCAATGATCTTTTGCTCAAACAACATCGACATGCCCAGCCGCTGCAGCATGGCAAACACGGTAGAGGCGGGGTAGACGCCGCCGCTGTCGTTGGGGAAATGGGTAAAAATCTCGTTGTAGCCGGGCAAGGACGGTTTGAGCTGTCGGGCCGGCTGGACCATCAGGCAAATGCGGTCACCGTCAAGCATGCTTTGCAGCCGCTGGCGCCACTGGCTTTCGCCCAGGTCCTCGTCGTCACTGTTTTTCAGCACCATCCGCCAGCCATTGGGCTCACCGCTCTGGGCCTGGGCCAGGGCCGAATCGGCGCGGATCAGAATGCTTTCCGGAGACTGCCCCGGCAGCAGCTGGGTAAAGCCGATATAAGCGGCGCAGTCCAGCTCGTGCACGTCCTGGTAATGGTACAGCTCCTGCTGCAGCTCGGTGCCCAGGGCCTTGGCCAGGGGATCGCACTGGCCCGGCATCAGCACGGCGATATCGCTGCCGCTGATGCGGTAGGCATGAGCCCCCAGTCGGGACTGAATCACCTTGCGCACCAGCCGGGAAATGTCCTGCAAATACTGATCGCCGGCCTGAAAGCCATGACGGCTGTTGATGTCCTGCAAGGCACTGGCGCGCACCAGCATCAGGGTGGCGGTGGCGAGGCGGTTTTCATTGGCCAGCAGCTGGGACAGATCCCGGCGAAAGGCGTAGCGGTTGCCGAGGGTGGTGAGGCTGTCCCGGTTACTTTGTTGCTGGGCTTCTTCCAGCTCGCGCTGAATGCCGTCCAGCTGCTGGCGGTAACGCCGGTGCAGCTCCAGAATGCCCTGGGCCAGGGCGTCTTCCGGCTCGGTGCGCGTCTGCTCCGGCTCCTGTAACAGGCGGCCGAGGTAGGCCTGCCGGTTGCCCATGGTCCGCCGGTAGCGGCCATACAAACCGGCACAGAGCAGCAGGCTGGCCAGTATCAGAGGAAGGGACAGGCTCAGCCACTGGCGGGTGGCCATGTGTGTGTCGAGCCGGTAAAACACCGCTTCGCTGCCCAGCTGCTGTACCGTACCCAGTTCACCAAACCACCAGGCCTGGTTGTCGGCGTCCGCCGGGGTACTCCGGCTCAACTCGGCCAGGCCGGGAATAAAGGGCAGGGGAGCCGGCGCCGGGGTCAGCAAGGCGGGAAGCTGCTGCTGCACTTGCTGATGCCAATGGCCGAGGGCGCGCAGGGTGGACCACCAGGGCAGCAGCAGGCTCAGCAAGACCAGCACCATGGCCACCCACAGCAGGGGCCGACTGAAAGAACGGGATTCCCGCATAATCGGTATCCTTGTAAGAACGGGACAAATAGCAGAAGGATCATGCCGCTGTCTGTCGAAGATCGGGTTCACGGGCCAGATAAAACAGAAGCAGGGCAACAGTGTTACTCACTTGGTGCTCATGATGATCGAAGCCGGCGGGAATGACAAGGGCGGCGCGGCGGTGCCGGAACAGGGGTACGGCCGGTGAAGGGGCAGCAGCAACAAAAAAGCCGGCACAGGGCCGGCTTCTCAGTGTCTGGCTCCCCCTGCTGGACTTGAACCAGCGACATACGGATTAA
>AZIJ01018966.1_pt1 | contig 11170 bp, 9 predicted proteins | sample 359151 | NCBI WGS metagenome assembly AZIJ01 (sample SAMN02429718, study PRJNA222666) | marine sediment metagenome | biome: Sediment sample; isolation source: enrichment culture of sample MGS-ElMAX(UA) from oil contaminated site at the... | place: Egypt: El Max | collected 2013-01-23 | depth 9.22 m m | reverse complement strand
GTTATGCCGCCGCCGGGAAGGTGCTGGACGGCGCCGAGCCGACACTGGCCGAGCACCTGGATTATTACAGCCTCAAGGCCGAGGCCGGCCGGCGCAGCGGCCAGTGCAATGCGGCCATGACTCTCTATCACCGGCTGCTGGCCGAGCAGGACAGCGGCCCCTGGTGGCTGGGGTTGGGGCTGTGCCAGCGCAGCCTGGGGCAGGACTTTGGCGCCGCCTTTGAGCAGGCCCGGGCCAGTGTGGATCTGGGCATGGCATCCCTGCAATTTGTAGAGCAGCAACTGGAGCAACATGGCACAACGCAAACTCACTAAACGCCTGGGCGAGCTGCTGATTGACCATGGCGTGATCACCGAAGCCCAGCTTGACACCGTGCTGCAAAAGCAGCGTCAGGAAGGCGGCCGCCTGGGGGCAGTGCTGGTGCAGATGGGCGTGCTCACCGAGCTGCAACTGCTGGGTTTTGTGGCCGAGCAGCTGGTGATCCCGCTGCTAGACCTCAACAAGGTGGAGATTAAGCCCCAGGCGGTGAAGCTGCTGTCGGAAGTGTACGCCCGGCGCTACCGCGCCCTGGTGATCGACGCCGACGACAGCCAGGCCACCGTGGTGCTGGCCGATCCCGCCGATCTCGACACTCAGGATGCCATCAGCAACCTGCTGGCCCCCCGCGAGGTACAGCTGGCGGTGGCCCCTCACAGCCAGATGCTGGCCCTGTATGATCAGCTCTACCGGCGCACCGACGACATCGCCAACCTGGCCGGCCAGCTGTCGGAAGAACATGCCCCCAGCCGCAGCGTCATCGACACCGCCGGCCTGGAAGACAGCGACGCCACCGTGGCCCGGCTGCTCAACTCGCTGTTTGAAGACGCCCTGCAGGTGGGCGCTTCCGACATTCATATCGAGCCCGACAACAAGGTCATTCGCCTGCGCATGCGGGTAGACGGCCTGCTGCAGGAAACCGAGCTCAAGGAAGTGGCCATTGCCCCGGCGCTGGTGTCCCGGCTCAAGCTGATGGCCGGGCTGGATATTTCCGAGCGGCGCCTGCCTCAGGACGGCCGTTTTGAACTCACCATAAAAAACAACCCGGTAGACGTGCGCATGGCCACCATGCCGGTGCAGTATGGCGAGGCGGTGGTGCTGCGGTTGCTGGATCAGTCCGCCGGCACCCGCAGCCTGGCCCAGGCGGGCATGCCTCCGGCCCTGCTGGCGTCGTTCCGGCGACGGCTGGCCAGCCCCAACGGCATTATTCTGGTGACCGGCCCCACCGGCAGTGGCAAAACCACCACCCTCTATGGTGCGCTTTCCGAGCTCAACACCCCCGACCGTAAAATCATTACCGCCGAAGATCCGGTGGAATACCGGCTGCCCCGGGTAAACCAGGTGCAGGTGAACAGCAAGGTGGGGCTGACCTTTGCCCGCATTTTGCGCACCAGCCTGCGGCAAGATCCCGACGTGCTGCTGATTGGCGAAATGCGGGATCAGGAAACCGCCGAAATCGCCATGCGGGGTGCCCTCACCGGGCACCTGGTGCTCTCTACCCTGCACACCAACGACGCCCCCAGCTCGGCGGTGCGGCTGATGGACATGGGGGTGCCCGGCTACCTGGTGGCCAGCACCCTGAAGGCGGTGCTGGCCCAGCGGCTGGTGCGCAAAATCTGTGACTACTGCAAGGTGCCCCATCAGCCTGACGAGGGCGAGCGCCAGTTTCTGATGCACCTGAACCCGCAGGCGGAGCACGGCCAGTTCTTTCGGGGAACAGGCTGCGCCAGCTGCAACCATACCGGGTACAAGGGGCGCATTGGGGTGTTTGAATGGCTGGAAGTGAACCAGGCCATGGCCGATGCCCTGCGCAACCAGCAGATTGAAGCCTTTGAGGCGGAAGTGGCCCGCCTGTCCGGTTTTGTGACCCTGCCCCAGGCGGCGCTGGAGCAGGCGTTGCAGGGCCACATTGCGGTGTCGGAAGTGCTGCGCCTGTCCGAGTGGGTAGACTGATGCCCTTTTACCAGTACAAGGCCCGGGACCGCCAGGGCCAGCTCAGCGAAGGGCGCATGGAAGCCCCGTCCCCCGAGAGTGCCGCCGCCAGCCTGGCCCAGGCGGGCTTAATCCCGGTTGCCATGAAGGAAACCCGCTCCGGTACCAAAACCTGGCTCTCGCTGCGCCAGTTTTTAAAAGGCGGCATCAAACCCGAGGCACTGCTGATTTTAAGCCGCCAGTTTGCTTCCCTCACCCGCGCCGGCATTCCCATTCTGCGCATTGTGGAAGGGCTGCGGGACACCGCGGACGTGCGGGTGCTGAGAGAAGCCCTCGACGAGGTGGCCCAGTCTCTCAACCAGGGCCAGACCCTGGCCAATGCCCTGGCGGCCCACCCGCATCTGTTCAACAGCCTGTTTGTGTCGCTGGTGGAAGTGGGCGAGAGCACCGGCCAGCTGGAGCAGGCGTTTTTGCAACTGGCCCACTATTACCAGCTGGAGCTGGACACCCGCCGGCGTATCAAGGCGGCCATTCGCTACCCCATGTTCGTCAGTATCGCCATGGTGGCGGCCATGACGGTGATTAACATTTATGTGATCCCGGCCTTCAGCGGCATTTTTGCCCGCCTGGGGGCGGAGCTGCCCCTGACCACCCGCTTTCTGATTGGAAGTTCCTATTTCTTTACCCATTATGCCGGCCTGCTGGTGGTCGGCATAGCGGCCCTGGCCGGCACCTTTATGTGGTATGTGCGTACCCCAACGGGCAAACTGCGCTGGCACCATACCCTGCTGCGCATTCCCATTGTGGGGCCACTGATTAAGCGCATTCTGCTGGCGCGCTTTTGCCGCAGCTTTGCCATGATGCTGGCCGCCGGCGTGCCCATTACCCGTGTGCTGCGCCTGGCGGGCAGTGCCACCGACAACGCCTTTCTGACTCGGGCCATTCACCGCATGGAAGAAGGGCTGACCTCCGGCGACAGCCTGTCGGCGGTGGCGGAGCACAGCGGCGTATTCACGCCACTGATTTTGCAGATGTTCCGGGTGGGCGAAGAAACCGGCCGGGTAGACGAAATGGTGATGGAGGCGGGACGCTTCTATGAAGAAGAGGTGGACTACGACATTGCCAACCTGTCTTCCCGCATTGAGCCCATTCTGATCACCGCCATCGCCGCCATGGTGCTGGTGCTGGCGCTCGGTATTTTTACCCCCATGTGGGACATGGTTAACGTGGTAAAAGGCGGCTGATGAGGCTTATCCCTGCTTTTTGTGCGGGTGGGGGATTTTTACACAAAAAGCACTGGATTGAGGCGGCGGGCTTCAGTACCATATTCGACTGATAGTTAACTGAATTTGTTGAGTAAAATACTCAACTACCCATAACAAACCGGCAACACAACGCAAGGGACAAAAATGAAAAGAGCAGCGGGTTTTACCCTGATAGAACTGGTCATCGTTATCGTTATTCTCGGTATTCTGGGCGCCGTGGCGGCACCGCGGTTTATTAACCTTCAGGGTGATGCGTATGAAGCTAATATCAATGCCCTGAAAGGCTCGATTCAGTCGGCTGCCACTTTGGCCAATACCCGTGCGGTACTGGACGGAAATGAAGATGCTACTGGTGCTGCCGGTGACTTGGTAACTGGTTTTGACGGTGTGGCTTTTGTTGATGGGTATCCTGCCGCCGGTACTGAGGATGGTGAGTGGGTTGATGGTATTCTGGGCGCCCTTCAGGATATCGACGTTGATGCTTACGCCATTGCTGAAGTTGCTGGTGCCGACCCTGCCGCCATTACCATTCGTCCGGCGAACCGTGATAATGCGACTTGCCAAATTACTTACACTCAGGCTGATGGTGCGACTCCCCCTGATCTAGCCGTCGTGACCACAGGTTGTAACGGTTAAGGTACGGTTAATAAAAAGGCGGCTTCGGTCGCCTTTTTTAACGCAACTATTTATGATTCGCCAACAGGCTTTTACTCTTATCGAAATGGTCGCCGTACTGGTGCTGGTGGGTATACTTGCCGCCGTCGCGATTCCGCGCCTGCCGGTGAGTAGTGATTTTGAAGGCTCACTTCAGGCCCGCAATCTGGCGGGTTTGCTGCGTCTGGCTCAGCTCAGGGCCATGAATGATCCCGATGCCTTAAAAAATACCGCCACCCTTAACCGCTGCGGTGTGCTGGCGGTGACTGCCGGCGGTGTTTCCCTTTCCGCCAATTGCCAGGATGCGGTTTTGCTGCATAAAGCAAATCTGGAGGCGCCGGGCAATGAATTGTGGCTGGGAGCTAGCTTGCCCGTGACCGCCAGTCAGCCTTTGCCCTTTACCCTGCAGTTTGGCGAAGTTTCCGACCCCGATTATCTCAGTGAATCCAGCCGGTTGGGCCGTCCTTTTGTGAACAGTGGCGGCGCCGGCTATCAGCCGCTGCCCAATACCCTGCGCATTACCCTTGCCGGCCAAACCGTATTGATTGAACCCGAGGGCTATATTCATGTGGCGCGCTAACGCCGGTCTCAGTCTGCTGGAATACGTGGTGGGCTTAGCGATATTGGCCATAGTTCTGGTGGGGGCGGGGCTGTTTTTTTTAAGCCAGCCACGCCAGCTGGATCCGGTGTTTCAGTTTCGCGCCGTGTCATTGGCCGAAGCCCTGGCCGAGCAGGTGCTGGCGGTAAAATATGATGTGGAGAATGACCCTTATGCTGCCGAGCATAAGCGGTGTGATATTGGCGCAGCCCCTGACTGTCTGAATGCTCCCACTGCCGGTGCGGGTGCCAGGTTGAAAGATTTTTCCCATGTGGATGATTTTCGTTTGTGGTGTGGTGATGACAACGCCATTGCCGGCAATGCGCTGGCAGACCAACTCAAGCTCTCCCAAACGCTCCTTTACACCCGTTACAGAGTGCAGACCTGTGTAACCCTGAATACCGTTGATCCCAATGCACCATTTAAGGAAGTCACTATTTCCATCGCAGATCAAAGCGGCGCCGATCTGTCCTTTATCCTGCACAGGTACAACATACGATGAAGGCGCGCGGTTTTACTCTGCTGGAGCTGGTCATTGTGATGGTACTGATTGGCATCAGTGCCATGTTCGGCACCCGCTTTATCGCCCAAATAGCCGAAAGCTATATGGGCGGTGCTGAGCGGGCTCAGGCCCTGGCCGGTGCCCGTTTCACCCTGGAGCGCCTGCGCCGGGAGCTGGCCGTAGCCTATGGTCCCAGCGTGTATATCAAGGATGACTGTCTTGCTTTCGTGCCTGCCCTGGCTGCGGGCACCTATACCGGTTCCGTAAGGACTCGCACAGCCACCTTTATTGTGCCCCTGAGCCTGCAGGATGCAGAGATCAAAGACACCTATATAGCCATTCGTGCTGATAGTGATGAGGAGTACTGGAGCAATTATCCCGATCCGCTCGAATCTGAAACTGTCTGCAAAGCGGAGGAAGAACCAGCCTTCGTGAAAAATGTCTGCAAACTGGAGAAAGAGCCAGCCTCAGCAAGTTTTGGTTTGGTCGACGTATTTGAAAACTCTGAGAAGATTAAGTTCAGCCGCGAAGGGTTTGGCCAGCGCTATACCCTGCTTAAAGCAGAGCAAGTGCGCTATTGCCTGCGTAACGGCAGCCTCGAACGTGAAGTAAAAAGCCCTGACGAAACTTGGGGAAAAACCAGCCTGATGTTGACGGGGATCACAGGAGACAGTGTCTTTCTGGGCTACGATGAGTCCAGTCAATTGATTCAGATGGAGCTGACCTTGAGCTCACGGGATAGCGAGCTGGTGTTACCCGGACAATTGCAGGTGACCTATGCGCCTTAACCCGCAACAGGCCGGCAGCATGCTGCTCAGCGTACTGTTCATTATGTTGATTTTATCCGCCCTGATGGCCGCCATGGTCACCCTGTCGGGCCAGAGCAGCCGCCAGCTGGTATACGAAGTGCAGGCCTTCAAAGCCCGGCTCGCCGCCGAAGCTGTGCTGGAGCGCAAGGTATACGACCTGCTGCGCTCGTTCGGCAACTCCGCCGCCGTCTCCACCCTCGTCGCCGGCTGTGAAGGGAAAGCCAGTGGTTCGGTTCCGACAATAAATGCCGGTGTTACACAAGTTCGTGTCATCGCCACCGGCACCTGCACCAGCAGCAGCCTGACCGTAATCCGCAATATTGAAGTTGAGGTAATTAAATGAAACACCGCAACTGGTTGTATATCGCCTCCCTGGCCCTACCACTGCCAACCCTTGCCGCCGACATGGCGTCCCTGTTTCCCTATGCAGCCCAGAGCCACAGTGACAATGGTACCGTTGACATGAACTGGAGTACCCAGATCGTTGGTACCCGCAACGGTAAGATCGACTTCAAAAAGAAAGATGATCTCAATGGCGAATGTGATGGCAAGTCTTGCAAGATCACCGGTGACATTATTGAACCCTATGCCCTGCCCGCGTTTAACACCACCCCATTTACGTTGCCTGACTTTAAAACTACCTCGACAAACTTTAAAGCCGAATGTGGGGGCTCCGGTAGCATCAAGTACGCCCGCAGTGAATACAAAAACGTCGCTACCAGCGGCAGTTGCGATATTCACCTCGCTAATAGCGGGGATGTAGTCATCGATGAAGGGTTGTCCGCCCAGGGCAGCGGAGATCTGTATCTGGCTCCCGGCAATTACTGGATGGAGTCTTTTAGCCTGTCAGGCAGCTCCCGTGTGATTGCTTCCGCGTCCGGTGAGATCAATCTCTATGTCAAAAAGCAGGTGAAGCTTGAAGGCAGCACCACGCTGGGCAGCACCGAATCCGAGGTGAACCTTTTTTATTACGACGATGGCGAGATCAAGCTCGAGGGTAGCCGCACCTGGTTCGGAAATATTCAGACTCGAGGTGAGCTGGAGATTGGCGGCAGCAGTGAGCTGTATGGCGCTGTACAGGCGGGTTCCCTTAGTTTGTCCGGCTCCGCCCGTTTATATCAGAAGGCGGGGGAGTACTGGTTTGAGGATCTGGAACTTAAAGGTAGTGCTCGTTTGATAACGGCGGGCAGCCGGCCGAGTCGTTTTTATGTGCGTGATGAGCTGGAGCTTGAAGGTAGTGCCGAACTGGGCAAGGAGGGCCAGTCTCTGCTGGTGCTGGTGTACGGCGAGCAGGATGAGGACGGCGATGACGGTGAGGCGGATCTGGATGGATCTTCCGCCTTCTACGGTCACCTCTATCTGCAGGGGGATCTGGAGATGGAAGGCAGCTCGCGCATCTATGGCGGCGTTAACGTGGTCGATCTGGAGATGGAAGGCAGCTCAGCCATTTATGCCCGTGCCATGGAGGAAGGCCAGTCCACGGCGGTGCATCACTATGAGCTGCATTTCAACGGCTGCAGCGAGCAGCTGACCGCCTACGCCTGTGCCAATGAAAGCTGCAGCGAACAGTACACGGAGAAGGCCAAGTTGCACGTCAAGGCTAATGGCTCCAACCTGGCGAACTTTAACAAGATTTATGGCAGCGAGTCCCAGTCGCTGAAGAAAACACCGGGCTACCCCTTCACCATGGTGGTGCAGAGCGATGGCAAGGGTGGCAACATGGATCCCGATGCGGACTACCCCCTGGTCTGTTACGTGAACGGTGAAAAGACCTGTACCGTGACTTCCGTCGGCAGCGGCAGCGGCGGTGACAGCGGTCCCCTGGTCTTTGAGGTGGACACCGCCTATGCAGCGGGTGATGCGGCCGTTCGCTTTACCGGTGGATGTCTGGCCGAAAGTGGAGAAGTTGAAGTGGAGTTCAGCTTTGACGGTACTGCCAGCGGTGATGGCAAACCCGTGACCCTGAAATGGTCCGGTGGCAGCACCACTTTGCAGGTTGGAAAAACTCAAACTCTTACCCTGCCGGTGACCGGTGCGAGCCTGAGCTACCCTTATTCGGATTTACTGACTCTGAGCGTGCAACAAGTGTTGCCAGACGGCGGCTTGGGCAGTCGCCTTACCGATAAGGTCGCCTTTGTGCCTAAGAGCTGGCGTGTGCAACAGGCCGCCGAGTGTGATGACCGGGGAACCTTTTTATACGAAAAGCATGCGGGGACCTGTACCGTGCTGGGGGCGGCCGGTGAAGAGCTGGTTTTCTCGGTGGCGGCCCTCGATATGAATGGCCAGCCGCTGCCGCTGGGCTGGCTGGCGGGCCGGATTTCGAGCGACCTTATTTATGCCAGCCTGGAAAACGATGCCCTGAAACCGTCCCAGGACTATGCCCTGAATGATGACGGTGACGGGGCGACTGCCTCCACGCATCAGTTCACCAGCGAGATTGTGGGCCGATTGAGCGTGAAAGTGGAGGGTTGGAACGCGACTTACATTCCTGACGATGACAACCTGCTGCCTACCAATGGCGACAGCGCCTTTGTGGGCCGTTCTGTACCTGCTTCACTTAAGGTGACCGAGACTCAAAATGGCGATATTAAGGGTGATATCGTGTATGCAAGCAAACCCGGCGTGAGTTTCGATGTTGTTCCATCCTTTACCGTGATGGGGCTGGATGTTAATGGTAAAGAACTACCCAGCTACAGTGGTGAGTTTGCCGGTGGCCTGAAAGGCAATACCTCGCTTGGACTGAGCGGCGATCTTGATTTGGAAGCGTTAACGCCAACCATTGTCGAGTCTGAAACAGGCAAGCATGTAATCAGTCTTGATACCAGCAAGCTCAAGTTCAACAAATCCGAGCCTTTCCCCGAAACGGAGCTTGATCTGCCTATTTTGTTAACTATCAATGAACACGATGAAACACAGGGAATTGATGGTGTAAACACCTCTCTGGCTCAGGATAACGATACCCTGCGCTTTGGCTTCGTCAGCCTGCTGGATACCGAAATAAAAGTGGGTGAAGAAGGTAAAATACTCAGTAAGTTGCATTATTACGGTGATACGCTTGAGCAGCTGAAAGAAGATAGTGGCACCGACTATGGTCTTTCAGAAGGTAGCAAGGTGCAGGCTACCCTGCCTGATGGTAAAACCGTGGAGAACCTGATGCTTACCGCTAACGCCAAGGTGGTTGATGTTGATCCTTATGGTAGTGAGCAAAAAGACATAACAGTGACAATTAAAGATAACCCAGGCGAAGAGTTCCCACTCTGGCTGAAACCGGTCAACAAAGACGGTGAGCTGACGGATCCGGTGGGCATGCTTGATATCCTCAACAACCCCAGGCTGAGGGCTAGCGACAGCACCTTTAACCGTCGTGAGGTGTTCCGTTAAGAGATCTGGGTCACACCGCGGCCCTGTGGCGGTGTGACCGATCACATCGGTGTTTTACTAATTGTTCACAAAAAATTATCATCGAAAAACATAAACAATAACAAGCATCTGGTAAGGATACCTGCCATGCTCGATAACAAGCACACGGAATGGCTGATGCCCATGGCCGAGGTCATGGGTTTGGAGCACAGCCTCAAGTTTAAACGGCAGCTGTTGCAGCATGTGTTCGACAATGCCCTGGAATCCATCATCGTTACCAACGCCGATGGCGTTATCCAGCGGGTCAACCCGGCCTTTACCCAGATCACCGGCTACAGCCCCGAGGAAGTGCTGGGCAAGACGCCACGGCTGATGCAGTCGGCCCGTCACGATCCCGACTTTTACCGGCAAATGTGGCAGCAATTGCTGCATACCGGCAGCTGGACCGGCCAGGTGTGGAACCGGCGCAAGTCCGGGGAGGTGTATCCCCAGTGGCTCAGCATCAATACCCTGACCAATGAGCACGGACAAATCACCCACCGGGTGGCCATTGGTCACGATCTCAGCGGCCAGCGCAGTTACGAGCAGGATCGCACCCCCTTTACCTTCAAGGATCCCCTTACTCAGCTGGGCAACCGTCAGTTGCTGGCCACCCGGCTGGATCAGGCATTGGCCGAGGCTCAGCGCAATAAAATTCGCGTGGGCCTGATGGTGCTCGACATCGGCCGTCTCAAGCCGGTGAATGAGCAGCTGGGCATGACCTGGGGCGACGATGTGCTGCGCCAGCAGGCGCGCACCCTGCAGGCGGCGGTAGACGAAGCCGACACCCTGGTGCGGCTGCAGGGCGACGTGTTCGCGGTGCTGCGCCACAGCAAGGCGGAAGACGCCACCATGGCCCAGCTGGCCGACAAACTGCTGCATTTGCTGGCCCAGCCCATGGTGCTGGCGGATCAAAACATCGTTTGTCTGCAACCCAGCATCGGTATTTCGGTGTATCCCCGGGATGCCCGGGAGCCGGAAAACCTGCTGCAGGCGGCGGAATACGCCCATGCCATGGCCAAGCGGGAAGGGCGCAACCGCTTTCAGTTTGTGGATCAGCACCAGCACGAACTGCACCACCGGGAGTTGGTGATCGAGCACAGCCTCAGCCACATGCTCAGCACCGGGGAGTCGCAAGGGGTCAGCCTGCATTATCAGCCTCAGGTCTGTTCCATCGGCGAGCGCATTGTGGGGCTGGAGGCGCTGCTGCGCTGGACACACCCCCGCCTGGGCCCGCTGTCGCCGGTGGAGTTTATTCCGGTGGCCGAGCAGAGCGGGCTCTCGGTGCGGCTGGATCGCTGGGTGATTGAGCAGGTTTGTGCCCAGGTGGCACTCTGGCGTGGTCAGGGGCTGGCGCCGCCGGTGGTCTCGGTGAACCTGGGGGCGCAGCAGTTCGGTCAGCCCGACTTCTGCGACTGGCTGATGGACACCGTTACTCGCTTTGAGCTGCGCCCGCAGCAACTGCGCCTGGAAGTGACCGAGTCCACCATGATGGAGCAGATAGAAGCCGGCGTTAACATGCTGCAGCAACTGCGGGAGCAGGGTTTTTCCCTGTCGCTGGACGACTTCGGTACCGGCTATTCGGCGCTGTCCTGCCTGCACCGCTTTCCCCTGGACGCACTCAAGATTGACCGCAGCTTTATGGTGGAAGCCTGCGAGAACGAGCGTGCCCTGGTGCTGCTGCGTACCATCATGGAGCTGGCCCGGCAATTGTCGTTGAGTCTGGTGGTGGAAGGGGTGGAGCAGGCCGAGCAGCTGGCGTTGCTGAATGACTTCGGACCGCTGACGGTGCAGGGGTATTACTACTACAAACCCATGCCGGTGAACGAGGTGTTACCGCTGCTGTCGCTGGCCGCCGATCGGCCTGAAGATGGGATGTTGAATTGAGAGTTTGACGGCTGGCGCGTTGCTTCTGTAAAGGAGAGTGTAACGTGCAATATGCGCTGGCCCCCCGCCTTCGCGGGGGTGACAATGC
>AZIJ01014036.1_pt1 | contig 11170 bp, 9 predicted proteins | sample 359151 | NCBI WGS metagenome assembly AZIJ01 (sample SAMN02429718, study PRJNA222666) | marine sediment metagenome | biome: Sediment sample; isolation source: enrichment culture of sample MGS-ElMAX(UA) from oil contaminated site at the... | place: Egypt: El Max | collected 2013-01-23 | depth 9.22 m m | reverse complement strand
CCCCAAGCGCCCCGTACGCTTGTGCGCGGCCGCCCCGACCCGTTGACGGCGGAACCGCGCGAGGAAGAACAGGCGCAGAACCAGAGCGCGAAGAAAGCCGAATCCTCGCAGACCGAAGAGCGCGGTCTCGAACCCGCGCAGCGAGCCACGGTGCTCACCCTCACCGAACATACCTGCAAATGGCCAATCGGCGATCCGGGCCGTCCGGGGTTCCATTTCTGCGGCCGCGGCGCCGAGCATGGCTCACCCTACTGCACCGAACATGCGCGGATGGCCTATCAGCCAGCACAGGCAAGGCGGAACCGGGAACGCGATCGCATGCGCAAGGAACGTCTGGTCAGCTGAAGCCGATCGATCAGGGCTTTTCGGGGGCGGACCGGGGGCACCCGAGGGGAAGGAACCGGCATCCACAGAATGTGGTTGCCGGTTTTCCTTTGTGTGAGGCCAGCACATAACCCCTTGCGGGACCGTCAGCTGTGGAATTGCTCGTCCAGCGAATAGCCCGCGGAGCGGACAGTGCGGATCGGATCTTTCTCACCCTTGATGCTGAGCGCCTTGCGAAGACGCCCAACATGGACATCGACCGTGCGCGCCTCGACATAGACATCAGAACCCCAGACGGCATCAAGCAGCTGTTCGCGGCTGAAAACACGGCCCGGATACTGGATCAGGTGATCGAGGAGGCGATATTCCGTGGGCCCGAGACGCACCTCGCGGTCGCCACGCCGTACGCGATGCGCCGCCCTGTCGAGAACAATGTCGCCGAAGGTAACAAGATCCTCGGTGAGGGCAGGGCGTATGCGCCGCATCACCGCCCGGATGCGGGCAAGAAGCTCCGTCATCGAGAAAGGCTTTGTCACATAGTCATCCGCACCGATGTCGAGGCCACGGATTCGATCCGTTTCCTCGCCGCGAGCGGTGATCATGATGATCGGGACATTACGGGTCTCCGCCCGGCCGCGAAGGCGCCGGCAGAGCTCGATGCCGGACAGACCGGGCAACATCCAGTCCAACAGGATGAGATCCGGCGTCGTCTCGCGAATCATCAAATCCGCCTCCTCGCCGTCCGCAGCGGCGAGAACCTTGTAGCCTTCCTTGTCGAGGTTGTACTGGAGGAGCGTCAGCAGCGCCTCCTCGTCCTCGACGATCATTACGGTCGGTTTCATTCTGCGATCGAATTGACTGCGATCGGATGTTGTCGTTTCCGCATCGTTGGCAACGGTCCGAATCTTTTCCACACTTTCCATTGAAGCCTGACCTTGTTCGCCGCGACGGGCAAGCGTTATTCCCATGGCGAAGACGCCTCCTCTAACTACCGGTCTCTACCGCTGTCGTGCTGGTCGTGTCGCTTTTCGGGCGCTCGTCGCTCACCCATTCGCCGGTGACGAGATAGCTGACCGTCTCGGCGATATTGGTTGCGTGGTCGCCAATCCGTTCGATGTTCTTCGCAACAAAAAGAAGATGCGTGGAAACCCCGATCGTCCGAGGGTCCTCCATCATGTAGGTAAGAAGTTCCCGAAAGACGGAGTTGTACATCGCGTCGATTTCTTCATCGTCGCGCCAGACCTCCATCGCGGCCTGCGCCTCACGGCTCGAATAGGCGTCGAGCACATGCTTGAGCTGGCGCTGGGCGAGACGGCCCATGCGGGAAATGCCCTGAATGAGACGGTTCGCGCCCTCGAAATCGTTCTGCAGAACAATGGCGCGCTTCGCAATGTTCTTTGCAAGATCGCCGATACGTTCCAGATCAATCGAAATCTTGATCGCTGCAATCGCTTCACGCAGATCCGTGGCCATCGGCTGGCGCAGCGCAATCATGCGAATGGCGTGCGCTTCGATTTCCGCCTCAAGCAAGTCGATACGCTGATCCTCAAGGATCGTACGCTCGGCAAGTTGCGTGTCGCGGCGAACGACGGCTTCGATAGCTGCGGAGAGCTGAGCTTCCGTGAGCCCTCCCATCTGGGCGATGTTCGCAGAGAGCGTATCGAGCTCTTCCTGGAAAGATTTAACCGTATGCTGGGTCACACCCAAATCTCCTTTTGCTCGCATGGGAGCGGTCAGCCGAAGCGGCCGGTGATGTAATCCTGTGTGCGCTTGTCGGTCGGATTGGTGAACACCTTCTCCGTCTCGTCGACCTCGATCAGATTGCCGAGATGGAAGAATGCCGCCTTCTGCGACACGCGCGCCGCCTGCTGCATGGAATGCGTCACGATGACGATGGTGTAGTGCTGCCTGAGTTCGTCGATCAGCTCTTCGACCTTCGCCGTTGCAATCGGATCGAGAGCCGAACAAGGCTCGTCCATCAGGATGACATCGGGATTGACCGCGATGGCCCGGGCGATACAAAGCCGCTGTTGCTGACCACCCGAAAGCCCCGTACCGGGTTCGTTCAGACGGTCCTTGACCTCTTTCCAGAGGCCTGCGCGAGAGAGACTCGTCTCGACGATCTCGTCCATCGCCGAACCGTTCTTCGCCACGCCATGAATACGCGGCCCATAGGCGATGTTGTCATAGATCGACTTTGGAAACGGGTTCGGCTTCTGAAACACCATCCCCACACGCGCGCGCAGAAGCACCGGGTCGATCTTCGGATCGTAGATGTCTGCCCCGTCGATCTCGATGGTGCCCGTTACCCTGCAAATGTCGATTGTATCGTTCATCCGGTTGATACAACGCAGAAACGTGGACTTGCCACACCCGGAAGGCCCGATAAACGCCATGACCTGACGCGCGGGAATATCGATCGAGACATCGAAGAGCGCCTGCTTTTCACCGTAGAAGACCGAGACGTTGGTTGCCGCGATCTTGCTTTCATGTCCGGCTTGCACGGACGCGGCCGCTTTCGCCAGCGTTCCCGCTTCTTCGGCTGTCTTGTTCATAATCATTCCTGACACTTCAGTGGCATCCAGAGTTGTCATGTCACCACCTTCTTTCAAAACGTTTGCGCATGTAAATCGCGATCGCGTTCATGCAAACAAGGAACCCGAGCAGAACGATGATGGCCGCCGAGGTGCGCGAGGTGAAACCGCGCTCCGGGCTGTCGGCCCAGATGTAAATCTGGGTCGGCAAGGCGGTCGAGGGGTTGAACATGCTGTCGGGCGCGGCCGTGATGAAGGCATTCATGCCGATCAGCAGCAGCGGCGCCGTTTCGCCGAGAGCCTGGGCCAGACCGATGATCGTGCCCGTCATGATGCCCGGCATGGCGAGAGGCAGAACGTGATGGCCAACGGTCTGCATTCTCGATGCGCCGACACCGATGGCTGCCTCGCGGATCGACGGCGGCACAGCCTTCAGGGCGGCGCGCGTCGCGATGATAATGGTCGGCAGCGTCATCAGGGAGAGGACGAGACCGCCAACAATGGGAGCCGAGCGCGGCATGCCGAAGAAATTGAGGAAGACGGCAAGACCGAGCAGGCCAAACACGATCGAAGGCACAGCGGCCAGATTGTTGATGTTGACCTCGATGAGGTCGGTCAGCCTGTTTTTGGGCGCGAACTCCTCCAGATAGACCGCAGCCGAGATGCCGACGGGGAAGCTCACGAAAAAACAGATAAGGAGCGCATAGAAGGAGCCGACGAGCGCGCCCCATAATCCGGCAAGTTCGGGGAAACGGCTATCGGCGTTGAAGATCATGCCCCAGTTGAGCGGTGCGGAAATGCGGCCCTGTTCGACGAGACGATCGTACCAGCCGATCTGCATATCGCTGACGCGGCGATAGTCCGGAGGCAAATTACGATCGATGACGCCCTTGTGAAGCTGATCGCCAATATCGGCCAGCGGAAAGGTCACATCGAATGTCCGCCCTATGAGCGAGGGATCGTCGACCACCTTGTCGCGCAACGCATATTGACCGCCATTACTGAAGAGTTTGCGCAGTTCTCTTTTCTCGCGCGGCGTATCGACCTCGGGGAAGATGCGCATGATCGAGTCGTTCAGGATTCTCTGGTAGCTACCGCCGCGCGGGTCCGACGGGTCGACGGCGCCTTCCGGTACCTCGACCTCGAGCGTCACCATCGTTTGCGTCACGGCAGGAGCGGCCGTGATCGCAATCGTTCCGACAAGCGTCGCCAGCATGCTCAGTGCAAAGATGATTGCCGCAATGCCATAGGCACGCAAGCGCTTGTCGGCAGAATGCCTGCGGCTCAGCTTTGCGTCAGGCTCATACCAGGCCCGGACCTTCGCTTTTCCGGATTGTGAGGTCGTATCACTCATAACGTTCCCGATAGCGCTTGACGACCTGGAGCGCGACGATATTGAGCGCCAGCGTCGAGATGAAAAGAACAAGTCCAAGTCCGAAGGCAGCCAGCGTTTTCGGGCTGTCGAATTCCGTATCGCCGATGAGAAGCGTCACGATCTGCACAGTGACGGTCGTAACCCCTTCGAGCGGATTGGCCGTCAAAGTGGCGGTAAGGCCGGCGGCCATGACCACGATCATCGTTTCGCCGATGGCGCGGCTCACCGCGAGCAGGACGCCACCTACGATGCCCGGCAACGCCGCAGGCAGCAGCACCTGGCGGATGGTTTCCGCCCTGGTGGCGCCGAGCGCATAGGCACCGTCTCGCAATGACTGCGGCACGGCAGAAATGGCGTCGTCAGCGAATGAAGAAATGAAAGGGATCAACATGATGCCCATGACACCGCCGGCTGCGAGCGCACTGTTCGACGCGACATCGAGGCCGAGCGACGTACCGAACTCGCGGATGAAAGGTGCCACCGTCAAGATAGCGAAGAAGCCGTAGACGATAGTCGGGATGCCGGCGAGAATTTCGAGAAGCGGCTTCACCACCGAGCGGATGCGCTTGTTGGAATATTCGACGAGGTAGATCGCCGAAAAAAGCCCCGTGGGAAGAGCCACGAACATCGCAATCGCGCTGATGAAGATGGTGCCCCAGAAAACCGGCACCGCACCGAAGGCGCCAGCGGCGGCTACCTGATCCGCGCGGATTGGTGTCTGCGGGCTCCATGTCATGCCGAAGAGGAAGTCGAAGACCGGCACCCGGCTGAAGAAGGCAAAGCTTTCAATGACGAGCGACAGGATAATGCCAAGCGTCGTCATGATGGCGAGAATGGAGCAGACGATCAGCAACCAGCGAAGAATGCCATCCACGCGATTGCGGGCACGAAACTCAAGCGACAGGCGTGACCGCGCGTAAACCATGCCGGCAATGGCAATAGCAAGCGTTGAGACGACCATCGCGAGGGACGCAATATCCTGAAGGGCGCTGTAACGCTCCGCCGCATCGAGCAGTGCCTGATCGGGCGTTCCGAAGATGCGCCCTGCGGCGATGCTTTTGATTTCACTGAGAATCAGCGACATGCGCGAGGCTTCGACGCCATCCGTTATGTAGGAGGGCAAGTCTGCAACGATGATGGCGTCTATTACCGTGCTCTGCGCCGCGAGCCACACCAGCACGAGGAGAAAGGCAGGAAGGCCACAAGCGAGCGCAACGAAATAGCCGTGATAGGCCGGGACTGAATGCATGGCCTTGCCGGTCTGCTTGATCGCGCCTGCATTGGCGCGACCCCAAAGATACCCGGCGAGGGCGAGGATCAGGACTATCGCGAGGAGAGTGGTGGCGGACATCGGCAGTCCTGACGAAGAAATGTTGCGAAGCGATCGGATGAACAAAATAGACCACCCGGCGTCCGCAGACGCCGGGTGGATAGTCGATTACTTGGGAGCGGGCATATTGACCCCATCCTTCACGGTCTTCTGCACTTCCGCGCGGCGTGCATCGGAGAGAACGATCAAACCGCGTTCGGAGAGATAACCGCCGGCACCCATCGCGTCATCGCTCGTGTATTCGGCGATGAATTCGTTGAGGCCCGGGATCACACCACGATGCGCGTTCTTGATGTAGAAGAAGATCGGACGCGAGATGCCATAGGAGCCGTCGGCGATCGTGTGTTCTTCCGGCAGCACACCTTCGATCTTCACAGCCTGCAGCTTGTCCTGGTTCTCATAGAGGAACGAGTAGCCGAAGATACCGTATGCGTTCGGGTCGGACTCGAGGCGCTGAACGATCAGGTTGTCGTTCTCGCCGGCTTCGATGAAAGGTCCATCTGTGCGCATGCGCTGACAGACTTCTTTCTTGGCGTCTTTTTCGAGGGCGTCGATGGCAGCAAACTCTTCACAGCCTTCTTCCATCACGAGTTCGACCCACGCATCGCGCGTACCGGACGTGGGGGGCGGGCCCATCACGGTGATTTCGGTGTCGGGAAGCGAGCTGTCGATTTCGCTCCACTTCTCATAGGGATTGTCGACGATCTTGCCGTCAACTTCGACCTTCGCAGCCAGCGCCTGGAAGAGCTGGGCCTTCGTGAGGTCGAGCTGCTTGCCGCTGCGCGAAACGGCCATCGAGAGACCGTCATAGCCGAGAAGTACCTCTGTGATATCCGTCACGCCATTCGACGCGCAGAGTTCATATTCGGACTTCTTCATTGCGCGGGAGGCGCCCGTCACGTCCGGGTGGCCGGTGCCAACACCACCGCAGAAAATCTTCATACCGCCGCCAGTGCCGGTCGATTCGACGACCGGGGCCGCAGCGCCCGTCTCATTCGCGTACTGCTCAGCGGCAGCCTGCGAATACGGGAAAACGGTCGAGGAACCGACAACTTGAATCTGATCGCGGGCGTGCGCAACGCCAGCCACCGAAAGAGCAGCGACGGCAACTGTCGCGGCCATCGTCAGGGATTTGAGTTTCACGTTCATTCTCCAGTCATGTGATGCCGGGCACCGGGCAACCACAGTCAGCCCCCCTGTGCGCCCGAGCCTTATGTGAATTCGCCAGGTGAATTCCAGTGGCTGTTAACCCTCAGGCCGGCGCACGCTATCGAGCCGTCGTAAAAGGTTTACGACGGTTCCGTGACACTTTTACGAATGCCAGAAAATTTAAGTTTTACTATTGGGGCGCGACCGGCAGCAGCACAGAGAAGGCGGCCCCATTCCCGAGCTCGCTCTCAATGGAGAGTGTGCCTTCATGGCGGTTCACGATGTGCTTGACGATGGCAAGGCCAAGGCCGGTACCGCCGCGCGCGCGGCTGGCGGCCGCGTCGACACGATAGAAGCGCTCGGTGAGCCGCGGGATGTGCTCTTTCGGGATGCCCGGCCCATGGTCACGCACGGTGAGGCGGACGACCGGCTTGCCACCTTTTTCGTCAGGGCTCAACGAGATATCGATACGCTTTCCTGCGCGGCCATAGCGCAGTGCATTGTCGGCAAGGTTCTGCACAACCTGAGTGAGCTCGTCGCGGTCGCCGAGCACCTCTGGAAGCGAGGCCGGCGCCGCAACTGCGATCGTCACATCATACTGGTCCGCAAGCGGCTCCAGCCCATCGGCAATGTCGTTCGCAACCCCGACGAGATCGACCGCATCGGATGGCCGCACATGTTCGCGCAGTTCTATGCGCGACAGGGAGAGCAAGTCCTCGATCAGACGGCGCATGCGCGTTGCCTGATCCGCCATGATGGCGAGAAACTTGTCGCGCGCCTCCGGATCGTCTTTCGCGTGGCCGCGCAACGTATCAATAAAACCGGAGAGCGAAGCGAGGGGCGTTTTCAGCTCATGGCTTGCAAAAGCCACGAAGTCCGCACGCATGGCCTCGATCCGTCGCGACTCCGTGACATCGCGGAGCAGCACAAGAATATATTTCGAGGCGGGACCGACACCCTGAACGGAGGAAACGAAGGCGCTGTAATTGCGCTGAACAGGAACGGGCACCGTATATTCGATAGTCCGCGTTTCATCATCCCCAATGACAGCATTGATCGCCTCGACAAGCGGTGCACTGCGCAGAACGGTCACGACATGACGGCCGAACGCGCCCTTGCCAACCAGCATTTCTCCGGCACCATTCACATAGACGACACGCCCCGAACCATTCACAACGAGAACGGGATCGGGCAAACGATCGAGAAGCGCAACAGCCGCACCGCCACTCAACGCAGCCGCGCTTTCATCGTTGCGCGAGCGGCCAATGCGGATTGGCGCCGTCTCACCCACGGCCATGAACCGCGCGCCCGAAATGCCTGCCAGGAAAAAGAAACTCAAAATGGCGGCGATGGGATGTAGCGCCCCCGTTACCGCCAGAAAAAGAAGGAGGATGGCAGATGAAGCGACGAAAGTGCGCGTACCCGTCCAGCGGGCCGCGAAATCCCTCAGATGCGCCCTGCCCCGCGCGAACCTCGACCCATCTTCTTCCGTCGCCGTCATTCTCTAATACCGTCAGACCTTGAAGCCCCAACTCATATCATCGTGGTAGCACTTGAGCACGGATTTCGCGACGACAATGCGGTGAACCGCTTGCAAAGCCTGGAAAGGGCCAGCGAACGACAAAACAATGCGTGCGCGACGTGACATTCATATGAATTTGCCTAGGCTGTCGACAGATCGAACAGCGCAAGGACGGGGGCGGCAATGACGGTGATCGGCGGCAAACTGGCGGTGGTGACTGGTGCGGCAAGCGGCATCGGGCGGGGCACGGCAATCGAACTCGCGAGACGGGGCGCGCGGCTGGCGATCTCCGATCTCGACCGGGCCGGCCTTGCCGAAACGGCAAAGCGGATCGAGGCCGGCGGCGGCACGGTCACGACCTATCTCGTGGACGTGGCGGACCGCGATGCCGTTTATGCTTTTGCACAGGAAGTGGAGTCCCTGGGGGGCGCGGACATCGTCGTCAACAATGCCGGCGTGGCGCAGATCGCGCGCGTGGACGAGCTCTCCTATGAAGACTTCGAATGGGTGATGAATATCGACTTCTGGGGCATGGTCTATGGCACCAAGGCCTTCCTGCCTCAACTCCAGAAGAAGGACGAAGGACACATTGTCAATGTGTCGAGTATTTTCGGCATCGTGTCCGTGCCGAGCCAGGCTGCCTACAATTCCGCGAAGTTTGCCATACGCGGTTTCACGGAAGCGCTGCGGCATGAAATGAAGGGTACAAGGATCAAAATTTCCTGCGTACATCCCGGCGGCATCAAAACGAACATCGTGCGCAATGCACGCTTCCTGCAAAGCACGCAAGCGACGGCGCGCGAAGAAGCGGTGTCGGGCTTCGACAAGCTTGCGATGACGACGCCGGAGAAAGCCGGGCAGATAATTGTCAACGGCATCGCGAAGAACAAGCCCCGTATCCTCATCGGTATCGATGCGAAAATCATCGACCTGCTGCAACGGCTGCTGCCGGCTTCCTACGGAAAGATCATGTTCCGGCGCGAGGGCGGAGCGCTTTCCGGTATGGCGAAAACGGACCCGGCAGAGGCCTGATTTAATATCATCTGCCTACGGATCAAGAAGCCCAGATTGTACCCGCCTGCGGGGACAAGAGAGGCCCACCGTCACCGAAACGTCATCGAACCGTCACATAGACCGTGTTAATCCCCGGCCCCGGGGACAAAGCGCGGACAAGAAGGATGCGCCCCCCTCACCCGGGCATTTCGCGCGCGAGAACGCCGACATGCTGGCGCTCGCGCTGCTGGGGCTGTGGTGTTACTCCGTGAAACTTTCGCGACACCGGGCCTAGCGGCTTGAAATCAACGGCCCCCTCCTCCATATCGTTTGGAGACGCGGAGGTTCGCGACAGACGGACCTCAAGGGCACAGGAGCCGGATGTACGTTCCTGTTGCCCGATCCGCGTCGCCCTCCTCGCTTTTTCTACCCGCTTCTTCCCCAAGAGCGCGTAACGCCTCCCGCCAGCGGGGGGTGTTTTCGTTTGTGTGCAGACTTGTTCTTGAACGACGGCTTGTCACGCCCCGGCCTGTCCGGACCATGGCAGGCGCCGGGCGACAAATTTGGCGCGGGCGGCCCCGTTTGGCGCGCGGCGCGGTTCACGGTAATCTGGGCCCCACGCGACGGAACGAAGAAGGACACTCCACATAATGACTGACAGCGCCAGCTCGCAGATCGGCCCGGCCTCGCATAACTACTTCTCGCAGCGGCTGCGGCTTCACTATGTGGATTGGGGCAATGAGAGCAAGCCGCCCATGCTGATGATCCATGGCGGGCGCGACCATTGCCGGAACTGGGACTGGACGGCGGAGGCGCTTCGCGACCGCTATCACATCATCGCGCCGGACCTGCGCGGGCATGGCGACAGCGAATGGATGATCGGCAGTGCCTATGAGATCAATGATTATGTCTATGACATTGCGCAGCTCATCCACCAGAAGGGGCTGGCGCCGCTGACCATCGTGGCGCACTCGATGGGAGGCGCCATCGCGCTTCGCTATACGGGACTTTACCCGGAGAATGTGAAAAAGCTCGTCGTGATCGAGGGGCTGGGGCCCTCGCCCAAGATGCTCGCCGACCGCGAGCAGGTGAGCGACGAGCAGCGCATCCGCAACTGGATCGACGAAGTGCGCCGCCTCTCCTCGCGCCAGCCGCGCCGCTATGACAGCATCGAGGAAGCCTATAAGCGCATGCAGGGCGAGAACCCGCATCTCTCGCCGGAACGCGCGCGCCACCTCACCGTGCATGGCGTGAACCAGAACGAGGACGGCACCTATAGCTGGAAGTTCGACAATTATGTGCGCGCCTTTCCGCCGGGCGGCTTCGACCAGGAGCTGACGACAGAACTGTGGAGCCGCATCACCTGCCCGACGCTGCTCATTCGCGGCACGGAAAGCTGGGCGAGCGACCCTGTGGAGGACGGACGGGCCAGACATTTCCAGAATGCGAAGGTGGTGAATGTCGAGGGCGCAGGACACTGGGTGCAGCATGACAAGCTGGACGAGTTCCTTGGCCTGCTGGACGAGTTCCTGGCGGAGTGAGAAGCACTCAAGAGATAAAGGCAAACAGATGACCGGCACCGTCCATCGCGGCTCATGCAATTGCGGGGCGGTGCGGCTCGAAATCGAAGGGCCATGCCTTCTGGGGCGAGCGGGCGGACTGGTATGACGATCCGGGCATCATGCCCACCTATGAGGAATGGGCGCCGGTACTGAAGGACAAGGTGGAGAAATAGGCGACGTCAGTTTCGCGAGGTGGCCCGGAGCGCGGCAAGGGTTTCCTGCGAGACAGGCGCGGCGAGCGCACCGGCAACCGCATCGAACAGGCTTTCGACGAAGAAGCGCCGCGCGGGCTCGTTCACCATCGCGTCGGGACGGCGCGTCCAGAGCGCGAGCGAGGTCAGCACCATTTCGACCATCAGGCGCTGGCGCTGGACCGCGACC
>AZIJ01007968.1_pt1 | contig 11171 bp, 11 predicted proteins | sample 359151 | NCBI WGS metagenome assembly AZIJ01 (sample SAMN02429718, study PRJNA222666) | marine sediment metagenome | biome: Sediment sample; isolation source: enrichment culture of sample MGS-ElMAX(UA) from oil contaminated site at the... | place: Egypt: El Max | collected 2013-01-23 | depth 9.22 m m | reverse complement strand
GCGTGTAAAAAAGTTTCAGAAAGATGAAAACCGGCATTGCCCCGCCCCAAAAGAACAACAGGCGCCAGAGCGCCTGTTGTTCTTTTGGATGTAGTAACACTACTTATTAGGATCAGCCGCGGAGTCACTTTCATCCTCAGCTTCATCCGGCTTCCGAACCAGTATGGTTCCAAGCAGTATGCCAAGTTCAAACAGCAACCACATCGGAACAGCCAGCAGGCTCTGGGAAATTATATCGGGCGGAGTCAGCAGCATGCCAAGAACAAAACAGCCGACGACGACATAGGCACGCTTCTCTTTTAGGCTTTTGACCGTCACAGCACCAGACCATAACAGCAGCAGGGTAGCCACGGGTATTTCAAAGACGATGCCGAAAGCAAAAAACAGTTTGAGGACAAAATTGAGATAGCTGCTTATATCGGTCATTACCGCAATATTTTCAGGCCCTACACTGGTAAAGAAACCGAAGATGATCGGAAACACCACATAGTACGCAAACGCGATACCCATATAAAACAGCAGGATGCTCGAAATCAGCAATGGAATGGCTAGACGCTTTTCATGCTTGTACAAGCCAGGCGCAATGAAGCTCCAGGCCTGATGCAAAAGAAAGGGCATGGCAATGAAAGCTGATGCCACAAGTGTCAGCTTGAATGGCGCAAAGAAAGGAGAGGTCACATCCGTTGCGATCATGCTTGTGCCTTGCGGCAGCAAGGCTGTCAATGGCGCGGAAATCCACGTGTAGAGGTCGTTGGCAAAGTAGAACAGACCGAGAAAAATCACCAGTATCGCCAGGACGCTGTAAAGCAGTCGTTGACGAAGCTCCACCAGATGGGCAATCAAAGGTTGTTCCTGATCAGAGTGATCCACGCTCATGGTGTCTCTTTCTTGTCACTGGTTTTACTTTCATCCGTATTAATACCGGCCTCGCCTGAACCTTTGGCCTTATCGGCGGTGCCGGTTTCAAAAGGCGAGTCTGAAAATGGTTGGCTCATCTCCCGCAGTTCTCGCTCAAGTTGCTCTTTTTCGATCGCCGTTGTCCGCTTCAGCTCTTCCATTCTGAGCTCTTCCCTGATCTCACTCTGGATGGAGCCAACGGTACGCCGCAGACGCCCCAGCCACAGGCCGCAGGTGCGTGCGGCCATCGGCAGACGCTGAGGACCCAGCACCAGCAGCGCAACAACACCTATGACCAGAAGTTCAAAGAAACCGATATCAAACATCTGCCGTCAGCTTACTTGTCTGACTTGCTGTCGGATTTGGTCTCAGTCTTTTCAGACTCTTTGAACTGAGCATCCTGCTCGGCCGAGATCTTTTTCTGCTCGGCTTCACTGTCGCTCTTACCTGAATCATCCTCATTCACGGCCTTCTTAAAGCTTTTCAGGGCTCCACCCAGATCACCACCGATATTGCGCAGTTTTTTGGTGCCAAACAGCAGAATGATGATTACCAGAACGATCAACAGCTGCCAAATACTGATTCCACCGAGCATATTGCCTCCCGCGGTTGTAAAGATTCACTGTAGTGAATATACCAGTCATATCTTATAGCACCGTTACAGCCCGCAGCTGAAACGGTTTTAATGTTTATTGTTTGCCTCGCGAGGCCTTCTCTTCCAGACCTGAAAGATCAAAACGACGTGCCAACTCCTGCAGTACAGCCGTATGACTCTCTCCCAGATGTGACAGCATCACCAGTGTATGGAACCAGAGGTCTGCGGTTTCATAGATCAGATCGGTATTGTCACCGCTGAGGCCGGCATCCTTGGCAGCCAGTATCGTTTCGACACTTTCTTCACCGACTTTTTCCAGAATTTTGTTGAGTCCCTTGGCATGCAGAGATGCCACATAGGAAGTTTCGGCATCCGCCTGCTTACGAGCCTCAAGCACCTGTTGTAGTTGATCAAGCACATCACTCATCATGCGAGCCTTTGCTGGTATAGATTTGATTCGGATCCTTGCGTACGGCATCAACGGTTTCCCATTCTGTGCCATTGCGCAGTACACGATAGAAGCAGCTCTCACGACCGGTATGACAGGCGATGTCGCCCAACTGTTCAACACTGAGCAGAATCACGTCCCCGTCACAGTCCAGTCTAAGTTCATGCAGTTTCTGCACATGTCCGGATTCTTCACCCTTGCGCCAAAGCCTGTTGCGCGAGCGCGACCAATAGATGGCTCGCTGTTCGGACACCGTCAGCTGCAGCGCCTCTTCATTCATCCAGGCCACCATCAGGATGCGCCCGGTTCTGAAGTCCTGGGCGATGGCCGGGATCAGGCCCTTTTCGTCCCACTTGATCTGCTCAAGCCAGTCTGCAGACATGATGCCTCTCTGTACTGTTCCGATTGAATTGGAAGCGTCGAAGCATAACTGATCGTGACGACCTGAACCAGCAGCCTCAGGCTCGCCAGATCAACAGCCAGCCGCAGCCCCCCGCTAGCAGCGCATACCAAGGCAGATCCTGTAGGCTTTGTTGCAATGCTGGCAGTGCAGTCACCGTCGCGGCAGCCAGTAGGGTTATCCCCGTCAGCAGATAACGTCTTTTACGTTGTTCATCCCGTACCCGCTGTTGCTGAAGCTTGAGTTGCAGCCCCTCATTGTTCTCGGAACCAAGCTTGAGTTGTTGCAGGCTGTCATACACCAGCTGGGGTAAGTGGGGCATTTTTTCCAACCATTCCGGCGCCTGTTGCTTGATGCTTTGATAGGCTGCCTTAACGCCCATCCGCTGCTGCATCCAGTTTTCCAGAAACGGCTTGGCGGTCTGCCAAAGGTCGAGGTCAGGGTAGAGTTGGCGCCCCAGCCCTTCAATATTAAGCAGGGTCTTCTGCAACAATACCAGCTGCGGCTGAACTTCCATATTGAAGCGACGTGCGGTCTGAAACAGCCCCAGCAGCACCATACCAAAAGATATATCCTTCAGCGGCTTCTCAAAAATCGGCTCACAAACGCTGCGGATCGCTGTCTCGAACGCATGCACGTTAGTATCTCTCGGCACCCAGCCTGAGTCGATGTGCAACTGCGCAACCTGCCGATAGTCGCGCTTAAAAAAAGCGAGAATATTACGTGCCAGATAGTTTTGATCCTCGGCATTGAGTGAGCCGATGATGCCAAAGTCTACGGCAATATATTGTGGATTGGCCGGATTATCCCGTGATACGAAAATATTGCCCGGGTGCATGTCGGCATGGAAAAAGCTGTCACGGAACACTTGCGTAAAGAAGATTTCCACGCCACGCTCTGCCAGCAGTTTCATGTCAGTCCCCTGCGCCCGCAGCTGTGCCACATCAGCAACAGGGACCCCCTGTATACGCTCCATCACCAGAACTTGCTGACGGGTGTAATCCCAGAATATTTCGGGCACATACAGGATGTCAGAGTCATCAAAGTTGCGTCTCAGCTGCGACCCGTTGGCAGCTTCCTTGCGTAAATCCAGCTCGTCGAAAATGGTCTGTTCATACTCATGCACCACCTCGACAGGGCGCAGCCGTCGCCCTTCAGACCAGATCGCCTGCATCAGCCGCGCCAGCAGATACAGCAGCGCCACATCTTGACGGATAACGCTGCTGATACCGGGGCGTATCACCTTGACCACAACCGCCTTGCCATCATTCAGTGTCGCCGCATGCACCTGCGCCACCGAGGCAGACGCCATTGGCTCTACACTGAATGATGAGAAAATCTCCGTAACAGGTCGCTTCAATTCACGCTCGATTATCTTCTGCGCCAACTGACCGGAGAAAGGCGGTACCCGGTCCTGCAGCTTTGAGAGTTCCTGTGCGATGTCATCCGGCAGCAGATCTCGACGCGTAGACAGCATCTGACCAAACTTGATGAACACCGGCCCCAATGCCTCAAGCGCCAGGCGCAAACGTTCCGCCTGCGGGTGGCGTGCAGGAATAAGGTAGCGGGATGGGAGTAGCCAGAACAGAGCCCTCACATACCAGGGCAACAGTGGCTGATTGAAAAACGTGTCGAGACGATAGTAAGAGAAGATCCAGGCGATCTTCAATGAGCGCAATACGGTCCGCACAGCTCAGGATATCCCGTGGTTGACGAAAAGCCCCATTCTACCCTGTCGTGGCCAGCTGTGTCTGGTTTCGGCCCTGTTGCTTGGCTCGATAAAGTGCCTGGTCCGCACGTGTAAACAGATTTTCTGCGTCATCTTCGGAGGCAACCTCAGCGACACCAAAGGAGATACTGACTTCAACCCGCTCACCCTTGAAGTTGAAGGGGCTGTCGGCAATGGCCTGACGCAACTTCTCGGTGGCACGGTAGGCCTCATCGGCACTGGTTGAGGGAAACAGAATAACAAACTCTTCACCGCCAAAACGGGCAATAAAATCAGTGCTGCGCAGATTATGCATCAACACCTTGGTTACAAGGCGTAACACTCTGTCTCCGGCAAGGTGCCCCAAATCATCATTGATTCTCTTGAAAAAATCGATATCTCCGACAGCAAGGGAAAACCGTGTTTGATAGCGTCGCCAGCGATCCATCTCCGATTCCAGATGCTGCTCATAGGCAGTTCTGTTCGGCAGACCGGTCAGGGGGTCCGTGCGCGCACGCAGTTGCTCCTCTTTCATCCTTGCCTTGACCTTACTGGTCTCGACTTCCATCTGCTCCACCTTGTGCAGCAGGTCATCATAACGCCGGTTCAGACGGTCTTCGCGCGCCTGCTCCTGCTGTCGGTAGCGGTCCATGGTACGCACGATAGAGGCCAACTGCCGGGCAACACTCTGCTTCAGCAGGTTGAGGTCCTCGGACTCTTTCACCGTAAGATGAATGTTGCGTACGTCACGACGCACCGTCGAGTCCAGCTGATGATGCGCCTGCACCGCCTGCGCCTCATCAGTTCGACTTTCTTCCAGAAACTGTTGTACATACGAGAGCTGGGAGTTCAACGTCAGCAGGTAATTTTCAAAATCTTCCTGAGTGTTTCCTCCTGCAAGACGTACCAGCTCAACCACTGTAGACAGCATCTCAGGCAACTGCTCCAGTTCCAGCCCTTCCTCGAGCTGACATACCAGGTTCCGAGCACGTTCAACACCCTCTGCCGGCACCTGCAATGCTTCAAGCAACTGCAGCATCTCCGATGCGACACTGGCACTGAGCATATCAATATCCTGGCCCGCATCAGCGTTCAGTTCAAAATCATTTTCAGGGGAGCCAGAGGTTGCGTTACTCACCAGCATGCCATTTTGCAGCTCGACCAGGTCCATCAGCAAATCAGATAGCTTGTACAGACGCTCGACTGCATCAGGGATACGGTTTTCAACGTTCCCCAGAAGATTATCGACAGAAGGAACCTTATTGACCCGACGCAGCTGCTGGCTCCAGCGGCGCAGCACCTTGGCAAGGCTGTCGGAGACTCCGTGCCGATCCTGATCCAGTTGCTTGACGCTTTTACGGACCTGACGTGACAACGATGCAACACGTTCGGTATTCTGTGACTTCAGTGAAGCCAGAAGGGAGGCAAGTTCGCTGTCAAGTTCAGACCCATTGCCCTGCAGGCCCAGTGCCATGTGCTCGACCAGTGCAGTAAGCTCACTTTTGATACGGGCATCAGACTGCTGCTGCCGCTCAACTTCGAGCGTCAACTCCGTATATTTGCGCTTCCAGTTTTCCTGGTCAGACACTCACTTTCCTCACCACAAGACAATCTACGCTTCTGAGCTACAGCATATTACCTTGCGTTTCTGAATGGAAACGAAAAAACCGCCTGCAAAAGGCGGTTTTTGGTGTTGCGGCATGACCTGAATCAGAGTGCCGAGCGTTCGCGCTCAACCAGATAATCCACGACCTCAAGCATTTCCTTGTGCCCCCCGGCTGAAGCAGCACTTACACGGTACTTGCCATTCACAACCATGGCCGGAACACCGGTAATTTCATAGCCACGCAGCTTAGAGTCTCCCTGCTTGAGTTTCATGTTAACGGCAAAGGAGTCATAAAGCTTCGTGAACTCTTCCTTCTCAATACCCAAGGTAGCATAAAACTCAGCCAGCGCTTCCACACTGCTGAAACGCTTGCGCTGAAGGTGGATTGCGTCAAACATTGGCTGGTGCGTTTCTTTAACTTTATCGCTCAATTCGGCAACATAATAGGCCCGCGCCAGCGGCTCCCAGCTGCGACCAAACACCACAGGCAGACCAACGAAAGCAACATCATCAGCCTGCTGTTCGCGCCAGTGAGCCAACATAGGCTCAAAGGTGTTGCAGTGAGGACAGGCATACCCGAAGGCCTCAACCACTTCTACCTTATCATCCGCGACCGTTTTGACCGGATGAGACAGAGCGAAATAGTGCTCACCTTCGCGATAGTCCTGAGCCCAGGACAGTGCGGCAAACAAAGACAGCGATGCTGTCAGCAACAGCTTTTTCAACATTTCAATTCTCCCAGAGCAGGCATCTTGTCGAATAGTGACCTCGACAAGCCTGAATAAGTTTCATGCTCAACAAAAAAGGCAGCCTATGCTGCCTTTTTGATCAGACTGGACGCAACGCCTGCCGCTTAGTGCAGGCCCTGAACGTACTGGGAAACCGCTTTCATTTCCGCTTCGCTCATTTTGGATGCAATATCGCGCATCATGTTGGCCGGATCGTTGTTGCGGTCACCGCTGGCAAACTTCTTCAGCGTAGACTCAACATACTGGGCGTGCTGACCGCTAAGCGACGGGTAGGCCGCAGAGTCGATCCCCTTGCCGTTGGGGCCGTGGCAGGCAGTACAGGCTGCTACGCCCTTATCTGCAACACCGGCGCGCCATATTTTCTGACCCGCCTCAACCTGGTCTGCTGCAGCCTGCCCCAGCTGAACTTTCTTGCTGGCGAAGAACGCCGCAATATCAGCCAAGTCCTGTTCATTGAGGTTATCCAGCATGCCGGTCATTTCCGGCACTGAGCGGACACCGCTCTTGATCTCGTTCAGCTGTTTGAGCAGGTATTTTTCACCCTGCCCAGCCAGTTTCGGGAAGTTACCCACGACACTGTTGCCATCGGCACTGTGACAGGCAGTACATACGGCTGTCTTGCCCTGGCCTGCAGTTGCATCACCTGCCGCATGCGCGACGCCGGTGATACCGATGCTTACCAGTAAGCTGATCAGTAGTTTGTTCATTGACTAACCCAGACTCTTGCTTGACGAAATGTGTTTTAATCTACCGCTGATTTTGCAGTAAACAGCAGTAAACGGCCAATTTCCACTATTACCCTGACTGGAGACAGACTCGGTTCGCGGGTAAAATTGGCGGCATTATAAACCAATATCCCCACAAACTGGAACGTATATGTTCACTTTGTGGCCACCCGAGTCTTGCGCCATGTCTACGTTTGACCCCGTTATCCATTACAACCTTGCTCATTTCGAGACCAGCGCATCACGTCTCGACCAATGTCCGCCCGACACCGGTGCCGAGGTTGCCTTTGCCGGTCGTTCCAATGCCGGCAAATCCAGCGCGATCAACGCACTGACCGCACAGACCGCGTTGGCACGGACCTCAAAAACCCCCGGACGTACGCAGCTGATCAACTTTTTCAGGCTCAACATTGAAGGCCTTAGACTGGTCGACCTGCCGGGTTACGGCTATGCCAAGGTGCCGGTTGCGATGAAACTTCACTGGCAGCGCCATCTGGATGCCTACCTGCAGCACCGCGAATGCCTGCAGGGTGTGGTACTGGTGATGGATATTCGCCATCCAATGAAGGAATTCGACGAAATGATGGTGCATTGGTGCTCATCGACCGGTGTACCCCTGCACGTGCTGCTGACCAAGGAAGACAAACTCAAGCGAGGTCCGGCCAAGAGCACCATGTTGCAGATTCAGAAGCAACTCAAGGAACGGTTGGGCGACAAGGTGAGTGTGCAGACGTTTTCGGCTCTGAAAAAGTCAGGTGTGGACCAGCTGCGCCAGAGGATCAACAGTTGGCTACTGCCGGATCTGAAAGAGATGCAACCGGATGAGGTGGAGCTGATTCCACCCAAAGCAGACTGACAGCCAAGAAAAACCCCGGCAGATGGAAGGGGAGCACCACTGCCGGGGTCAAGATGTCATGACAGACAGAGCCGCGACTCCACGCTGGCAAGACTGGGATTTCATGCCGCGGCTCAACAGTTAAGACCCTTGATTCGACAAAAGTTCACTTTTGTACAAAAAAAGATCAGTGTGCCTGTTCCCAGTTATCGCCGACACCGGCTTCAACCAGCAGGGGTACCGCAAGTTCGGCGGCATCTTCCATCAGCGGTTTGACCTGCGCGATAAAGTTATCCACTTCGCTTTCACGCACTTCGAACACCAGCTCATCGTGTACCTGCATGATCATGCGGGCATCCATCCGGCCCTGTTCCAGCCAGTTATCCACCGCAATCATCGCGCGTTTGATAATATCTGCTGCCGTACCCTGCATGGGTGCGTTAATCGCGGTACGTTCGGCGGCCTGACGCTTCATCGGATTGCGGTCGTTGATCTCCGGCAGGTAGAGACGGCGACCGAACAGTGTTTCTACATAGCCCTGATCCCGGGCCTGAGCACGAGTTTCGTCCATGTAGCGCTGTACGCCGGGATAGGTGGCGAAATAGTGCTCGATGTAGGTACCGGCCTCCTTATTGCCGATTCCCAACTGCCGTGCCAAACCAAAGGCGGACATGCCATAGATCAGGCCAAAGTTGATCGCCTTGGCGCTGCGGCGCTGATCTGCCGTTACCTTGTCCACAGTAATGCCGAACACTTCGGCAGCAGTCGCCTTGTGGATATCTTCACCGTGTCGGAAGGCGTTGAGCAGCCCCTCGTCACCGGACAGGTGCGCCATGATGCGCAGTTCAATCTGTGAATAGTCCGCCGCAATGATTTTGTAACCCTCGGGTGCAACAAAAGCGTTGCGGATACGACGCCCCTCGAGGGTACGTACCGGGATGTTCTGCAGGTTGGGCTCGGATGAGGACAAGCGTCCGGTCGCCGTCACTGCCTGATGATAGGAGGTATGGATACGCCCGGTAGCCGGATTGATCATCTGCGGCAGCTTGTCGGTGTAGGTACTCTTGAGCTTGCTCAAGCCTCGCTGTTCAATCAGCAGCTTGGGCAGCGGATAGTCCAGCGCCAACTCCTGCAGCACCTCTTCGGCCGTAGACGGCGCACCCTTCGGTGTTTTCTTTTTCACTGGCAGGCCCATCTTGTCGAACAGAATCGCCTGCAGTTGTTTGGTGGAGTTGAGGTTGAACTCTTCGCCCGCCAGCTCAAAAGCGTCTTTCTCTATTTCGCCCAGGCGCTTCTCCAGTTCCTGACTCTGTTCGCCCAGAATCTTGGCATCCACCAGCGCACCACGATATTCCATGCGTGACAGCACCGGGATCAGCGGGCGTTCAATGTCATTGAAAACCTTGAGCAGTTCACCCTCGGCGGCCAGCTGCGGTTGCAGTTTATGATGCAGGCGCAAGGTTATATCGGCATCTTCAGCCGCATAGGGCGCCGCCTGTTCCAGCTCGATCTGGTTAAAGGTCAGCTGTTTTTTGCCCTTGCCGGCGATATCCTCAAAGCTGGTCGTGGTCACGCCCAAATGACGATCCGCCAGCGTATCCATGTCATGACGGCTGGCAGTGGAGTTCAGTACGTAGGACTCCAGCATGGTATCGGCGCCGATGCCCTGCAGCTCGATGCCATAATGACGCAGCACATTCATGTCGTATTTGATGTGCTGACCGATTTTTTTCAGCTCGGAATCTTCCAGCAGCGGCTTCAGCTGCGCCAGCACAGCCTCGCGATCCAGCTGTGCCGGAGCGCCCATGTAATCGTGCGCCAGCGGTACATAGGCGGCCTTGCCTGGCTCGACCGCGAAAGAGACACCCACCAGCTGAGCTTCCATGTAGTTCAGGCTGGTGGTTTCGGTATCGAAGGCAAACTCACCCGCGGCCTTGAGCGTCTCAAGCCAGGCATCGAAGGCTTCCTGCGTCAGGACCGTTTCATATTCGGTTTCGATGGCGTCTTCCAGAGCCACTGGCTCCTCAGCCCCCAACTCTTCGGCATCTCCTGCTTCCAGTTCACGCACCCAGCTCTTGAACTCGAACTGTTTGAACAGCTCCAGCAGCTGCTCCGGCTGGGGTTCAGGCAGGGTGATGTCGTGCAGGTCGATCTGCAGCGGTACATCGGTCTTGATGGTGGCCAGCAGATAGGACAGCTCCGCCGCTTCGCGATTCTCCTCCAGCTTTTTCGGCATGGTCTTGGCGCCACGGAAGCCCAGCGCGGGTATTTTATCCAGGTTCTCATAAAGGTCCTGGATGCCGCCGATACCTTGCAGAAGTGCCAACGCGGTCTTTTCACCCACACCGGGCACACCGGGAATGTTGTCTACCTTGTCCCCCTGCAGCGCCAGCAGATCGATCACCAGCTGCGGCGGCACACCAAACTTTTCCTCGACCCCTGCCACATCCATCTTGCTATCGTTCATGGTGTTGATCAGGGTGACATGTTCATCCACCAGCTGTGCCATATCCTTGTCACCGGTGGAGATAACCACCGCGCGGCCGGATTCGCTGGCCTGACGCGCCAGGGTACCGATCACATCGTCCGCTTCCACGCCGTCTTCGACGAACAGCGGCAGTCCCATGGCCCGAATGATGGCGTGGATCGGCTCCACCTGAGCGCGCAGGTCATCCGGCATGGGCGGGCGATGTGACTTATACTCAGCATATATCTCGTCGCGAAAGGTTTTGCCCTTGGCATCGAAAATAACGGCGACGGGGCTGCCGGGATAGTCCTTGAGCAGACGTTTGAGCATCGAGGTCACAACCCTGATGGCACCGGTTGGCGTACCGTCAGCTGTACGCAGATCAGCCTGCTGGGAGGCGAAAAATGCTCGATAAAGGTAGGAGGAGCCATCCACCAGAATGACCGGGGCGTGCTGTTCGCTCATGGGAGTATCCATTTAAAACTGTTTCGGGGTTGTCGGCGCCTGCGACAAGGCCCACAATCATAGACAATTCGACCCCGACTAACCAATTGGGAAGCAATGATGCTGAAAAAACTGACGCTGGCGGCGGTATTGGCACTGACGCCCCTGGCCCAAGCCGAAGTAGTGGATGACCCGGCCCTGACCGAGCCAGAGATAACCATCACCCATGATGGTGAAAGCACCTATTACGAGTACACCATCAACGGCCAGCTGCGCGAAATAAAGGTCGTGCCCAAA
>AZIJ01023165.1_pt1 | contig 11227 bp, 9 predicted proteins | sample 359151 | NCBI WGS metagenome assembly AZIJ01 (sample SAMN02429718, study PRJNA222666) | marine sediment metagenome | biome: Sediment sample; isolation source: enrichment culture of sample MGS-ElMAX(UA) from oil contaminated site at the... | place: Egypt: El Max | collected 2013-01-23 | depth 9.22 m m | reverse complement strand
TGTTGCAGTGCGGCTTGTTCCGCTCAAACTTTTCTTTGGCCATGGGCGCTAGCTACCTTCAGTTGTCTCGTCTCGTTCACTTGGACCTGTCTGCCTCTGCCTCGCGGACGGCGGCGACATTTGCCCTTCTTTCTTCGTCTCGGGCTTTCGCCCTGATCGGCGGAGCGGCGAAGGCTGGAGCGGGTGAAGGGAATCGAACCCTCGTCATCAGCTTGGAAGGCTGTTGCTCTACCATTGAGCTACACCCGCCTGGGATCCGTTCCGGGGTCCCGCCTGCTCTCTTCGCGCTGCCTGCGCTGGATGGTGGAGGGGGTTGGATTCGAACCAACGTAGGCATAGCCAACGGATTTACAGTCCGTCCCCTTTAGCCGCTCGGGCACCCCTCCGTGTCCGATGTCAAATCTTGTGAAATCCCAATAAGTTTGCGGATATTGTCTCGTGCTGGCCTCTGACGGACACGCGCGGCTTTATTCAGGTTTGCCGCCCTTGTGTCAACTAAAATCCCGGCCCCATAAAGCGTGAACACCCCCGCAGCGTGCCTCGAGCCATTTTTGCGGCAAGGCATACTGTTCGGGGGCGTTTGCAAGAGCCCGGATGTCGCAATATAAGCGCGCGCATGAGCCGACGCAAGCAACCGAAACAATTCCAGAACCGCGGCCCCCGTGAAGGCGAACCGCGAGAGGCCAATTCTCGCCATAAGCATGGAAAACGCAGCGGTCGAGGCGGCGGTTCGGCAGACAATGATGCCTATCTATATGGGTTCCATGCGGTTTTGGCCGCTTTGGCCAATCCGCACCGGCTGGCCGAACGCCTCCTCCTGACCCGCAATGCCGAGGCCGATCTGGCGCGCCAGGGAGCTGACCTTGGCGGTCTTCGACCAGAGATTCGGGAAGCAGACGAGATCGCCGCTCTCCTGCCTCCCGGCGCCGTGCATCAGGGTATTGCCTTGCGCACCTCTCCCCTTCCCGACCTCGACGTGTCAGAGGCCTGCGAGGGCGCAAACCGGGTGGTCGTGCTCGATCAGGTCACCGACCCGCATAATTTCGGAGCGATTCTCCGTTCCGCAGCCGTTTTCGGCGCGGGCGCCCTCATCACCACCGACCGCAACAGCCCACCCTTGGGCGGCGTCCTCGCCAAGGCGGCCTCCGGCGGGCTGGAGCAGGTTCGGATCGCAAAGGTCACGAATCTCGTCCGGGCCATCGAGGAGTTGAAAGAGCTTGGTTTCGAGGTCATCGGTCTGGACGGTGAGGGAGAGATGTCCCTCCCCGACATGGCGCTCTCGCCGCGCGTGGCGCTGGTGCTGGGTGCCGAGGGCACCGGGCTCCGCCGTCTGACCCGCGAGCATTGCGATCTTCTGGCACGGCTTCCCGCCGCCGGCACAATGAAAAGCCTCAACGTCTCGAATGCGGCCGCCGTCGCCCTCTACGAGCTTTTCCGCCGCCCCGCTGCCTAGGCAACGCCTGCGGGAGAAAACGGGTCGCAGGCCCTGCCGCACGCCCAGAATCCGCGACACACCCTATCCCTTTTGCGCAGATATCGCCCGCCATGCGGGAAAGCCCCCTTTTGTCCTTGCCAAGCCGCGACTCTTTTGCGACTAGTTTGCATTATCGATACGCATTCCAGATCTGCGGGACCGCGCAATGAGCACCAAAACGATCAAGAACTGGTACCTGGTTCACAAGTGGACGAGCCTCATCTGCACGGTATTCATGCTCCTGCTCTGTATCACGGGCTTGCCGCTGATATTTCACGAAGAGATCGACCACCTGACCGGCAGCCACCCGGAAGCCGCCGAGATGGCGGAAGGCGCCACCCCGGCAACCCTCGACGCAATCTTTGCGACGGGTATGGCGCGCGTACCGGGCGACGTACCCCAGTTCCTCGTCTTCGATGACCATGAGCCGGTCATCTATCTGACAACGGCTAAGTCCGCGACCAACCGGGAAGACTCCCGCTTCAACGCCTATGACGCAGGCACCGGCGAGTATATTCCCACCCCGCCTTTCGACGAAGGCTTCATGTATGTGATGCTCAAGCTGCATATTGATCTGTTCGCCGGTTTGCCGGGCACGCTCTTTCTTGGCGTGATGGGATTGCTTCTTGTCGTCGCCATCGTGTCGGGCGTGGTGGTCTACGGACCGTTCATGCGCAAGCTCGATTTCGGAACCGTCCGCAAGGACAAGAACACCCGCGTCAAATGGCTCGACATACACAATATGCTCGGCATCGTCACACTTGCCTGGCTTTTCGTCGTCGGCTTCACCGGCGTCATCAACACGCTTGCGACCCCTGTGTTCCAGTATTGGCAATACGATCAGCTTGCCGAGATGGTGGCGTCCTACGAGGACGCCGCCCCCCTCGAATCCCTCTCCTCGATCGATGAAGCCGTCGCAACGGCGCGGCAAGCCGCACCCGGCATGGAGCCCTCTTTCATCGCTTTCCCCGAATCCGGTTTTTCGAGCAACCATCACTATGCAGTCTTCATGCGCGGAACGACGCCACTCAGCTCACGCACTCTGAAGCCCGTCCTTGTCGATGCGCAGACCGGCGAACTCACCGCCAGCCGCGACCTGCCGTGGTACGCAACGGCCCTCCTCCTCTCACAGCCGCTCCACTTCGGCGATTATGGCGGCCTGCCGCTCAAGATCATCTGGGCGCTGCTCGACATCGCCAGCATCCTGGTCCTCGGCAGTGGGCTCTATCTCTGGCTTGGTCGGCGGCGCTCATCGCTGGAAACCAGACTGCGCGAGCTTGAACGCGGCGCCGATACAGCGGTGGTGGTCTGATGCAGATGACAAATCGCGAGGTCCGCAACCTCCGCAAGGGTCCGCGCGGAGGCGTATTCGGCATTCCCACCCTCATAGCCGCCATCTCGCTGGTCGGCCTTGTCTCCGCCCTGGTCGGCGACGAACTTCTGGATGTGATCTCCTGGATCACCCTCGGCATTCCGATCGCCGTCATGCTCTGGGCTTACGCGCGGGACTGGTCGAAGGTCCGATAGACAACCACAAGCCCGCAGCCCGGCGTCGACGTACAAAAGATGCGGCCGATCCTCCAAGCTTTGCTTGCCCGTCACGCCCGTCACAACTATCTTGCGCCGCACGGTCGCCCTTGTAGCTCAGTTGGTAGAGCACCTGATTTGTAATCAGGGGGTCACGGGTTCGAATCCTGTCGGGGGCACCGTTTGCAATCAATGATCGTCACGTCGACAACCAGCCGCGCGCAGCCGCGCGGAGCGACCCTCCGGGTGGCGCGGCGAAGACCTCACAACCACCTTCCTCGCCATCAAGAAAGCCGGGTGCAACCGCATCTTCGCCGCGGTGAACGATGTCGACGTGGAATGGTATCCGCGAAACGCCTGAGATTTACTCGGCGGGCAGATCCCTGCCTTCCATGTCTTTCAGGTCGGCCGGATCGCAAGGATACTGCTTCTCGAGCGCGCGCACCGCGAGCTCATAGGCAGGGCGCTCCGTAACTTCGGGATTGCTCTCCGCATAGCTCACGACATGCTGCGCAAAGTCACGATAACTGAGCTTGTCCGGCATCTCGAAGCAGGCTTTCTCATCCTGGTTCGCCCCGAGCCGGAACGCACGGAACGGCTCTCCCATGGTGAGCGTGTCCTTCTGAGCGAGAACCATGCCGGTGACAAAATTCTTGCACGCTTCGCCCTTGCTGCCCTCGGCAGAGCCATTGTCGAGCAGCGACTGACAGGCGGTAACAAGCCCCGCCCCTTTTTCGATATTCGTGGCGGCATGGGCGTTTACCGCCATTCCCGCCGCGCCCAGCATCACACCGAACGCCAGTGTCGCAAGCTTCTGCATTTTCATTCTCCTGGCTTGTTACCTGTCTTTATTTACATAAGCCGGAACGCTTCCCCTTCAAGCATTCTCTCATCGCAAGAGGAGCTCTTTCGGGGCCGGCCGGTCAGTCGAGCACCTTGATCGAACCGGGGGTGCGATAGGTCAGTCCGTCCAGCGCCGGGCTCTCGCTGGCACGAGTGAAAGCCGCTTCGATCTTGCTTGCGCGATCCGTGAACAAGGGCGCCATGTCGGGATGTGTAAAGATATAGAGTTCGTCCGCTTCCACCGCTTCCAGCACGCGCGCCCCCACGCAGTCGGGGTCGATGCCGCCAAGCACCAGTTCCTTCGCCGCCGATGCGCGCTCCTCGGCCTCATCCGCCGCGCCGAACTTTTCCTGTCGCGCGCGCGAACTCTCGTGAATGCGCGTCTTCACGAAACCCGGACAGAGAACCGAGACGCCGATATTCTCCGGTGCGAGCTGCCCTGCCCAGCCTTCCGACATGCCGACCACGGCATATTTCGATGCCGTATAGGGTTCCATGCCCGGCACGGAAATCATCCCCGCCATCGACGCCGTATTGACGTAATGTCCGCCTTCGCCATGCTCGCGGATATGCGGCAGGAAGGCCTCCATGCCATAGACCACGCCCATCAGATTGACGGCAATCGTCCAGTCCCAGTCGCCGGGCTTCATCGTGCCGATAGGCCCGCCGCCTCCCACGCCCGCATTGTTGCAGACGAGGTGGACCTTGCCGAAAATCCCGACGGTCTCCTGCGCGGCCTGTTCCACCGATTTGCGCTCCGTCACATCGCAGCGCACGCCTGCCGCCTTGATCTGGCGCTCCTTGAGTTCGCTCACCGCCGCAACGAGGTCTTCTTCGTTGATATCGGCAAGCATCACATTCATGCCGGCCGTCCCGAACGCGCGCGCCATCGAAAGCCCGATGCCGCTCGCGCCACCCGTGATGAACGCCGTCTTTCCTGAAAAATCTTTCATCATGCTGCCTTCGCCATGTCGTCCATCGCGTCGAACTCGGCAAGAAGCTGCGCGCCATTGGGCATTGTTTCAAGCTGCGCGCGTATTGTCTCGCGCATCTGTTCCTTCGAAAAGTCGGCCTGTGTCACCGCATGCCAGTGCACCATGCCCTCCCAGATCGGGTCGATGAGATCCTTGCCCTTCACCGTGCCGCCGTCGACGGTCTTGAAGGTAAGGCTGCGCATCTCCGAAACCGCCATCTGCAGATAGCCAACATGAATCGCCTCGTCGATGCGGATACGTTCCACCATCGACGCCGCCTCCTCCGCCTGCTCACGCCGGTCGGCGAAGGCCTCCTTGTCGCGCATGATCTCGCAGCAGAACGCGAAGAAGCTTTCCGCCCGCACCTCGATCATCAGCACATTCATCAGCATCAGGATGAGCTGCTCGAAACCCTCCGGGAGTTGCGGCATGAGCCGTCCCTGATCCGGGCGGCCGATGCTTTCCGGCAATTCCGGTATCGGATAGGCGTCCGCGCCGAAAAGAAGATCGCGCGCCGCGAACCACATAGCATCATGCGCACCATATTCGGGCAGCTCGGGATCGCCGCCCTCATCCGCGCCATGCGCATAGAGAAGCCCCTTGTGGAGATGCCCGGTACAGGTCTGCGAAATATCGTCCTCGATGATCTGCTGGAAATCCGGCGCCTCGATATCGCAAAGTACACGGCCGCGCGCTTCGATCACGCCCGTGATGGTCAGCGAATCCCACAGCGTCTGCCCGATGCCATGGCTGAGCAGAAACCGTTCCTGAGAAATGTTCGGGTAATTGCCGCACTTGAGAAGCTGCACCGTCGCATCGATCAGTGGCCAGCCTTTCGCGGTCAATTCGCCCTGCCATGCTTTCACCGCCGGCCAGCGATGCAGCACGCGCGGCGACTCATAACTGCCATCCGCGAGAAAGCCGCCATGCAGCTTGTAGCCCGCGCGTTCATGAGGGCGCGCATAGTCGTGGCTCGCCATCAGCTCGTCGCTTGTATAGGAGAGCTTCGCCATTTTCCCGTTCCTCCCTGGAGCCTTTTTCCGGCTTGCTCCGCGTGTTTCCGGCCTTATTTTTTCAGCGCACGTAGAAAGAGTTGCGTCATGCCATCGACCATCTTTACCCGGTCAAGCTTGCGGCGATGGCCATAGGCCCCGCCCTGCTTGATCGCACCGACAATGAGATATCCCGCCATCCGCGCATCGAGGTCGGCGGCGGCCTCTCCGGCTTCCTTCCACTTTTCGAGAAGCTCCGTCCAGACCTGCGCCCATCGGTCGACCGGCATCCGGCGTCCGGTGTCGCCCGTCGACAGCACGCTGATGTCGGTCAGCGCCGCGGCGAGTACGCCGGGGTTCTGATCGGAATATTCGAAGACCGCTATCAGAAGCTCGCGGATACCCTCTTCAAGCGATCTCGCCACCGCGTGATGCGTTTTCACGAAAACATGCAACTCGTCCGCCGCCTCTTCGGTGAAGGCGAGGAAACAATCGAGCTTGTCTTCGAAATGCAGATAGAAGGTGCCGTGGCCGACGCCCGCTTCCTTGGAAATATCCTGCGGGCGCGTCTCGTGATAGCCGCGCTCGACGAAGAGCTTGCGTGCGGCCGCCATCAGCTTGCGCCTGCTCTCGCGCTTGCGCTTCGTCGCACCATTCATGGGACTTGCCGCAGCCGCGCTCACAGGCACGGCAGCGTCGTCCCTCTCCTTGTCGTCCAGAACGGCCGCTTCTGCGGTCTTTCGGGTTCTGGCGCCCGTTTCCTCCATAGTCATGGAGAAAGCGTCGGACCAAAATGACAAAATGTCAATGAACCCAGGTAAAATGTGAGGGTATTTTTTCGTCCCTTCACATATCCCGGCACATTTCCCGAAAAGCCTTTTATTCCGCCGCCTGACGGCCCTTCTGCAGAATATTCCAGAGCTTGAGCGGCGTCACTGGCATGTCGATTTCCTCAACGCCGTAAGGTGCCAGCGCGTCGATCATCGCATTGATAAAGGCCGCCGGTGCGCCGACGGTCCCCGCCTCGCCAGCTCCCTTGACGCCCAGTGCGTTGGATCGCGCAGGAATTTCATTGTAGCTCACGTTGAAATCCGGGAAGTCGGCCGCGCGCGGCATCCAGTAGTCCATAAAGGAGCCGGTCACGAGCTGTCCGTTCGCATCATAGACCGCATGTTCGCCCATCGCCTGCCCGAGCCCCTGCACGATGCCGCCATGCACCTGGCCCGCAACCAGCAGCGGATTCAGGATCTGCCCGAAATCATCCACCGCCGTGAAGCGCGTGATGCGATAGACGCCCGTATCCGCTTCGATCTCGACCTCGCAGATATGCGCGCCATTCGGGAAGGTATTGCCCTTCTGCGTATATTCGCCATCGCCCGCGAACTCACCGAGATCGGCCTGTCCTTCCGCGATCTTGGCCACGGCAAAGAGGTCGATCACCTTGTCCGTACCGGCGACCGCAAAAACGGGTTCGCCGTCCGCGCCGCGATATTCGATATCGGCCTTCGCCGCTTCGAGTTCGTTGGCGGCGATTTCGCGACCCTTCTCGATCAGCTTGTCGGACGCATCCGCGATCGCTCCGCCCGCCATGTAGAGCGCCTTGGAGCCGCCCGTGCCCGCACCGCCCGGCAGCACTTCCGAGTCGCCGAGATGCACCTTGATCTTTTCCGCGTCGATCCCGAGCCGCGAGGAAACAAGCTGCGTCCAGGCCGTCTCATGGCCCTGCCCGTTCGTCTGCTGGCCGGTCCAGACATGAACCATGCCGTCCGCGCCGTCGACCGCGATGCGCGCATAGTCGGCCATGCCCGCCGCCGTCCGCTCAACGTAATAGCTGTAGCCGAGACCGAGGAGCTTCCCCTCCTTCTCCGCCGCGCTCTTGCGTGCCGCGAAGCCTTCAACATCCGCCTTCTTCATCGCATCGTTCAGATTGCGTTCGAAATCGCCCGAGTCGAAAGGCAGCGACGGTGGCGCATTAAGCGGCATCGCGCTCGACGGCACGAAATTGCGGCGGCGGATTTCGTCCGGCGCGAGGTTCATCTCCCGCGCCGCCTTTTCCATCAGCCGCTCGATCACATAGGACGCTTCCGGCCGCCCGGCGCCGCGATAGGCGTCCACCGGCACCGTATTCGTGTAGACCGCGCGCACGCGGTTGAACATCGCAGGCACCATGTAAACGCCGACATGCATGCCCCGCGGCGCAAGCGAGGGAATGAAAGGACCGAACTGGCTCTGATAGGCGCCGAGATTGGCGATGGTGTCGACCTGCACACCGAGTATCTTGCCGTCCTTGTCGAGCGCGAGGGCGGCTTCCGTCACATGGTCACGGCCCTGCGTATCGCTGATGAAACTCTCGGAGCGGTCCGCCGTCCACTTCACTGGCCGCCCCAGCATCTTTGAGGCGAAAAGCACCAGCGGATATTCGGGATAGACGAAGGTCTTCATGCCGAAGCCGCCGCCCACATCTTCCGTGACCACGCGCAACTTCTCGACGGGAATCTTCAGCGAGTGCTGCGCGATATTATTGCGCAGCCCATGCACACCCTGACTGCCCGTATAGAGCGTGTAGTGGTCGCGTTCCGCTTCGTAATTGCCAAGCGCCGCGCGCGGCTCCATCGCGTTCACGACGATGCGGTTATTGATGAGCTTCACGCGCGTGATGTGATGCGCGTTCTTCAGCGCCGCATCGGTCTTCTCCGCATCGCCGATTGTCCAGTCATAGGCGAGGTTCGAGCCGTTCTCCTCCCAGATGACCGGCGCCCCGTCGGCAATCGCGCCTGCCGTGTCCGAAACAGCAGGCAGGTCCTCATAATCGACCATCACGAGATCGGCCGCATCACGCGCCTGCGCGGGCGTCTCGGCAACCACCATCGCCACAAGGTCGCCCACATGGCGCACGCGGTCTTTCGCAATGAGCCACCGCGTCGTCTTGTAGATCGGTGTACCATCCTTGTTCTTGAGCATGTCGGCGGCAGGCGAATAAACGGTGCCGAGCCCCGCCTCTTCCGCATCCTTGCCCGTGTAGATCGCGAGCACGCCCGGTGCCATTTTCGCGTCTTCCGCGTCGATGCCGGTGATCTTCGCGTGCGAATGCGGGCTGCGCACCATCACCGCATACACCTGTCCCGGCAGCGAAATATCGTCCGTGTAGCGCCCCTGACCCGTAACGAGCCGCATGTCCTCGACGCGACGCGCCGGTTGTCCCACACCGAACTTCACCATGGACGAACCTCTTTCAATGCGTGAGGAGTGCAAAGACAGCAACAGTCTCGCATCCGGATTTGAATGTCGCGGGAGCCAAGCCGCTCCGAAAGGCGCGATCAGTCCCGATAGGACGGATCGATCCGGTCGAGCGTGCGCAGAAGCGCCGGCCAGGCGAGTTTGCCGATGCCGTGCTTCTTGTGGAACATGCTCTGATCTGCCGTCTTTTCCGGCACACCCTGGTTCGGCATGGTCAGCTTCACACCGCCCGAAAGCGCGCGCACCTGCATCGTGCAGGCCCGCTCCAGGAAGTAGAGCCGGAGGAAAGCATCGGCGCAGCTCGCACCCGCCGTCAGCAGCCCGTGATTGCGCAGGATCATGCAATGCTTGTTGCCGAGATCGCGCACCAGCCGCTCGCGTTCGTCATGTTCGAGCGCGATGCCCTCATAATCGTGATAGGCGAGGTCTTCGAGAACGATCATCGCCGTCTGGCTGAGCGGCAGCAGCCCGTCCGCCTGTGCCGACACAGCCACGCCGTCATCCGAATGCGTATGGATCACCGCATTCGCATCCGGCACCGACATGTGAACCGCGCTGTGAATGGTGAAGCCCGCCGGGTTCACTGCATAATCCGTCGGCACGACGATATTGCCGTCGAGATCGATCTTCACGAGGCTCGACGCCGTGATCTCGTCGAAGCTCATGCCATAGGGATTGATGAGAAAGTGGTGTTCCGGCCCCGGCACACGCGCTGAGATATGCGTGTAGATGAGGTCGCTCCAGCCATAATGCGCCACCAGCCGGTAGGTCGCCGCGAGATCCACGCGCACCTGCCACTCGGCTTCCGAAACCTGATCGCGCATCGAAGCGCCACTGAAATCCTCCGCTACCGACATGGGAGCCGCCTTCCGTCCTGATTATGAAAACCGGATTCTCTGTTCCGGTCAGTCTGCCATGCTGGCGGTCCGCCCGCAAACCAGTCCGAAAAGCGCGAGAGTTTCACTCCGCTGCCCTTGCCTGCGTCTGGGGTTCGAGCACCTTGCCGGGGTTGAGAATATTCTTCGGGTCGAGCGTCCGCTTCAGCAATTGCATCAGCGCCACTTCCTCGTCTGAGCGCGACCAGCCGAGATAGGGCCGCTTTTCGAGCCCGATCCCGTGCTCCGCCGAAACGGAGCCCTGCCGCCCGCGAAGCGCGCCATAGACGATGGCCTCCACGCCACGCCGCGTCTCCTGCTCCGCATCCGGGAACCGACCGGGGATCACATGCAGGTTCCCGTCGCCCAGATGCCCGAACACCATCAGCGAACTTTCGGGCCATTTCGCGGCGAGCCCCTGTTTCACCTCCGCGATGTAGCTCTCCATATCCGCGATTTTCAGGCTCACATCGAAAGTGAACATCGGATAGGTATTCACAACCTGCGCCACGTCATCGCGAAGCGCCCACATCGCGTCGCGCTCCGTCTGGCTCTTCGCGATCACGGCGTCGGAAATCTCGCCTGCCTCCAGCGCCTCCATCATCGCCGCCTCGAAGCGCGCGCTGTCGGCTTCCTGATCGCCGCCCATGGACTCGACCAGCACATAATAGGGGTGGCCATGCGCGATCACCGGCCTGCCCTTCGCGGGCTCGCTCGTCACCAGCTTGTAGAAATCCTCCCACATCACCTCGAAGGCCGAGAGCGTACCGCCCAACGCGCGTTCCATGTGGCGCAGGAATTTCGGCAACTGCTCGAAGCTCTCCACCGCCACGAAGCCCGTATCCTGCGACTTCGGCTTCGGCCAGACGCGAAGCACCGCCCGCGTCACGACGCCGAGCGTCCCCTCCGAGCCGATGAACATCTGCTTCAGGTCATAGCCCGCATTGTTCTTGATCAGCTTGTTCATGGAGGTCACCACCGTGCCATCCGCCAGCACCGCTTCGAGGCCCAGCACCATGTCGCGCGTCATGCCATAGCGGATCACGCGGTTGCCGCCCGCATTGGTCGAGATATTGCCGCCAATGGTCGCCGAGCCGCGCGCACCGAGATCGAGCGGGAAGATGAGCCCCTTCTCCTCCGCCGCCTCGCACACCGTCTGCAGCACGCAGCCCGCCTCCACGGTGATCGTGCCGCCCAGCGTGTCGATCTCCTCGATCCTGTTCATGCGTTCGAGCGACAGCGCAATATGCCCGTCCGCCTCGCCGCCTTCGACAAGCCCCGTCTTGCCGCCCCACGGCACCACCG
>AZIJ01019023.1_pt1 | contig 11230 bp, 9 predicted proteins | sample 359151 | NCBI WGS metagenome assembly AZIJ01 (sample SAMN02429718, study PRJNA222666) | marine sediment metagenome | biome: Sediment sample; isolation source: enrichment culture of sample MGS-ElMAX(UA) from oil contaminated site at the... | place: Egypt: El Max | collected 2013-01-23 | depth 9.22 m m | reverse complement strand
TATGCTGATGATCAACATTTACCAGCATTACGTCGTTCGATGTATGCAACGACGGCTGGATTGTTGATGTTTAGCCAAAGTGATCTACAAGATGCAGTAGAAGAGCCAGAGGAGGCAAGTGATCGTAGTTTTATTGATCGTGTCTCAAATGGCTGGAATGCATTAAACAGTAAGCTGAAGGCGATATTCTAAGTTGTAGGCATTTTGGGGAAAAATTGTTAGGAAGTTGTAATACTAAGTCACTGGACTTGACAAGCTGACGAATATTGAACAGCATCCTAAACATCAGGTGTTTTAAAAATCAAGGCAGTAACGGGCTGAAGTAACTGCCATTTATATATTAGGAAATCTAAAGGTCATGGCCTCATTTGAATTTATAGAAGATGAACTAGACGATGGCAACGGTCAAGCCCGTTTCACAGTATTTGGTGTTGGTGGTGGTGGTGGTAATGCTGTCCAGCACATGGTGCAATCTGATATCCAAGGTGTGAAATTTGTTTGTGCGAACACCGACAAACAAGCTTTAGATAGCATGAATGCGCCATTTAAAATTCAATTAGGCGAACAAAGTACGCGTGGCTTAGGTGCTGGTGCAAACCCAGAAGTGGGACAAATTGCAGCGGAAGAAAGTCGTGAAGTCATCCGTCAGCATCTTGAAGGTACTGACATGGTATTTGTCACTGCTGGTATGGGTGGCGGAACAGGAACAGGTGCTGCACCCGTAGTTGCTGAAGTTGCCAAAGAAATGGGTATTCTGACAGTAGGTGTGGTAACTACACCATTCAATTTTGAAGGTCGCCGTCGTCAAAAGTCTGCAGAAAAAGGTATTGATGCTTTAGAAGCACATGTTGATTCACTTATCATCATTCCGAACCAGCGCTTGTTAAGTGTTTATGGCGATATTTCAATGAAAGATGCCTATAAAAAGGCAGATGATGTATTGCTTAATGCGGTACGCAGTATCTTTGACTTGGTTGTAAACCGCGGTCATATTAACCTTGACTTTGCCGATTTGAAAACTGCAATGAGTACTCGTGGTTACGCAATGATGGGTGCTGGTTTAGGTCGTGGTGAAGATCGTGCTCGTCAAGCAGCTGAACAAGCGATTCGTAGTCCGTTGCTTGATAACGTCAACATTATCAATGCCAAAGGCGTGTTGATTAATATCACGGGTGGTGATGATATTACCTTACGTGAAACTGAGATTATTACGGATGTCGTTAACCAAATCGTTGATTTGGATGAAGGTGAAATCTTCTACGGTACTGTATTTGATCCTGATGCACGTGATGAACTTCGCGTAACTGTTATAGCGACAGGTTTAACGCGTAATGCAACTGAAGTTGAACATAAGAAACGTACTGTTCCTTCACATCACGCATCAGCTCAAGTTGCACAGCAATCTGTTGATGAAGACGATGTACCAGCGATCAGTAAACGTACAAATACTGAAGCACCAGTTAGCTCTGCACCAAGTTCTACGCCACGTTCGTCTCCGATGAGCATTCAGGACTATCTAAAAAATCAACAGCGTAAATAATAAAATCAACTATTTAGGAAAAGGGGGCAAGTAATTGCCCCCTTTTTTATTTTTTTAAAATGGCAAAATATGCTAAGTTATATCGGTTTTTGCAAATGAAGTTAGCATGGCATGGTGAAACAAAGAACTCTAAAACGTGTGGTGAAAGCGAGCGGTATTGGTCTGCACAGTGGTCAAAAAGTGCTGATTAATTTTGTTCCGCATCATATTGATGGAGGAATTGTATTTCGCCGTATCGATCTCAACCCACCCGTTGATATCCCTGCCAACGCTTTATTGATTCAAGAAGCTTTTATGTGTTCCAATTTGGTTCGAGAAGACATTAAAGTCGGCACAATTGAGCATGTCATGAGTGCGATAGCTGGCTTAGGCATTGATAATCTCATTGTCGAAGTCTCTGCTTCAGAAGTACCGATCATGGATGGTAGCGCAGGACCATTTATTTACTTACTCATGCAAGGTGAGTTAGCGGAACAAAATGCCCCAAAGAAGTTTATTCGTATTCTTAAGCCAGTCGAAGCTTTGATTGAAGATAAACGTGCGATTTTTACCCCTCATTCAGGTTTTCAACTGAACTTTACTATTGATTTCGACCATCCTGCCTTTGCTAAGGAATACCAGTCTGTCACCATTGATTTCTCCACTGAAACATTTGTCTATGAAGTCAGTGAGGCGCGTACCTTTGGTTTTATGAAAGATTTGGATTATTTGAAAGCCAATAATCTTGCATTGGGTGCAAGTTTAGAGAATGCAATTGGTGTAGATGATACGGGTGTCGTCAATGAAGAGGGTTTACGCTTTGCTGATGAGTTTGTGCGCCATAAAATTTTAGATGCTGTGGGTGACTTATATTTGCTTGGGCATCAAGTTATTGCCAAGTTTGATGGCTATAAATCTGGACATGCGCTAAATAACCAGCTTTTGCGCAATGTTCAAAACGATCCAAGCAGCTATGAAATTGTAACATTTGTTAACGAGAATGAATGTCCAATTCCATACGTGAGTGTGACATAAGTCATTGTCTTTCAGTGGGTATGTTATATTATAACAATATAATCTGAGATTTTTGTCACAAAATTTGTGTACGTTTTCTTACTGTAAAGCTAGGTTATTATTTTTTATTGCTTGCCAAACGTAGTAAAGCTTGGCTAAGCTTAGGGTCGCTCACATATTCAGCGGCACTGCGTAATAGCTCTTGTGTCTCTGATGAAAGCGCTTTAGATGGGGGAGAGGGTTCACGAGAGACTGTGGTTTTGTTTCTCAACCGGACTTGTATTTTTCGTAATTCCTTGAAACCTTCAAGCTGAGCTAACTGCGCAACATAGTGACTTTGTAAATAACTCAGTTGACTGATCATTGCTTGATTTTCACCTGTTATGGTCAAAATACCATGTTGATAACAAACAACCTGCCATTGCTCTGGTTGGGGCAGTAATGGTTGAATAATTTTCGTAAGTTGTTTCCATTGTGTGACTTGCGTAGTGAGAAACGTTAAGTTTCCAGTTTTTATGTGTTGTCCTTTCTGTTGAAAAACGTTGGTAGGTTCAGACATGTTAACTTCCTCAGAGGTTATGTGTTCATCTTAAGCGTTCAGTTCAACTGTTATCAAGGAAGAGATGATAAAGGAACTTTAGTAAGGACGGTTTCAAGAGGTTTTTATGCATCATACGCGTCGTATTTTACTCGCATTTTCATTGGCTGCGTCAGCTGCTTCGGTTGCTTTTGCAGATTATCAAAATATCAGCCAAACAACGGACACTGACCGTTTAGAACAGTTATCTAAAACCTTAGCTCAAGGTTCTTATAATCACCCAGATGATATTGATCTGCCAGCAGTTTCAAATGTTTCAGTTCAATTGCGTGAAAAAACTATTGAATTGAATAATGCGACGATTGAAAAGAAATACGGCCGTTCTGCAATTTCAAGCAAAGACAATGCACCGTCATTCTCTGCGAATACAGGTTATTCTTGGTTGGTGAGCCATCCTTTACAAGAAGGTCGTGTAAGCTCTTCTTGGGGTAATCGTACGCTACTTGGTTCAACGCGTCATCATTCTGGTCTTGATCTTGCTGCACCATCAGGCACGCCGATTTATGCGACTGGTCCAGGTGTTGTTACCAAATCAGGTTGGGGTACAGGCTACGGTCAATATGTTGAGATTGATCACGGTAATGGTTACATCACTCGTTATGCACACGCATCTCGTTTAATCGTGAATGCTGGTGATCGCGTAAGCGCTGGTGAGCATATTGCGAATGTTGGATGCACAGGTCGCTGTACAGGTCCGCATTTACACTTTGAAGTTGTAAAAGATGGTCAACGCAAAAATCCTTCACCGTACTTAGTGATGTTGCCATAATATAATTTGTTAACAGTTGTATAGAAATATTAAAAAATCGCCTTTATTGGCGATTTTTTGTATTTTTTGTTTCATTTGGGTCAATGACTATTTAGTGAGAAAATATTAAGGGATTTTGTATTCATTTGGGGCAATACCTTTATGAAGTGAAAACATGATAAATATATAACGTCAAAATAACTTAAGGGAAAAGGTGAATTGTATGGCGTTTTATGGCGACTCAGACGCGCAGGAAACCCAGGAATGGCAAGAAGCATTTGATTCAGTATTACAACATATGGGCACGGAACGCGCTGCATTCTTACTCGAAAAACTGTATCAAAGAGCAATTGCGAAACATGTTCCAATCCAACGCTTAAATACACCTTATCTCAATACCATTTCAGTTGAAGAACAGCCTGCAATGCCAGGTGATCAGGATATGGAGCGTCGTATCCGTGCTTTGATTCGTTGGAATGCACTGGCAATGGTATTGCGTGCGAATAAAACCGGTGATGACCTAGGCGGACACCTTGCAAGTTTCGCTTCTTCTGCGACTTTATATGATGTTGGTTTTAACCATTTCTTCCGCGCTGCTTCAGATAACTTCGGCGGCGATATGATTTATTACCAAGGTCATTGCGCCCCTGGTATTTATGCACGTTCTTTCTTAGAAGGTCGTTTAACTGAGGATCAGCTCAATAATTTCCGCCGTGAAGTCGGTGGTAATGGTCTCCCAAGCTATCCACATCCTTATTTAATGCCTGATTACTGGCAGTTCCCAACGGTATCCATGGGTTTAGGCCCTATTATGTCGATTTACCAAGCACACATTCAAAAGTACTTGATGAATCGTGGTTTGATTAAAGAGGAAGATCGTAAAGTCTGGGCATATCTGGGCGATGGTGAGATGGATGAGCCAGAAAGTACGGGTGCGATTTCATTGGCAGGTCGTGAAAAATTAGATAACTTGGTTTGGGTGGTGAACTGTAACTTACAGCGTTTGGATGGTCCAGTACGTGGTAACGGTAAGATCATCCAAGAGCTTGAATCATTGTTCCGTGGCGCAGGTTGGCGTGTGATTAAAGTCGTGTGGGGCCGTCATTGGGATCCATTGCTTGCACAAGATGCTTCAGGTGCTTTAAAAGCGGTCATGGAAGAAACGGTTGATGGTGAGTACCAACGCTATCAAGTGAAAGGTGGTGCATATACCCGCGAGAAATTCTTTGGTAAGTACCCAGAAGCTGCGGAACTTGTAAAAGATTTAAGTGACGAAGACATCGATAATCTTAATCGTGGTGGTCATGACCCGTACAAAGTTTTTGCTGCTTATGCAGAAGCGATGAAAGCCAAAGGCCAACCGACCGTTATTCTTGCGAAAACGGTTAAAGGTTACGGTTTGTCTGAAGAAATTGAAGCGGTGAATAAAACGCACCAAATCAAAAAAATGCAGATCGACTCTTTGAAATATGTACGGGACCGTTTTAATCTGCCATTTACAGATGACAAGTTAGAAGAGCTTCCGTTCTATCGCCCAAGTGAAAACTCCCCAGAAATGAAGTATATGAAGGCGCGTCGTGAAGCATTAGGTGGCTACCTACCTGCACGTCGTAAAGAGAGTGAAACTTTACCGATTCCTGAGTTATCTGTATTTGATGCTGTGCTAAATGGTTCAGGTGGTAAAGAGCAATCGACTACGATGCTGATGGTGCGTTTAATTGCTGCTTTACTGAAAGAAAAAGCCATTAAAGATCGCGTTGTACCAATCGTTCCAGATGAAGCACGTACTTTTGGTTTAGAAGGGATGTTCCGTCAGCTGGGTATTTATGCCGCTCACGGTCAAAAATATACTCCAGAAGACCAAGAACAGTTAATGCATTATCGTGAAGCAAGTGATGGCCACATGCTTCAAGAAGGGATTAACGAAGCGGGTGCGATGAGCGCTTGGGCTGCGTTGGCAACCAGTTATTCAACCAATAACTTGCCAATGATTCCAATGTACATGTACTACTCAATGTTCGGTTTCCAACGTATTGGCGACATTGCATGGGCTGCTGGTGATGCACAGGCACAAGGTTTCTTGTTAGGTGCTACTGCTGGTCGTACCACCTTGAATGGTGAAGGTTTACAGCACCAAGATGGTCATTCGCATATCTTGGCGAACACCATTCCAAACTGTATATCTTATGATCCATGTTTTGGTTATGAATTGGCTGTGATCGTACATGATGGTTTACAACGTATGTATGTGAACCAAGAGCGAGTGTTCTATTACTTAACTGTAATGAACGAAAATTACGAGCATCCTGCAATGCCAGAAGGCGCTGAGGAAGGCATTAAACGTGGTATGTACTTGTTCGAAAAAGATGAAAAAGCAACGGTTCAATTACTTGGTTCAGGTGTTATTCTGCGTGAAGTGATCAAAGCAGCGAAAATCTTACGTGATGAATACCAGATCCACTCAAACGTTTGGAGCGTAACAAGCTTCAATGAGTTGTCACGTGATGGTATGGCATGTGAAGAATACAACCGTTTACACCCACTGACTGAAGAAGTGAAAGAGTCTTGGGTATCTAAACAGTTACGTGGTACAGAAGGTATCGTTGTTTCAGCAACAGACCATATGCGTGCATATAGCGAACAAATCCGTGCATATCTTCCAGATGGTCGTCCATTTGTTGCATTAGGTACAGATGGTTATGGGCGTTCAGATACTCGCGCAAACTTACGTAGTTTCTTTGGTGTTGATGCTGCACATATCGTTGTTGCGACTTTGAAAAAATTAGCTGACGAAGGTGAAGTAGACGCACGTTTAGTCAAAGATGCAATTTCTAACTTTGAGTTAGATACGGATCGTCCAGTGGCTTGGGCGCCACAAGCGCATCCAGAAGTTCAGGCCGTTGCTGAATACCATGAAACACAAACAGGTGAGGGGAAATAATCATGCAAATCCAAGCACCTGATATTGGCGTAGATAAAGCGCTCGTTGCAGAAATCTTGGTCAAAGTAGGCGACCATGTTGCAGTTGACGATAGCCTTCTGGTGTTAGAGTCAGATAAGGCAACGGTCGAAGTACCAAGCACTGCGGCAGGGATCGTAAAAAGTATTCTGGTGAAACAGGGTGATGAAGTTACCGAAGGCGTCGCATTGATCGAACTAGAGTCTGAGACTGCTGCTGAAGCGCCTGCGAATGACGCACCGAAAGCAGAAGCGCCAAAAGCAGAAGCAAAACCTGTCGAAGCTGAAATAAAAGCACAACCAGCTGTCGCCCCAACAGCGACAGCAAGCCAAGTTGTCGATGTAAAAGTTCCAGATATTGGTGTAGAAAAAGCATTGGTTGCAGAAGTACTGGTCAAAGTCGGTGATCAGATTGAACCTGAACAAAGTATCGTGGTGGTTGAATCGGACAAGGCGACTGTAGAAGTACCAAGCTCGGTTGCGGGGATTGTGGAAGCGATCCAGATTAAAGAAGGCGATAGCATCAAAGAAGGCGTGGTATTGATTCAGGTCAAGACTACGAGCGCTGCAACGTCATCTGAACCGCAAGCTGCCCCAGCTCAAACAGAAGCGCCAGTCTCAACTACAGAAGCACCAGCTGCAAGTAATACCTCAACAGGTAATGTTGAAATTGAAGTGCCTGATCTAGGTGTAGAAAAAGCAATTGTTTCAGAAATTTTGGTCAATGTCGGTGATCGCGTTGAAGCTCAACAAAGCCTATGTGTGGTTGAGTCAGATAAAGCGTCTGTTGAAGTGCCAAGTTCAGTGGCGGGGATTGTAAAAGCAATCCATGTCTCTGCGAATCAAGAAGTTCGTCAAGGCGTGGCTTTGGCAACGATTGAGGTGAGTGGTCAGGCTGCCGCTCCAGCAGCACCAAAAGCTCAATCCGCCGCTGCGACTGCTACGCAAGCAGCACCAGTAAAACCACAGGCAGCAACGACAGCAGTACCAAGTGCGCCAGCGCAAGCTGAGAAGCTGACCAAAGAGCAAGAAGCAGAAAATGCGAAGGTTTATGCAGGCCCTGCCGTGCGTAAACTAGCGCGTGAATTAGGCGTTGTTCTAGGTCAGGTCAAGGCTTCTGGTGAACATGGTCGTGTGATGAAGGACGATGTTTTTGCATATGTAAAAGCACGTCTCACGACATCACAGCCAGCACCTTCTGCTCAAGCAGCACCAGTAGCTTCGGGCTTACCGAAGTTGCCAGACTTTGGTGCATTTGGTGGTGGTGAAGTGAAAGCAATGACGCGTTTACAGCAAGTGTCTGTACCACAGTTGTCATTGAACAATTTCATTCCGCAAGTCACCCAGTTCGATGTGGCGGATATTACTGAACTCGAAGCGTGGCGTGGTGAACTCAAAGATGGCTTTAAAAAGCAGGGTCTGAGCTTAACAATTTTGGCTTTTATTGCCAAAGCGGTTGCACACTTGCTCAAAGAAGAGCCTTATTTTGCTGGGCATTTGGCCGATGATCAGAAGTCAGTGTTATTGCGTAACGAAATTCATATGGGGATTGCAGTTGCGACTCCAGATGGCTTAACCGTTCCGGTATTACGTAACCCAGATCAAAAATCGATTAAGCAGATTGCGACAGAACTGGCTGAATTGAGCCAGAAAGCACGTGACCGCAAATTGTCGCCGAAAGATTTACAAGGTGCCAACTTTACCATTACCAGCTTGGGTAGTATCGGTGGAACTGCATTCACCCCATTGGTGAATTGGCCACAAGTTGCGATCTTAGGTATTTCGCCTGCAACCATGCAACCAGTATGGAATGGTAAAGACTTTGATCCACGTTTGATGTTGCCATTGTCATTGTCTTATGACCATCGTGTGATTAATGGTGCGGATGCAGCTCGCTTTACCAATAAGCTGACCAAACTGTTGAAAGACATTCGCACATTACTACTGTAAGTGTTTAAATTATATTTGGAATAACCTCGCAAATGCGGGGTTTTCTTTTCAGTGATACATCAAAACTTAAGCTTTATTTGTGGCCAATTTTATTTAGAATAATTCTCAGTATTGAGTTTAAAACAGGAGCAAGGATGTTTGCCATTTATCGAGTGATGCTACCGCTTTTGCTGGTTGTATTTGTAGCGATGGGGCTGTGGGTAAGTTTTTTGCACTTTCCTTGGGAATGGGTAATGTACGCGGTGATGGGTTTAGAAGTATGCGTTGCTACAGTGGTGATGGCTGTTGAATATCAAGCTCAGCATGTAGGAAGTGCGAGCGGTTGGGTAAGTTTTGGTTTTCTTGGCTTGAGTGCCTATTTTGCATTTCTTCTAGGTATATTCCGTTTGCTGTTATGGGGTTATCAAAAATTCTGGGTCTAAAGATTCAAAATGATATCTTTATTTGTTAGAATAATATCACTTCATTGGGGAGTAGCCGCTCTTTACGCAAAGTAAAGAGGTGATGATCAACATAATTGTTCAACAGAACATGGTCATCATAGCAAAGAACCAAAGCAGCTTAGGCTGTGCTTTTGTTGGCAAGACCTTTGATTTATCACTCTGCATCAATCTATTTGATTTTGGCTAGCAGGAGGGGTAAGTCATCGGTATATATGCTAGCCAGAGCATTCAATTATGTATGAATTTCTCATCTCAACTTCAATTGTTGCCCTTGCAGAAATGGGTGATAAAACTCAGCTTCTTGCCTTACTTCTTGCCGCACGTTTTCGAAAACCTGTTCCAATTTTAATTGCCATTTTACTTGCAACAACCATTAACCATGGTATTTCTGCGGTGTTTGGCCAATGGATTACAACTGTATTAAGCCCTGAGATTTTGATCTGGATTCTTGCACTCGGATTCATCGGTATGGCGATTTGGATGCTGATTCCTGATGAGCTTGGAGATGAAACTGAAAGCATTAATAAGTGGCAACGTTTTGGTGTATTCGGTGCGACTTTTATTTTGTTCTTCTTGGCGGAAATCGGTGATAAAACTCAAATCGCAACTGTCGCACTCGCTGCTCGTTTTGACAGTGTGTTTTGGGTGATGTGTGGTACGACGGTGGGGATGATGATTGCCAATGCACCTGCTGTATTTATTGGTAATAAACTTGCTGATCGTTTACCAATTTCTTTGATTCATAAAATTGGCGCTGCGATTTTCTTAATTGTCGGTGTTTCAACATTGGTTCAGCATTATTTCTTTGCTTAACGGCTGTATCGACGAAATATAAGTTAAATCAATGCCAAGTCTATTTTGATGAAATTCAACGTAGGACTTGGCATTATTTTTTAATTTTAGTAGTTAAATTTCACTGTAAAATTGATTTGGCGTGGGTTGCCTAGCGTAATCAGATTTTCATTGAGTGCGCCAGCATAGTAGTCTTTATCAAACATATTGCGGATTGAAAGTTGTGCACCCCAATGTTCTGTATCATAGCCTGCTTCAGTATCAAATACTGTGTAGCTCGGAATATCCAACGTTAAACCATCAACGCTTTTTTTCGTTTCGCCTCGAAGTCCTGCACCCACATACCAGCCTAAATTTGAATTTGGTTTAAAGCGATAGCGTGTCGATAAGCTATAGCTCTGTTTTGGAATATTGTCGATGCGAATACCAATATTTTCAGCTGTTGTATCCTGAGTAGTTTTTGCATCTGGTGTATAGGTATATGCTGCGGTGAGTTTGAGCTGATCAAACAAATGCGCCGTGACTTCTGTTTCAATCCCCCGTGTTATTTGCTCACCACGTTGTACTTTAAATCCACTGTTGATTGGATCTGATACTGAGACATTTTGGCGACGTAAATCAAACCATGCGATGCTACCTTGGATGCGTTGATCTGGGCTTTGTAGTTTTAAGCCGACTTCAACTTGCTTGCCTTTCTCTGGTTTAAATGCATTGTCATTAGCATCTGTTCCGCTGACAGGAAGGAATGATGTTGCATAGCTAACATAAGGGGCTGCAATATCATTGATGGTATAGAGGAGAGACGCATTGCCTGTAAATGCATTATCTGATTGGGTTGATTCTGTATTTTTCACCAAATTTTTATTTTGTGTTTCAGCCCAATCGTGACGACCTGCTAGATTTAACACCAATTGATCATTGAGTTGAATTCGATCACGTAGATATAAGCCTGTATATCTGAGGCGATTGATATCATGATTTGTGGGTGACTCAGGACAACTCACCTTGGTGTTGTATTGCGGATGATATAAATTTAAATTGCCCATGGTACAACGGTTATTGATGTAATCGCTTTTTTCTTGCATGGCATCGACACCAATCGTGAGTTCATGCGACATATTGGCAAGGTTAAAGCGTCTTTGTAGTTGATTATCGATTGAAAAACTTCTTTGTACACGACAAAAAAAGACAACTCATTGAAATAATGG
>AZIJ01013722.1_pt1 | contig 11235 bp, 8 predicted proteins | sample 359151 | NCBI WGS metagenome assembly AZIJ01 (sample SAMN02429718, study PRJNA222666) | marine sediment metagenome | biome: Sediment sample; isolation source: enrichment culture of sample MGS-ElMAX(UA) from oil contaminated site at the... | place: Egypt: El Max | collected 2013-01-23 | depth 9.22 m m | reverse complement strand
TGACCGCCCACAACAGGGCCTGCTCCAGATCGGCGTCTTCGGCAACATAGCAGGCATCGTTGCTGCCAAGCTCCAGGGAGACGTCGATAAAAGGCGATGCCAACCATTCGTTCAGCGCCCGCCGGGCGATGCTCTGCTGGATCACCCGCCCGCCCTGGACCGAGCCGGTGAACACCACATGGTTGATGTCGCCCCGCTCGATAATGGCGGCCGACACCTCGTAGTCGACGGTGATATTGAACAGCAGATCCCGGTACTCGCCGAGGCGGTGAAACGCCCGTTCAAACAGCCGGCCTGCCGAGGGCGTGGTGGTGTGTTTGAGCATCACGGTATTGCCGCTCAACAACGCACAAATCACGCCGTTGATGGCGGTAAACAACGGATAATTCCAGGGGCTGATGATGTATACCACCCCCTTGCCCCGGTAGCGGATAGTGCCCTGGAAGCCGGCATCGTGATAGGCCGAGAGATCCAGATCCGCTAGCGCCCCGTCCTCGGCAAAACGGCACATGTATTGCGCCCGCTCGATCATGTAGCTCAGCTCGTCGGCCGCCGCCGTTTTGGGTTTGCCCATTTCACGGGCAATGGCGTCACTGATCTCGTCCCGGGCCGCCTCAAACACCGCCAGCGCCTCTCGCAGCAGACGCGCTCGCGTCACGACCGGCACCTTGGACCAGCGCCGGTAGGCAGATCGGGCCCGGGTGAGCTTGGCCGCCACCTCGCCGTAGCTGGCGGATTCCTGCTCAAATACCCGGTCGCCGGTAAAGGGGTTGTTCAGTCTAACCATCGCCATCATTGTTCTCCTTGAATGAGGTATCCGCACTTGCCATGTCAGTGACCCTCGTCACCGGCATATCCGTTGCCTGATGCATGGGCGCCGCCAGCAGCGCACCGCGTCGTGGTTCGTCTCAGCCGGCGGCCAGCCGCCGCATTTTTCCGATAAAGGCCTCGATGTCGGCCTGGGTGACATCAAAGGACATCACCAGCCGGACTTCGGAGTGTCCTGGCCGGCTGTCGGCCCGCCACACATGGAAATAGGCCTGTTGCTGCAATGGCGCTATCCACGCATTGGGGATCTCCACAAACAGCATGTTGGTTTCTGCCGGCGTCATCAAACGGGCACCGGGCACGGTGTGCAGTTGCTCGGCCAGGCAGGCCGCCATGCGGTTGGCGTGGGCGGCATTGTGCAGCCAGAGATCCTGGTCGAAATAGGCCAGAAACTGGGCGGCAAGAAAGCGCATTTTGGACGCCAGCTGCATGCCATGCTTGCGGATCACCGCGTAGTTCGCCTGCAGCTCGGGGTTGAGCACCACCACCGCCTCCCCCATCATCAGGCCGTTCTTGGTGCCGCCAAAGGACACCACGTCCACCCCAATGTCGGTAAACAGCCGCTTGCAATCGCCGCCCAGTGCCGCCACCGCATTGTGAATACGGGCACCGTCGATATGCACATAAAAGCCGTGCCGGCGGGCAAAGTCACAGATCGCCTGGAGTTCGTCCCGGCGATAGACGGAGCCGCGCTCGGTGCACTGGGCAATGGAAATCACCCTGGGCTGGCTGCGGTGCTGAAAACCGATGTCCCCCAGCCGGGGCAGCATGTCGTCGAGGCGGATTTTGCCGTTGTCTGCCGGCAGGGTGATCAGCTTGGCACCGAGGAACTGCTCGGGGGCGCCGGCTTCATCTATCCACAAATGGGACTCGGCGGAGCAAAACACCGCCTCATAAGAGCGCAGCAGCCCCTTGAGCGCGATCACATTGGCGCCGGTGCCGTTAAACACCAGAAAGCTTTCGGCCTGCTCGCCAAAGAGTCGCTTGAAGGCCTGATTGGCCCGGGCGGTATAGTCATCGGCCCCGTAGCCCAGAGCGTGGCCCCGGTTGGCCTCGGCCAGCGCCGCCAGAACCGCGGGATGCACCCCGGCGGCGTTGTCGCTGGCAAACATCGGCGATGTGGTCATAACCTCTCCTGTAAGGCACCGGCCGGAAAGCCGGTGCCCGCCATTCAGTCAATGATAAACAGCTCACGCGGGGTATTGCACAGGCATTCGGCCCCGGTTTTGGTGATCCGGATAGACTCGGTGATGGCCACTCCCCAGTCATCGAACCAGACCCCGGGCATAAAGTGCATGGTGACGTTTTCGGTCAGCAGGGTGTTGTCGATGGGTCGGAAACTGATGGTGCGTTCGCCCCAGTCCGGCGGATAGCCGATACCAATGCTGTAACCGCAGCGGGAGTCCTTGACGATGCCGTGCCGGGAGATCACCGCGTCCCAGGCGGCATGAACCTGGTGAGCATAGACCCCTTCCCTGGCGGTCTCGAGCACGGCCTCAATGCCCTCAAGCACGATTTGCACCGTGTCATAGGCCCTGGGGTTGGGCTTGCCGAGAAACACGGTGCGGCTCTGGGGTGCGTGGTAACGGGCCTTGACGCCGGATATCTCCAGGGTGGAGCAGTCCCCCGTCTTGTACACCTCATCCCGCCAGGTCACATGGGGGCAGGAGGTGCCGGCGCCGGCCGGGATCAGCGGAGCGATGGCCGCATACTCTCCCGCATACTCTTCCAGCCCGGCCACCGAGCTGGCATACACCTCCGCCGCCACGTCTGCCAGCCGGACACCGGGTTTAATCTTCTCAATGGCCCTGGCCATGGTCAGCTCGGTCAACCGGGCGGCCTGGCGCATATAACCGATTTCGGCATCGGACTTGACACTGCGCACCCAGTTCACCAAGGCATCGGCATCCACCAGGGTGGCGTTGGGCAGATGGTGCTGCAACTGCAGCAGGCTGCGGCCGCTGAAGAAGAAACTGTCGCCCTCATAGCCGACCCGGCTGCTTGCCTTGCCCCGCTCCCTCAGCAGCTCGGCGATAAACGCCATGCAATGGGCGACCGGATTCTGAATATAGTGATCGGAATAACCGATAATATGCTCATCCCCGAGATAACTGGTCAGCCTGGCACCATTCACATCCTGGCCGCGCACCACGCATAGCAGCTTGTCCCAGTCCTGGCTTACCAGCGCATACTGGGGAGTATAAAATGACCAGGCATCATAGCCCGTCAGGTAATACAAATTGGCAGGTTCACTGACAATCAGCACATCAATGCCCTGCTCCAGCATGCGTTGCCGGGTCTGGTGCAAACGGTGTTGATATTCATCAAGACTGAATAGCGATTGATACTTCACAGAGATAAACTCCAACTCAGGGTCACTGACACGGGCGGACACACCGGCAAACATTTGCCGGTGTGTCGCTTTAGTAAAGATTGATGGATGGCTTATTTGGCGAAAGCCAGGTCACGCAAAAACAGGGCAATCTGCGGCATCAGTATCAGCAACACGGCAACCGTGACCAGCATAATCACAAACGGCAGAGATCCCTTAACCACATCCATATAACGCCGGCGGAATACCGCCACGGCGGTAAAGATATTGCAACCGAATGGCGGCGTGACCGCACCAATGGCAACCTGCAGGGTAATGATGACGCCAATCAGTACTTTATCCAGTTCCAGCCGTTCAATTTCGGGCAGAAAAATCGGCACCAGGATCAAAATAACCACAATGGAATCGACAAACATGCAGCCAACAAAGAAGGCGATGGAAATTGCCAGCAGCAAGCCGACTTCAGATGCTTCATTCAGTCCCAGCCCGGCCATAATGGTCTGAGGGATCTGTGCAAACGAAATCACCCATGAAAAGGCACTGCCCGCCGCCACCAGAATAAACACCACCGCCGTAATCAGACCGGTGGACTTGGCAATGCCGAGCACGTCCTTGAACGTTAACTCACGGAATACGACAACCTCCAGCAACAGGGCATAAAGCACACAAACCGATGCCGCTTCGGTGGGGCTGAACAGACCGCCATAAATACCAATCACCACAATAATGGGAAAACCAAGTGGCCAGATGGCTGCCCGGGTTGCCTTGACCTTTTCTTCCCATGTGGCCTTGCTGACCGTCGGTACCTGATGTTTAACGGCAAAGAACACGGAATAGGCAGAAAAGAAAATCAGGATCAGTAGGCCAGGCACGATGCCGGCAATAAACAACTCTGAAATGGAGGTCTGTGAAATACCACCATAAATAATCATACCGATACTCGGTGGAATGAGCAGGGCGATGCCACTGGCACTGATGATCAGGGAGAGGGAGAACGAATCCTTGTAACCATTCTGGATAAGCTTTGGATGGAGCGGTGAGCCGACCGCCACCACCGTGGCCTGGGTTGAGCCGGACACGGCGCCAAACATGGTGCAGGCCGCGGCCGTACTGACCGCCAGCCCTCCTTTATAGTGGCCGATATAGGTCATCACCATTTCAATCAGCTTGTTCGCAGAACGCCCCTTGGTCATGATGTCCGCCGCCAGAATGAACATGGGCACGGCGATCAGCGAAGCGGGCCGAATGCCGGCAAACATCTGCTGGATCATGAAGTGAGAGCTGTCAAATCCGTTGAATTGTACGTAAAAGCCGATAAGGGTGGCCGCCAGCATGGGGATCACCATCGGAAACCCGAGCAACAGCAGCAAGACCATGGCTACCAGCATTAATGAGGTCATGTCCATTTTTATCCCCTAAATATCTGCCACAGTTTCATGTTGCTGGGTGGTAATTTCACTGGCCAGAAAAATCTCGGTATTAAACAGGTTCTTTATTCCGGCGACAAAATATTCCATACCGGTGATAAACAAACTGATCGGCGCCCATACATAAATACTGTATACCGGTATTTGCAAGGCGGGCAGTACTTGTCCTCGCGGCGCTATCCACAATATGTATTTAATTGAGAAGTAACCGATCACAAAGATACAGAGTGCGGTAACAAAGGAAATAATAATCATCAGCAATTTCTGATACGTTTTAGGCAAAGCATCAAATATCGCCGTCATGCGAATATGGCTTCCGTGACGGGCCGCAAAACTGGTTCCTGCAAACGTCACCAGAATAATCAGGATGCTGTTTACTTCTTCCGCAAAAAACAAACTGTGATTGAAAAAAACACGCCCGACAACATTGGCAATGTTATTGAACGCCATGAGCAGCACACTGAGCATCAGTATGGCGCCTTCCACTTTATTAATAACCGCAATAAAGTGATGGTAACCCGACTTTAGTCGGCTGGGGGACGAGGTTTTCATCAGCAGGTCCTTGAATTTTGTAGTACCACTGTGGTGCAGGCACGCCTGCACCACAAAAAGGAGCTTACTTGCCGATTGCTGCTTTCAGATCCACTTCCATCTGTTCAAGAATGGCTTTGCCCGATTCGCCGGTCATGGCGACGAACTTGTCTTTTACCGGCGCCGAGGCTTCACGGAAACGCACCCGCTTGTCTTCCTCGAGGGAAACCAGTGTGATACTCGGCTTGGCCGCCTTGACCTTGGCAATGGACTCTTCTTCCAGCCCCTGCTGATACTCAAGAATATAATCCGTGGCTTCGCTGATCGCTTGCTGAATCAACGCCTGATCTTCCGCCGGCAAGCTGTCGTAGAAATGTTTATTGGCCATGACCGCGGTCGTGAAGATGTTATGACCAATATCGGTGATCACCTCGGAGACTTCATACATTTTGGTGGATTCGATATAGAACATGGGGTTTTCCTGCCCCTGAATCATCTTGGTTTGCAGCGCACCAAATACTTCCCCCCAGGGTAGCGGCGTGGGCACGGCACCAAACGACTTGTAGGTTTCAACCAGCAGCGGCGAGGTCATCACCCGCACCTTGACGCCGTCCAGATCTTCGGGAGATTCAAATGGCTGCTGGGTAGTGATATGCACCCGGCCTTCCGGAAACATGCTCAACAGTTCCAGATCTTTCTCTGCGTAAAGCTTGGGAAAGTCCTCGTTAATCACCTTGGAGTTTTTAAAGAAATAATTAATTTCGCTTTGCTTTTCGGGCAGCACATAAGGCATCAGGAAAACCTGAGCTTCGGGAATCAGGCTGCCGGTAAAACCGGGGGACTGATCAACAAATTGCAATATACCCGCCTGAGCCTGCTCCATAACATCGACGGATTCCCCCAAGGTACCAAAGGGATAAATATTTACTTTATGATTGGAGTTGGCTTCGATGACTTCCTTGAACTTGGTTGCATATACGCCCTGTACCTCAGTCATACTTTCTTCTATCGCATAACGCCAGGTAGCAGCACTCACTTGTACAGAACAAAAAGTCAGGGCCACAGCAGAAAGCTTGGCAGCCAGATTCCATGGTGTATTACTCATATCAGAAATCCCTTTGATGGTTCATTTAACATTTAAAGGATGGTCTTGGCCGTCGCTCCGGACATCCTCTGTTCGTTACTGCTAATTTGCACTGTTTTCACAGGTCGCGATTCGGGTGCTTGGGTACTCTAACCGCAGCCGGAGAAAATTTTTTTTCGTGTCACGGGGCCAGATGTTGCGACTTCTTCTGTTATTGCCCCCCACAACAGAAAATGTGTGACTGGCAGGAGCAGGCCCGGCAACCAACAAGGCCACCTAATATACTGTTATTACTGGATTTTATGAAATTTAACACCCCTTTAACCGGGCGCCCGAACGGCCCGGATATCGTGCCGAACGCCCTGCCGGTGGGCAGACAAACGAACCAGCTATCGTCATAATCAGGTGCATGTCGGCCATCCCGTTTCCCGGATACGACAGTATTTAAGATGGACGTCAAAGTTTTATGAATAAAGGCAAAAAAAACAATTGACAACATTAAATACGCTGGTGTGTACTGGCGACGAAAAAGAACTGGACAATGACTTTTTAACATTCACCATTCCGGCCAATTGTGCTCGCCACAATGCGGCACCATGAAAAAGGAATGGTAATTTTATCGTTATTGTTATGGATGAACGGTTTTAACCATGTCGAATAGACATAACGCCTGGCGAGAGAAGCCCCATGGATGAATACTGCCAAAACCCAATCTTGTTTCATTCTGTCATTTCGCCGGCAAGAATAACATTTCTCCGGATTCAAGGCCTGTTCTCGCTCGATCGCTGATGTGCGGTTGAGCCGGTGAATATCGCCGACTCAACCGCAACTTCCCTGTAAACCTAAAAAACTCCACTTACTGTTTGTCCACAGGGGCAGACAGGGTTTGGTGGTCCCGATTGTCATTGATGAGAAGTATCCAATGCATAACCATATTCTCAATTTCGCCATCGAAGAATATCAGCAGCGCCTGGCCAAGGTACGCGCCGCCATGGACAGGCACGAAATGCACACCCTGATCGTGCATGATCCGTCCAATATCGCCTGGCTTACCGGCTATGACGGCTGGTCCTTTTACACGCCCCAGGTGGTGGTGGTCGGCATGGCCGGCGAGCCCATCTGGTATGGTCGGCAAATGGACTCTCACGGTGCCAAGCGTACCGTCTATCTGCAGGAAGAAAACATCACCTGGTATCCGGACCACTATGTGATGAACCCGCCGCTGCACGCCATGGAATACCTGGCCAACCAGATCCTCAAACCCAGGGACTGGGCCCGGGGCAACATCGGCATCGAAATGGACAATTATTATTTCAGCCCCACCGCCTATCTGGCGCTAACGGAAAACCTGCCGGAGGCGAACCTGGTGGACGCCACTTCCCTGGTCAACTGGTGCCGGGCGGTCAAGTCGGAAACCGAGCTGAAATACATGCGCATTGCCGCCCGTATTGTAGAAAACATGCACCAGGCCGCCTTTGAGATGATCGAGCCCGGCTTGCCCAAAAACCGGCTGGTGGCCGAAATATACCGGGTGGCGATGGAAGGCCACGACGGCCACTTCGGCGACTACCCGGCGATTGTGCCCATGCTGCCTTCCGGCAAGGATGCGTCGGCGCCCCACCTGACCTGGGATGAGCGCCCGTTCAACAACAATGAAGGGACCTTCTTTGAGATCGCCGGCTGTCACCGCCGTTACCATTGCCCGCTGTCTCGCACCATCTACCTGGGCCAGCCCACCGATGACTTTCTGCGCGGCGCCGAGGCCCTGAACGCCGGCCTCGAGGCTGGCCTGGCGGCGGCCAAACCCGGCAACCGTTGTGCCGATATCGCCAACGCACTCAATGCCACCCTGGCCGAATATGGCTTCGACCGGGAAGGCGCGCGCTGCGGTTATCCCATCGGTCTGAGTTATCCGCCGGACTGGGGCGAACGCACCATGAGCCTGCGTAACACCGATCAGACCATACTGGAGCCGGGCATGACCTTTCACTTTATGCCAGGGTTGTGGTTGGATGACTGGGGCATAGAGACCACCGAGAGTATCGTCATCACCGACACCGGGGTGGAAACCCTGTGTAACTATCCGCGCCAACTTTTTGTGAAGAGGTAACGACGCATGCAGGCAACGACCATCACTCCCACTGTCGATTTCGAGCAAAACGGCAAACAGCACGGTTTCCTGAAGCTGCCCTACTCCAGCGATCAGTCGGCCTGGGGTTGCATCATGATTCCGATCACCGTGATCAAAAACGGCGACGGCCCCACCGCCCTGCTCACCGGCGGCAACCATGGCGACGAATACGAGGGCATTACCGGCCTGCTCAAGCTGGCCAACCGTCTGGAGCCGGCGCAAGTTCAGGGCCGGGTGATCATAGTACCGGCCATGAACTATCCGGCCGTCCAGCAGGGCAGCCGCACCTCTCCCATCGACAAGGGCAACATGAACCGCAGCTTTCCGGGAGATCCGGCAGGCACCATGACCCAGCGCATTGCCGATTACTTCAACCGCTACCTGGTGCCGATGTGCGACTACGCCCTGGACATTCACTCCGGTGGCAAGACCCTGGACTTTATACCGTTTTCCGCCGCTCACCGGTTGCCGGACGCGGCCCAGGAGGAGGCCTGTATCAAGGGCGCCAAATTATTCGGCGCGCCCAATACGGTGGTGATGTTTGAACTCGACACCGCCTCTTTGTATGACACGGCAGTGGAATCCCAGGGCAAGGTCTTTGTGACCACCGAACTGTGCGGCGGGGGCACCAGCACCCCGGAAACCATTGCCATGGTCGACCGGGGATTGCATAACTTTCTGCTTTTCACCGGCATCACCCAGGGCGACTACCAGTTGCCCGACACGCCGCCGCGCCTGCTGGACATGCCCGATGGCTCCTGCTACATGATGAGCGAGCACAAGGGACTGCTGGAGATGCACGTGGCCCTGGGCGACCAAGTCAAGCAAGGGGATCTGGTGGCTTCCATCCACACCCTGGAACGTACCGGCCAGCCTCCGACGGAATACCGGGCCCGGCGCGACGGCATCCTTGCCGGTCGACGCCATCCGGCACTGATCGACATTGGTGACACCTTCGCCGTCCTGGCGGTTGAAGTCGCTTGTTAAAAAAAGTTTACAATTAATCCTGCAGGGGCTGCTAGTGACGACCGGCAGCCCTTTGTATACTGCGGAAAGTCTTCAAAAACGTAAACAGGTAGTAACAATGCGTCTGGATCGCTACGACATCAAAATTCTGCACATACTGCATGAGCAGGGCCGAATCACCAAATCGGGCCTGGCCGAAGCCATCAACCTGTCGGTCAGTCCTTGCTGGGAGCGGGTCAAGCGACTGGAAGATGCCGGCATCATTCAGGGTTACGGCGCCCGCATCAATACCGAAGCCTTGTTCAAACGCACCCCGGTCATGGTGGAAGTGACCCTCAAGCAGCACAATGCCGACGCCTTTCAGCGTTTCGAAAAAGCCATGATGCAGTGCGACGAAGTGGTGGACTGCTACGCCACCGGCGGCGGTGTGGATTACATGCTGCGGGTCATGAGCGAAGGCATTGATCACTACCAGCGCCTGATGGACAGCTGGCTGGTGTCCGACCTCGGCATTGAACGCTATTTCACCTATATCGTTACCAAAACCATCAAGCAGCAAGCCTTTAAGCTGGAATTTCTGCCCAACATGCTGGCCTGAGCCAGCACCGGACCGGCGCATTCCCCTCCCGCTTACCGGTCCTGTTCAAACCCCAGCAAAAACACCATTTTTTACTCCAAACTCCAGAAAAATTGCCCCTTTTGACCCCGGGCAACAAAAAGTATTCTCCCCGCTCCCCTCCTAGAATGACCTCATAGCAACAACCCGTACCCCTATAACAAACCGGTGGTGTTTATGAGTCTTTCCTTACAGCACAACTTCGACAGCAAGGTCACCGAAGCCATCATGCCTTACCTGCAAGATCCCCGTCTGGTGCGCGAGCTGGCCTATGTCAACGGCAAATGGGTCGCCGATACTCAGGACGTGGCGGTGCTGAATCCGGCCACCAATGACGTGATTGGCCACTGCACCCAACTGCAGCCACAGCAAGTCCGGCTGGCCATTGATGCCGCCGAGCAGGCCATGCCCGCCTGGCGGGCGCTGATGGCCGACGAACGCGCCGCCATTCTGATGCGCTGGCACGATCTGATCCTGGAGCACAAGGAAGATCTGGCCACCCTGATGGTACTGGAGCAGGGCAAGTCCCTGGAGGATGCCCGCGGCGAAGTGAACTACGGCGCTTCCTTTATTCGCTGGTTTGCCGAAGAGGCCCGCCGGGCCTATGGCGACACCATTCCCAGCCATATTCCCAATGCCCAGCTGGCCACCCTGCGCGAGCCCATCGGCGTGGCGGCGTTGATCACGCCCTGGAACTTCCCCCATGCCATGATCACCCGCAAGGCGGCGGCGGCCCTGGCCATCGGCTGTACCGTGCTGGTCAAGCCCGCCAATGAAACCCCGTTTTCGGCGCTGGCGCTGGCGGAGCTGGCCGAGCGCGCCGGCTTTCCGGCCGGGGTTTATAACGTCATTCCCGGCGACGGCGCCGAGGTGTGCGGCGTGCTGTGCCAGTCCGACAAGGTCAAGGCGCTGTCCTTCACCGGCTCCACCCGGGTCGGCAAACTGCTGCTGGAGCAGGCCGCGTCCACCGTCAAGAAATGCTCCATGGAGCTCGGCGGCAACGCTCCCTTTATCGTGCTGCCCGACATGGACATCACCGCCGCCGCCAAGGCCGCCGTGGATGCCAAGTTCCAGACCGCCGGGCAAGACTGCCTGGCCGCCAACCGCATTTTTGTGCCGCGCGACAAGTATGAGGCCTTCCTCACCGCCTTCGCCGCCGAAATGGCCACCATCAAGGTAGGCAACGGCTTTGATGACGGCGTGACCATGGGCCCGCTCATCTTCCGCCAGGCCGTGCTCAAGGCCCAGGACATCGTCGACGACGCCATCGCCAAAGGCGCCCGACTGATCGCCGGCGACCAGAGCCAGGCACCGGGCGAT
>AZIJ01019081.1_pt1 | contig 11267 bp, 10 predicted proteins | sample 359151 | NCBI WGS metagenome assembly AZIJ01 (sample SAMN02429718, study PRJNA222666) | marine sediment metagenome | biome: Sediment sample; isolation source: enrichment culture of sample MGS-ElMAX(UA) from oil contaminated site at the... | place: Egypt: El Max | collected 2013-01-23 | depth 9.22 m m | reverse complement strand
GGGCGCGGTCCGCCGGGCGGCGCGCCAGCCTCGTGGCGATGAAGGCAAGCATCAGCGCGCCCGTATCTGTCAGCATGTGGCCTGCATCGGCGATGAGCGCGAGCGAGCCCGAAAAGATGCCGCCCGCCGCTTCGAGGAACATGAAGCCGCCCGTCAGCCACATGGCGAACATCACGCGCCTCTCGTTTCCCATTCCGTGCTCATGCCCGTGCCCGTGCCCATGCCCATGTCCATGTGCGTGGCCATGGACACGGGCATGGACATGGGAATGAGAATGATTGTGCTGATGTGCGCTCATCTTGTTTTCTTTCGCCCCTCCCGCAGGGGGAGGAGGGTAAGAGGCATACGGACTATCATTCCGCATCCTCGTTCACATGCGCGATCATGTCGGCGATGACATGCGCCACGTGCTGATCGTGGATCATGTAGAAGATCTGTTTGCCGCGCCGATCGGCAGTGACAAGGCGGGCGGCGCGCAGCAGCCGCAGGTGATGGCTTACCAGCGAGACGGAGAGGCCAAGCCGCTCGGCGATATCGCTCACGGGAACCGGCCCCTCCAGCGTCGCGATGACGATGCGAAGCCTGCTCGGGTCGCCCAGCATCTTGAACATGTCCGCCAGTTCACAGGTCTTGTCCTCGCGCAGCGCGGGGGCAGGGGCCTTGCCTGCGGATTTGAGGGTGACGGCTTTCGGGGCGGCGCTCATATCAATCTAATCAATTGAACAATTGTTCAATTGTTATCAAGAAGAAAAAGGAAGAGCAAATTCTTTTGTCGTCATTGCGAGGAACGGCAAAGCCGTGACGCGGCAATCCAGGGGCGGCCAACACCGGGCAAGCAGTCCTGGATTGCGTCGTTCCCTTGCGGTCGCTCGCAATGCCGGAGAAAAAGAGCGGCATGATCTCGCGAGAGAGAGCCGAGGAGGCGTGTCACATCCTCGCCCCAATGTGCTAAACCCGCCGCCAACCAAACTTCGGAGGCCCCATGCGCATCGGTACGCCGCTTTCCCCATCCGCATTCCGCGTCATGCTTCTCGGCTCGGGCGAGCTCGGCAAGGAAGTTGCGATCGAGCTGCAACGGTTCGGCGTCGAAGTGATCGCGGTCGACCGCTATGAAAACGCGCCCGCGCATCAGGTGGCGCATCGTTCGCATGTGATTGCGATGACGGATGCAAAGGCGCTTCGTGCGCTGGTCGAGAAGGAGCGTCCCCATCTCATTGTGCCGGAGATCGAGGCCATCGCGACGGACGAGCTTGCGCGTATCGAGGCGGACGGTCTCGCCGAGGTCATCCCGACCGCGCGGGCGACGCAACTCACCATGAACCGGGAGGGCATCCGCCGTCTTGCCGCCGAGGAGCTTGGCCTGCCGGTCTCTCCCTATGCTTTCGCTTCGACCGTCGAAGAACTGAAAGAGGCAATCGCGGCGGGCATCGGTTATCCGTGTTTCGTGAAGCCCGTCATGTCCTCTTCCGGCAAGGGACAGAGCTTCCTGAAAGGACCGGATGACATTCAGCCCGCCTGGGACTATGCGATGGCGGGCGGGCGCGTCGAGGCGCCGCGCATCATCGTCGAGGGGCTGGTCGACTTCGACTATGAGATCACGCAGCTCACTGTCCGTGCGAAGGGCGCGAGCGGCGAGGTCGAGACCTTCTTCTGTGCGCCGGTCGGTCATCGTCAGGTGAAGGGCGATTATGTCGAGAGCTGGCAGCCGCAACAAATGAGCGAGGCGGCGCTTGCCCGCTCGCGCGAGATTGCGGGCAAGGTCACGACCGCGCTTGGCGGTCGCGGTATTTTCGGCGTCGAACTTTTCGTGAAGGGCGACGAGGTCTGGTTCTCCGAAGTCAGCCCTCGTCCGCATGACACCGGGCTTGTCACGCTCATTACGCAGTATCAGAGCGAGTTCGCGCTTCATGCCCGTGCGATCCTGGGGCTGCCCGTAACCGTCGACATGATTTCGCCGGGCGCCTCCGCCGTCATTTATGGCGGGCTCGAGGAGAAGGGCATCGCCTTCGAGGGCGTCGACAAGGCGCTTGCGCTTCCGGGCACGGATATCCGTCTTTTCGGCAAGCCCGAATCCTTCGAGCGGCGGCGCATGGGTGTCGCGTTGGCGCGCGCCGGGGGCGTGGACGAGGCGCGCAAGGTTGCAAAGCAGGTTGCCGACAGCGTCGTGCCCGTCTCCGGCGTGAAATAATTTTCGCCGCCGGGGGGGGCGTAACCGGGGATATCGTTTCTTTCTATATCCGGCTTATCCGGGTCATGGGGGCGGCCTCGATCCTCTTCATGGTCCGTGCGTGGGCCGGCGTGCGGATCGGGCGGGGTGAGGCCTGTCGCTTTATCCTCGGCGAAGGCTTATGTGACGGTTTTGTTACGTTACTGTGACAGTCAGGCCGTTTTATCCTCGCAAGCGGGCGGATTTATCCCCGATTGTTCGCGGTTTTATCCTCGCCAGCCATTGCGTTAATCCCCGTGTAATTTCGCAAATCATGTGTTGCGTTTTCGCATTTAAATAAGCGAGCTGCGTCGCTATTCTGCCAGCTGTCGATCTCTGCCGGAGTCAGGACGGGCCATGAATTGGGACGATTTACGCTTTTTTCTGGCCGTGGCCGGGGCGGGCAGCCTTTCAGGCGCGGGCCAGCAGCTTGGCGTCAACACGACGACCGTCTTGCGCCGCGTGGCCTCCCTCGAAGAAGACCTTGGCGCGCGCCTTTTCGAGCGTGAGCGGACGGGTTATCGCCTGACTGCGGCGGGCGAGAAGCTTGTCGAGACGCTGGAGCCCGTAGATCGGCGGCTTTCCGCGCTTCCTCGGGATTTTGCGGCGGCTGGCGAGGGCGCGGAAGGGACGGTCCGGCTTGCTGCCGGGGAGACCATCGCCGCCTTTCTGCTGGCCGTCGAATTTCCGGCCTTCCGCAAGGAGCATCCCGGTCTGGAGCTGGAAATCCTTACGGACCCGAGGCTTGCGGCCGTCGGGCAGGCGCCGAAGATTGGCAATCCGTTGAAAGACGTGGATATCGCGCTGCGTCTTGCGCGCCCTACACAGGGCGACATGCTGATGCGCAAGCTCGGCGATATGGCCTACGGGCTCTATGCCTCTCCGGCCTATCTCGAAGCGCGTGGAAAACCCTTACATATGCAGGATATCGCGGGGCACGACCTGATCGGCTTTCCGCGCGCCGAAACGCCGCTCGGACCTGTCTGGTGGTTCTCGCGCGCTGAGAAATCGGCGCGAATCACGCTTCGCTCATCGAGTGTTCTGGCGCGTGCGGAAGCGGCGCGGCAAGATCTCGGCCTCACCGCCTTGCCTTGCATGGTGGGCGACGTCGAAGCCGGGGTTCAGCGCGTCTTCGGGCCGGACACGCTCGGCTCGCTCGAGATGTGGCTGCTGACGCGCAACGATCTCGCGCAGCTCGCGCATGTCCGGGCCGTTATGGAATTCGTGGTGGATGCAGTTAAACAGCATCGCTCTCAGCTTGAGGGGCGTGATCACGAGGTGCGCGAACTCATGCCGCAATCTCGCCCAAACCATTGAAAACCCGTTGAAATTCAGTTCAGGCCATTGCCATTGCGCGAGGTTTCAGCGTAAAAATCTTGTGCTGATGCGGGATCGGACAGCCTTAACGCGCCTTTAGTTTCCCGGCCGCTATGGTTAGCGCTGCGTTATCCTTGAGAACCCTTGCCGGGGTCTTCGGGGTAATGTCTGTGTCATTCTGTTTCGTGATTTGCAGGGCAGGCGGTGGGATTTGCGGTCCAGACAAAAGCAGCGCATAGGGCGGGCCGGGAGATGGATTTGCCTCAGTTTCGTCGCAGGTCGTTCGTATGCTGAGAATCAGTAGAGTTCATCCGGCAACCGGTGGCGGGGATTAAGCGGTTGTTGTGCCGTCAGGGGAACAATGAGGGGCAAGAGATACTCCCGCCTTCACATGCGCCAGTGGACGGTTTCCCGACGCGCCTTAACAAAAAGGCCACCTCGCGTGGCGCATTCTTAACTGCCGCCGAAACGCTCGTCGTTTTAGGCGGCGCTCTGTCAAAGGAATAGAACAAACATGCTTTCCGGTCTGCTCGGCATGTTCTCCGCCGATATGGCAATCGACCTCGGCACGGCGAACACCCTGGTCTATGTGAAGGGACGGGGGATCGTTCTGAACGAGCCGTCAGTCGTCGCCATCATTGAAAAAGGCGGCAAGAAGCAGGTTCTCGCTGTCGGCGAAGAAGCAAAGATGATGCTTGGACGCACGCCCGGGAATATCCAGGCGATCCGGCCGATGCGTGACGGGGTCATCGCGGACTTCGAAATCGCCGAAGAGATGATCAAGCATTTTATCCGCAAGGTGCATAACCGCCGGTCTTTTGCGAATCCGCAGATCATCGTTTGCGTACCCTCGGGGTCGACCGCCGTGGAACGCCGTGCCATTCAGGAATCGGCGCTCTCTGCCGGTGCGCGCCGCGTCTATCTCATCGAAGAACCGATGGCTGCCGCGATCGGCGCCGGTCTGCCGGTCACCGAGCCTACGGGTTCAATGGTTGTCGATATCGGTGGCGGCACAACAGAGGTTGCAGTGCTGTCACTCGGCGGCATTGTCTATGCGCGTTCGGTGCGTGTTGGCGGCGATAAAATGGATGAGGCGATCATCGCTTATATCCGTCGGCATCATAATCTGCTCGTTGGTGAAGCGAGTGCGGAGCGCATCAAGAAGGAAGTTGGCTCGGCCGCGATTCCCGCCGATGGCGATGGCATGACCATCGAAATCAAGGGACGCGATCTGATGAACGGTGTGCCGAAGGAAATCGCGATCGGGCAGAAGCAGATTGCCGAAAGCCTTGCCGAACCGGTGGGCGCTATTGTCGAAGCCGTGAAGGTCGCGCTCGAAGCGACGCCACCGGAACTTGCCGCGGACATCGTCGACAAGGGCATCGTGCTGACCGGCGGCGGCGCGCTGCTTACCAATCTCGACCAGGTGCTGCGCGACGAGACAGGCTTGCCCGTCAGTATTGCGGACGATGCGCTTTCCTGCGTTGCGCTCGGCACGGGCAAGGCGCTCGAACACATCAGGACGATGAAGCACGTTCTGTCGTCCGTATATTAGGCGCAGGCAGAAAGGGCTCCTTCACACGGGGCATTGGGCAGGAGCGGGCGGGCCGCAGTAGAGAGCAGTAGTCGTCATGGACCCGAATCGTTCAACGCTGCCCTTTCGTGAATTTTCTCACCGGATTTCGCTCGTCTTCATGCTTACGCTGGCGGCGGCGCTGCTGCTGCTTGGCCGCGCGGAGACTTATGTCTTTGATCGCGCGCGTCAGGTCGTGACCGATCTTGCGGCACCCCTCCTCGAAATTGCCTCGCGTCCGGTTGCCGCTACGCGTCACATCATCGAACGCACCGACGAATATGCCTATGTCTTCGACGAAAACGAGAGGCTGCGCGCGGAGAACGCAAGGCTTCTCGCATGGAAAGAAGAAGCACAGAAGCTGCAGGCCAAGCTCGCACGCTACGAAGCCTTGCTCAATGTGCAGATCGATCCCGCCATCAACTATGCGAGTGGGCGCGTTGTCAGCGACTCCGGCGGTCCTTTTGTCGATACTGTTCTCGTCAATGTAGGCGCGGAAAAGGGTGCGAAGAGCGGTCAGGCTGTGGTCGATACGGACGGTCTTATCGGGCGCATCGTTTCTACGGGGCCAAAGGCAAGCCGTGTCCTTCTTCTTACCGATCTTAACAGCCGTGTTCCCGTCGTCATCGAACCCGCGCACTACAAGGCGGTACTTGCTGGTGACAACACGAATTGGCCAAAGCTCGAATACCTTGCCTCGCAAAGTGCGATATCTCCGGGGGATCGTGTCGTCACATCGGGCGATGGTGGACTTATTCCGCCGGGACTGCCCGTCGGCCTCGTTATCCAGACGAGTTCGGGAGAGCTTCGCGTGCAAACTTTTTCGGATCGCGGACGTCTCGATTTTGTGCGGGTGCTGCAATACGAGTTTCCCTCGAAGGTGAAGCGTCAGGATCCTCCGGAAGTTCTGGGCGGGCCTGTGGAGGGCGAGGCGGCTGAAGCCGACGCCGCGGCCCCACCGGTTTCTGCTGCTCAAGCGGCGAGAGAGTGACGCACATGGCAAAGCTTGAACCATATTCCCCGACACCTGCGGCCCGTGCAGGGCGTATCGTAATGACGGTAATGCCGTTCGCGATGGGGCTTGCCTGTGTCCTTCTCGCTTTCGTGCCGTTCGGGCGCATTTTCGGATCAGCCCTTACGCCCGCCTTTCCGCTCATGGCAATTTATTATTGGGCTGTCGTGAAGCCGGAGATGTTTCCGCCCGTCGCGGTGCTTGCCGTTGGTCTCATGTTCGACCTCCTCTCGGGTGGTGCCATCGGTCTGTGGGCCTTGGTCTATGTCGTCACTTATGCGGTCGTGATCAGTCAGCGCATGCTGCTTGTGAACGCGCCGTTCTCGGCCTTCTGGATCGGGTTTCTTGCGACGGCTGTCTTTGCAGGCTTCCTCGCCTGGGTTATTGTTTCCGTCATTCACGGTATCTTTGTGCCGCCGAGCTCGGTTGTTCGGCACATGGCGGTTACCGTGGCGGTCTTTCCCATCTTTGCCATGCTGTTTGGACGCATTCAGACGCGCGTCCTTCAGGGCGGTTAGGGACGTGAGGGGAGGCGCATGCAGATAAGCGGAAGGGACAGCAACAGGTACCAGACCTTTACGCGGCGGGCAGCGCTCCTTGCCGGTGCGCAGGGTATTGCCTTCGTCGTTCTTGCAGGCCGCATGTACTATTTGCAGGTGCTGAAGACTGACCAGTACCGGATGCTTGCGGAAGAAAATCGCGTAAGCATGCGTCTTCTGGCACCGCTGCGCGGTAACATCGTTGACCGTTTCGGCCGTACGCTTGCTTCGAACCGTCAGAACTATCGCGCCATGCTGATCTCCGAGCAGACACCGGATGTCGAGGCAACGCTCGCGCGGTTTTCCCGCATCGTCGAAATCGACAGCTTCACGAAGAAGCGCATTCTGCGCGATATTGCGCGCTCGCCGCGTTTCATGCCGGTCACCGTCGCGGAAGACCTTTCCTGGGATCAGTTTGCGCAAGTCAATATCAACGAACCGGACCTCGCCGGCATCCTGCCGGATGTCGGTGAGACGCGCGACTATCCCTATGGCGAGGAGCTTGCGCATGTGCTGGGCTATGTCGCAGCCGTATCGGAGAAGGATCTCGCTGCGGCAGGAGGGGACGAGCCAGTCCTGAAATTGCCGGGCTTTCGCATCGGCAAGGAAGGTATCGAGAAGACCTATGACAAGGAATTGCGCGGCGTACCGGGCTCTTCCCACGTCGAGGTGAATGCCTATGGCCGTGTCATCCGGGAACTTTCGAAGGATCCGGGTACACCCGGCAGCGAAGTCGTTCTGACGATCGACATGGATATCCAGCGATTTGCCTGGGAGCGCCTCAAGGGAGAATCCGCGAGTTCCGTTGTTCTCGACATTCATACGGGCGATGTCATTTCCCTCGTATCGACACCTGCCTACGACCCCAACCAGTTCAACATGGGTTATGGCACGGCCGACTATAAAGCGTTGCTGGAAAATCCTTACCTGCCGCTGATGAACAAGGCACTGGCGGGAATGTATCCGCCGGGTTCCACCTTCAAGATGATTGTCGGCATGGCCGCTATCGAGGCGGGCATGGATCCGAACGACCGTGTTTTCTGTCCAGGGCATTATTCGCTCGGCAGCCACGACTTCCATTGCTGGAAAAGGGGCGGGCACGGCGCGCTGAACATGCACGATGCGCTCAAGCATTCCTGCGACGTCTTTTTCTACGACACGGCCAAACGTATCGGTATCAACGCCATAGCCGACATGGCGAAGCGTTTCGGGCTTGGCAGTACCTATGGTTTCGATGTCCCCGGCGAGAAGTCGGGTCTAGTGCCGACGCCGGAGTGGAAACGCGCGGTCAAAAGGGAGGGCTGGCACCAGGGCGAAACCGTTATCGCCGGCATCGGGCAGGGCTATCTGCTTGCAACTCCATTGCAGCTCGCGGTGATGGCGGCGCGTATTGCCAATGGCGGCTATGCAATCGAACCGCGACTGACGCGTGCCGTGGGTGGTTCGTTACTTCCCGTCAAGGAGCCGGAGCTCATTGGCGTAAGCGAGGAAGCGATCCGTGTGGTGCAAGGCGGCATGAACGGAGTGTCGAACGAAATCGGTGGTACGGCCTATCGTTCGCGCATTGCGGAGCCGGGCATGGAGCTCGCGGGAAAGACCGGTACAGCACAGGTTCGGCGCATCAGCAGGGCTGAGCGTCTCAGCGGTGTGCTGAAGAACGAAGACCTGGAGTGGCGCCAGCGCGATCATGCGCTTTTCGTTTGTTTCGCGCCCTATGATGCGCCGCGCTACGCCATGTCCGTCGTCATCGAACATGGCGGCTCCGGCTCGGGCGCCGCCGCGCCCGTGGCGCGTGACATCATGTATGAAGTTCTCAAGCGCAACCCGACGCGGCCGCAGGCAGGTAACCCCTCGCCCGGTGGCCGGAAATCCGCGAGGACAGGCTGATGCTCGATCTTCGCCGGTTTACCGGCCATGAAATGCGCTTGAGCGAAAAGCTTGTGGAATTCAACTGGGGCTTCCTGCTTCTGTTGCTGCTGATCGCTTCCATGGGCTTTGCCATGCTCTATTCGGTGGCGGAAGGCAATTTCTCGCCCTGGGCTCTACGGCAGGCGGCGCGCTTCGCGGTGGGCGTTGCGATCATGATATCGGTTGCGATGGTCGATCTGCGGCTCTGGATGCGGCTTGCTTACCCGCTATATGGCTTCGCGCTTGCCATGCTGATTGCTGTGGAAGTCATCGGCTTTGTCGGTATGGGCGCGCAGCGCTGGCTCAACCTCGGCTTCGTGTCGGTGCAGCCTTCCGAAATCATGAAGGTTACGCTCATTCTCGCGCTTGCGCGCTACTTCCACGGGCTGACGCTCGACGAGGCGTCGCGGTTGCGGAACCTGCTCATACCGCTCGGGCTTGTCGGCGCGCCGGTCATGCTGGTTGTCATGCAGCCCGACCTCGGAACCGCCATCCTGCTCATGGCGACGGGGGCGGTCATTCTTTTCTCTGCGGGTCTGCGCTGGCGCTATTTCATCATGGCGGGGGTAGGCGTTCTGGCGGCGATCCCGGTCGTCTGGAGCCGTCTCCATGACTATCAGCGCAATCGCGTACTGACTTTCCTCGATCCCGAGCGCGACCCTCTGGGGGCGGGCTATCATATTCTGCAATCGAAGATTGCGCTGGGCTCAGGCGGCATCTTCGGCAAGGGCTTCATGGAAGGCACACAGAGCCAGCTCAACTTCCTGCCCGAAAAGCATACCGACTTCATCTTCACAATGCTGGGGGAGGAACTCGGCCTTGTGGGCGCCCTCGTGCTGCTGGCGCTTTATTTCGTGGTGCTGATGTTCTCGGTCAACGTGGCGCTCCAGTGCCGCAATCAGTTCGGCCGTCTGGTCGCTATCGGCGTTTCCATGACTTTCTTCTTCTATGTCTTCATCAACACATCGATGGTCATGGGCCTCCTGCCGGTCGTCGGTGTGCCCCTTCCGCTGGTCTCCTATGGCGGTACGGCCATGCTTTCACTGATGTTCGCCTTCGGATTGCTGATGAGTGTCCATATCCACAGGAATCTGGAGATATCCCGAGGGCCCAGCGCCTTCTGGTAGGACGGATCGACGCGGGGAGGGGTCTTTTCGAAAGACCGGCCCATGCGGCTGGACAGGCCTCCATTCCTTTGCTATTAGCACCGCTCCCCCCACGTAATCGGTGGCCGGGATGGTGGTTTCCACCGGTCGCTCAGGCGGTACGGCGGGCGCATAGCTCAGTTGGTAGAGCAGCTGACTCTTAATCAGCGGGTCCAAGGTTCGAGTCCTTGTGCGCCCACCAAATCTTCCCTTCTCCCGGTCTCTGACAATAGATTGTCCCCAAAAAGGGGATTATCTCGGTGAAGACACTTTCGTGGATCGCTGCGCCGCTCTGGCCGCTTCAGCTCGCAAGCGGGCAGAAGTCGTTTCGCGTCCGACCAGCCGCCCGGAAATCTACGGGAGCCACCGGCGCAATCCGTTCCTGCCCGTCTCCGGCATGCATCTTTATTCGCTTCCGGGGCTCAAGGGCCCTCTCAGCAACCGCTAGGCACAGATAGACGCACTCCTTGCGCGATATGGGCGTGAAGGGGCCGTGGGTTCCCGTGCCACCCAAGCGCATTGCCGATACGGCTTTGATATAGGCGTCAGCGGCAGGCAGGTATGTCGCCCGTGAGCGATGCCCACACGTCTGCCCAACTCACATGGTCCATGCCGGGAATGACGACGAGTTCGGCGCATCTGGTATCGCCCATGCGGGCGAGATAGCGCCGGTTAATTTCCACGGGGGCAATGTCGTCTTTTGCGCCGACATAATGGATCTGCGGGAGCGCGGCGAGCGTGGTTGCCTTGTCGGCAGGGTTCAGCGATCCCGTCATTGCCGTCACCTTGTGAAGCGAGGTGAAGGCATCCGTGTCGAGCGGCGAGGAGACGGTCTTGATCCAGGCGATATCCGCGCGCCGTTGGGCGAGCAGTGCGGCAATGGTGCCGCCGCCCGAATAGCCGACAAGAGCCAGCGTCGAGGCGTCTGCCTTCCGTTTCAGCGCGTCGAGCGCTTCGCTCATCCCCGTCACGGCCTCCTCACTATAGCGAGCCGTGGTCCAGAGATCGCTCGTGCAGTTGCGCGCCGTCTCGCCGCCAGTGAACTGGCAGGGGCGGGCAAGATAGGCGATGGCGGGGGCGGGGTCGGCTGCCGCCATTTCCATGGTGACAGGGTTGATCGGCGTCGGATCGGCGGAGCGCCTGTCGCGGCGTTCCCAGGCAAAGCCGTCACCTTCGATGTAGATCGTGAGAAGACCGCCTGAAGCCGTGCCGCGCAGACGCGTATGCAGGTCGAAGCGCGTTGTCCGGATCGTCTCTCCGGTGAAGCCCGCCTTTGAGGCGATCCCATCCGCCTTTGCCTGCCGTTCGGCGGGGGCGGGCGCACCTGCGCAAGCCGCGAGGCCGAGGAAGATCATGCAGGAGAGCGCGGCGCGGAGAGTTTCCATCGATGACCTTTCCCCAAAAGAAAACACGGCTCTGGAGTGAACCAGAGCCGTGCTTCGATGTGTAGCCAATTCAGGCGCCCGTGGCGCTTTCGGTCAGGCGCTTTCGGTCAGGCGCTTGTGGACTGGCGTCGGCTCTGTTTCTGGCCGCCGGGTTTGCCGCCGCCCTGCTTGCGGTCGCCGCG
>AZIJ01023166.1_pt1 | contig 11275 bp, 10 predicted proteins | sample 359151 | NCBI WGS metagenome assembly AZIJ01 (sample SAMN02429718, study PRJNA222666) | marine sediment metagenome | biome: Sediment sample; isolation source: enrichment culture of sample MGS-ElMAX(UA) from oil contaminated site at the... | place: Egypt: El Max | collected 2013-01-23 | depth 9.22 m m | reverse complement strand
TTGCCGCTCTTCGCGCAGCGAAAACGGCCCTTCCGGCGGTGCCCAGCGCCGTTCTTCAGGCCCTGCCGGGCCTCTGGCAGAGTGATGAATTGCTCGCTGCGCCCCAATTGGGAACGCTGCGTCCCGGCGTCGAGGCGCATGTGTCGCTCGGCCGCACGCTCCCCCGCTAGCCCGGCAAACCGGCCGGAAATGCCTGAATGTGAGGCAAACAAACGGGTACTGGTACTTGGTAAACCTTTCTATGGTCACTATCTTCTTTTAGATTAGAAACACTCGAGAAGCGGTGGTGCATCTGGCACGCACCCTGCAAAGTAGCGCCTGTCGTCAGGTAAAAAGGTAAAAGCTCTTGTCCAATTTCAAGAATTTCGCTGTCTGGGTTCTTGGCGCGCTGCTTCTGGTGGCGCTGTTCAATCTCTTCCAGAACCCCTCGCCGCAGAATGCTGCCGGCACCGAGATCACGTTCTCGCGTCTGCTGGCGGACGTCGACTCCGGAAACGTGAGCGAAGTCACCATTCAGGGCGAGAAGATCAGCGGCACCTATTCGGACGGTCGCAAGTTCTCGACTTACGCGCCGCAGGATCCCTCGCTGGTCGACCGTCTCTATAACAAGGGCGTAACGATCACCGCCAAGCCGACAGATGACAATGTACCCTCGTTGCTCGGCGTTCTTGTTTCCTGGTTCCCGATGCTGCTGCTTATCGCGGTCTGGATCTTCTTCATGCGCCAGATGCAGGGCGGTGGCGGCAAGGCCATGGGCTTTGGCAAGTCCAAGGCGAAGCTGCTGACCGAACGGCATGGCCGCGTGATGTTCGACGACGTTGCGGGCATTGACGAAGCGAAGGACGACCTCACCGAGATCGTCGACTTCCTGCGCGACCCGGCGAAGTTCCAGCGTCTTGGCGGTCGCATTCCGAAGGGCGTACTGCTTGTCGGTCCTCCCGGCACGGGCAAGACGCTTCTCGCGCGCGCCATCGCAGGCGAGGCCAATGTTCCCTTCTTCACGATTTCCGGTTCGGATTTCGTCGAGATGTTCGTTGGTGTCGGCGCGAGCCGTGTGCGCGACATGTTCGAGCAGGCGAAGAAGAACGCGCCCTGCATCATCTTCATCGACGAAATCGATGCAGTGGGCCGTCATCGCGGCGCCGGTCTGGGCGGCGGCAATGACGAACGCGAGCAGACGCTGAACCAGCTTCTCGTCGAGATGGATGGTTTCGAGCCGAACGAAGGCATCATCCTCATCGCGGCGACCAACCGGCCTGACGTGCTCGACCCCGCGCTGCTGCGTCCGGGCCGCTTCGACCGTCAGGTCGTGGTGCCGAACCCCGATGTCATCGGCCGCGAAAAGATCCTCAAGGTCCACATGAAAAAGGTGCCGCTGGCGCCGGATGTCGAGCCGCGCACGATCGCGCGCGGTACGCCGGGCTTTTCGGGCGCCGATCTGGCAAACCTCGTCAATGAGGCTGCGCTCATGGCCGCGCGCCGCGGCAAGCGTCTCGTCACGATGGCCGAGTTTGAGGATGCGAAGGACAAGGTCATGATGGGTGCGGAGCGCCGCTCCATGGTCATGACGGAAGAAGAGAAGAAGCTCACGGCCTATCACGAAGGCGGTCATGCGCTGGTTGCTCTTCACATGCCGGCCTCTGATCCGATCCACAAGGCGACGATCATTCCGCGCGGACGTGCGCTCGGCATGGTGATGCGCCTGCCGGAACGCGATCAGATTTCCGTGACGCGCGGCAAGCTCCAGGCCGACCTTGCGGTTGCGATGGGCGGGCGTATCGCCGAGGAACTCATCTTCGGTCACGACAAGGTAACGTCGGGCGCGTCATCCGATATTGCGATGGCAACGAAGATGGCCAAGGCGATGGTTACGCGCTGGGGCATGAGCGACAAGCTCGGGCCGCTCGCCTATGGCGAGAACGAGGAAGAAGTTTTCCTCGGTCATTCCGTCGCGCGGACCCAGAACATGTCGGAAGAGACTCAACGCACGATCGACTCGGAAGTGCGGCGCATCGTCGATGAAGGTTACAATACGGCAAAGAAGATTCTCACCGATCACATCGACGAATTGCACACCATCGCCAAGGGTTTGCTGGAGTACGAAACGCTTTCGGGTGACGAGATCCAGAACCTCCTCAAGGGCAAACCGCCGGTCCGCGATCATGGCGAACCGGAAAAGCCTGCCGAAGGCCCGACCTCGTCGGTGCCCGTTACCGGCAGCAAGCCGGGTGACAGCGGTCCGGTGAGTGCACCGCCCGCGCCGCAGGGAACATAAGCCCCGCGCCATCGGAAATTAGAAAGGGAGGCTCCAGCCTCCCTTTTTTGTTCTCTGCTGTTCGTGCCGGCGTTACGTCAGGCGTGCAGCCGCACCGGCATATAGGCGTAACCGTGTACGAAATTGGAGCGGACGCGTTCCGGTTCCTCCAGCACTTCGACATGGGAGAAGCGCGCGAGTATTTCTTCCCAGAGAATCTTCAACTGCATTTCAGCCAGCCGATTGCCGACGCAGCGATGAACGCCGAAGCCGAAGGAGAGGTGCTGGCGTGGGCGGGCGCGGTCGATGATGAGTTCTTCTGGCCGTTCGATCGCGTCTTCGTCGCGATTGCCGGACAGATACCACATCACCACCTTGTCGCCTTTCTTGATTGTCTTGCCGCCGACTTCGTAGTCTTCCAATGCCGTGCGGCGCATATGGGCGAGCGGCGTTTGCCAGCGGATCACTTCCGGCACCATGGTATCGACGAGGGCGTGATTGGCTTTCAGCTTTTCGAATTCCTTCGGAAAGCGGTTGAGCGCCAGTACGCTGCCCGTCATCGTGTTGCGCGTGGTGTCGTTGCCGCCGACGACCAGCAGCAGAATATTTCCGAGAAATTCTTCCGGCGGCATGTTCCGCGTTGCGGGCGAATGGGCGAGCATCGAGATGAGGTCGTTGCCCGGTTCCTTCGCGTTCACGCGCTCATTCCACAAGGTCATGAAGCTCGCCGCGCATTCCTGAAGTTCCTTCGTGCGCTGCTCCCAGCTGTCGATGATGCCGCTGCCAGGTTCCGCTGTGGTGACGTCGGACCATCGCGTCAGTTTGCGGCGTTCCTCGAAGGGGAAGTCGAACAGCGTCGCAAGCATTTGCGTCGTCAGTTCGATGGACACGTTGTCCACCCAGTCGAATTCCTCGCCGACCGGCAGGCGGTCGAGAATGTTCTGCATCCGCTCACGGATCGTCTTTTCCAGCACCATGAGATTGCTCGGCGCGACGATGGGGCTGACCGTCTTGCGCTGGGCGTCGTGGTCCGGCGGGTCCATGGTGATGAAGCTGCGCAGAGACAGGCCTTCGCTGCGCACGCTATTGTCGTCGATGATGATGCCGCCGACGCCCGCTTCCGACGAAAAGACCTGGTGATTGGTGTCGACCGCCATGATGTCGTTGTATTTGGTGATCGACCAATAAGGACCGTAGGCGCTTTCCGCACAATAATGTACGGGGTCTTCCTTGCGCAGCCTCGCGAAATACTCGCCTATCGTATCGCTTACAAAAAGATCCGGGTTGCTTACATCAATCTTGTCGAGGGGAACGGACAGGGCGGGGCTGGCATCAAGCGTTGCAGTGTTCATTTCTCTCTCCCACAGATTTTCAGCCTTGTTCTTGTGTTCATTAGCGCCGCTCCAGTGGGGTGCTGTCAATACGGGGTTCGTAGCCGCATTACGCATTAATTCCGGGTTTTGCCGTCAAATTGCGTAGTGCCGAAATAAAAAGGGAGGCTCTTTTCGAGCCTCCCTCTTCCTTATCCGGCATTTCCCGATGCCGTCAGTGCTGCTTCTCCGGCAGTTTCAGAATCAGCCCGTCGAGGTTGTCGGCGACGATAATCTGGCAGGCGAGGCGGCTTTGGTCGGTTACATCTTCGGCAAATTCCAGCATGCTCTGCTCCAGTCCTTCTGCCGCCGGTCCTGTCCTGCCGATCCATTCAGGGTCGACATAGACGTGGCAGGTCGCGCATGCGGCGGCGCCGCCGCAATCGCCGTCAATGCCGGGAACGCTGTTCTTTACTGCGGCTTCCATGACGGAGATGCCGGGAGCGGCTTCCACCGCATATTCGGTTCCGTTTGCGTCGATGTATTTAATCAGTGGCATATCAGTCCTCCGTCTCAGGCGTGCAACCGCACGGGCATTTGAGCATAGCCGCGCACGAAATTGGAACGAACGCGCGTGGGTTCGGCCATGACCTCGATACGGCTGAAGCGTTTCAGGATTTCCTCCCAGAGAATCTTCAGCTGCATCTCCGCCAGCCTGTTGCCGACGCAGCGGTGAACACCAAAGCCGAAGGAGAGGTGCTGGCGCGGACGCTCACGGTCGATGATGAAGTCATCCGGCCGGGCAATCGCGTCCTCATCGCGATTGCCGGAGACGTACCACATCACCACCTTGTCACCTTTCCGGATGGTCTTGCCGCCGACAACGGCATCGGTCAGCGCCGTGCGGCGCATATGCGCAAGCGGTGTCTGCCAGCGGATGATTTCCGGCACCATACTGTCGATCAGGCGAGGGTTGGCTTTCAGTTTTTCAAACTCCGCGGGATTTTCATGCAAGGCAAGTACGCCGCCGGTCATTGAATTTCGCGTGGTGTCGTTACCGCCGACGATCAGCAGAAGCACGTTACCCAGATAATTCTGGGGAGTCATGTCGTGGGTGGCGGGCGAGTGCGCCAACATGGAAACAAGATCCATGCCCGGATTTTTGAGACGCTCGTTCCAGAGTTCCTGAAAGCATTCTGCGCATTCCATGATCTCGGCTGTGCGCTGTTCCCAGCTATCGACGATGCCGCTACCCGGCTCGGCGGTGGTGACATCGGACCAGCGGGTGAGCTTGCGACGATCCTCGAACGGGAAGTCGAAAAGCGTTGCCAGCATCTGCGTTGTCAGCTCGATCGATACCGTGTTGACCCAGTCGAACTCTTCGCCGACAGGCAAGCCGTCGAGAACGCGGCCGACGCGTTCGCGGATTGTCCCTTCGAGCTTGGCGAGATTGGAAGGCGCGACAATGGGGCTCACGGCCTTTCGCTGTTCGTCGTGCTTCGGCGGATCCATGGCAATGAAGTTCGGCAGATCAATCGCGCCTTCGGCGCTGCTTTTCTGAATGCCGTCTTCGATGATGATGCCGCCAAGCCCTGCTTCCGAAGAGAACGCCTGGTGGTTCGTGTCCACCGCCATGATGTCCTTGTATTTCGTGATCGACCAATAGGGGCCATAGGCGCTGTCGGCGCAGTAATGCACCGGGTCTTCCCGGCGCAGGCGGCGAAAATAGTCGCCCTCCATGTTGTGCTCAAAAAGCTCGGGTCTGCTCACATCAATCTGATCGAGGGGCAAACTTGCGGCTTCGGTTGTCTCTGGAATGGTGGATGCGATAGTGGTCATGGCGTTCCCTCCCGGCTGTCTCTCACTATTGAGTAATATATCAATAGTTATTGAGCCCTGAGTCAATATGGGTTGAAATGACCTATTGCTGCGGCTGCCGTCGCGCGGGCATTCGTCTATACTTGCCGCAGAAATCAGCCGATTCTTGAGGGAGAGCCCGTTTCGTGACCCGTCCTGTCAGAACCGCCCGCACGAGGCTCACGCCGGAAGCGCGCCGCGCGCAGCTTCTCGAATGTGCTTTGGCGGCCTTTGCGGAAAACGGCCTGGCGCGGGCCACACATAGCCATGTCGCCGAGCGGGCGGGTGTGTCGGTGCCGGCGGTTCATTCCTATTTCCGTACACGGGAGGATCTGGTGGCCGCCGTCCTCGGCGAGGTCGAGGCCTATTTGATCGAAGTTGTCTCCACTGCGCTTGGCGGGCGCAAATCCGTTCATGAGGCGCTCCGGTCACTTGCGGTCAATTTCTCCAATGCGGCGAGGGAGAAACCCGACATGACCAAAGTCTGGCTTGACTGGAGCACGGGTGTGCGGGCGGATGTCTGGGCGCGATACATGGCGTTGCTGGAACGCTTGTATGGAATTGCGCAGAAGCTTCTCGAGCGCGGCAAGCAGGAGGGTGTCATCCCGCCCGCGTTGAATGCCAGGGCGGCGGCGCGCGTCTATCTCGGCGGCGGTCACACAGTTGCACTTATGAAATTCTCGGGAGCAACGCCGCGTGAATTCGAGGCGGTAATCGAACATCTGGTGCGCGGCGCCATGGGGCTCGGCGTGGGGGAAGACCTGCCGGCCTGAGCTCTGCTCGCCGCAAAAGGAGAGGCTGTGCTAGAACAAGCCATGCTCCAGCGCCCGCTCATTTTCGGTATCGTCAACATCACGCCCGACAGCTTTTCCGATGGTGGGAAATATCTCGCTGCCGATGCCGCCATCGCACATGCGCGCAGGCTCGTGAAGGAGGGCGCGGATGTAATCGATCTCGGGCCCGCTTCGTCGAACCCGGATGCGGTGCCGGTGTCGGCGGAGGAGGAAATCCGCCGTCTCGCACCCGTCATCGAGGCGCTGGCGAGCGAGCGTATCCCGCTCTCCATCGACAGCTTTCGTCCTGAGACGCAAGGCTTTGCGCTCGCGCATGGCGCGGCGTTCCTTAACGACATTCGCGGTTTTGCCGATGAGGCTTTCTATCCTTCTCTCGCCGCCAGCAACGCGAAGCTCATTCTCATGCATTCGGTCCAGCGCGAGGGCAATGCTGACCGGCGCGAGGCCCCCGAGGGCGATATCGTGGAACATGTGAGCGCCTTTTTCGCGGCGCGGCTCGCGGCGCTTGAAGCGGCGGGTATCGCCCGCGACCGGTTCATCCTCGATCCGGGCATGGGATTCTTCCTGGGCTCGAAACCCGAGACCTCCTTCGAGGTTCTCTCGCGCATAGGTGAACTCTGCGAGCGTTTCGGTCTGCCGGTCTTCATCTCGGTGTCGCGAAAATCGTTCCTCCGGGCGGTCACAGGCCGTGCGCCGGGAGAGGCGGGGGCGGCAACGCTCGCCGCCGAGCTTCTGGCCATCCAGCGAGGGGCAGCGATGATCCGGACCCATGAACCGGCGCCCCTTACCGATGCGCTGGCCGTGATGGCCCGCTTCGAGACGCCATCCGGCGGGCGCTGAAAGATTTGGCAAGAATTATTTAACTGCAATTGGCGCATAGATTCCTATATTCGCCACATATTGTCTGCATGACAGTTTAGTAGGCGTACATGCCGGGGCCGTGGGGGCGTTTGGCAGGTTGCGGTGAAGCACAGACCGAGACAGGGCGCGAGGACCGTTCAATTCATGGGCCGCAAATATTTTGGCACCGATGGAATCCGGGGCACTGCCAATGCCGGATACATGACCGCGGAAACCGCGTTGCGCGTCGGTATGGCCGCTGGACGTGTGTTCCGCCGTGGCGAGCATCGCCATCGTGTCGTGATCGGCAAGGATACACGCCTCTCAGGCTATATGCTGGAGCCCGCGCTCACCGCCGGCTTCACGTCCATGGGCATGGATGTCTTCCTGTTCGGCCCGCTGCCGACGCCTGCCGTCGCCATGCTGACGCGCTCGCTTCGCGCCGATCTCGGCGTGATGATTTCCGCCTCGCATAATTCCTTCCAGGATAATGGTATCAAGCTCTTCGGTCCCGATGGTTTCAAGCTGTCGGATGAGGTGGAACTCGCCATTGAGCACCACATGGATAATGGTCTCGCCGACAATCTGGCCGGACCGCGCGAGCTTGGCCGTGCAAAGCGTATCGATGATGCGCAGGCGCGTTATATCGAACATGTGAAGCACACGCTGCCCAAGCAGCAGACGCTCGAAGGTTTACGGATCGTCATCGACTGCGCGAATGGCGCTGCCTACAAGGTTGCGCCTGCCGTGCTCTGGGAACTCGGCGCCGAAGTCGTGACCGTCGGTACGAGCCCGGATGGTTTCAACATCAATGATGAATGCGGCTCGACCTCGCCGGAGCGCATGTGTGCCACGGTGCGCGAGCGCCGCGCCGATATCGGTATCGCGCTGGACGGGGATGCCGACCGCGTCATCATCGCCGATGAACGCGGCAAGGTCGTCGATGGTGACCAGATCATGGGTCTCATCGCGCGTCACTGGAAGGATATGGGTACCTTGTCGGCGCCGGGCGTCGTCGCGACCGTCATGTCCAATCTCGGTCTCGAGCGTTATCTGAAGTCGCTTGATCTCGACCTCGTACGCACGCAGGTCGGCGACCGCTATGTCGTCGAGCATATGCGCCAGCACGGTTTCAATGTCGGCGGTGAACAATCCGGCCATATCGTGCTCAAGGATTTCTCGACCACGGGCGACGGCCTCATTGCCGCGCTGCAGGTGCTTTCCGTCATGAAGGCGAACGACAAGCCGGTCAGCGAGCTCACCCATGTCTTCGATCCGCTGCCGCAGCTCCTCAAGAATGTGCGCTTCAGGAAGGGCGAACCCTTGAAAGACAAGGATGTTCAGGAGGCAATCCGTGAGGGCGAAAACAGGCTCGGTGCGGGCGGCCGTCTTGTCATCCGCAAATCCGGTACGGAGCCGCTCATCCGCGTCATGGCGGAAGGTGATGACGAAAAGCTCGTTGCTGCCGTCGTCAACGACATTGCCGCCGTAATCGAGCATAATGCCGCCTGATTTACGGCAGCATTTTCTCGGATCAAATCAATGACATCTCTTCCCCAGGGCCGCGTGCTCATCGTGGCGGGCTCGGATTCGGGCGGCGGCGCGGGCATTCAGGCCGATATCAAGGCCGTCACCGCGATGGGCGGCTTTGCCATGACCGCCGTCACCGCCATCACCGTGCAGAATACGCTCGGCGTCACCGGCATTCACGAAGTGCCGCTCGATATCGTGGTCGGGCAGATGCGCGCGGTACTTGAGGATATCGGCGCGGACGTCATCAAGACGGGTATGCTTCACAATGCCGATATCGTGGAAGCGGTGGCCGAAGAACTTTCGCGCGGCGAGGAAAGTCCGGTTCTCGTTGTCGATCCGGTCATGATTGCAAAGGGCGGCGCGTCATTGCTGGAAGATTCAGCCGTAGCCGCAATCCGCGAAGTGCTGATCCCGCTAGCAACGCTTGTCACGCCCAATGTGCCGGAGGCGGAAGTCCTCACCGGCCGCAAGATTGTGGATGTGGAGGGACAGAAAGCGGCGGCCGATGCGCTTCTCGGTCTCGGCGCCGAGGCCGTTCTCTTGAAGGGCGGGCATCTTTCCGGCGATCTCATTTTCGATGTGCTGGCAACGCAGGAGACGATCCAGATATTTTCGTCACCCCGTATCGACACGCGCCACACGCATGGCACCGGCTGCACGCTCGCCTCTGCCATTGCGGGGCTTCTCGCGCAGGGTGTGGCCCTGACAGCCGCCGTTGCCGCGGCCCGCGACTATGTGCATGAGGCGATCCGCACCGCGCCGGGTTTTGGAAAGGGCTACGGCCCGCTCAACTTCCTTGCCGCCGTCAATGATGATGGAAACGACGATGGAAATGGCGAGGACGACGATGAGGATGACGATTGAGCCTCAGATCTCGCGCTGCATCAGCGGCAGCTTCCGTCCCGGCACGGAATCCGAAAGCGTTTCTCCGCAGAGGCTGAAACCTTCGCGTTCGTAGAAGTCTGCCGCATTCGGATCGGCTTCCACCGTCACCCGGTGAACGCCGTGGCGGCGTGCATGGTCGAGCATGTCGAGCATCAGGCGGTGGCCGATGCCGGTGCCGATGTAGCGTGGCGCGACAAAGAATTCTTCCACATCCGCCGCGCCGTCGTGATAGCGCGTGGCGGAAAAGCCTGCGATCTCGCGTCCCGCCTGCGCCACGCGCATGCGAAAGCGCGCGATCTTCTCCGGCGTCACTTTCAATTCGTCGCGGCAAAGATTCATGAACTCGTCGTCATAGCCCCAATGGGCTTTCGACTCCCGCGCAAGTGCGGAAAGCGTCTCGCACTCGTCTGGCAGGACGGGACGTATGAGCAGCGGCTGGTGTGTCCGTGCGGTCATGGCGACCTCCTTGCAGCAAGCCTAGCAACGCGATGCGTCGACCGGAAGACAGCGGCCTTCTAAATCTTCATCAGACTCACGCAGGTTCCACGATCCCGATATGGGATTCGCCGCGCCTTTGCAGGTTCATGCCCTTTGAGGGGGACAATCGGTACTTCCCGCTGATTTAGGTAACTGGCCGTGCAAATTCTATGGATACAATCCGGCAATCGAAGAAACGGAGCGGAATGATGAAAGCGGTTCTCTATCAGGTCGATGCCTTTGCCGATCGTGTCTTCGAAGGCAATCCGGCGGCCATCGTGCCGCTCGACGTCTGGCCTTCCGTGGAGGTCATGCAGGCCATCGCGGCGGAGAACAATCTCGCGGAGACGGCCTTCTTTGCGTCCGAAGGGGAGGGCTACCGATTGCGCTGGTTCACGCCCACGGTCGAGGTCGAGCTCTGCGGCCATGCGACGCTCGCCTCGGCGCATGTGCTGTTTGCGCATCTTGGATATGCGAAGCCGGAAATCCGGTTTGAAACGCGCAGCGGGACGCTTGTCGTCAGCCGCGAGGGTGAGCGGCTGTCGATGGACTTCCCGGCGGCGAAGCCGAAGCCGTATCCGGCGCCGGAAGCGATTGCCGAAGCGCTCGGCGCGAAGCCGCTCGTCTGGGCGAAGACCTCGAACCTGATGGCGGTTTTCGACAGGGCGGAAGACGTGATGGCCCTGAATCCCGACTTTCCGGCGCTTGCCCGACAGCTTGAACCGCTCAATGCCGGGCTCATCGCGACGGCGCCGGGCGAGGATGGCATCGATTTCGTTTCGCGCTTCTTCGCGCCTGCGCACGGGATCGACGAAGACCCGGTAACGGGCTCTGCGCATTGCACCAGCGTTCCCTATTGGGCGAAGAAGCTCGGCAAGAGCGATCTCGTTGCGCGCCAGGTGTCGAAACGCGGTGGCACACTCTGGTGCAGCGATGCAGGCGAGCGCGTGATTCTGCGCGGGCGTTGTGCGGATTTCATGAAGGCCGAAATTTCTTTCTGATCATGCGGCTGCGTGTCTTCGTCGTGCCTAGGTCTTGCGCTGTGTGCGCCATTCGCTCACCGCGATGCCCGCCAGAATGAGAGCAAGTCCAATCAGTACACGGAGCTTCAATTCCTCATCGAAAATGAGAAAGCCCGCCACCGCCGCGAAAACCGGCACCAGGTAGTTGGTCAGCGAAACGAAAGTCGCGCCGGCCTTGTCCACCAGCCGAAAGAAGACGAGGGCGGCAAGCCCGGTCGAGAAGATACCGAGCCCGGCAAGGCCGAGCAGCGAGGCGGTGCTCGCCTCTGCGAGCGACAGGGGCGATGTGACCGCGCCGGCAAG
>AZIJ01016554.1_pt1 | contig 11284 bp, 8 predicted proteins | sample 359151 | NCBI WGS metagenome assembly AZIJ01 (sample SAMN02429718, study PRJNA222666) | marine sediment metagenome | biome: Sediment sample; isolation source: enrichment culture of sample MGS-ElMAX(UA) from oil contaminated site at the... | place: Egypt: El Max | collected 2013-01-23 | depth 9.22 m m | reverse complement strand
TACGAACTTCTATTTTTTCATGTTCATGGCGAATATGATGCGCATCAAAACCATATTGTTCTAATTGTTTATACAATAACGCAGCTACATACTCTTGCGTGATATAACATTCATTTGGCGGATGATCTACCATCCCATGTTTTGGGCAATCTGCTATGAATTGCAAGGTTTTCATGGTATTCCCTCTAATTTTTATGTTTTTAGCTCTGGATCACAGAGTAAAACCGACTCGTACGGTAAGAATTATTATATATACAATCGTCTTTAATTGATTAGCTGATTGTCTAACTTCTTTTGCTAAATTGATAAATTTCGACCCAATTAGATATGTACATCTTAAAACGAGTGATTTTCAATTTTAATTGTCAATTAAATAGCTATTCTTATCATCCATAAATAAAAAAGCAGTAACTCAATTCATGAATTACTGCTTTTACAAAATCGAATTATTGATTCACAACCTGTAAATTCAAACCAGCAGTGTTTGCTAGCTCAGTAAATGTAGGGAAACTTGTTGCGACCGTTTCAGTGCCTTGAATGGTAATAGCACCAGAAGTACGCAAGCCCGCAATACTAAAGCTCATCGCAATACGATGGTCATGGTGAGACTCAATCTCGCCTCCTGTGAAGATTGCAGACCAGTCACCAGATTTACCCTTACCTTCGATAATGATCCCATCTTCGGTTGGTGTACATTCGATCCCCATAATTTTCAGACCATCTGCCATCACTTGGATACGGTCAGATTCTTTAACACGAAGTTCAGCAGCTCCCGTTAAAACAGTTTGACCTTCTGCACAAGCTGCGGCAATAAATAATGCTGGGAATTCATCAATTGCTAAAGGCACTTGATCTTCAGGCATATGAATGCCTTTCAAAGTTCTTGAACCTTTAATATGAATATCTGCAATCGGTTCACCGCCAGCGATACGTTCATTTTCAACAGTTAGGTCAGCACCCATTTGTTTTAGGATTTCAATGACACCTGTACGCGTTGGGTTAATTCCAACAGCTTCCAGCACCACATCGGCACCTTCAGTAATTGCAGCACCCACCATAAAGAATGCAGCCGAGGAAATATCAGAAGGTACTTGAATATCTGTGCCAACCAACTTACCACCACCAACGAGAGAGATTTTATTTCCCTCAGTTTTTACATCATAACCAAAGGCACGCAACATGCGTTCAGTGTGGTCACGGGTTGGTTCAGGTTCAGTAACGGAAGTCTCACCTTCCGCCCATAAACCTGCCAGTAAAATTCCTGATTTCACCTGAGCAGAAGCCATAGGTAAATCGTACTGAATACCCTTTAATGCTTGGCTACCTGTGATACTCACTGGTGGTGTGCCTTTCTCACCCGTCGTTTGAATTTGCGCACCCATTTCACGCAAAGGCTTAGCAATACGCTCCATAGGACGCTTAGACAATGACGCATCACCCGTCATCACAGAATCAAACTTTTGCGCTGACAACATACCTGATAATAAACGCATACTCGTACCAGAATTACCCATATACAAGGCACTTGCAGGTGCTTTTAAACCTTGCATCCCCACACCATGGATCGTGACTTCACCATTTTTAGGTCCTTCAATGCTTACGCCCATGTCACGGAAAGCTTGAAGTGTAGCGAGTGCATCTTCACCTTCTAAGAAACCAGTAACATGTGTTGTGCCTTCAGCAATCGCACCAAACATAATTGAGCGATGCGACACAGACTTATCACCCGGCACGGTGAATTTACCTGTAAATGTTTTCTTTCCTGGTAAAATGGTAAATTGCTGTGTCACCTTGTTTTTCTCCATCAAAGGTTTTTTGGCTAACATATGGTTAAAATGCTGACGAGCTGCTTGAGCATGGCCCAACAAGCCCATCAAGGCATGAGAATCTTCTTGTTCGATCAGTTTCTTTAAAACAAGTAACTGTTGTTCAAAACCATTCACGGCGTCTAAGATTGCAGTTTTATTGGCAAAGAAAATGTCGTGCCACATCTGAGGATCACTTGCAGCAATGCGAGAGAAGTCTCTAAAGCCTCCAGCAGCATAACGGAAAATATCTAAATTATCTTCACGATTTGCAAGCTGCTCAACAAGATTAAATGCCATGAGATGTGGTAAATGGCTGGTATGTGCGAGCACTTCATCATGCTTTTTCACATCCATGCAAATGACTTCTGCTTTTGCCGCAGACCAGAGTTGAATCAACTTCTCTACTGCCCAATCCGCACTGGTCGGTAACGGTGTCAAAATCACCTTATGATTGGCAAATAAATCAACTTTACCCGCATGAACACCCGTATGCTCAGCACCAGCAATTGGATGGCCTGGAACAAATCCAACGGGTAAATCTTCACCAAATACTGCTTTTGCAGCATCTACAACATTACCTTTAGTACTACCCACATCAGTAATAATGGCATGGTCAACTAAATAAGGCTTGATCTGTTCAAGCACTTTCTGTGTTGCACGAACAGGTAATGCTAAAACAATTAAATCTGCACCTTGGACTGCTTCTTCAGGTGTTGCGTAACCATTTTGAATGAGACCTAATGCTTTGGCATCTTCTAAGGTTTTTTTTGAGCGTGTTGAAGCAACAATTTCAGATGCTAATTTTTCTGCCACGATCACACGAGCGAGACTAGAACCAATCAGCCCAAGCCCAATAAATGCAACTTTTTTAAACAATGGTTCAGACATAAAAGAGATTTGCCCAATAAGACGACTTTGGGATAGCTAGATGAATAGCTCATCTAGCTATGTGATAAAAATTAATTATAAAACTGCGATTGGATAAGAACCTAGTACACGAAGTTCTTTTACCATTGGACGAATTTCATCTAATGCTGCAGCAACATTTGCTTGATCAATATGACCTTCAAGATCAATAAAGAACACATATGCCCATTTTTCAGGTAACGCAGGACGTGTTTCTATACTGGTCAAGCTAATCTGATGTTTAGCAAACGGAGCAAGAATTTCCAATAAAGCGCCTGCACGATCATGTGCAGAAATGAGTAATGACGTTTTATCATTACCGCTTTGTGGAATCTTCTCACGACCAATCACAAGGAAACGTGTAGTATTTTCGGGATTATCTTCAATATTGCTATGTAAAATCTCAAGATTGTACATACTTGCTGCAATATCAGATGCAATTGCAGCTGAATGCCATTCGTTACGAATACGACGCGCAGCTTCCGCATTTGAGTTTAAAGCAACACGCTCAACGCCCGGATAATTCGCATCTAACCATTTGCGACACTGCGCTAATGTTTGTTGATGCGCATAGATCTGCTTAATACTATCTTTACGCGTATTTTCAGAAATTAAAAATTGATGATGAATTCGTAATTCCACTTCACCAATGACATTTAAAGTTGATGCTTTAAAACAATCAAGAGTATGGTTCACAATTCCTTCAGAAGAATTCTCAACAGGTACAACACCATAATGTGCTCCACCTGCTTCAACATCACGGAATACTTCATCAATCGTTGGCAATGGACGAACGACTGCATCTTTACCGAAATGTTTTAATACAGCTGAATGTGTATAAGTCCCTTCAGGCCCTAAGAAAGCAATACTTTGCGGTGCTTCAAGTGCTAAACAAGCAGACATAATCTCACGGAATAAGCGAGCCATTGTCGCATCAGAAAGTGGCCCCTGATTGCGCTCCATCACTTTACGAAGGACTTGTGCCTCACGTTCAGGACGATAAAACAACGGATTATCTTCAGCTGCAAACTTTGCCTTCGCTACAGCTTCAGCTAAAGAAGCACGACGGTTAAGTAATTCTTGGATTTGTTGATCAACACTATCAATATCGTCGCGAATTTGTTCTAAATTAAGTGAAGTCGATGTGTTTTGTCCATCGTTTACCATTGAATGCAGCCTCAGCAAAATCATCTATAAGAATGGATTACAATTCATCGTTGAATTGTTTATTCGGCTTAGTATAGCAATACTTTCACGCATTAAACACGATGAGTTTTAACTCTTTTTATAAAGATTCTTTATTGATAATGATTTTCATTATATATTAAATTCTTTTAAATTTTATTGTTGTGAACTTAGTCATGTTCAAACTTTTTAGTATTTTGTCTTTCGCTATCATTACAAGCATTCATTCGGCATCTGCCCAAGCAACTTCCGTGAATGAAAAAATAAATGATTCATTCACAAAGACTGAAAATAAACAAAGCTTTGTATTGAAGTCTAAATACACTTCACATGAATATTTAATCCAAGTTGCTGTTCCTACAACGGACACGCCAAAAGATGGCTTTCCAGTACTCTATCTACTGGACGGAAATGCTGCATTTGATAGTGCCACTAACATAGCAAAATCCGTTGGTGCTGGTGCTAATAAATTAGGTTTAAGTCCTGTCGCTGTAGTCGCGATTGGTTATCCTAATCAAAGTACATTTGATGTTCAAAAACGCGCTTTAGACTATACCCCGCAAGCTTCTGCAAAATTTCAATCTGAAGCCAAATACAAATACGGAGGAGCAGATCAATTTTTTCAATTTATTGAAAAAGAGCTCAAACCTGAAATCGAGTCACGAATCAACGTAAATACAAAACAACAAAGCCTATTTGGACACTCATTTGGTGGGTTATTTGTACTTCATGCGATATTTACTCAGCCACAAAGCTTTCAACGATACATCACTGCAAGCCCTTCGCTATGGTTTGATGACTATATGCTTTTAGAAAAGCAAAATGATTGGTTGAATAAAAGAGATAAAACTAAACCAATGATGTTAATGACTACTGTTGGAACACATGAACATCGCAAAAATGCAACTCCTGATCTTCAAGCACAGCAAAAGCAGAGTCACTTTTATCAAAACTTCAAAAAACAACAAACACAACAGTTTTTATACTGGGACTTCCGGCACCCTGCTGAACAACATTTAACAAACATGTATGCAAGCTTACCAAAAGCAATCATGCTTGCTGGTTGTCAGCCAGAAAGTTGTACGAATTTGTTTGATGAACCGGTACAAGAAAACAATGAGTAAAATTTTTCGGCTTTAGTTGACTAAGTTTAGTGAATATCGATTTAACTGCGTGTAGTGGTTGCCTAATGCGGGTTGTAATTGTAGCGATAACTCAACTTACTTCATTACCTATGCAACAGAATGACCAATTGATCCAACGGCCAATTACACACTAAAAATGATAAAAACATTGAGTGTTTAAATGCTTTTAACAAAACATTTAAATCCAAATTTTCATTCTTGCTGAATTGGTTATAATCAAATTTTAAAAGACCAAATAGTAAAAATGAAAATAATAATCTCATTTCCAATGATTGTACTAAGTAGTTTAGGTTTAACAGGCTGTATTGGCTGCTATAACCCAAACGGCTGTGGCCGGGATGCTTCCCCTTATTTTTATACAACCACAACAACCCACGTTCGACATTTAATCGTTCCCTCACAAAGTAAACTCACCTATAAACTGATGGACTCAAAGCAAATAGATCAACAATACAAAGCATTAGATGAGAGAAATTTGACTGAAATAGAACTTGCTCCAAATACAGCAATGATCTGGGGAGGAATGCCAGTCACAACTTTTTTACAGTTCTTCAACTCCGAGTTTAAAGGCTTTACTGCTTACCGTGTCGTAGACGCTGCCCCAGCGATAAACAATGAGTTTGCTCAGTTATGGAAAAGTTGCGATGATCGCTTAGATGTTCTTTTAAAAGATCCAAACGATTGGTCTTTTAATCCCAAGAACATGGAAATCACGGGTTGTGGTGTAAATATTCAAAAGAGAAGTCAATACAATGATCATTGGCCAAATCAAGATAAGGCTGATGCTTTTCTAATTAAAATAAATCAAGCACTGCAAAAACAACCTAAGCAGCAGAATTATCCTATCGTTATTCTTTCATCAAAATAATCAAAACCAGCCTGCTCTTTTGAACAGGCTGATAAGTTAACTAGGCTTTACCAATCAATCCACGAGCTACGATCTCTTTCATGATTTCATTTGTTCCACCGTAAATACGTTGGATACGTGCATCAATGAAGAAACGTGAAATTGGATATTCGGTCATATAACCATAACCACCAAATAACTGTAGTAAATTATCTGCTACTTTCATTTGCATATCAGTACTAAAGCTCTTTAATGCAGCGGCTGTTTCCACATCTAATTTACCTTCCATGTAGAGTTCTACATTTTGGTTATAAAATGCAGCAGTTGCCAATTCATCAATTTTTGCTTGAGCTAAAACAAACCGCGTATTTTGGAATTGCGCAATTGCTTGACCAAACGCTTGGCGTTCTTTGACATAAGCCGTCGCTAAATCAATTGCACCACGAATTGCACCAAGTGCTGTAGAAGCAATTGCAGTACGCTCACGCGGTAATTCTTGCATTAAATAAGCAAAACCAGATCCAGCATTCCCAAGCAATTGATCTTTGGGTACTTTGACATTATCAAAGAATAATTCAGATGTATCTTGTGAATGCAAACCGATCTTGTCTAAATTCGTTCCCTTTTTAAAGCCTTCAAGGTGTGTGTCCACCAACATCAAAGACACGCCTTTAGCGCGTGCTTGCGGATCTGTTTTTACCGCAAGAACAACTAAATCAGCATGCTGACCATTTGAAATAAAAGTTTTTGAGCCATTAAGAATATAATGATCATCTTGCAAAATTGCACTAGTACGCATTGCTTGTAAGTCAGACCCAGCACCTGGTTCCGTCATCCCAATTGCACCAACGACTTCACCTGAAACCATTTTTGGCAACCAATGCTTTTTCTGTTCTTCTGTAGCAATGTGTTGAATATATGGCGCAGCAATTTCAGAATGACATGAAATAGCTGTTGATAATGCGCAATAGCCTGCACGTGCAGACTCTTCAACTAACATCAATGAATAATGGGTAGGAACACCGTAGCCGCCATATTCTTCTGGTACATCTACACACAGAAATCCATTTTCACCTAACAATGTCCAAACTGAACGCGGCATAATGCCCTCGCGTTCCCACTGGTCGTAATGGGGAGCAATATTTTCGCTCATAAAGCGTTTAAAATTATCACGGAAGAGTTCCAAATCTGCATCGTAAGCTAACATCATTATTTCCTTTCGCTTTCTTTGTTTTAAAAATAAGTTCGCCGTCATGCTAATAACTTTTTTTCGAGATGTCATGTCCCGTTTGCATCAAATCACTAGACTCATTCGGTCAATAATTTTGTTTGCAATAAGCTTTATTCAGTGACAATTGTTTATTGATTAAACAGCTTCTTTTATTTTTTACGCTAAATGCGTCACTTTTATGTCATATTGGTTTTTATTCTTAGCCATCGCTTTAAATACGATCATGAACACGAAACGAAATATTTATAAAACCGAAGAACATCCTTTTGCGCAATATGTTCGTATTTTAGGTAAAGGTAAAACTGGCTCTCGTTCACTTAGCTACGAAGAAGCTTATCAAGCTTTTAGCATGATCCTTAAAAATGAAGTACTTGATGTGCAACTCGGTGCTTTTCTCATGTTACTTCGCGTAAAAGAAGAATCTGTTGATGAGCTTGCAGGTTTTGTTCAAGCTACTCGTGATCAACTCTCATTTAAACCACTCGAAGTTGATCTAGATTGGTCTTCCTACGCTGGTAAACGCAAACATTATCCGTGGTTCTTATTAGCCGCACTTACTCTCTCTCATCATGGTTACAAAATTGTGATGCATGGTGCATCAGGTCACACTATCAACCGCGTTTATACTGAACAAGTTTTAGAGCACTTGGGCTATACGATTTGCCAAAGTGAACATGATGTACAAAATCAGCTTGCTCAACACAATTTTGCATTTTTACCACTTGAAGTCATTTCACCAATTCTCAGTGAATTGATTTCACTACGTAATGTGATGGGGCTTCGTTCTCCAATTCATACGCTTGCTCGATTGATTAATCCTTTTGATGCTAAAGCGACCTTACAAGCAATTTTCCACCCTGCTTATCGTACTTCACATCAACAAACGGCTTTCCGTTTAGGTTATCAAAACAGTGCTGTCATTAAAGGTGAAGGTGGTGAGTTTGAACGTAATCCTGATGCAAAGACTTTAATTTGTGGAATTAAAAGCGGCGAATTATATGAGCACGAATTGCCAAAATTAACACCAGACCGTAGCCCGATTGAAGAAGAATTAGACCTTGCTGTATTTAAAGCAGTTTGGATTGGCGAACAGTCTCATGGATATGGCGAATTAGCAGTCATCGAAACCATGGGAATCGCGTTATATACCATGGGTGCTGTGAATAGTTATGATGAAGCGATGGAAATGGCGAAAGAGTTATGGAATAGTCGTTCCTAATAAAAAGCAATCCAAAATGATTTATATGCACTAGCTCAAACCTGATCCGACGGGTACCCATTTTTTAGTGTTCCTGTCAGGTTGAGTTTGAGCTAGCACACTTTAAATTAACTATATCTATTATTTCACATAATTCCAAACTTGAGGATCTTGATAGTTTTCATCTATTTTATATCCCTTCTGTTTCGCTTCTTGTTCTGCTTTAGTTCGTGATTGCTTATCTTCGATAAGAGAACTTTGAAATGCTTGTTCAAGCTCGTTAGCTGTCATTTCATCTGAATCTGAAATACTATTAAGCTCATCGTATCGAATTGTTTGAAAACTATAGCGCAACATATATTGTTCTTGATTCGATTCACTTATAGATGTTTGTTGTAATGTAATATCTAAAAGTATGTCATTAGCATAGACTCTATAGCCAATTGATTTTGCAGGAACATGACTTATTACTTTTTTCCACTCATCAAAAGTGAAAATATAAGCAGGATCTATTACCTCTCCGTTTCCCATTACATATTTTAAGTTATCCTCCTTTGAGATTCGAGGAGAAAAACGATAAAAATAATTTTTCCATCCCGCCTGATTAATACGTTTCATCAAATTAACATAAGCAGCATACGCTTGCTCAGGGGAAACAAATTCTTCTTTAGTTAAACCTGCATTAATATCCAAAATTTGGATTCCATCTTCTGATTTTGAAAAAAGTTGACTACCTAAAACTGAAAACACGTTATCCAATATTAAACTGTTCGCTCCATTTTCAATTTTCACCTTACCTAAATTCGGTGGTGAAAAATCTAATGAGTGGAAGCTCATTCCTGCAGGCTGATGATCTACATCTTTTTTGCTATATTTTGAAAAATCCTGAACCCCTTGTGCTCCAAAATGCAAAATATACTCTTGTGGACTATTCATTTCTGAATTCTCATTTAAATTAGTGGTAGGCTGACAAGCGGATACAAATAAAGTAAAAATTAGAAAGAAAAATAATAATTTAAATTTTTCCATCATTACTATCACTCCCTACTTTAAACTCAGCTTTACTATTCCCCCAACCTGCGATGATCATTAGCTCTTTTTCTAAGAATTTACGACCTTTTTCATTCTGCATAAGGCGATGATATTTTTCAGCTGCTTTCTGAATCCATTTCATACGGCTATCATAGTTCTCGACTTTTGTTCCATCGATTGGCTCACTATACGCACTTTCAGGTAATTGAGATAATTCATTTGCAAGTCGCCCCGTATATTGTCCCAGTTTATTTTTCCTAACCACATCCGAGTCATAGTCACTAGATAAAACTAATGTACTTTCTGGTGTTCCTGTCGTACGTTGAATAATAGCTTGACCTTGTACTTTCCAATCTTTCCATACAACTTCCTGTAAAATATTTGACTGTTCTTGCACAGCAATAGTCAAAAGATGTAAAAAAAGATCTTTTGCAGAGGTTTTAAATTTTTTTTGTTCTGCAAGACTTTGTTTGAAAACTTGCTCAATAGCCGGTAATTTAGCAAATCCAATCATTATCTCATTTGTGCACTGTAAGTTACTAATAACAGGGAGACAATTTGACCAAGGTAAATTCATAACTTCCTTTTTAATATGCCTATAATTAGAAACATTTCTCTGAACTTTACATTGATTAAATGAGAAGGATGAAGCACTCCATCCGTAATGCCATGGGGCTATATCCATAAATAGCCATAAGTTACCTTTAGCAAATGAATGTACTGGATCACGTACAAAACCTAAAGGTATCCACTTATATCCATTTCTTGTTAATCCATGTTTAAAAACAGCAGCGACTGTTTTAGATGCAAAAGCCCCTAGACCCATCCAATAGTAGCGCCCTTTTAACTGTTTATTTCCAGAAATCTCTTGCTCTAAATATATTTTTGCATATACAGAGGCTATACGACGTGCTCGGGCTTCATAACCCGGTTCTAACTTATAAGTATTGGTCTTTTGATCCTGTAAGTTTGACAAACGCATAATGGCTTGCTGTTGATAAATCTCCCAAAAAGTAGAACAATCACACTGTACTTCTTTACAACTATTCTCAGTCGTATTGGTATTGCTTTGCCACTCTAAACTTCCAATCATTTTTACTCCTGATCTCCATTAATGTCAGGGTCAACTTGTAAATTCATCCAATTCAACTCCAGCTTAAGCTCTTTTTCTTGTGGTGAATGGATACGCTTAGTCAATCCTTTCTTATTGGTCTGTGCCATAAAAGTTTCATCACCAGAACTAACTTTATAATCCATTTCTTTAAAAGGCTCCCCCGAAGGAAGTGTTAATGCAAACTGTTCATTAAATAACTCTAAGGCTGGTAACCCTTTAATATTTACACCTAATGCCTGACCTGTTTTAAACAAATGCTGCCCGGCCTTCACCTCAAACTTTCCACCTGTGGTCGGGAAAATACCTGAACCATCCAACTTGATCTGAGAACCACCCGCTGTAATCACAATCTCTTTCGGACTAGTGATCTCAATGCGGTCTTCGGTCGAAATAATCTGAATCCCTTGCTTAGCAAGCAAATCCATTCCATCTGACTGTGCCTGAACTTCAAACTTGCCTTTAGCAGCGACCTGCTTAATCCCACTCTGCGCGGCAAACAAGCTGATTCGGTTTTGTGCATGCGTAATCAGATTTTTCTGTGTACTTAAATTGATACTGTCGCCTGCAAACTTGTTGATCTGTCCATCCGCAGAAAGATGAATATCTTCATTGGTGCTTAGACCAATACCTGCTGGCGAGTTCAACAACAATAATGATTTTTTAAATTGGGCGATTTTTTCTTGAATCTGATCAGCAAAGTCTTTTAGCTGTTCTAACGATTCAATCTCATCGGTCTGTTGGTTCTTCGCCACTTCACTTAATGCTTTGGCATTGCTTTGATTGCCTTCCAGCTGTTGCTTGGCTGGTTGGGCATCAAG
>AZIJ01019141.1_pt1 | contig 11286 bp, 9 predicted proteins | sample 359151 | NCBI WGS metagenome assembly AZIJ01 (sample SAMN02429718, study PRJNA222666) | marine sediment metagenome | biome: Sediment sample; isolation source: enrichment culture of sample MGS-ElMAX(UA) from oil contaminated site at the... | place: Egypt: El Max | collected 2013-01-23 | depth 9.22 m m | reverse complement strand
GGGGTGGAAGCGGCGCTGGCCGATGGCGGACGGGTCACCGCCGGCCGGGTACTGGTGTGTGCCGGACAACGGGTGGCGCCCCTGATGGCGTCACTGGGGCTGGTGTTGCCGGTGCAACGGGTACGCAAGACCTTTGCCTGGTACCAGGCCGATGCCGGGCGCTACGGACTCGGGGTCTTTCCCGGCTTTTCCGCGGTGCTCAACGATGCCATCTACTACGGCTTTCCCACCCTGAGCGGCGAAGGGCTTAAAATTGGCCGGCACGACGCCGGCCAGCCACTGGCGCCGGGAGAACCCCTGGCTCCCTTTGGTTTTTATGCAGAAGACAGGGCGGAGCTGGATGCCTTTGTGCGGACCTATCTGCCGGGAGTGGGAGAGTGGCTGGAGGGCAAGGTGTGCCACTACCTGCGCACGCCGGACGAGCACTTTATTCTGGACCGGCATCCCGAGCTGGATCGCGTGTTTTATGCCAGCGCCTGCTCCGGGCACGGCTTCAAGTTTGCCGGGGTACTGGGCGAGGTGTTTGCTCACTGGATGCTCGACGGCGAGCCGGGCTTTGATCTGAGCCCCTTTGCATTAAGCCGTTTCGGCCAATAAAAAAACCGGGGTCTGTGAATCCCGGTTTTGAACGCGTCAGCCAGCGTTTATGCCGCTGGTATCTGCTGGGTAATACAGTGAATATTGCCGCCGCCGAGCAGAATTTCCCGCGCCGGTATGCCCACCACTTCCAGCTCCGGAAAGATGGTTTCCAGCCGTGATTTCGCCTCACCGTCGGTGCGCGGATCCAGCAGCGGAAACAGCAGCCGGCCGTTGGTGATAAGAAAGTTCACGTAGGAAGCCGCCAGCCGCTCACCCGCCGGGCGCGGCACGCCACTGCCACTGGCAATGCCGGCGGCTTCCTGCTCACTGATATACAACGGACCGGGTTGAGGCAGCAGCCAGACTTTAAGCTGGCGGCCTCTGGCGTCCACCGCCGAGCTCAGCACCTCAAAGGCAGCCTGGGTGCGTACATACTGCGGATCCAGCGGGTCGTCGCAGCCGTGCAGAATCACCTCACCCGGGCGGGCAAAACAGGCCATGTTGTCGATATGGCCGTCGGTTTCGTCCATGTACACCCCTTCATCCAGCCAGATAAAGGTGGTTACCCCAAGCGTATCGCGCAGGTGCTGCTCGATCTCGGCCTGGCTGAGGTGCGGGTTGCGGTTGGCATTGAGCAGGCACTCCTTGGTGGTAAGCAAAGTGCCTTCGCCGTCCACGTGAATGGAGCCGCCTTCCAGTACCAGCGGGCTTTCTACCGCCGGTATCTGGTGTTGGGCCAGCATGGCTTGCGCCATGGCCTGATCCCGGTCCCAGGGCGCATAAAGGCCGCCGTGGTCGCCGCCCCAGGCGTTGAAGCGCCAGTCAATGCCCTTGATGCCGCCCTGGCCATCGACCACTACGGTGGGGCCGGTGTCTCTGGCCCAGGCGTCGTCGCTGTCAATCTCTACCAGGGTCACCGCCGCCGGCATGGTGGTGCTGGCCTGGTCCATGTCCGCCGCGGGCACCGCCATGTATACCGGGGTCACCGCCGAGATGGCCTCGGCCAGCCTGGCAAAGGTGGCCTGTGCCGGCGCACCGTGCTCCCGCCAGTTGTCCGGGCGGTGGGGCCAGATCATCCACACCGCCTGCTGGGGCGCCCACTCGGCGGGCATGTAAAAGCCCTTGAGTGCGTCCATCAGCGGCCTCCGGGCAGTTTGCCGTCGGAGGTCAGCAGGGTCTGGTACATGGCCGGACGGCGGTCCCGGAACAGACCCCAGCTGGCGCGGGTTTTGGCAATTTCCGCCAGGTCAAAGCGGTGCACCAGCACGCACTCGCTGGTCTTGTCCGCCTGCTGCACCAGCTCACCGAACTCATCGGCAATAAAGGAAGAACCGTAGAAGGTGATTTCCAGGTTGTCGTGGTATTTGCTCTGCTCGGTGCCGATGCGGTTGGAGGCGATCACCGGCACCAGGTTGGCGGCGGCATGGCCCTGCTGGGTGCGGGTCCAGTGGGGCTGGCTGTTGATGCTGGCATCCTGGGGCTCGGAGCCGATGGCGGTGGGGAAGAAAATCAGCTCGGCCCCCAGCAGCGCCAGGCTGCGGGCGGTTTCCGGGAACCACTGATCCCAGCAGATGCCCACGCCGATTTTGGCATAGCGGGTCTGCCATACCTTGAAGCCGGTGTCGCCGGGCGTGAAAAACTGCTTTTCCTGGTAGCCGGGGCCGTTGGGAATATGGGTCTTGCGGTACAAGTCCAGCAGGCTGCCGTCGGCGTCGATCACCACCAGAGAGTTGTAATAGGCGTTGCCGGCACGCTCAAAGAAGCTGAGCGGCAGCACCACTTCCAGCTCTTTGGCCAGGGCCTGAAAATGGGCGATCAGCGGGCTGTTGTCCACTTCCTGGGCCAGGGCAAAGTGCTCCGGGCTTTGATCGATGCAGAAATAGGGGGCTTCAAACAGCTCTTGGATCAAAATAATCTGAGCGCCCTGACTGGCGGCCTGGCGTACCAGCTTTTCGGCGCGGGCGATGTTGTCGTCTCGGTTCCAGCTGCAGGCCATCTGGGTGGCGGCCACGGTTACCATGGTCATATCAAGGCTCCTTGTATCGGGTCAGAAACCGGTGCGGTTGCAGTGCACCGGTTGGGTGAGGTTGAGTCTGCGGCTTGCCAGCTCATCCATCAAATGAATAATATTTATTTCATTATCCATGATGTGAATAGTACATGAAACTTCACCAGCTCGATCTCAACCTGCTGCTGGCCTTTGACGCCCTGATGACCCAGCGCAATGTTACCCGGGCGGCGCAACAGTGCTTTATCAGCCAGCCGGCCATGAGCCATGCCCTGAACCGCCTGCGCCAGTTTTTTGAAGACCCGCTGCTGGTGCGCAGCGCCACCGGCATGCAGCCCACCCAGCGGGCGCTGAGTCTGCACCAGGCGGTGCGCCGGGCACTGGTACTGCTGGAGCAGGAGCTGGGCCGTGAAGCGCATTTCGAGCCGGCAAGCTCACAACGGCGCTTTGTGATCAGTACCACCGACTACGTGGAGTGCGTGCTGATCCCGCCGCTGATCCGCCGGCTGAAAACCCTGGCGCCCGGGGTGCGCATTGAAATTGATATTTTGCGGGACCAGCTGCCCGAGGCGGCCCTGGCCAATGGCGAGGTGGATCTGGTGCTGGGCTTTGATGAATACATGCAGGTGCCGGGGTCGCTACGCACCGAAACCTGGCTCACCGAGCCGTTGGCGGGCATTGTGGCCGATGATCACCCCGGGGTGGGCGAGGCGCTGTCGCTGGCGCAGCTTACCGCGCTGCCCCATGTGTTTCATTCGCCCCTGGGCACCCGGGAGGCCAGCATCGACACCTGGCTCGCCCGGCAGGGGCTGAAGCGGCAGATTTCGGTGAACAGCCAGAGTTACATGTCGGCGGCGGCCATCGTGGCGCAAAGTGATCACCTGCTGGTGCTGCCGAGCAAGGTAGCGGCCCTGCTGGCCGGCGCCTGGCCGTTAAAACAGGTGGCATTGCCGGCGGACTTGCCCGCCTACCACCTCAACTGCGTGTGGCACCCGCTGCATGACCGCCAGCCCGCCCTGCACTGGTTGCGGACGTTACTGCGTTCGCTGATTTGAGCTGAGGGTAAGGAGTGAGGAGAAATGGGTAAGGGGATGGAAACAAAAGTGCCGGGCAAAGCCCGGCACAAACTCACAACCTAATGATGGGAGTTGAGGCTTACAGCACCATGGCCGCGAGCCAGCCAAAGCCCACCAGCGGAATATTGTAGTGCAGGAAGGTGGGCACCACCGAGTCCCAGATGTGATCGTGCTGGCCGTCGGCGTTCAGGCCCGAGGTAGGCCCCAGGGTGGAGTCGGAGGCCGGCGAGCCCGCATCCCCCAAGGCACCGGCGGTGCCGATGATGGCCAGGGTGGCCAGGGGTGAAAAGCCGAGCGACATGCACAGGGGCACATAAATGGGGGCGATGATCGGAATGGTGGAAAACGACGAACCGATGCCCATGGTGATCAGCAAGCCCACCACCAGCATGGCCAGCGCCGCCAGGGCGCGGTTGTCGCCGAGCACCGTCGCCACCGCCTGCACCAGGCTGCCAATGCCGTCGGTGGCCTTGATCACGGCGGCAAAGCCGGCTGCGGAGATCATGATAAAGCCGATCAGCGACATCATCTTCACCCCCTGGGTAAAGGCATCCTGACTTTCCTGAAACTTGATCACGCCGCCCATGGTGAAGATCACAAACCCCACCATGGCGCCCAGGATAATGGAGTCACTGTACAGTTGCAGGCTCAGTGCGCTGACAATGGCGACCACGGCAATGCCGATATGCAGCGGATTGATTTGAATATGCTCCGGCTCCACCGCCAGGATTTTGCTTTCGTCGTACCGGCGGGGCTGGCGATAGCTGACAAACAGCGCCACCAGCAAGCCGAGGAACATGCCGGCCACCGGAATGCCCATGGCCACGGGCAACATGGCCTTGCTGGCCTCGACCCCGTTTTCCACCAGGTTGGCCAGCAGAATGTTGTTCAGGAAAATGCCGCCAAAGCCCACCGGCAGCATCATGTAGGTGGCGGTCAGGCCAAAGGTCAGCACACAGGCCACCGCCCGGCGATCCAGCTGCAAGCGGGCCATGACGTGCAGCAGCGGCGGCACCAGAATAGGAATAAAGGCGATGTGAATGGGGATCAGGTTCTGGGACGACACTGCCGCCAGCAGCAGGGCACACAGCAACACCGCCTTGATCCACAATACCCGTCCCTGGCTGGCATCCTGGCCCAGGGCGCGAATAATGCGCACCGCCAGCAAGTCGGTAATGCCGGAGCGGGAAATGGCCACCGCAAAGGCGCCCAGCATGGCATAGCTGAGGGCGATGGTGGCGCCGCCGCCGAGGCCGTCGGCAAAAATCTTCGCGGTGTCGGTCAGCGACAGGCCGCCCACCAGCCCGCCGACCAGGGCGCTCAGCGCCAATGAGATCACCACGTTGATGCGCAGCAGGCTCAGCACCAGCATCAGACAAACGGCGACGACAACGGGATTCATGGCATATCCTTCAGGTTTTAACAAAAAAAGAAGCGGGTAGTTTGCAAATTGAGGCGGGAATGTCGAGCATTATTTTGCTTTTAGCCCTAACCGACCGAATTGTCTGTTTTTTGAGCGGCCGGTGAAACTTGCCGGTCTTCACCCTTGGGTTTGGTGATGGGCAGCCATATACTGTGTCACTGATTCGGTATGGTTTTAAAAAACCGTTCTGTTAAACCCCAAGGAGATAAAGATGAGCGTACTGGTAGGCCGTCAGGCACCCGACTTTACCGCTGCCGCCGTGCTGGGCAATGGCGAAATCGTTGAGAACTTCAACCTCAAGGAATTCACCAAGGGCAAAGCCGCCGTTGTGTTTTTCTACCCGCTGGACTTCACCTTCGTGTGTCCTTCCGAGCTGATCGCTTTCGATCACCGTTTTGAAGAGTTCCAGAGCCGCGGCGTGGAAGTGATTGGCGTGTCCATCGACTCCCAGTTCAGCCACAACGCCTGGCGCAACACCGCCATCGACAAGGGCGGCATCGGCCACGTCAAGTATCCGCTGGTTGCCGACGTCAAGCACGAAATCTGCCAGGCTTACGACGTTGAGCATCCGGAAGCCGGTGTGGCCTTCCGTGGCTCTTTCCTGATCGACGCCAACGGCGTGGTGCGCCACCAGGTTGTGAACGATCTGCCCCTGGGCCGTAACATCGACGAGATGCTGCGCATGATCGACGCCCTGCAGTTCCACGAAGAGCACGGCGAAGTGTGCCCGGCCCAGTGGGAAAAAGGCAAGGCCGGCATGCAGGCCTCTCCGGACGGCGTGGCCAGCTACCTGTCCGAGAACGCCGCAGGCCTGTAAGGCTCGCTGCGTTGAAGGTAACAATGCCGGCTTATGCCGGCATTTTTTATGGCTGCGGTTTGTTCCTGTCTCAGGCGGGAGTCGGCTCCTTGAGCAGGCCGAGCATCAACTGGGCGTGTTCGGCGGTTTCGCGGCCCAGCTCGGTGAGGTAACCGCCGTCAGCCTGGGTGATCAGCCCCTTCTGATGCAGGCGTTCGGCGGCCTCGACCATGCCGGGGCTGGCATCATGATGCACCTTGATGCCTTGCTGAGTGGTGTCGAGATCAAAATGCAGCAAGAGGTTGAGTTCATCCATCAATGCCGGGTGATAGCGCATAAGCAGTCCTTGTCAGCGGGTGAGAAACACCTATGACGTTAGCCTGTTATGGCGCTCATGGGTGAGGCGCGGCTCACAATTACCGTGTCGACCGGGTCTTTTTCGGGCTTGCATCCGGTGGTCCGGTTGCGGATTATGTGAGTTTTGTCACAACAACCAAGGAACATGCCCCATGAGCGCCATTTGTATTAAGGACGCCCGTTTTGCCATCAGTGAACGTCACCAGTTGCACATTCCCGCACTGAGCCTGGCCGGAGGCCAGTGCTGGGCGTTCGTGGGTGCCAACGGCAGTGGCAAAACCGCCCTGGCCCGGGCCCTGGCGGGGGAGCTGAAGTGCCTTGAAGGCCGAACCGAGCACGACTTTGCCCGGGTGGAGTGGGTATCCTTCGAGCAGTTGCAGCAACTGACAGATCGGGAGCGGGACGAAGACGACAGCGATCTGCTCGATGCCCAGGATGATGGCCACAGCGCCCGGCAGATTATCCTTGAAGGCGGTGACGATCACGACCGGCTTGAGGCGCTGGCGCACCGTTTTGGTATTACCGCGCTGCTGGATCGCGGCTTCAAGTACCTGTCCACCGGCGAAACCCGCAAGGTGCTGTTATGCCGGGCGCTGCTGAGCCGGCCCGAGCTGCTGGTGCTGGACGAACCCTTTGATGGGCTCGACGTTCATGCCCACGAGGGACTGATGAGCCTGCTGGCCGAACTGGTGGCCGCCGGCCAGACGCTGGTGCTGATCGTCAACCGCTTTGAAGAGCTGCCCGACTTTGCCAGCCATCTCGGCATTCTGGCCGAGTGCGAGCTGACCCAGGCCGGCCCGCGCGACGTGGTGAGTGCCTCGGTTGAACTGCAGCAGCTCCATCACCTGGCGGCACTGGAAGCCAGCACCCAGGCTCTGCCGCCGGCGGATCCGGACGCCGAACGCCGTGAGCTGGACGGTGACACCCCGCGCATTGTGATGCGCGATATGCGTGTCAGCTACGGCGACAAGGTTATTCTCAACGGCCTCAACTGGCAGGTGAATCCGGGGGAGCACTGGCAGGTGATGGGGCCCAACGGTGCCGGCAAGTCGACCCTGCTGAGCCTGGTGACCGGGGATCATCCGCAGGGGTACAGCAACGATCTCACTCTGTTCGGCCGGCGCCGGGGCAGCGGCGAGACCATCTGGGACATCAAGCAGCACATCGGCTATGTCAGCACCACCATGCAACAGGATTACCGGGTCACGGCCACGCCGAAGGCGGTGATCCTGTCGGGTTTTTTCGACTCCATCGGCGTGTATCAGCAACCGGGCGACGCCCAGCTCAAGCTGGCTGACCAGTGGCTGGCGCTGCTCGGCATGGAGCAACTGGCCAATGAGCCGTTCCGCCAACTTTCCTATGGCCAGCAACGGCTGCTGCTGATCGCCCGGGCCATGGTCAAGCATCCGCCCATACTTATTCTGGACGAGCCGCTGCAGGGGCTCGATACCTTTAACCGCCACTGGGTCAAGCGCTGGATCGATCTGCTGGTGGCGGAAGGCGGCACCCAGTTGCTGTTTGTCTCCCACCATCCGTCGGACGCACCGGCCTGCATCAGCCACCGACTCAGTTTTGTGCCCGATGGCGAGGGCGGTTATTGCTATCCCTGCGAGGCGCTTAACAAAGCTTGACCCGAAACCAGGACGGGGTCAGGATGGGGATCCCACTTGTTCGTCGGGATCCTTACCGATGCTGAATATGGACTTCTCTCAACCTGTATCCCTTTCTTACCAGCCCGACCGCTGGCAGCCATCGCCGGCCGCCGGGGTGTGGCGTTATCCGCTGGAGCGGGAAGCGGCCGAATGCGGCCATGTCACCAGCCTGGTGCGTTTTGAGCCGGGCGCGGTATTTCCCGAGCATGAACACCCCCTGGGGGAGGAATTCTGGGTGCTGGAAGGCACCTTCTCCGATGAAAACGGCGATTATGAGGCAGGGTGTTACGTCCGCCATCCGCCGGGCAGCCGGCACCGGGCCTTCAGCCGTGATGGTTGCGTGATTTTCGTCAAGCTCAACCAGTTTGCGCCCGGCGACGATGCATTCAAGGTGGTGCGGGAAAAGCAGGGGCTCTGGCTGACCGGTGAGCACGGTTTTCGCCGGCTGGCGCTGCACCGTTATGACGGGGTCAACACCAGTTTGCTGGCCTTTGCCGAAGGGGGACGTTTTCCTGCCTGCTGTTACCGGGCCGGATTGGAGCTGCTGGTGCTGGAAGGAGAGTTGAGTGATGGCACCGAGCGGTTTGGTCCGCTCAGCTGGTTGCGGCTGCCGCCGATGACGGTGCCAGGTCTGCAGGCCAGTGGTCACTGCCGATTGTGGGTGCGTACCGGCCATCTGGCAGGCGCACGACCGGTGGAGCACGCCATCTAAAAACGCAGCCCGCTTATGGCGGGCTGTTTTATCATTGTGGCTCGGGCTCACCGAAACCCGGCGTATCGGCGGGGGCGGGGGGCCAGCCGCCCAGCAGTTTCCAGCGGTTGACGATGGTGCAAAACAACTCGGCGGTTTTGCGGGTGTCGTACAGGGCGCTGTGGGCTTCCTTGTTGTCAAAACTCATGCCGGCGGCGCGGCAGGCCTTGGCCAGCACCGTCTGCCCCAGGGCCAGGCCGGCCAGGCTGGCAGTATCAAAGGTGGCAAAGGGATGAAAGGGGTTGCGTTTGAGCTCGGCGCGCTCCGCCGCCGCCATCACAAAACCGTGATCAAAAGAGGCGTTATGGGCCACGATCACCGCCCGCTGACAGTGATTGGCCTTGATGCCCTTGCGCACACCCTTGAAAATCTGCTCCAGCGCTTCCCGCTCGGTGACGGCGCCACGCAGGGCGCTCCAGGGATCGATGCCGGTGAACTCCAGCGCTGCCGGCTCCAGATTGGCGCCCTCAAAAGGGGTGACATGAAAGTGGAAGGTCTGATCTGGACTCAGCCAGCCATTTTTGTCCATTTTCAGGGTAATGGCGGCAATTTCCAGCAGGGCGTCGGTGCGGGCATTGAAGCCGCCGGTTTCCACGTCGATCACCACTGGATAGTAGCCTCGAAAACGCTCGTGTAGCTGAGTGGCTGACATTGTTGCCGTCATGTTGGTCCTGTCGCTGCAAAAAACGGTCGTCCATTATGCCAGAGTCGATAGCCATCGTCGCCCGTCGCGAGGCCGGTGCGAGGGGGTGACGCAATAATGTGCAAACGAAATCGCAGGCAAAGAAAAAGGGTTGCACCCGGCGCTGGCCTTGCCTACTATACGCCCCGCTGACGAGGTGCAGGCCCGATAGCAACAAAAGCTGGTGAGGTGTCCGAGTGGCTGAAGGAGCACGCCTGGAAAGTGTGTATACGGCAACGTATCGAGGGTTCGAATCCCTCCCTCACCGCCAGACTTAAGCCCAAGTATTTTAAATACTTGGGCTTTTTCGTTTTGGTTCGCCGTGCGGGGCGGACGTACTTCCCCGCGGATGGTCAATTGATCGCCGAAACGCGTGAAAATTCACTTTTACTTTCCTCAGGCCGGCTGGCTTCTTAAAAAAACCTCTCTTTTTGTGCCACTATGGCCGCCTTAATCCATATGGAACCCCTGCATGCCGGGGATGGAGATGGCGTTTGGTTCAGGAGGGGAACGGGTGAGTGAGCGATTGCCGGTGTCTGCACAACACAGACACCATCGGGAAGTGATCAAGAGCTGTTGCTGGATTGTGCTGCTGGCGCTGATCCTGGGGTTGTCCCAGTGGCTGCCCGTGTTTCAACGGGTCGAGTTTCTGCTCCATTACCTGCCGTTGAACATCATTTTTGAAGTGTCGGCCTTTGCCATCGCCATGATGATCTTTGGCATGGCCTGGGTTACCCAGCGCTACCGGCCTTCCTGGCAGAGCCTGGTGATCGGTATCGGGTTTCTGGGCATCGGCCTGCTCGATCTTTCCCATGTCTTGTCCTACCAGCAACTCCCGGACTTTGTTACTCCCAACACCCCGGACAAGGCCATCAACTTCTGGCTGGCGGCGCGCGCACTCACGGCGGCGGTGCTGCTTTACGTGGCCTTGCTGCCGTCCCTGATGGAAAAACGGGCCACCGCCGGCCAGCGCCGGACGCTGCTGCTACTGATGCTGGCCCTGGTCGCGCTGGTACATGGCTGGTTTTTCCTGTTGCCCGAACGGGTTCCCACCACCTATGTGGTGGGCCAGGGCTTGACCGACTTCAAGGTGCGCTTTGAATACGTCATTATCGGTGCCCATGTGCTGGCCGCGTTCGGGCTGGTTAACCGCTACCGTACCGAGGGCTTTCTCGGTTACCTGTATCTGGCCGTCTCCGCCATCATCATGGCGATGGGAGAGTACTTTTTTACCACCTACATCGACTTTACCGACGCCAACAACGTACTGGGCCACCTTTACAAAATCATTACCTACGGGTTTTTGTACCGGGCGCTGTTTCGCGAAATGGTCTACGAGCCTTACCAGCAGCTGCACGATGCCCGCTCACGGTTGCAGGCCACCATGGACGCCCTGCCAGACTCCCTGTTTGAGGTGACGGCGCAGGGAGAGATCCTGTCGGTTTACGCCGGCGGTGAGTCGGGCGGCGTTCCGGCGATGCAGGCAGGGCCCCGTGCCCGAGTGCGGGACTGGCTGTCAGCGCCGGCCGCAAGGGTCTTTTTCGATGCCCTGCGCAATGCCGAGCGGGAGGGCGTGGTCCATGATATTCGCCTGCGGGCGGGCGAGGGGGCAAACGGCCGTGACCTGGGGCTGTCGGTGTCCAAAAAGCAACATGATGGCGAGAGCCGTTTTCTGGTGCTGTCCCGGGACATCAGCCGGCAGGTGGCAAACGAAACCCGCATTCTTCATGAAACCCGTTTAAACAGTGCCCTGTTGCTGTTCAACAACCTGGCCCGGGAGCGCGACGAGCAGCATTTACTGCTCTGTGGCGCGCAACAGGCGGCGGTGCTGACCGGCAGTGACGGAGCGCTTATCCATCTGAGCTGGCCCGGCGGCGTTTTGCGGGAGTCCCCCATTCGTTTTGGGGTGCAGGCCGAGCCCGCAGGGGGCGGTGTTGCGCCCTGGCAACAGGCCGCCGGCAG
>AZIJ01023168.1_pt1 | contig 11325 bp, 8 predicted proteins | sample 359151 | NCBI WGS metagenome assembly AZIJ01 (sample SAMN02429718, study PRJNA222666) | marine sediment metagenome | biome: Sediment sample; isolation source: enrichment culture of sample MGS-ElMAX(UA) from oil contaminated site at the... | place: Egypt: El Max | collected 2013-01-23 | depth 9.22 m m | reverse complement strand
CCTGCCACTCAATGAGCTGCCGCTGGCCAGGGTAGCGACGTGTTTCAGCCTGTTGGGCACTCAATCCCGAGCATGACCACTTCTACTGTCTGGCTTACTGTCCGGGATTAGTTGACCACTATAAATTGATGAATTGTTGCATTTTTGATAAATTTCGGGCTGTTCTCGTCGCTGGCAGTAAGGGTTAAGCAATGGCTGAAGGGTTGGTGTACATTGTCGATGATGATGATTTTCTAAGATCCACACTTCACAGCTCCCTATCATGTTACGGGTATGAGGTAAAGCTTTTTTCATCACCTTTTTGCTTTCTTGAGCAGGTTGATAATAGAAATGATGCATGCCTGATTTTGGATGTACGGATGCCGGGTCGCAGCGGGCTCTGGCTGCAAGATGAGTTGCAAAACAAGGGTATTGATATACCAGTCATTTTCTACACTGGTAATGCTGATGTTGATATTGCTGTTCAAGTCATGTCAAAGGGAGCCTTTACCTTATTAAAAAAACCGCTAAACAATGATCTCTTGATTGAAAAAGTTAGAGAAGCAATCGACTGCGGTCGCAAACGCGCTGTTTGGAAACAAGGAGTCTGTGATGCTCGCAATCGTCTCCGTCTGTTGACGGCACGGGAACGCCAGATTGCAGATTTGCTCTCCGAGGGCATGACGGCTCCTGAGATTGCAACACGCCTATACCTTAGTGCACGCACTATCGAAGCACATCGTGTACGTATCTTTGCCAAACTTGAAGTTCGTTCGGTCGCGCAACTGGCTCGACTCACCACTTTGGCCCTGTCTGCTTAATCTTTAGGTATTTTTACCTAAAGATTAAGGGAGTATTGCGACTTCCCTGACTACTCTCTCTTTAACTAGGATACCGGGTATAGTGACTGGATCATGACAGAGTATGATCCAGCAATTTGTTGATCCTACTTGTCAGAGGTGTGTCATGATTCGACGCTTAAGTATTGGTCCGCGATCTGCCCTGGCGTTTGGGGTGATCGGTATTGTAATGGTTCTACTGGGTTCATTCGCTTTGGTCCAGCTTAATCAGCTGAATCGGGAATTTGATATTACCAGCCAGTATCGATTGCCCGCTTTTGAGGCTGCAAGTGACATTCGTACTAACTTTTTAAGATGGCGTGGGCACTTGGTTAGCTTAATCAATGCCCGTTCCGATGCAGGCGCGGCCGAATACAAGAGTAAGATAGAGGATTCCAAGAGCGGTACTGAAGAGGCTCTTGAACGGTTACGTGGTGTCATTACCACGAAAGAGGGGGAATCGTCTTTTAATCAGATTGAATCACTTCTGAAAACCTTCAGCTCTGTAACACAGCAGGTAATCACGCTATCAGCACGTGGCACGGTAGATGAGGCCATTGAATTCAGACGGGCTGAAGTAGATCCATTAATATCTGAAATAAGTAGTACCATCAATGAGTTAACTGCATACCAGAAGAGCTTGGTTGATGAATCATCTCAAAAGTTTGAAGACATTTCCATTTTTGCTTTCCGGATAACCCTGGCTATCGTACTTGGTTCGCTGGTTATGATGGTTTTTCTTGCCTGGTACCTGACTCGCAGTATTACCCAGCCTCTCCAGCTAGCGGTCAGGGCGGCCGACACGATAGCGTCGGGTGATTTGGTTGCACGGATAGAGGTATTCGGTAATGACGAGCCCGCCATGTTGCTGCGAGCCATGCAGAAAATGCAGCAAAATCTGCGCGAGACGGTGGGCCGCATAATGGACTCATCCACACAGCTGGCGTCTGCCTCGGAAGAACTCAGTTCAGTCACGGAGGATACCAATCGAGGGCTGCATCAACAGAATGACGCTTTGGATCAGGCAGCGACTGCTGTTACTGAACTGACGGCAGCAATTGAGGAGGTAGCGCGCAATGCAACCGACACGTCTTCTGCATCTGAACTGGCGGACTCCCGCACTCGCGCAGGCCAGCAACAGGTAGCCGATACGTTGGCCCAAATTGAAAAATTGGCGAGCAGTATCGAGGCATCTACTCGGGATATTGAGGAGCTGGCCGAGGGAATTACTGATATTAATAAGGTACTGGATGTGATCAACGATATTGCAGACAAAACCAATCTGCTGTCGCTGAATGCGGCCATTGAAGCGGCACGGGCCGGCGAGAGAGGGCGTGGCTTCGCTGTGGTCGCTGACGAAGTACGCGCACTGGCGCAACGAACACAAAACTCCACCGGTGAAATTGAAACCATCATCAGAAGAATACACAACAAGAGTGAACATGCGGTGGTGGCCATGCGTAGCAGCAATGCCATCACGGCCAGTACACTGAATGCAGCCCATGGCGCAGGATCGGCTCTGAATGAGATCTCTACTAATGTGGCGGCGATTAGCGAGCGCAATCTTTCCATTGCCAGCGCCGCCGAGCAGCAAGCTCAAGTGGCACGAAATGTAGACGAAAATTTATTAAAAATTAAAGATTTATCGACACAGAGTGCGGCAGGAGCCAGTCAGACCAGTAGTTCCAGTGAAGGACTAGCGGCTCTGGCCGCAGATCTTAACGTACTAGTCACGCGCTTCAGGCTTTGACGTATCCTGTGGTGGAGGTGGCTCTGCGGGAGTAGGGATGAAAGCAGCCTGTCGGAATAGCCTCGTGTTCTGCCTGTGCATGGTTGTCCTTTGGACGATTTGGACTTACAGCGCAGATGATGGTTGGGATCGTATCAAGGCCAGGGATGTGCTGAGGGTAGGCTATTCCGTCGAAGCTCCTTACGCGTATCTAGACGCGCAAGGTCATGTCGTCGGCCAGTCACCCGCCATCATCGAGCGAGTGGTCCGTGAGTTGGGTATCTCCCGGATTGAGTGGGTACTGGTACCTTTTACCGAGCTGATCCCCAGTTTGCTGGAGAGGCGCTACGACATGATCGGGATCAGTATCTTCGTGACTGAGCTTCGGCAAACCCAGGTAGTGTTTGCTGAGCCCTGTGTCTCGGTCAGATCGGGATTGTTGGTTCGTAAAGATACCGTAGCCCCAGCTCCGCAAAACGTCGACAGATTACTCGTTGAAGGCCATGGCCGTATCGCTGTGCTGAATGGCTCGGAAGAGCATCGGTTTCTCACCGACTCTCCGTTGGCAAACAGGCTGACGATTGTTCCTGATGTCTATGCTGGACGCACTGCGATATTGCAACGTGAAGCCATAGCCTTGGCCCTTTCGATGCCAACGGTGAATTGGCAGGCTCGCTCTCACGCCGAATTAACTGCCCTTCCTTTACCGTCCGGGGTAACACAAGCCCAGCATGAGGTCTCCGGTGCTTTTGCTTTTCATCCCGATGACCAGGTGTTGAAAGAGCACTGGAACCGGGCGCAGGCGAAGGTATTGGCGCAGGATGATTTTCTTGGAGTGTTGCAATCGTTCGGATTCAGCGAAGCGGAGCAAGCGGATAGCGATGTAGCCGGGGAGTCGGCAAGGTGACTGTATCTCAACTGAGCGTACATGGAATGCGTAAAAGCGGTGTTCGGTTTGTTGTCGGTTTTTCAGTACTGCTGGTCATTGTGGCCATGCTGACAGCTTTTCACTTCTATAAACAAGGGCAGCAGGAACAGGCTGAATTAACCATTCGCGATATGGCTCGAGCCAGTGACGAAATTCATCGTGGCTTCTTGCACCTTCACCTGGGAGGACAAGAGTCTCCCTGGCAGTACGAGATTGGAAAGGTACTGATCCAGCAGGCAGTCCAGCAATACCGAGTGATGGAGCAAACCATGGATGCACCAGCGGCATTGCTGGAGCAATTGAATCATCTGCACCATCATCTTGAGACAATGCTGGAGTCGAGTAACACCATGACTCAACTGGCTTTGCTTCAGGCCATGTACCACCATACGCAGGAGGTGACGGAACTTGACCGCCAGATCCGCCTATTTCTGGAGCAAAAATCGAGCCGGTTGAACTGGTTGTTCAACATCGCCATGGGGCTGGCTGTCTTGATGGTATCGGCAGCCAGCCTGCTGTTATTTCGAGCCGACAAGGCACGGCTACGGGCAGCTGAACAACTGGTTGCCAGCGAGGCCCGTTTCCGTGAATTGACAGAATGCGTTTCGGATGTGCTCTGGTTGTTCGATGTTCAATCAAAACAGTTTATCTACCTTTCGTCAGCATATGAGCGGGTCTGGGGTTTACCCCGGACAAGGCCTGAAGATGCATCTCCTTGGTATGAACTGATCCATGAAGAAGATAGGGAACGGGTGCTCTCGGCCTTTAAATCCATCCAGTCCGGTGCGGGTGTCGCAGGGGGGGATGAGGTGTTTCGTATAAAGCGACAAGATGGCAACGTTCGCTGGCTTCATTCCACAGCGTATCCAGTATTAAACAAGCAGGGACAAGTGATACGCGTGGCGGGTATTTCTCGGGATATCACGGAGCGGTTTCAGGATCGAGAGCAACTGCATTTGCTGAGTACAGCGGTTGGTCGCTTGAATGACATTGTCATGATAACTGAAGCGACGCCATTGAATGAACCTGGCCCCCGGGTGATTTTTGTTAGTGATTCGTTTGAAAAGATAACCGGCTACCGGAAAGAGGAAATTATAGGACGTTCTCCGCGTTTGTTGCAGGGGGCGGGCACGGAAATAGAGGAACTGTGTAGAGTCCGTCAGGCTCTTGAGCGGGGGGAAGCCATCAATGCAAGGTTGACTAACTATCGCAAGGATGGTTCTGAGATTTATATCGAGCTACAAATTGCCCCCATTCTGGATGGCCACTGTAACAGGACGCACTGGGTGTCGGTTATTCGCGATATTACTCATCGTCGAGCCATGGAATACGAGCTGCAACATGCCCAGCGGATGGAGGCGATAGGCCATCTTTCCAGTGGTCTGGCTCATGATTTTAACAACCTGTTGACCGTGATATTGGGTAATGCCGATCTTCTGGCGGAGCAGTTGCACGATGCACGTTTGGTGGGGTTGGCCCGGCTTGTCAGCATGGCTGCACAACGAGGAGCAGAGCTGACTCAGCAGATGCTCGCGTTTGCTCGTCACCAAGTGTTAGCGCCTAAGGTGCTGGATCCATTGATGCTGCTACATGAATTATTTCCCTTGCTCAAACGAAGTGTCGGCCATCATGTTGGGCTGTACATTGAGCCCATAAACGATATCCCGGCGATTTGTGTCGATCCGACACGGTTCGAGAATGCACTACTTAATATTTGTATCAATGCCCGGGATGCAATGCCGACTGGTGGTTCCATTCGCATCACAGTGCGCAGTGTGGAATTGGGTGCGTCCGATTCCAACGGTTACAACCAGGTTATCCCCGGCAGGTATGTAGAGATTAGCGTCATTGATACCGGTATGGGAATCGCACCAGAGTTGTTCGACAAGATCTTTGATCCTTTCTTTACCACCAAGAGTAAAGAAAGAGGAACAGGATTGGGACTCAGCATGGTGTTTGGGTTTATCAAACAGTCCGAAGGGCATATTGATATCAGGTCCGTACCTGGCAAGGGCACCAGCATTCACCTCTATCTGCCGGTGAGTGATGAGCAGCCGGAGGCAATAAACAACCCCGAGGTAGTAATGGATGAAGATGGCACCCGGGCCTCTATTCTGGTGGTCGAGGATGATGATCTGGTGCGCCAGTACGTGCACCGATGCTTGGAAGATGCCGGGCACCAAGTGGTCTTGGCCAGTAATGGACGGGAAGCGTTGGAGGTGCTCGACCAAGGTGGATCATTTGATCTGCTCTTTACCGATGTGCTCATGCCCGAAATGGGAGGGCTTGATTTGGCTAAGGTTGCATTACAGCGATTACCGAATATGAAAGTAATCTACAGCAGTGGTTTTTATGAGGAGGATGTACTGGAACAGTTGTTGTCGAGTGGGCGCCCTCACCTGTTGGCCAAACCCTATCGGAGCGAGGAGCTACTTTCTATGGTGGCGCGTGTTCTGAGTGCTGAACCTGGATCGGTGTACTAAATAATGATGCGAACACTTAAGCTGACTATAAGCAGGCCAGGAGGGTCATATGGGGGGGCATAAATTATTAATCCTTGAAGACGATCCGATGGCGGGGCAGACCATGCGCAGCATTGCGGAATTCGCTGGCGTGGAGGTGCGGGTCGCTGCACGGCCTACAGAATTTTTCAGACACCTACAGGATTGGCAACCGAGCGTGATTGTTTTGGATTTGATCCTGCCCGGGGAGGATGGTTTGCAGGTTATGCTGCAACTTGCCTCCTTGAGTTGTGATGTGCCGCTGATTATCACCAGTGGTGTTGGCAGCAGGGTGTTGGAGGCGGCGGCACGTTCGGCACAGGAGCATGATCTTCACGTCCTAGGAGTGCTGGCTAAGCCTTTCCCCCCCTCGGATCTGAGAAGGTTATTGCTGCACTCTTACTCCACTAAAATGCCGATGTTGCGACGCAGTGTTAAGGGCCCCATCCCCAATGCTGAGCAGTTGGCTGCCGCTATTGAACAGCAGAGGCTACAGATCTATCTACAACCTAAGGTCGGCTGCTATAGCAACTGGCTGGAAGGGTTTGAGGTGCTGGTGCGCTGGAACGAACCCGGAATTGGTTATGTATCGCCGGAACACTTCGTTCCCTTGGCGGAACAGGAAGGCCTTATTGATCCTTTGACTCAGCAAGTAGTGGCACAGGCGCTGGACTGGTTTGCTGCCCGACGCCAGGAAATAAACCCGAAGGCTCGAGATGTTTACAGTCTGATGCAGACAATTCGGTTGTCTATCAATATTTCGGCACTCTCTTTAGTCAACACGGATCTGCTCGATTGGATAGAAAGTCGCTGTCAAGAGCTGAATATTCCTACGTCTATGATCACCTTCGAGCTTACGGAAAGCAGTGCCATGGCGCAGGCGGTTGAAAGTTTGAGCACTCTGACACGGTTATGCGTAAAAGGGTTTCAGTTATCGATTGACGACTTTGGCACTGGTTTTTCGTCCATGCTGCAGTTGGTGCGTTTGCCATTCTCCGAGATAAAAATCGACAGATCTTTTGTGATGACAGCGCATAGCTCAAGGGAGTCGCGTGCTGTGATTAAGTCAATTATCGAACTGGGGCACAGCTTGGGACTTAGGACCACGGCTGAAGGGGTAGAGGACGAAAAAACGCTAATATGTCTGCAGCAAGCTGGCTGCGATTTGGCACAGGGCTATTTCATTGCCCGTCCAATGCCTCTGGCTATAGCCGATGTCTGGCTGAGTCACTACCTGGCCGAGCAAGAGGAAATGCGGCTGGCAGCGTTGTACCGGCTCAACATTCTCGATACACCTCAAGAGGAACGCTTTGATCGTATAACTCGAATGGCGCAAAAACACTTTGATGTCCCGGTGGCCTTGGTTGTTTTGATTGACAGGGATCGTCAATGGTTTAAATCCTACCAGGGTGTAGAAGATACACATACAGATCGCAGTATCTCCTTCTGTCATTACGCCATTCTCGGTGAGGATATTCTGGTGATACCAGATACGACCTTGGATCCTCGTGTTTGTGAGATGGAACCGGTAACCGGTGCAGCGCATGTCCGTTTCTATGCCGGTTGTCCTTTAACGGTGGCCGGTGGTCATCGGGTAGGTACCCTATGCATTGTCGACCGTAAACCACGTATGTTCGACGAAGCGGATGCAGCAGTGTTGCGGAAGCTGGCCCGTCTTGTTGAAGCAGAGCTACAACCTGATAGTCTTGCACATAGGGATCCGGTTACCGCATTGTTGAATGGTGTTGGATTCGAGCACGCGGCCGCCAATGCCCTTACATCCTGCCTGCAGCTTCGCCTGCCTGTCACTCTCTGTTATTTTCGTTTGCTACATGTACAGGCCGGCACCGCCAGTGAGCAATATGTAGAACGCGCTCGGATCGCCTTTGCTCGTGCTCTGGGAGAGTATTTGCGTGAATCCGATATTGTCGCTCGCCTGAGAGGAAATGATTTCGCCGTATTGTTGGTGGATGCTACTCAAGAGAAGGGCCTGGCGCTTAGGGACTTCGTATTAAAGCGTCGGCCGTATAGTGTTCAGTGGCCAGATCTATTTCATTGTTTTGCTGCAGTTGAAGTGTTCAAGGCTGAACAGCAGGATACTTTGCCCGAGTTGCTGAAACGAGCTGAAGAACGTTTGGATATCAGTTAACTGAAATAATTTTTAAAACCAGTAGCTGTTCACAGCAGTGTCGTCACTTCAATGGATAGAAAGTGTTAGATGAATACAAGTGTTCCGACGTTACTCAATTATCAATCCGCCATTCAGCCATTTGGCTGCGTGTTAGGCTTGGACTTGGCATGTTCCCGTATTCTATGGGCCAGTGAGAACCTGGAGCAGATTATTGGCATTGTTGCCTCACAAGCCTTAATACAGACGCCTGCTAGCCTATTCGGTGAGCGGTTCATTCGTGAGCTGCAATCAGGTATATGCGAAGGAGTACATAGGCGTTTTACCTTTATCAAGGTGATTACCGCTCTGCAGAAGGGAAAAAAGGCTGAATATCAGCTCAGTGCCAGATGCAATGAGGAGAGGATTATCATCGAAATAGAGCGACTTCCCAGACAGGCTCATAAACGCTTGCTGGCGATCACCAACAACTGGCTTGGTACCTTGGCCGAGGAGGAGAGTGAGGAGAGCTTACTCGATACCTTGGTAAAAGGAGTTCGTGTGCTGACTGGCTACGATCGGGTCATGGTTTATCGACTGGAAACAGAAAAAAGCGCTAGCGTGGTCATTGCCGAGGATTGTAATCAGCGCCTGAGCAGTTTATTCGAGCATTATCTGACCGCATCTCATATCCAGCCGCAGCCTAAGGAACTTTATGAGCTTAATCCGGTGCGTTATATCCCTGACGCACATGCCGAGGCGATCACGATCCTGACTCACGAGGATGAATGTGAATACAGGACCGCGCTAAGGCTGAGCTATCTCTGTGCAATTTCACCGGACTACCGGGCCTACCTGGACAGCATGGGGGCGCGGGCATCGCTTTCATTCGCGATATACAAGAACGACGAGTTTTGGGGCTTGGTTGTCTGCCATGCGAGTAAAGCTATCACGGTATCACCAGCGCAACGCGATGCAGCAAGGGTATTGGTTCAGATGGCTTCTCAGCGTTTCTTTCTGTTGCAATATCGTCGGCTGGCACGTTATGCCCAGCGGGTACTCGACAGCCGGTTCCTCGTTACCAAGCATGTCGGGCAAGTAGCTCGACCGGCGGATATTGTGGAAGAGTATGGGGAACGTTGGCTGAGCCTCTTCAATGCCTGTGGTGTTGCCTTGATAAATGGTGATAAATGTACGATCAAGGGACAAGCTCCACACAGCCGGGTACTGCAAAAGCTGACAAGCCGATTACGTGTTATTCATCACGATCTCTCCCCCTGGCATACGGCAAATCTGGCCGACACACGGCTGAAAGAGTGTGGTGAGATGCGAGGTTGTGCTGGGTTACTGGCGCTTCCATTGTCAACGATGTCGCCTATCGGCTGGTTGTTGTTGTTCCGCCGTGAGCGTCCACATACCGAACACTGGGCCGGTCCTGAGCGGAAATCTGTCAAGCAGGGCTGTCCTCAGTATCAGTTTGTTATCAGAACCCGTTCCGTCATCGGTGAGAGCGCTCCCTGGTTGCCGGAAGAAGTATCGGCTGCTGCTGATTTGGCGGAAGATCTTGCTGTGACTGCTGCGACGGAACAGATCGCTGCCCTAAATGCGCAATTGAAGGCTACGGGGGAACATTTTGCGGCTCTGGCGCGTACAGATACACTGACTGGTATCAGTAATCGCTACCATATTGAAGAGTGTATCGAAAAAGAGCTTTTTGCAGCAGCACGTTACAAAAGGCCCTGTAGCCTGATCCTGTTTGATATCGATCACTTCAAGCAGATCAACGATACCCTAGGGCATGAGGCTGGTGATCAGGTTTTGCAGTGGATCAGCCAATCGGTCAATGCAGCCTTGAGAGCCACTGATCAGCTCGGACGTTGGGGGGGAGAGGAGTTCCTGGTGCTGGCCGCCGATACAGTTCTGTCTGACTGCATGCTCTTGGCAGAGCGACTGCGTACTGGAATAGCCTCTCTATCGCTTGATGGAGGCAAAGGCGTAACGGTCAGCATGGGCGTTGCGAGCTACCAAGATGGTGATAATGTGAAAACGTTGGTTGCTAGGGCAGACGCAGCTATGTACCAAGCAAAAAACGGCGGGCGTAACAAGGTAGTATGTATCGAATGATCGCCTTCAAGCCCGCGGTTATTTCACGGCTAACGAGTTGGTGGCGTATGACAGAGTGGGGCTGGGTGCTCTGTCTGGGAGGGATCTACTGGCTGATCAGCCTATTGACCCTGGCTTTGGGTTTTGCCACCGACTATGCCGTGCCGTTTTGGCCGCCGGCTGGCGTCGGGGTTGCCCTGTTGTTACTGTATGGCCGGTCTGCCCTGATAGCGATTTTCGGCGCAGCCTTAGCAACAGATCTGTACCTGGAGTTCACACTGGTAACCTTAGCAGCCGGCATACCTAATGCGTTTGCCGCAACGCTGCAAGCCTACATCGGTTTTCGCCTGGCCCGCACATTACTGAGGAGTCGGGCCTCGCTCGTACGTGATCGTGACATTACCCGCTTTCTGTTGCTCGTCGGGCCCTTTACTTGTCTGATTGCGCCGACTTGCGGGGTGTTGACAAGGCTGGTCACCGAGCAAGTATCACATGACGAACTGGCCAGCGAATGGTTGCTTTGGTGGAGCGGAGACACACTCGGAGTACTGCTGTTCGCGCCCTTGGCATGGATCCTGTTTGGGCGTAAGCGCGCACACGAAACCAGCGGGAAGATCGGCATGTACCGGGTGGTGCCGCCACTGCTGGCTCTTTCCCTGTTATTGGGAGCCGGGCATCTGTTGTTGTCACACATCTAGGAGCGGGAAGCGGAGCTATCCCTGCAGCGCGCCTTGGATACCCTCTATCTGCTTCCTTTCCAAGCGATCCACGCGGAACTTGACCGTTTACAGGCGATGGCCCAGATGGTGGCCAGTCAGAAGTATCTTAGGGAGGAGGAATTCACGCTTTTTGCCCGGTGGTTGATGGCTAATAAGGCACTCTTGAGTGTGGACTGGGCTCCTCTGGTTATTGCCGCTGGACGTAGTGACTTCGAGAAGTTGACTGGCGTAACCATAAAAAAGCAGCTCGACTTTGATGGCGAGATGGTTGAGAGCGTAATTCCTGATGGGGTGGAGAGCCACTTCCCGGTGCTCTATACAATGCCGCAGGAATCTGCGTGGTTGATGCGTGGAGCGGATTATGGGTACGACCCAATATAAATAACTGATCCTAATAGTGCTACATTTTGGCGATTCCAT
>AZIJ01004501.1_pt1 | contig 11326 bp, 14 predicted proteins | sample 359151 | NCBI WGS metagenome assembly AZIJ01 (sample SAMN02429718, study PRJNA222666) | marine sediment metagenome | biome: Sediment sample; isolation source: enrichment culture of sample MGS-ElMAX(UA) from oil contaminated site at the... | place: Egypt: El Max | collected 2013-01-23 | depth 9.22 m m | reverse complement strand
AAGCGAACCGTTACGGTGATATCGTACGTAAGCAAATTGCGGCGATCAACGAACAGTACGGCGAGGGTAGTGAAGAAGCTGAGAAGCGAATTGCTGAAGTGCGTGCCAAAAATCCGTTCCCATTCGCAACGCTAGAAGAAGTGTTGGACCATATTGATCATGTTAAGAATCTAGTTGGCATTGATTTCATTGGTATTGGTTCAGACTATGACGGTGTTGGTGACTCGTTGCCGGTTGGATTGAAAGATGTGTCGACCTATCCAAACTTGGTTCAAGGCCTTCTTGATCGAGGCTACAGCGAGGAAGAAATTGAGAAGATTCTGTATAAGAACTTCGTTCGTGTTTGGCGCGAAGTAGAAACCTACGCCGCCAATCACTAATACCAAAAGCGCTATTAGCTGTTAGATATTCGATATTAGATCTTCAATTTCGAAATTTGGCTGATAGCGCAATTTCCTCGCATACAAACATGCACCTCAACCGCCCGAATATCTAATATCCAATAGCTAATATCGTCCTTGCTTTTCCCCTGTAAAAGTGTATAATTCGCGGCCACAGTTGATGAACTCCTTGGAGCTCTCGTGAACTGTGTTAGGTTGCCACAGCAGTCCCGATAGGGGATTGAATGGATTTTTCGTTGAAAATACCACGCCCGGTATGCTGCCAGGGTGTCGGTTTTTTTCTGTGCTCTTTTTTAAATGCTCTTTAATTGAGGCTTTGATTTTTTATGGCTAATCAAAGAATTCGGATTCGCTTGAAAGCGTTCGATCATCGTCTGATTGACCAGTCGACTGCAGAAATCGTTGAGACTGCAAAACGCACTGGTGCTCAGGTACGTGGCCCAATCCCACTGCCTACACGCAAAGAACGTTTCACTGTGTTGATTTCTCCACACGTGAACAAAGATGCGCGTGACCAGTACGAGATCCGTACCCACAAGCGTTTGATCGACATCATGGACCCAACTGACAAGACTGTAGACGCGTTGATGCGTTTAGACCTTGCAGCGGGTGTTGATGTACAGATCAGCCTGGGCTAAGCGGGCAGTAATAGGATTACACACGAGAGGTTTTAACAATGGCTATTGGTCTAGTCGGTCGTAAAGTAGGAATGACTCGCGTCTTCCAAGAAGACGGCGCTTCTGTACCTGTTACTGTGATCGAAGTGACAGCAAACCGTGTGACTCAGGTGAAAACTGAGGAAACTGACGGTTACCGCGCGCTTCAAGTGACTGCAGGTACTAAAAAAGCAAACCGCGTTACAAAACCACTTGCTGGTCACTTCGCGAAAGCGGGTGTTGAAGCAGGTCGCGGTCTCTGGGAATTCCGCCTAGAGAACGGTGAAGGTGAAGATTATGCAGTGGGTTCTGAAATCACTGTAGAGATTTTTGCAGACACCAAAAAAGTAGACGTTACCGGTACCTCTAAAGGTAAAGGTTTCCAAGGTGCTGTTAAGCGCTGGAATTTCCGTACTCAGGACGCTACCCATGGTAACTCGTTGTCGCATCGTGCGCCGGGTTCTATCGGTCAAAACCAGTCTCCTGGTCGGGTATTCAAAGGCAAGAAGATGGCAGGTCAAATGGGTAACAAGCAAGTAACCGTGCAAACGCTTGACGTTGTACGTGTTGACGCAGAGCGTGGCTTGTTGCTGATTCGCGGTGCTGTCCCTGGTGCTATTGGTGGCGATGTAATCGTCAAGCCAGCAGTCAAGGCTAAGGCGTAACGTCTGAGGAGAATGGTGATGGAATTAACATTAAAAGACGCAAAAGGCGCTCTTGAAGTTTCCGAAGCTACCTTTGGACGTGAGTTCAACGAAGCTCTGATTCATCAGGTAGTCGTTGCTTATGCTGCGGGCGCTCGTCAGGGCACCAAAGCACAAAAGACGCGTTCTGAAGTATCTGGCGGTGGCAAAAAGCCATGGCGTCAGAAGGGTACTGGCCGCGCTCGCGCAGGTACTATCCGTAGCCCAATTTGGCGCTCTGGTGGTACTACGTTTGCAGCGAAACCACGCAGCCACGACCAAAAAGTAAACAAGAAAATGTACCGCGGTGCTATGAAAAGCATCTTGTCTGAACTTGTTCGTCAAGATCGTTTAATCGTGGTAGAGAAGTTTGGTGTTGAATCACCAAAAACTAAAGCATTAGCAGCTCAGCTTAAGTCTATGGATTTGAACGACGTTCTTATCGTGACTAAAGAAGTTGATGAGAACTTGTTCTTAGCAGCACGCAACTTGCATAAAGTTGACGTTCGCGACGTTCAAGGTCTTGACCCTGTAAGCTTGATTGCTTTTGAGAAAGTTTTGATGACTGCTGACGCAGTGAAGCAAATCGAGGAGGTATTATCATGATGCGCGAAGAACGTTTGCTGACTGTAATTCTGGCTCCTCACGTTTCTGAAAAGTCTACTGTGACTGCAGAAACTGCTAACACTGTCGTGTTCAAAGTAGCGAAAGACGCCACTAAACCACAAATTAAAGCAGCTGTTGAAAAGTTGTTTGAAGTTGAGGTTGATAGCGTTCGCACTGTGAACGTAAAAGGCAAAACCAAACGTACCGGCATGCGCTTCGGTAAGCGCAGCGACTGGAAAAAAGCGTATGTCACCCTGAAAGAAGGTGCGGACATCGACTTCGTCGGCGGCGCTGAGTAACAGGAGGAATTCACATGGCATTAGTTAAGTGTAAGCCTACGTCTCCAGGTCGTCGCCACGTAGTTAAAGTGGTTAACGAAGACCTGTACAAAGGTAAGCCTTACGCCCCGTTGTTGGATAAAAACAACAAGAAAGGCGGTCGTAACAATAATGGTCGTATTACTGTTCGTCACATTGGCGGTGGTCACAAGCATCACTACCGTATGGTCGACTTTAAACGCGACAAAGACGGTATCCCAGCGAAAGTTGAGCGTTTGGAATATGATCCAAACCGTTCAGCAAACATCGCTTTGGTTCTGTACGCAGACGGTGAACGTCGTTACATTCTTGCGCCAAAAGGCATGAAAGCTGGCGATCAAATCGTATCTGGTTCAGATGCACCGATTAAGAGCGGTAACGCACTTCCACTGCGCAATATCCCAGTGGGTTCAGTGATTCACGCTATTGAAATGAAGCCTGGTAAAGGTGCTCAGTTGGCTCGTTCAGCTGGTGCGTCAGTACAGCTTCTAGCTCGCGATGGCGCGTACGTAACTGTACGTTTGCGTTCTGGCGAAATGCGCCGCATCCAGTCGGATTGCCGTGCAACCATCGGTGAAGTAGGTAACGCAGAGCACATGCTGCGTCAATTGGGTAAAGCTGGTGCGCAGCGCTGGCGTGGTGTTCGTCCTACCGTTCGTGGTGTGGCGATGAACCCAGTTGATCACCCACACGGTGGTGGTGAAGGTCGTACTTCTGGTGGCCGTCATCCGGTTACTCCATGGGGTACTCCGACTAAGGGTTATAAGACCCGTAAGAACAAGCGTACTGATAAGTTCATCGTACGTCGTCGCAACAAATAAGAGTTGAGGATTAGACATGCCACGTTCTCTTAAAAAAGGTCCATTTATCGACCTTCACCTACTGAATAAGGTGGAGAAAGCGTTGGAAGCCGGGGATAAAAAGCCAATTAAAACTTGGTCCCGTCGTTCAATGATTATCCCAGATATGATCGGCTTAACTATCGCTGTTCATAACGGTCGCCAGCACGTGCCAGTTTTCGTTTCTGACGAAATGATTGGTCACAAGCTTGGTGAATTCGCACCAACCCGCACTTATCGTGGCCACGCCGCTGATAAGAAAGCGAAGAAACGCTAAGGGAGACATAAGATGGAAGCTATTGCTATTCACAAGTTTGCCAAGCTTTCTGCGCAGAAGGGCCGTTTGGTAGCGGATCAGATTCGCGGTTTGCCAGTAGCGAAAGCGCTGGATATTTTGAACTACAGCCCTAAAGACGCAGCTGTGCTGCTGAAAAAGGTGTTGGAGTCAGCTATCGCGAATGCTGAACACAACGAAGGTGCCGACATCGACGAGTTAAAAGTTGCTAAAGTAATGGTAGACGAAGGTCCAACCATGAAACGCATCAAGCCTCGTGCGAAAGGTCGTGCTGATCGTATCTTTAAGCGTACCAGCCACATTACTGTGGTTGTATCAGATAGCTAGGAGATAAATTATGGGTCAGAAAGTACATCCTAATGGTATTCGCCTAGGTATCACCAAACCATGGAATTCAACCTGGTTCGCGAATACGAAAGATTTTGCTGATAACCTGCACAGCGATCACTTGGTTCGCAAGATGTTGAACAAAGAACTGGCTAACGCGTCAGTTTCACGTATCGTCATCGAGCGTCCAGCGAAGAGCATCCGCGTGACTATCCACACTGCACGTCCAGGTGTTGTGATTGGTAAGAAAGGCGAAGACGTTGAGAAGTTGCGTCAAGCAGTTTCTAAACTGACTGGTGTTCCTGCGCAAATCAACATCTCAGAAGTGCGCAAGCCTGAGCTTGACTCACAACTGGTTGCTGAAAACATCGCTGGCCAGCTAGAGCGTCGTGTAATGTTCCGTCGTGCTATGAAGCGCGCGGTACAAAACGCCATGCGTCTTGGCGCCAAAGGTATCAAAGTTGAAGTTAGCGGCCGTTTAGGCGGCGCGGAAATCGCACGTACCGAATGGTACCGCGAAGGTCGTGTTCCATTGCACACATTGCGTGCGGACATCGACTATTCAACCGCTGAAGCTAACACCACTTACGGTATCATTGGTATCAAAGTATGGATCTTCAAAGGCGAAGTTCTTGGCGGTATGCCAGTTGCTGAAGAAAAACCAGCAGCTCCAGCAAAACGCCCTAAAGGCCGTAAGTAAGGAGATACGATATGTTACAACCAAAGCGTACTAAATTCCGTAAGGTACACAAAGGCCGTAACCGCGGTCTGGCGCAAGCAGGTAACAAAGTCAGCTTCGGTACTTTCGGTTTGAAATCGGTTGAGCGTGGTCGTATGACTGCTCGCCAAATCGAAGCGGCTCGTCGTGCCATGACGCGTCACGTGAAACGTCAAGGTAAAATTTGGATCCGCGTGTTCCCTGACAAGCCAATCACTCAGAAGCCTCTTGAAGTGCGTATGGGTAAAGGTAAAGGTAGCGTGGAATACTGGGTAGCTCAAATTCAGCCAGGTCGTGTCCTGTATGAAATGGACGGTGTTTCGGAAGAGTTGGCGCGTGAAGCGTTTGACCTTGCGGCACGTAAGCTGCCATTCAAAACCACCTTTGTGACTCGGACGGTGATGTAATGAAAGCGAACGAACTGAAAGAAAAAACCGTTGAGCAGCTGAACGAAGAGTTGTTAGGTTTGCGTCGTGAGCAGTTTAACCTGCGCATGCAAGCAGCCACTGGTCAGCTGAATCAAACTCACATGTTGAAGCAAGTGCGTCGTGATATCGCACGTGTGAAAACTATCTTGAATCAGAAGGCAGGTGCGTAATGGCTGAAGAAAAACGTGTTCGTACTCTGCAAGGTCGTGTTACTAGTGACAAGATGGACAAGTCTATCACTGTTGCGGTAACCCGCCGTGTAAAACACCCGGTATATGGTAAGTACATTACCCGTACCACTAAGTTACACGCACACGACGAGAACAACGAGTGTAAAGCTGGCGATACCGTGATTATTCGCGAAACTCGTCCAGTATCTAAGACCAAGTCTTGGGCACTTGTTGAGATTGTAGAGCGCGCTGAAGTAATCTAATCGATTACAGACTAACGTGAATGCGAAACGGCTACCCTCGGGTAGCCGTTTTTTTATTTGCACAGGAAATCTGCCTAAACACCGCTATACTAACTACAAGTTTTTCAATTCAAGCAAGGACATAGAATGAATGATACTAACGCTCCTGCAAAACTAAACCCACCCGTTTTCTATAGTGCCGCTGGCCTTATCATCCTTATATTATTGTTCGCAGCAGTCGTTCCCGAAACCGCCGATGCAGTTTTTCAATCTGTTCAGGCTGCTATCATAGAGAATGGTAGTTGGTTTTACGTATTAGCTGTCGCAATCATATTAATCAGCGTGCTCTATCTTGGGTTTTCCAAAATGGGGGCGATTAAGTTAGGTCCCGACCACTCAGCACCTGATTACTCCAAGATAAGTTGGTTTTCGATGCTATTCTCTGCCGGTATGGGTATTGGTCTCATGTTTTTCGGTGTGGCCGAACCAGTCATGCACTTTTTGGCCCCTCCCGTTGCAGAAGCCGGTAGTGTCGAAGCCGCACGCGAAGCCATGAAAATTACATTCTTTCATTGGGGACTTCACGCATGGGCCATTTATGCCATTGTAGCTCTCATTCTTGCCTTTTTTGCATACCGCCACGGCTTACCGTTAACGCTACGTTCAGCCTTATATCCGTTAATTGGTGATAAAATTTACGGCCCGATTGGCCACATTGTTGATGTGTTTGCGGTAATTGGTACGGTGTTTGGCGTAGCCACCTCGCTCGGATATGGCGTAACGCAGATCAACGCGGGTATTAACTATCTGTTTGATATTCCGGTGTCTGATACCGTACAAATTTTGCTGATTATAGGCGTGACATTACTCGCAGTTATCTCGGTAACAACTGGTTTAGACAAAGGCATCCGTCGGTTATCTGAGCTCAATATGATTTTGGCTGTTTTGTTGTTGGTATTCGTATTGTTACTTGGGCCAACGGTCTTTTTATTACAAGCGTTTGTCCAGAATACTGGATCATATGTCTCTGAATTGGTGAATAACACCTTTAACTTATTCGCCTACGAGAAAACCGACTGGATAGGCGGTTGGACCGTGTTCTATTGGGGTTGGTGGTTGAGTTGGGCGCCGTTTGTTGGTCTCTTTATTGCGCGCGTATCACGCGGCCGTACGATTCGCGAGTTTGTACTTGGCGTGTTGTTGGTGCCAGCTGGCTTTACTTTGATGTGGATGACTTTTTTCGGTAACTCAGCGATTGATATGATTCTGAACAAGGGCGTGACATCGCTTGGTGAGATGGTCGAAAAAGATGTTTCCATCGCCCTGTTCGCGTTTCTTGAGCAATTCCCATGGAGTGGCTTTTTAAGTTTGGTTGCGACGCTAATGGTCGTGGTATTTTTCGTCACATCATCCGATTCAGGCTCAATGGTCGTCGATATGTTGTGCTCTAATGGCCGAGATGACACGCCGGCATGGCAGCGTATTTTCTGGGCCAGTGGTGAAGGGATTGTAGCCATCATTTTACTACTAGCTGGTGGCTTGGGCGCGCTACAAACCATGACCATAGCGAGTGCGTTACCGTTTACGATTATTCTTCTGATTGCAACGTATGGATTGATCCGTGCCTTGCGCGTTGACGTTCATAAGAAAGAAACGTTGCAAAATAATTACTTAACAGCATCGTCGCAAAGCAATAAAAATTGGCGTGAGCGACTGCATAATATTATTGATTTTCCGAGTAAATCCGTTGGTCAACGTTTCTTATTGCAAGTTGTCGAGCCTGCTTTTAAAGATGTTGCAGAAGAAATGGAAGCGAGTGGGTTAACGGTTACATTGCAGGTTGAAGACAAGAATCTTAAGACTTTCCGTGTTGTTCACGGTGATGAAATTGATTTCATTTATCAAGTGGAGCTCGCCTCTCATATTCAACCAGCGTTTATCTATGCCGAAGGCGAGCAGGAAGACGCACCAGAGGAACAGAAGTATTATCGTGCCGAAGTTCATTTGCGTGAGGGTGGACAAGATTACGATATTCTCGGTTGGTCACGCGATGCAGTGATTGGTGACATCATTGATCACTACCACAAACACATGCATTTTTTGCATGTACTGCGTTAAGGAACAGACGATGAAACTAAAACTGTTAACAGTAGCGATAGCGACTATGCTTACTGCGCCGAGCGCTTTTGCTCAATCAGCCGAGTTAACAAGTGCTGAGGAATTACAGCAATTGCTTGAGCAAATTGAACAGTTAAAACAGCGCGTCGTTGATTTAGAGCAGCGTGTTGCTGCACAACAACAAGAGCAGCAAACTTCTGTAGAAGATGTAGCGCCACGTCGGCAGGTGAAAAATTCAGCCTTAGCGGCGCGCGTGGAACGCTTAGAAGAAGATGTGCAAGAAGCTCAAAATGCGCCGATTCGTGTTGGCGGGGCGGTGCGGGCCCAATACGTGTGGGAGGATTACAATGATCCGCTAAAAGATCGGGGCGGTGATTTCGATTTTGACTTAGTGCGCATTGATTTTGGCGGCGAAATTGGTGATGTCATTCTTTCCGCGCAATATCGCTGGTTCCAGTATATGGATGTGGTGCATCACGCTTGGGTTGGTTATAACTTCAGCGAGAATTGGCAGGGACAATTAGGTGTCACGAAAGTCCCATTTGGTAACACACCATACAACTCAAACAGTTATTTTTTTAGTTCGAACTTTTATGTCGGCTTAGAAGATGATCATGATATCGGTGCAAAAATGCGCTATCGCGATGCCGACTGGGATTTCGATGTTGCATTCTTCAAATCCGATGAACTCGGCGGTGCTGATGGCCTTGCCACAAATAAATCTGATCGTTATGCCTACGATGCGGTCGGTATTCGCTTTGCTGATGAAGGGTTGTATGCAGAGCCTAATGCACTTGCTGCTGAAACCAATAGTTGGGCTTTGCGCGGTGTACGTAAATGGTCGTTTGACGACATTCGTTCAGCTGAGTTTGGCGCATCCGTGCAGTGGGGCGATATGAACGATGGCGTCGATAATGTCGGTGAGCGCAATGCTTGGGCAGTTCATGGCTTATACACTTACGATCGCTGGACATTTATGGGGCAAGTTACTCAATACGACTATGATATGGATATGGCGAATACCGGTATTATTGTTGGCGCCTACAACTATTTTGACACTATTCCCACGAAAGCCACTTTATACTCGGCAAACATCGCATACAGTCTTCCAGTAAAATGGGGGCCGGTTACTAATTTAACATTCTATAATGACTTTAGTTTAATGACCGACAAGCGGTTTTATTCTGAAGATACGCTAATGAACGTGCTGGGGGTTGCGGTTTCAGCCGGTGGCTTGTACACCTACTTTGATCTTGTTACCGCGCGCAATCAACCATTTGTGGGCGGCTCAATGAGTGGCAATGCAACAGACACCAATACCCGTTTCAACATCAATATAGGCTATTATTTTTAAGTAAAAATGAGTACAGTGACCTTATTCAAACAGTTGTTTAAGTTGAGGTCACTGTGACTACCAAATATCAGCATTTATTCCAGCCTTTAGATCTAGGCTTTACGCAACTCAAGAACCGCGTGCTAATGGGCTCGATGCACACCGGGCTTGAAGAAGAGAAAAATGGCTTTGATAAACTTGCCGCCTTTTATGCAGAGCGCGCAAAGGGCGGTGTTGGTCTAATTGTAACCGGTGGTATTAGTCCCAACTTCCGCGGACGAGTCAGTCCTTTTGGCAGTGAGCTGAGTAAACCTTGGCATGTCGCCAAACATCGCAAGGTGACAGAAGCCGTTCACGCAGAAGGCGGTAAGATTTGTATGCAAATCTTACATACCGGTCGTTATGCGTATCATCCTTTTTCGGTTGCACCGAGCAAAATCAAAGCGCCAATTAATCCGTTCGCACCGAAAGCAATGAGTGAACGCCAAATTCAGACGACCATTCGACATTTCGCACGTGCAGCGAAACTGGCACAGAAGGCGGGTTACGATGGCGTTGAGGTGATGGGTTCTGAAGGGTATTTGATTAACCAATTTATTTGTCCACGAACCAACAAACGCAACGATCGTTGGGGCGGTTCGTTTGAAAATCGTAGTCGCTTAGCCATCGAAATCATCAAAGCAATTCGAGCGGCTGTCGGAAAAGAATTTATTATTGTGTATCGCCTCTCAATGCTCGACCTCGTGCCAGACGGTAATACCTATGAAGAGGTTATCGAGCTTGGTAAAGCTGTTGAAAAGGCGGGGGTGACCATCATTAATAGTGGTATTGGCTGGCATGAAGCGCGGGTACCTACCATCGTCACATCAGTTCCACGCGGAGCGTTTAGCTGGATAACTGCGAAGGTTCGACAAGAATTATCAATTCCTGTCGTTGCCGTTAACCGTATTAACACACCAGAGGTGGCTGAGAAAATTTTAGCTGATGGCGAAGCTGATATGGTGTCGATGGCGCGTCCATTGCTTGCTGATGCGCGTTTTGTCGCAAAAGCGAGCCGCGACCAAGCAGACAAAATCAATACCTGTATCGCCTGTAACCAAGCCTGTCTGGACCATGTATTTGAGAACAAGCGCGCCAGTTGTTTGGTTAATCCGCAAGCGTGCTACGAGAGTGAGTTAGTATTTACTCCAGTAGCCGCAGCTAAACGCATTGCTGTTGTTGGTGCTGGGCCTGCTGGGCTTGAATTTGCCTGTCGCGCTGCCGAGCGTGGTCATTATGTTGATTTATTTGATGGTGCGGGCGATATCGGCGGGCAGTTTAATTATGCTAAGCAGATTCCGGGTAAGGAAGAGTTTCATGAAACTATCCGGTACTTTAAAAATCGCCTTGTCGATGCCGGCGTCAATGTTCACTTGAATTCGCGCCAAACCGCTGAAAGCTTAAGCTCTGGTGGCTATGATGAAGTGGTACTTGCGACCGGTGTTGTGCCAAGACAGTTAGATATTCCAGGAATTGATGGGCCGAACGTACTTGGCTATCTTGATGTGTTGCGTGATCATAAACCAGTTGGCCACAAAGTTGCGCTTATCGGTGCCGGTGGTATCGGTTTTGACGTGGCTGAATATCTCACAACTGAGCATTCGCCGACGTTAAATGTCAAGGAATGGTCACAAGTTTGGGGAGTTGATGAAAGCTATCAACATCGCGGTGGATTAATGCCTCCAGCCGCGGAACATAGCCCTCGTGAGGTTTGGTTATTGCAGCGCAAAACTTCAAAAGTTGGTGCTGGTTTGGGTAAAACATCAGGTTGGGTGCACCGCGCAACATTGAAGAAAAAAGGTGTGGAAATGGTGGCTGGCGTGACTTACCAAAAAGTAACTGACGAAGGATTATGGATTGAAGTGGACGGTAAGGAACAATTGCTAGCGGTAGATACTGTTGTTATTTGCGCTGGCCAACTTCCACAACGTGAGTTACATCAAGCCCTACAAGACAAAGGCGTCACAGTTCATCTCATTGGTGGTGCTGATGTAGCTGCTGAACTTGATGCCAAGCGCGCTATACGACAAGGAGCTGAGCTTGCAGCCAGCATCTGATGCCGTAACACGCTACGACTTGCATTGTCATAGCTACTATTCCGATGGGACGTTAAGTCCAGCGGAATTAGTGCAACGAGCCTGCGAGCAGGGCGTT
>AZIJ01023169.1_pt1 | contig 11359 bp, 11 predicted proteins | sample 359151 | NCBI WGS metagenome assembly AZIJ01 (sample SAMN02429718, study PRJNA222666) | marine sediment metagenome | biome: Sediment sample; isolation source: enrichment culture of sample MGS-ElMAX(UA) from oil contaminated site at the... | place: Egypt: El Max | collected 2013-01-23 | depth 9.22 m m | reverse complement strand
GGCGTCCAGCTCGTAGCTGGTGCCGGCGGTGGGCTGGGCCGACGACAGCCGGCTGGTGACGATAATGGCCGCCAGCGCCGACAGCATGCCGCAGATGGCATACACGCCCATTTTTACCCGGGCCACGTTGATGCCCGAGAGCCGGGCCGCCGCCTCGTTGCCGCCCACGGCGTAAATATAGCGGCCAAAGCGGGTGTGGTTGAGCAGGTACCAGGCGCCGAGAAAGGTCAGTCCCATCAGCCACACCGGCACCGGAATGCCGAACACATAGCCGGTGCCGAACCAGGCGAACAGGTCGGATGCATCGGTAAAACCGGTGGAAATGGGCCGACCGTCGGTATACACCATGGTTACGCCCCGCAGCAGGGTCATGGTCACCAGGGTGGCGATAAAGGCCTGCACCCGGCCCTTGGCCACGATCACCCCGCTGACGCCGCCCAGGGCAAAGCCCGCCAGCAACACCGCCGGCAGGGTGATGAAAATGGACAGCTCCATCGACACCATGCTGGCGGCAAAGGCGCCGCACAGGGCCAGCACCGAGCCCACGCTGAGATCGATGCCGGCGGTGAGGATCACCAGGGTCATGCCCACGGCGATAATAGCGTTGACCGAGGTCTGGCGCAGAATATTGAGCAGGTTGTCGACGGTAAAGAAGTTGGGGTTGAGCACAGAGACCACCGCAATCAGCAGGAACAGGGCGATCAGCGATTTCTGGGCGATCAGCCATTCCTTGCTGAACCAGCGACGGCCGGAGTTGAGTGCGGTGTTCATGCCATTTCCTCTTGTTGCGCCTGGCTCACGGCGGCGGCCAGCAGTTGTTCCTGAGTGGCCTCGGCGGCCTCGAATTCACCGGTAATGCGCCCTTCGTGCATTACCATGATGCGATCACTGATGCCCAATACTTCCGGCATGTCGGAGGACAGCAGCAATATGGCCATGCCCTGTTGCTTGAAGCGGTTGATCAGCTGGTAGATTTCCTTTTTGGCGCCCACGTCCACGCCCCGGGTGGGCTCGTCCAGGATCAGCACTTTGGGCTGGGTCATCAGTCCTTTGGCGATGGCCACCTTTTGCTGATTACCGCCGGAGAGGTTGCCGATAAGCTGCTCGCGCCCGGGGGTCTTGATGTTGAACAGCCGAATGAATTCGTCCACCGCGTGGCGTTCGGCGCCGTGATCGAGCTGGGGCCCCTTGCTGAACTCGGCCAGCGCCGACAGGCTCATGTTGGTCAGTACCGACAGCCCCAGCACCAGGCCGTCGCCCTTGCGGTCTTCGGAGATGTAGGCGATGCCCGCCTCCAGCCCCTGGTGGGGGGTCGTGGCGTGGTAGGGCTGGCCCGCCAGGGTGACGGTGCCGCCGTTACGGGGCAGGGCGCCATAGAGAATGCGCGCCAGCTCGGTGCGACCGGCGCCCATCAGCCCGGAGAAGCCGAGAATTTCGCCTTCCTTCAGGGTAAAGCTGACGTGCTTGACGCCGGGGCCGGAAAGTCCTTCTACCCGCAGCACTTCCTTGCCAGCGGGCACGGCCAGGCGCGGATACTGCTCATCCAGCCGGCGGCCCACCATCATTTCAATCAGCCGATCCTCGTCGATGTCGGCCACCGCTTGCTCGCCAATCCACTTGCCGTCGCGCAGCACGGTAATGCGATCGCAGATTTCGAAAATCTCCGCCAGCCGGTGGGAGATATAGACGATGCCGCAGCCGGACTGGCGCAGCTCTTCTATCACCCGGAACAGGGCCTGGGTTTCGGTGTCGGTCAGGGCATCGGTGGGCTCGTCCATGATGATGACATCGGCGTTGAACGACAGCGCCTTGGCGATTTCCACCATTTGCTGAGCGCCAATGCTCAAATCGCCCACTCGGGTTTTGGGAGAGTGCCTGATCTGCAACCGGTCGAGCAGGCCCTGCGCATCGGCATAGAGCCGGCGCCAGTCGATGTTGCCGAAGGTGCCGATCGGCTCCCGTCCGAGAAAGATGTTTTCCGCGATGGTCAGCTCCGGCAGCAGGTTCAGCTCCTGATGAATAATGCCGATGCCGGCCTGCTGCGACTCGCGCGGGCCTTTAAAACGGCGAGCTTCCCCCCGGTAGCAAATGGTGCCGGCATCGGCCTGGTAAATGCCGGTAAGCACCTTCATCAGGGTGGATTTGCCGGCGCCGTTTTCACCCATCAGGGCCATTACCTGGCCCGAATAGACATTGAGGCCGGCCTGATCCAGCGCCTTGACGCCGGGAAAGGCCTTGTCGATGCCGGAAAGAGACAATATCGGGTTCATGGTTTTCCTCAGAAGGGCACGCCGGCGCACAGAATAAGATTGGCGTAGGGCGTGCATTCACCGGTGCGGATCACGGCCCGGCTGTGGCCGTTGCGGCCCTTGAACTCGGCATGGCTGAGATAACGGACGGCAATGTCGCGTCCCTGATCATGGGCGGCTTCGGCCATTTGCGCCAGCAGGCGCCGGTGCAGCTCGGGGCTCGCCGTTTTGATTTCTTCTGCCAGTACTACCGCCTCCAGCTGCAGCTCGGTGAGCAGGGCGGCAAGGGTGTCTTCAAGGCCCGGCAGGCCGGGGCTCACCGCCAGATCGATACGTTCCACTCCCGGGGGCACCGGCAGGCCGGCATCCCCCAGGGTGATTTCGTCGGTATGGCCCAGGCTTGCCACCAGGGCGGAGAGGTGGCTGTTCAGCAGAGTGGTTTTTTTCACGGCGGCGCCTTGCTTTAGGGAGAAGCAGCTTCTCCTGATTAACCGAAAAATAACTGGCGAAACGGTTACGCAAACGATTCGATGGCGGGATTTTAGGTAAAAACCGCGATAATGTTAGGCGAATATCTGCCGTGAACTGAAAACTGTGATCTGGGTCAAGTTTTGACGTTGTACCTGCCGGGCGGGTTATATTCGTTCGAAACCTGTGCAGCCCGGGCAGGAAAAATACCGGCCCGAGGCTGTCTGGGGCGGAGCGAATTGGTACACTGCGGGCCGCCGTTTTTGCACCGAACAGGTAATGATTGTGACTGCCAGCCCGTTAACCCCCGAATTCAACACCCTGCTTGCCCCCATCCATGACTTTCTGCACTGCGCCACCCCTGAGGCGTGGATAGCCGAGGCGCGCCAGCCCGCGCGGCTGGCGGTGCTGCTGGTGGATCACGCCAACTGCGAGATGAAGGCGGCGATGAGCGCCCACAGCCTGGTGCGCCGCTACTGCCTGCCGAGGGACAAGCGCAAGCTGCTGCCCAATCTCGACTTTTACAAGTCCCTCGATGCCCTGCCGGAAAAGGGCGAGGTGCTGGGCAAGCAGACCCTGCTGGGGGACAACCGCCGAGTGTTCGACGAGCTGGCCAAGAACGATCTGCTGGTGAAGATGGTACGGCTTATTCAGGAAGAGCTGCACCATTTCGAGCAGGTGCTGGAAATCATGGCCGCCCGCAAGGTGCCTTACGACACCCTGTCGGCGTCCCGCTACGCCAAGGGGCTACTGGCCCATGTGCGCACCCATGAGCCGGCGGCCATCGTCGATCGGCTGATCATCGGCGCCTATATCGAAGCCCGCTCCTGCGAGCGCTTTGCTCAATTGGCGCCGTACCTGGATGAGGAGCTGAGCCGGTTTTATGTGTCGCTGCTGCGCTCGGAAGCCCGTCACTACCAGGACTACCTGGTGCTGGCGCGGGACTATGCCGGGGAAAATATCGATGAGCGGGTGGCGTTTTTTGGCGAGCAGGAAGCGGCGCTGATACAAGCCCCCGACTCCCTGTTTCGTTTTCACAGCGGCGTGCCGGCCTGACTTAAGCTCCGGGCCGCTCGCGCTTTCATTATTTCGGTGGCTGCCAGCGGTATTCGTTGTTGTAGCTTTGCAGCAGGCGCGCAGCCTGTTCGCTTTGAGGGTGATTGAGCACCTTGTGGCTGGGGCCGGCTTCCACCACGTGGCCCTCGTGCATCAGGATCACCTGATCGCTGATATGGCGCACCACCCCCAGATCGTTGGCCACCAGCACGTAAGACAGCCCCAGGTTTTGTTGCAGGCTCAGCAGCAGGTTGATGATCTGGGAGCGCACCGAAATGTCGAGGTTGGAGATGGCTTCGTCGGCCACAATGATGCTGGGCGAGAGGATCAGGGCCCGGGCCAGGGCCACCCGCTGCTTTTGGCCGGTGGAGATCATCTGCGGATAGAAATGGTAGTGATCCGGCAGCAGCCCCACCATGCGCAGGGTATCTATCACCAGCGCCTCGCGCTGCTCGGCATCCAGGTCGGTATTCAGCTGCAGGGGAGCATCCAGGATCTGCCCGATGCGGTTACGCGGGTTGAGCGCGGTGTTGGGATCCTGAAAAATCATGCGGATCAGCTGGCAGCGTTTCTTGTAATCCCCGGCCTCGATTTTTTCCCCGTCAATAAAAATGCTGCCCTGGGTGGGCGGCAGCACCCCGGCCAGTACCTTGGCCAGGCTGCTCTTGCCCGAGCCCGCATCGCCCATCAGCGCCAGGGTCTGGCCCCGCTCCAGGGTGAACGACAGCGGGTGAAAGGCGGTTTTCACGGTCTTGCGAAACAGCCCAGCGTGGTTGACGAATACCTTGCTGAGGTTGTCCACCTTGAGCAGCGGGGCGCGGATCATTTGTGTTTTTTCTCCGGCATGTTGAGGGGAAAGTGGCAGTAATAGCTCTGCCCCTTGTATTTGGCCAGCGGCGGGGTGACTACGCATTGCTTCTGCGCCCGGGGGCAGCGGGGCCCCAGGCGGCAACCGATGGGCAGGCTTTGCAACGGCGGAATGGCGCCCGGCAGGGTATTGAGCCGGGATTTGTGAGGCAGGTTGCCACCGAGATCCGGCATCATTTGCAGCAGGGCATCGGTGTAGGGGTGGTGGGGCCGGGACAGCAGCTGATCCCGGGTGCCCGACTCCACCGCCTGGCCGCAGTACATGACGGTAATGTTGTGGGTGAGCTGGGCAAAGCTGGTGATGTCGTTGCCAATCAGCAAAATGGTGGTGCCCGACAGCTTGTTGACCCGCTCCAGCAGCCGGAATATCTGGGCCTGGTTGGTGGCTTCCATGGCGTTGGTGGGCTCGTCGGCCACCAGCAGCTTGGGCTGGTTGGCAATGGCCATGGCAATCATCACTTTCTGGCACTCGCCGTCGGAGAGCTGAAAGGGGTAGGCGTTCATCACCATCTTGTGATCCCGAATGCCCACCCGGTGCAGCAGGCCGGTGGCCTGGGTGCGACGCCAGTGCCAGCGCTGCCACCACTTGCCCCGAAAGCTGCGGGCGGGAATGGCTTCCACCAGCTGGGCGCCGATCTTCTCCGACGGATCCAGGCTGGTGGACGGCTCCTGAAAGATCATGGCCATGTCCCGGCCCATCAGCAGCCGGCGCTCTTTGGCAGACAGGCTTTGCAAGTCCACGTTGTCCAGGTACATGCGGTCGGCGGTCACCCGCCAGGTGTCCCTTTCGATGCCCACGATGGTCTGGGCCACCAGGCTCTTGCCCGAGCCCGACTCGCCCACCAGGCCGCGGATTTCCCCCTCGGCCAGGGTCAGGCTGAACTTGTCCACCGCCTTGACCATGCCCTGAGGAGTGTCGATTTCAATGGTGAGATTGCGAATATCCAGCAGCGGCATCAGTCCATCACCTCGTTAATGGCCTGGCGCAGGCCTTCTCCCACCATGTTTACCACCAGCACGCTGAACAGAATGGCCAGCCCCGGCAGGGTCACGGTCCAGGGCGCCAGAAACACCAGATCCATGGCGTCCGACAGCATGGCTCCCCATTCCGGCCGGGGGGGCTGGGCGCCGAGGCCGAGAAAGCCCACGGCGGTAATGTCGAGCATGGCCGCCGACAGCGCCCGGGTGGTCTGGCTCACCAGGGTATCACTCAGGTTGGGCACAATGCCAAAGCGCAGAATACGCCAGGCGTTGCCCCCGTCCAGGCGAATGGCGGTGATGTATTCCTTCTGCATTTCTTCCGACACCGCGTTATAGGTGGCGCGGATGTACTGGGGAATGAGCGCCAGGGTAATGGCGATCAGGGTGTTGAACAGACCGGGGCCGAGAATGGCCACGAAGATGATGGCCAGCAGCAGCGAGGGAATCGACAGCAGGGTGTCGAGCAGGTGGTTAAGAATGCTGCCTTTCAGGCCCCGGCTCATGCCCCCGAGAATGCCGATGGCGCTGCCGGTAAAGAGCGCCACCACCACAATCAGCACGGCGTTGCCAAAGGTCAGCCGGGCGCCGTTAATCAGCCGGGAGAGCATGTCCCGGCCCAGATCATCGGTGCCGAGAAAGAAGTCGACATTACCCGTATCGGCCCAGGACGGCGGCAGCAGCAGGGCCTCGTTGAACTGCTCATAGGGGGCATAGGGAGCGAGCCAGGGGCCGAGCAGGGTCAGGGTGCACAACAGGCCCAGCCCCCACAGGCCCACCATGGCCAGGGTGTTCTGGCGAAACAGCTGCCAGGCCCGCTCCCGGGGCGAGCGGACGTGCAGCTCGGGGTAGATGTTAGCCCTGGCTGGCATAGATGGCCTTCCTTCTGCTGGGGTAGATCAGGGTGGAGAGAATGTCCATGCCGACACTGGCGACCATGGTAAAGGTGGCAATGGCCAGGGTGCCGCCCTTGATGGCGGCGTAGTCCTGCAGCGCAATGCTGGTCACCAGCCAGCGGCCCAGGCCCGGCCAGTCAAACACTATCTCGGTCATCATGGCGGAGGTGAGCACGGTACCGAACTGCAGCCCCAGGGTGGGAATGGCCATGGGAAAGGCATTGCGCAGGCCGTGGCGCAGCACCACATGGGTTTCGCTGAAGCCCTTGGTCAGGGCCGCGCGAATGTAGTTTTGCTTGAGCACTTCCAGCAGGGCGCTGCGGATTTGGCGGATCACTTCCGTGGTCGGCACGATGGCCAGCACCAGGGCCGGCAACACCAGGTGGCGCAGGGCATCGATAAAGGACTCCCATTTGTGGGGGTGGTCGGTGAGCAGGGTGTCGATGGTCATGATGCCGGTAACCGGCGTGATGTCATACAGCAGGCTGAGCTGGCCCGACACCGGCAGCCAGCCCAGGTGCAGGGAAAACAGCATCACCAGCAGCAGCCCCAGCCAGAACACCGGCACTGAGTAGCCCACCAGGGTGCCGGTGAGGATCAGGGTATCCTGCCAGCGGCCCTGGCGCACCGCCGCCAGGGTACCCACCGGCACCCCCACCAGCAGGGAGATCACAAAGGCGGCCAGGCACAGCTCCAGGGTCGCCGGAAAATACTGTCCCAGCGCGCCCAGCACCGGCAGTCCGGTGGCGCTGGAAATGCCGAAGTTGCCTTCCAGCAAATCCTGCAGAAACCGCCAGTAGCCGTGCCAGAAGTCGCCTTCGCCCTGTTGCAGCAGGCGAAACTCCAGCCCATAGGCAAGCAGGGTGAGCAGCAGCAGGGTGCTGAGCAGCAGGTTGAAGCGTCGCAGCAGGTAAATCAGCATGGCTATTCCTTCCAGGCCTGGCGCAGGGCCACGCCGCCATAGGGACGCAGTTGCAGGCCGTTGACCGTCTGCCGGTGGGCCTGTTGCTTGAGGGTATGGTTAAGGGGGATCAGCGGCATGTCCAGTTGTACGATTTCCTGGGCGCTGTGGTAGTAGCCGATGCGCTCGCTCAGGTTGGGAGCGGTGAGGGCCGCCGCCAGCTGTTGTTCAAACAGCGGATGGCACCAGCGGGTGGCGTTGGTACCGGTGGCGATGGCCTGGCAGCTCAGCAGATTGTGCAGCATGTTGTCGGGATCCGGGGTGTCGGCAGACCAGCCGGTGAGCACCGCGTCCTGCTGGCCGGCCATCAGCTCCCGGCGCAGTATCTGCTCCTCCAGGCTCTGCAGCCGCACGCGAATGCCGAGCTCTCCCAGCCGGCGCTGGATCAGCTGGCCGGTCTTGAGGCTGTCGGGATTGTAGCTGCGCGCGCCCGACGGCACCAGCAGGGTCATGGCAAAGCCGTTTTCCAGCCCGGCCTGGGCCAGCAGCCAGCGGGCGCGGTCGGTGTCGGGCAGGGGCATCACCAGGTTGGGGTGGTAGCCCCAGGACACCGGCGGCAGCACCGACTCGGCCGAATAGCCGATGCCGAAATACACCGCCTGCAGAATGTCATCGCGAGACAGCGCCAGGGCCAGGGCCCGGCGCACCCGGACATCGTCAAAAGGCGCCTTTGTCGTGTTGAGCGCCAGTACCGAAATATTCATGCCAGTGGCCTGATCGAGTACCAGTTCCGGGTGAGACTTGATGACCGCCATCTGGCTGGCGCCCGGATGGGCCATGACATCGCACTCACCGGTCAGCAGCTTGGCCAGCCGCTTCGACGACTTGGGGGTGATGTCGAACACCAGCTGGGCCAGCTGCACCTCGCCGCGCCAGTAACCGGGGTGGCGGTAATAGCGGATAAAGTCGTCAATGCGGTACTGGGCCAGAAAAAAGGGACCGGTGCCCACCGGCTGCTGATCCAGGCGCTCGGGCGTGCCCGCGGCCAGCAGCCGGGCGGCGTATTCCGCCGACAGGATCACGCCGTAGTCGGTGGCCAGGTTGGTAATGAAGGTGGCATCGGGGCGGCTCAGCACAAATTCCACTTCCCGCGGCCCCAGCGCCTTCACCTCGGTGATGAGCGTGCTCAGGCCAATGCTGTCGAAAAAGGGATAATGGCCGCCGCTGACCCCATGATAGGGATGGGTTTTGTCGATCAACCGTTGATAGCTGAACACCACATCGTCGGCGTTCAGCGGCCGGGTGGGGGTAAACCAGTCGGTGTGGTGAAACTGCACCCCGGGGCGCAGGGTAAAGCGGTAACGCAGGCCGTCGTCACTGCGGCGCCAGCTCAGCGCCAGGGCGGGCTCCGGTTGCAGGGTGTCGGGGTTGATGTCCAGCAGCCGGTCATAAAGCTGGTGAGCGGTGGCGTCCAGGGTCTGGGTGGAAGCGGCCAGCTGCGGGTTGAAGGTGAGGGGAGCGCCTTCCGCGCAGTAAAGCAGGCTTTCTTTTGCCAGTTGTCGGTCACTGCCGTCGCACCCTGCCAGCAGCAGGGCAGTAAGCCAGCATAGCCAGAAACGCATGTTCAGTCCTTTTGTTCCGTGGCCGCCGTTGCCACGGCATGTTTACGCAGCAGGCCGCGCAGCTGATGGTAACTCAGTCCCAGCAGCTCGGCCGCCTGGCGCTGATTATAACGGGCCCGGACCAGCGCCGTCTCAACCAGCGTTCGCTCCTGTGACGCCAGATGGGTTTTCAGCTCCAGCGGCCAGGCCAGGGCGGGGCCAGTTGGTTCCATGGCCGGTCGCCAGGGCGAGGCAAACGGATCCAGACACAGCGCGGCAAGCGGTTGCTCGGGGTCGCGCTGGCGACACAGGCTGCGCTCCACGGTGTTTTTCAGCTCGCGCACATTGCCCGGCCAGGGGTGGGCCAGCAACTGCCGGCGCGCCTCGGGGGTGAACCCCGCAAACAGGGGGCGGCCCAGCTGGGCGCTCCATTTCACCGCAAAGTGCTCCGCCAGCTGGAGCACGTCGTCTTCCCGGGCGCGCAGGGGCGGCAATGTAATCACATCAAAGGCCAGTCTATCAAGCAGATCGGCGCGGAACTCGCCTTTATTGACCAGGCCGGGCAGATCCTGGTTGGTGGCGCACAGCAGGCGTACGTCCACCCGCACCGGCAGGCTGCCGCCCACTCGCTCAAATTCGCCGTATTCAATGACCCTAAGCAGCTTTTCCTGCACCCGCGGGCTGGTGGTGGCTAGCTCGTCCAGAAACAGGGTGCCGCCGTCGGCCCGCTCAAAACGACCCGCATGGCGCTTTTGTGCACCGGTAAAGGCGCCTGCCTCGTGGCCGAACAGTTCGCTTTCCAGCAGGCTTTCGGCCAGGGTGGCGCAGTTGATGGAGACAAAGGGTTGCTGCCAGCGGGTCGACAGATAATGCAGCCGGTGCGCCACCAGCTCCTTGCCGGTACCGCGCTCGCCCACCACCAGCACCGGCCGGTCAAGGGGCGCCAGCCGGGAGACTTCATCCAGCACCCCGAGCAGGGGGTTGGACTGGCCGAGGAGTTCGCTGTCCATAAAGGCTACACTTTGGTTAATTTCGCCAAATAGTAGTTTTTTTTGCCATGCCTGGCCACTTAAAACCGGGGCTGTGACGCCTTCCGTCCAGGCCGGGCGCGCCTTGTGAAGGCTGGCACGAACCTTGTATTGATCAGGGCCAAGACACGGGCAGTCCGCCCGTGGTTTCATCAAGGAGACGTCTCATGAGCATATTTTCCAGAATGGCCGATATCATTAATGCCAACCTCAACTCCCTGCTCGACAAGGCAGAGGATCCGGAAAAAATGGTGCGACTGATCATTCAGGAGATGGAAGACGAGCTGGTGCGCGAGCGCTCCAACCTGGCCCGTTTTCTGGCCGAGAAAAAGGACCTGCTGCGCCAGATCGAACGCCACCGGGAGCGGGTGGAGGAATGGCAGGGCAAGGCCGAGCTGGCGCTGACCAAGCAGCGGGAAGATCTGGCCCGGGCCGCGTTGCTGGAGAAGAAAAAGCAAAGCGAGCTGCTCACCGCCCTGGAGCAGGAATGCACCGTGGTGGAGGAGAGCATGAACAAGCTTTCCGACGCCATTGCCAAGCTGGAAGCCAAGCTCGGTGACGCCCGGGCCCGCCAGCAGGCCATGCAGCTGCGCCAGCAAAGCGCCCAGAGCCGCATCAAGGTACAGGAGCGGGTACGTCGCAGTGAAAGCTCGGCGGCCATCGACAAGTTCGATCGCATGGAGCGCAAAATCGACGAGCTGGAAGCCCGGGCCGATCTCTACAGCCAGAGCAAGGGCCTGGATCAGGAATTTGCCGAGCTGGAAGTGGACGATGCCATCAGCAAGGAGCTGGAACGGCTCAAGGCAAAAATGCATGATGACAAGGAGCAGCAATGACCGAACTGGCCTGGGCCCTGGTGGCCCCGTTAAACATTTTTCTGTTTCTGGTGGTGCCCATCTGGCTGGTACTGCACTATCGCAGCAAGCGCCGGCTGGATGAAGGCCTGGACGACAGTGCCCGCACCCGCCTGGAGCAGGCCCTGCAACAATCCGAGCAGCTGGCCGAGCGGGTCGAGACCCTGGAGCGGCTGCTGGATCAGGAGGTGCCCGAATGGCGTCGACGCTGATTAACCTTTATCGTGACAAGCGCAACGGCAAACTGGGCGGCGTGTGCGCCGGCATTGCCCGGCGGCTGGAGGTGGAGCCCTGGCTGGTGCGGGTGCTGGCCATTACCGGCCTGCTGTTTGCCAGCTTTCTGACCCTGGTGCTGTATATCGCCGCCTGGCTGTTGCTGGACGATCTGCCCCGGGAGCAGCAGGCGCCGGCGCATCAGGAGCACGTCAAGGCGGCGGGCTGGCGTTCCGGGCTGGCGCCCA
>AZIJ01016508.1_pt1 | contig 11404 bp, 10 predicted proteins | sample 359151 | NCBI WGS metagenome assembly AZIJ01 (sample SAMN02429718, study PRJNA222666) | marine sediment metagenome | biome: Sediment sample; isolation source: enrichment culture of sample MGS-ElMAX(UA) from oil contaminated site at the... | place: Egypt: El Max | collected 2013-01-23 | depth 9.22 m m | reverse complement strand
GACCACTGGCAGCGCCACCGACGGTGGCTCCACCGGTGCGACGTGCTCTGCACCGCCACAGGCGGCGAGCGTGAGCGCTGTAATGAGTACCGCCAGTTTATGGAGCAGCATTGGGACGAGTGGAGTCATATCGCATGGTTCCCAAGGAGGGCTTCGATCCGAAAGCCTTTATTTGATTATTCGTTCGAACGAACTATAATTTAAATACGTTAAACGAGGAAGACGTGCATGACAGCACCAAGCGGGCATGAAGTCCGTAGCGCCAAGACGCGAGCGCAGCTCATCGAGGCTGCCATCGATGTGATCGGCGCGGTGGGCTACGAAGGGGCTAGCACTCGGGCCATCACGCAGGTGGCGAAGACGCCGCTTTCAGCCATCCCTTACCACTTCGGGGGCAAGAGCGAGCTCTACATGGCAGCCGCCCAGATGATTGCCGAGTACGCCCGCGAGCGTTTCGGGGAGGTCATCCACATTCTCGATGCACCGGCTTCCGGAAGCGAATCCCAGGCATTCGAGAAGGCACTCCTTCATCTTCTGCACATCATTCTGAGCAACGCAGAACCGCACTCATGGACGTCATTCGTCGCGCGCTGTGCCTACGAGAACGACGAGGCGTTCTCCCTGATCCACAAGCAGGCGATCGAGCCCATGCTGCAGCGTCTCGTAGAGGCTGTGACGGCCATCTCGTCTGGCGATCTCGGCATCGCTGCGGCCCGGCTGCGGATCAATGCGGTCGTGACGGCCATTTTCAGTTTCAGGTTCCTGCGCGGCGTCATGGTCCGCGGCATGGACTGGGAGAACCTGCAGGACGATGGCGCCGCTCAGTTCGAAAAGATGATCAGCGACCTCTGCCGCAGCAGCTTTCTCCCCGTCAGGCCCGCCACATGACACTGTGTTCACAAGATGGCGCTGGCGCTCCGGCTTTTTACCCACCCAAGAAAGGTATTGACGTTATGAACACTCAAACCCATATCCACGAAACCATTGCATGGGCCAAGCAGCGCCTGGACGAACTGGACGCGGGTATCGCTGCGGCCGAGAAGTCCCTGGGCGAAGTGAATGGCGACATCCGCCGGGAAGCCGACGACGCACTGGCTCGCCTTCGTGAGGCACGAGGCAAGCTCCAGGCTCATTACGACAAGCTCCGCGCCGAGACCGGTGCCACCAAGCAGGGCGTCAAGGCTGTTCAGGACGCACTGGAAGCAGAATGGGTCGAGGTGGAAGCCGCGTTCCATTCGTTCACGTCCACCGTTGGTGAACATGCCCAGACGGCGCGGGGTATCGTACTCGCCCGTGTTAAGGCCCAGCGCAGTGCGTGGGAGGCCTCGCTTCAGGAACTGCGTGGCCAGACTGCGGATGCCGTGGAAAAGGCCCGCGCCGAACTCGATGCCGCCATTAAGCGCGTGTCGGATGAAGCCGAGAAGTTCCAGACCAGGATTGGTGAAGTCAAGGATGCCGGCGACGCATCCTGGGAAGCCGTCAAGAGCGGGCTTGAGGAAGCCAAACAGGTGCATTCCCGCACGATCCAGAAGATCCGCGACGCGTTCTCTAAGCCGCTCTGAGCGAGGGAGAGCTTCCACTTCGCATGAATCCAATTTGATTTGGCAAGGAGCTTGAGCATGAAACCCCGTCTATCCACCGTGGCATTGGCAGTGCTGGTGCAGGCAGGCCTTGCGCTTGCGCCAGCACAAGCACAGCAGTCATCAGAATCCACCCCAGCAGCCCGAGCAAGCGAGCCATCGCTCGCCAGGCAATCCATTGAATGGTCACAGACACGCCTGACCGAACTGGACGCCGCCATCGCCGTGTTTGAGCAGGATCTCGCCAAGCGCAAGGGCGATACCCGCGCCAAGGCTGAGGTTGCACTGCAGGAGCTGAAGGACAAGCGCGATGTCTACCGGGCCGAGGCCGAGGCGGCTGCCGCCCAGGCCAAGAGCCGCAGTGAGCAGGAACTGGCGCAGGCCAGGCAGTCGCTCGACGATTCCTGGACGGCGTTGCAGGGCACCAAGGACCGCTATCTCGATACCGTGCAGGCCGACGTTGCCACCCGCAGGGCAGTCCTGCAGGCCGAATTCGATGCGCGCCAGAATGCATGGCAGGAAGCCATCGATGGACTCAGTGCCGATGCTGCTCGGCTCTCTGCCGAGCAGCGCGTCGCTATCGAGGTGCGCATCGAGGCACTCAAGGTCAGAGTCGAAGAGGAGAAAGCCCGCGCCGCACGACTGCGGGACGCTTCCGCACAGGCCTGGGAAAGCGCGAAGCAGAGCTATGCAGAAGCACAGCAGAATTTCGCTCAAACCTATTCCTCGATTCGCGAGTCGATCGCAGAGGCGGCCAAAAAGTGATGATGTGACCATGCGGCAGCACTGCTGCATGGAGCTCGCGCCGGCCTCTCGCAGGGGGGGGGCTGGCGCCGCTTTGGCCTGTCGCCCAGCCTGTCCCTTACGGTACTGACGAAAGGCAGGAGCTTGCAGACCGGAGTTCCGGGCATCAGTGACCTACTGACGCTTGCTTTGTCGCCAGCCTCAAACTGGCTGCGCCCCCCCCGAGGCTGCATTGACTGGATATTGACCAGACACCGCTCCACTTGCGGAAGCCGCATCGGGGGAGCCTCCGCCAAGCTGTCCACCCGAGCGGATCAGTCGAGTTGCCGTTCACACGGCCTGGCCGAGCGCAGGCACTTTTCATATTGAGCCTAGGAAGCCCTAGGCGATTCACCAGTTTGCCTGGGGCGGCTATCGGCACATTGCCTGACCATGGCAATAGCCATCAGGTGAGGATACGATAAATGAAGGCGAACTTCTCGCTGGAGTCGTGGCTAGACTCTGCGCAGGTGATCGACTACATCTACGAGTTGACCGGAGTCGAACTGACCGATCAGCTGTTGTTGCGCATGTTCAGTCCTGAGCATCATGTGGCCTACATTGATTGTCGGTTTGCCTCGGGACTAGCTTATCAACAACAGATGTTCGTGCGCAGGATCAAGGGCGCCGGCTATTGCGAACTGCTGCAGGCGGACGAAATGAACTTGTGCGTTAACGGTGCTTCCGGGAAACCACTGCTGAGTCTCGGCGGAAAAGCCATCGTGCTTGGTAGCGCGTGGGGCTATTCGTCAGCAGGCGGCCCGCCAACCCTGGAGGAAGGTATCTGGCAAATCGATCTGGGCAGGCTGTACCGGCCCCTTCATTTCAAGCCTTCCGACGTCGAGTTCCTGGCTGCCCGAATCAGCAAAAGCCACCGGAGCCCGATGCGGCGGCCTGTACACTGAGCAACGCCGTGGCGTTAGACCCTGCAAGCTGGAAAAGCTTGAACGTCCCATTCCTCGGGCTCAAGCTGTCTTTGGGGGTTGCAAAGGCTAGGTGTTTAGTCACGGGATGAGGTGGTACGGGTCAAGCTTGAAACGGTCCGGCGTTCAAGTCCAGGCATCACAGATCGTTTTGAACGGAGTACGCCACCGTAAGGCCTTCAGGTGCTTGGCAAAGTTGTAAGCCGTGACGAAGGCCCGCACATGAGCCTCCAGCGCATCGAAGCCAGGGTAGTGGAACGACTAGATGCTGGCTTCCTTCACGGTTTGGCTCATGCGCTCGGCCTGCCCGTTGGTCCACGGGTGATAGGGCTTGGTGAGCTTGTGCTTGATACCGTGTTCATGGCAGACACGATCAAAAATGTGCCCACCAAAACGACTGGCCAGGCCGTTTCGATACCGTGGCTGCTCGGTGAACGCCACACCGTTGTCCATGAGGAGGGTGTGAATGGCGTACGGGTATGCCGTTACCACCTCCTCGAGAAACGCCGCTCCGTTCCGTTTCGTAGCAGCATCGAAGAACGCCACATGGGTGAACTTGGTGACACGATCAATCGCCAGGAACATGTGCTGTTTTCCCTGCTCCAGACGGAGCTCACAGCTGTCGATGTGCAGGTAGCCAATTTCGGTTGGTGCAAACTTTCCACGCTTGGCTCCGTCCGGCTCACTGCTGGGCAGTCTGCTGATGCCATGGCGTACCAAGCAGCTGCGTGTCAGTTGGGGAAGGGTTTCGCGCAGCCATGTCCAGCAGGCTCGACCTCCGCTTGAGGTAGTAGACAGCCGACTTTACCATCAGGCGCAAATTGCGCGCCCGCTACGTCACAGAACGATTAATAGTAGGCATGGTGCTGGCATCTGTCTCACAGCGCTCTTGAGAGATCTTCAAATCTTCATCGCGAAGTTTTTTCAGCTGTTCAAGCTCCAGTACGTACTGCGCCATTGGCATACCTGCCTGCAAACGTCGCAACAGAAGCGCCTCAGCTTGGTCCGAAATACGGATAGCGCGAATCATATGTACCGAAGAAACAGTCGCTTCATATCCAGCCAGCTTGCCGAAGGCTAGATGGATGTAACGTTCGACGGAGGCTGCATCGCGGTGTCCTGTCCAAAGCATCACCTCCACAATGAATTGGCGGCTGTTGAGTAGCGCTCTCCGGAAATCTTCTTGGTTCTCGAATTCATGCCTTTTTATGAGTAGCACGAATAGGTTAGTGATAAAGGCGTGCCTAAACATATGGGCACATGTTTGCTCCTCAATACCAGACTTCCTCTTTAAAGAGAAAATATCACTGGTGATTGAGTCGGCTGATAGTTTTTTCCCAGTGACATCTGAAAGGCGAGCCCACAGAATTCGGAAAAAATCGTATGCTAAGGTTTTCCGACCTGTCGTAGGGGCCTGAATTTCCCGTCTTCCAGCTTGCGGCTTTGCCGCCAGACGTAATCGCCGGTCAGGTTGATGTGCTCCCAGCCCAACGGCGATAGGTATTGAAATAGGTCAGTGTTCACCGGCTTTCCGGCGTCAGTCAGTCCCTGGGTGGCGCGCTCCAGATAGACCGTGCTCCACAGCACTATTGCGGCTGTCACCAGGTTGAGGCCGCTGGCACGGTAGCGCTGCTGTTCGAAGCTCCGATCCCTGATTTCACCGAGGCGGTTGAAAAACACCGTCCTGGCCAGGGCATTGCGTGCTTCTCCCTTGTTGAGCCCCGCGTGCACACGGCGGCGTAGCTCGGCACTTTGCAGCCAGTCCAGGATAAACAGCGTGCGCTCGATCCGGCCCAACTCCCGCAGGGCGACGGCCAGGCCGTTCTGGCGCGGATAGCTGCCAAGCTTACGCAACATCAGCGAGGCGGTGACGGTGCCCTGCTTGATCGATGCTGCCAGACGCAGAATCTCGTCCCAGTGAGCGCGGACGTGCTTGATGTTCAGGGTGCCGCCAATCATTGGGCGTAATGTCGGGTAGTCCTGGACGCTCTGTGGAACATACAACTTGGTTTCGCCCAGGTCGCGGATGCGCGGCGCAAAGCGAAAGCCCAGCAGGTGCATCAACGCGAAGACGTGATCGGTAAAACCAGCCGTGTCGGTGTAGTGCTCTTCGATCCGCAGATCCGACTCGTGATACAGCAAGCCATCGAGCACGTAGGTCGAGTCCCGCACACCGACATTCACCACGCGGGTGCTGAACGGAGCGTACTGGTCGGAGATATGGGTATAGAACAGCCGCCCAGGTTCATTGCCGTACTTCAGGTTGACGTGCCCCGTGCTCTCGCCTCGACCGCCTGCGCGGAAACGCTGGCCATCGGAGGATGAGGAGGTTCCGTCTCCCCAATTGGCCGCGAAGGTATGGTGAAACTGGCTGTTGACCAGCTCGGCCAGTGCCGCCGAATAGGTTTCGTCGCGAATGTGCCAGGCTTGTAGCCAAGACAGCTTGGCGTAGGTCATGCCCGGACTCGACTCGGCCATTTTGGTCAGCCCAATGTTGATGGCATCACCAAGGATCGCCGATAGCAGCAGCGTTCGATCTTTGGTCTGAGTACCATCCTTCAGGTGGGTAAAGTGGCGGGTGAACCCTGTCCACTCATCCACGTCCATCAGCAGCTCGGTGATCTTGATGCGCGGCAGTAGCTGACTGGTCTTGTCTATCAGCGCCTGGGCGGTGTCCGGTACCGCCGCATCCAGCGGCGTTATTTTCAGTCCGGACTCGGTGAGGATGGAGTCGGGGAGTTCGTTGTCCTTGGCCAGCTTGGCGACGGTAGCCAGCTGCTCATTCAGCAACTGCAAGCGCTCCTCCAGATACTGGTCGCGGTTGGGATTGATCGCCAATGGCAACGCCTGTTCCTGCTTGAGCGCGGCAAACTTCGCAGGCGGCAGCAGGTAATCTTCAAAGTCACGGAACTGTCGTGAGCCCTTCACCCAAATGTCGCCGGAGCGCAGCGCGTTTTTCAGTTCGGACAAAGCGCAGATCTCGTAAAAGCGCCGATCAATGCCTTCCGGCGTGATCACCAACGGTTTCCAACGCGGCTTGATGAAGGCGGTCGGCGCGTCCGATGGCACCTTGCGTAGGTTGTCCACATTCATTTCTCGCAGCAGCTGGATAGCATCCAGCACACGTTGCGCTGCCGGTGCGGCCCGCAGCTGAAGCACCTCCAGAAAGGCCGGGGTGTAGCGGCGCAGCATGTTGAAATTCTCGCTGATCAGGTGCAGATGGTCGAAGGCCTCGGGGCGGGCCAGCAGCTCGGCATCGGTAACACTCTGGGCGAATTCGTCCCAGGGGATGACCGCCTCGATGGCGGCGAATGGATCGTCACCCGATGCTTTGGCCTCCAGCAAGGCCTGGCCTATCTTCGAGTACAAGCGCACCTTGTCGTTGATCGCCTTGCCCTGTTTCTGGAACTGCTGCTGATGCTTGTTCTTGGCGCTGCTGAACAGCTTGATCAGGATCCGGTCGTGGAGATCCACCAGTTCACCAATCACCGTTGCGGTGCTTTCCAGCACCACGGCCACCAAGGTCGCGTAGCGCCGTTCGTTCTCGAACTTACCAAGATCCTGGGGTGTCATCTGCCCACCTTCACGGGCCAGCTTGAGCAGACGGTTCTGGTGTATGTGCCGGTCGAGTCCTTCGGGCAAGGCCACCAGTTGGAAGATCTTCAGCCGTTCGATGTGCTCCATCATGTGCCGCGAATTCGGTTTCAGCGGTGACTGTCGCAGCCAGGTCAACCAGGTGCTGTTGCTGCCGGCTTTAACGGTCAGCAGTTCGTCGAGCTTGTTCCGATGCTGTTGATTCAGCGGCTCGATCAAGGCGCGGTAGACCCTCCGGTTGGCTCGCGCCACAGCTTCGGAGCAGGCTCGATCGATCACTGTCAGTGTCGGCAAGATCCGCCGTTGCTGACGCAGACTCTCAAGAGCCTGCCCGGCCAGTAATAGACCTTTATCGGTCTGCTGTGCCAGGTCGGTCAGCTCACGTACCAGGGAGCGAAAGTCCGACAGCCCGAACGGCAGCAATCCACGATAGGTACGCAATTCCTGGGCATGCTCACGGCGGGTCACGTCGCGCTCACCGTACTTCGCCCAACTCTCAGGGGTAGCCTGAACCTGTCGGGCTACCCACTCAATGACCGGATCGGGCAGCACACTGACGCTGGCCAGCGCGTAACCGGGGTAGCGCAGTAGGCAGAGCTGCACGGCAAAGCCGAGGCGATTAGCGTCGCCCCGGCGCTGACGGATCAGCGACAGGTCGGACTCGTTGAAGGTGTAGTAGCGGATCAGGTCGTCCTGGCTTTCCGGCATCGCAAGCAGAGTGTCGCGCTCAGTGACCGAGAGTATCGAGCGACGGGGCATGTATTAGTCATCCGTGCGTAGGTACTGATAGAGGGTTTCCCTACTTATACCGAACTCACGGGCCAACTGGGCTTTCGGTTCGCCGGCAGCAGCACGCTTTCGTAGTGCGACGGTCTGCTCGTCGGACAGCGCTTTCTTGCGGCCCCGGTAAGCGCCACGTAGCTTGGCCAGAGCAATGCCCTCGCGCTGTCGCTCGTGGATGAGGGAGCGCTCGAACTCAGCGAAGGCCCCCATGACCGACAGCATCAGGTTGGCCATGGGCGAGTCTTCGCCAGTGAACACCAAGCCTTCTTTCAGAAACTCGATACGCACGCCGCGCTTGGTCAGCTTTTGCACCAGCCGCCGCAGGTCATCCAGATTGCGGGCCAGGCGATCCATGCTGTGTACCACGACGGTATCACCCTCACGGACGAAGCCGAGCATGGCCTCCAGTTGCGGACGCTGGGTATCCTTGCCAGAGGCCTTGTCGGTGAACAGCTTGTTCACCTCGGCCTGTTCCAGTTGGCGTTCCGGGTTCTGGTCGTAGCTGCTGACCCGGACGTAACCGATGCGTTGTCCTTGCAAGATGACTCCGAGGGGTAGACCTTGGCACGCAAGTGTCAAAAATATCATAACACCACTCTATTCTGACACATCGGCATAATATAACCTTACGTCAATTTAGGGTATAGCCCAACCTGACGGCCTTTAGGTCTTGTATTTGATTTGAGTACTAATATTTCCCCCGGCCATATGGCGAGAAGCCTTGAGGGGGAGCCTGACTCAAGATTTCAAATGAACCAGCCGATACAATGAAGGCACATTGAAATATCTAATAATGAGGTGACACGATGAGTGGTTGGCTAGCCCGTTTCTCAATAAAAACCCGTCTCATCGGCTTGCTCGTGCTTCTAGCATCTATGGCTGTCGGCTTGCCAATGGCTGGTCTTAATGGAATGCGCACCAGCAATGCAGTGATTGATCGGCTGTACAACAACATGTTGCTACCGATCGACAAGCTTGGCGACATCAATAACCACATGCACAACGCGCGTGCTCAGCTTTTGCTTGCCCTTCAGCATGAGCCCGGAAGTGCCTTCGAGAAGGCGCATGATCATCCATCGAGTATGCATTTCGATAGAGTGGATAAAAGCGTAAGCATCATCCGTGAGCGCCTTTCTGACTACCAGCGTATACCAATGAGCAAAGAACAGCAGCGCCTTAGCACTGAGCTGCAGAACAAATTGTCTGATTACTTGGATAATGGTGTTCTGCCGACGCTCAATGCGATGCGCCAAGGCGACTATGCGGGAGGGAACCAAATCCTGCTAACCCGCCTTGATCCTGCTTTTATGACTACCTATGCCAGCTTGCGCACTCTTATTGAGTCGGAGGCGTCGGCAGCTGAATTAAGCTTTCAAAACGCGGATAAGCAATTCGAGCGTCTTGTGGCGATGATAGGACTGGCGCTGGTAGTGGCTCTGTCTCTGGTCACAGTCACGGCTCTGGCCACTGTGCCAAGTATCACCAAAGGCGTTCGGGAGCTTCAAGTCGGCGGTCAGCAGCTCGCTGATGGCAATTTGGGCTATCGAGTTACCTATCAGGGGCGTGATGAGCTGGGCGAAATATCTAGCGCATTCAATGAAATGGCTTCGCGTTTTCACCACACCTTTCAAGAGTTGGCAGGTGCCGTGGAGCAACTGGCAGCTGCAGCTGAGCAGACGGCCCAGGCAAGTAGTCAAACCAGTGACGGTATCCGCCGCCAGCAGCTGGAGACAGACCTGATAGCTACTGCGATGAACGAAATGTCCGCTACTGTTCAGGACGTAGCGGGGAACGCTGCCAGTGCGGCACGGGCGGCACAGGAGGCCGATCAGCAGTCTGAAAGCGGCATGCGCGTGGTTCATCAAACAATCGCTTCTATTGACAGCCTCGCCAGTGAAGTTGAACACGCTGCCACTGTGATTCATGAGCTTGAGGCAGACAGTGCTGGTATTAGCTCTGTAGTGGATGTCATTCGAAGCATTACCGAACAAACCAACCTGCTTGCCCTTAACGCGGCTATTGAAGCTGCACATGCTGGTGAGCACGGACGAGGCTTTGCTGTTGTCGCGGATGAGGTGCGCTCGCTTGCTTCGCGCACGCAACAGTCAGCCAACGAAATTCAGGCCATGATTGAAAAGCTGCAGAGCGGCGCAAATCGTGCTGTTGCTGTCATGGAAAGCAGTTGCAGCAAAGCACAAGCTGGTAAGCAGCAGGTTGCCAGTGCAGGCCATATGCTGGAGCAAATCAGTAATGCTGTGGCGACCATTAATGACATGAATGCCATGATTGCTTCTGCAGCTGAGGAGCAAAGCTCTGTCGCGGAGGAGATCAGCCGTAACGTTACCAACGTAAGCCAGATTGCCGAAAAAACTAGCGAAGCCTCACGTCAGAATGTTGCCACCAGTACGCAATTGGCTTCTCTGGCAAGCCAACTTCAGCGTCTGATGCACATGTTCCGTCTTTAGGGAAACTCTGAAAAGCCCCAGCTTCGCGGAATTGATGCGCTGTAACCCGCTCGGCTGCTGGGCTCTTTTTCCCGAGAAAGGACTTCCTCAGGCCATCCTGAGGAGGGTGTTTTTAACTTTGTGTAAACGGTCATTTGGCAGGAGACTGCCAGCCTCAAGGAGTACCCATGACCGTAGTAAAACGCACCAAGCGAGCGAAGCCCGACCCTGAACTCGTTAAGCTCGCCGACAGCCTGCTGGTCAATTACAAGAAACCGGAAGATTTGATTGGCGAAAACGGCCTGCTCAAGCCAGCTCACCAAGATGCTGGTCGAGCGTGCGCTGGAAGCCGAGATGACCGAGCACCGTAAGCGTCCAGCCAAGTCATCTTCCGAAGCTGTATCACATGCTGCACGGGTAGGCTGTATCACATGCTGCACGCCTACTCTGTATCACACGCTGCACGCATAAAAATCAGTGCGAGACTATTACGGGTAGGCTGTTTGGGGTGATACACCGCTGTGGCTGCTTGGCTCAGGCAGGCACCCATTGATGCGGCAGGAGTTGCTCGATCTCGCTCGCCCGTTGCGTCGGCAGGCGCATCAGCACATCTTTCAGGTAGGCGTACGGGTCGTGACCGTTAAGGCGCGCCGATTGGATCAGGCTCATGATCGCCGCCGCCCGCTTTCCGCTGCGTAGCGAGCCGGCAAACAGCCAGTTCGAGCGTCCAAGCGCCCACGGCCGGATCTGGTTCTCGACCCAGTTGTTGTCGATGGGCACGGCGCCGTCATCCAGGTAGCGCGTCAGCGCTTTCCAGCGTTTAAGGCTGTAGTCGAGCGCCTTGGCGGTCGCTGACCCTTCAGGTACTTGATCGCGCTGGGCCAGCATCCATTCATGCAGCACGTTGAGGATCGGTGAGGACTTTTCCTGTCGTATCCGCCATCGATCCTCAGCACTCAAGTCGCGCGCTTGCCGTTCGATTTCATAGAGGCCGGCGATCGAGTGCAGCGCCTGCTCGGCCAACTGGCTTTTGTTAGCTACGTGCAGGTCGAAGAACTTGCGTCGCGCGTGGGCCATGCAGCCGATTTCGGTGATGCCTTGCTCGAAGCTGGCCTTGTAGCCCGCGAAATCATCACAGACCAGCTTGCCGCTCCAAGAGCCGAGGAAGTTACGTGCGTGTTCGCCGGCGCGGCTTGGACTGAAGTCATAGACCACCGCCTTCAGGTCGGCGAAGGGCGTGGTGCAGTAGGCCCAGACGTAAGCCCGGTGGGTTTTCTTCTCGCCTGGAGCCAGCATC
>AZIJ01023171.1_pt1 | contig 11492 bp, 12 predicted proteins | sample 359151 | NCBI WGS metagenome assembly AZIJ01 (sample SAMN02429718, study PRJNA222666) | marine sediment metagenome | biome: Sediment sample; isolation source: enrichment culture of sample MGS-ElMAX(UA) from oil contaminated site at the... | place: Egypt: El Max | collected 2013-01-23 | depth 9.22 m m | reverse complement strand
TGGCTGTCGTTGGCGGCGGTGAGCGCCGGCTCGTGCTCCAGCGCCGCCATCACGCCATCGCTGAGATCGAATGGCAGCCGCTCGGGCAGCTCGTTGCGCAAGGCATCGCGGTACAGGTGATAACGGCCAAAAGTGTCGGCCAGCTCCTTGTTGTTGGCAACGTCCTCCAGCAACACCCTGTCCTGAATTTCTCCGTCTACCAGTGCCGATATTTGCTCTTTGTTAGCCATAACACTTCCCCGTTCAACTCCGAAGTAAGGGGGTCACCCGCTTGTCAATCGCTTCCCGAGCCCGAAAGATGCGTGAACGGACGGTGCCTACCGGACAGTCCATGACACTCGCAATGTCTTCGTAGCTCATCCCTTCCAGCTCTCGCAGTGTGATTGCCGTTTTCAAGTCGTCCGGCAGCCCGTCTATGGTTTCATACACGGCCCGGCGGATTTCTTCGGTCAGCATCAGGCTTTCCGGCGAAGCCAGCTCCTTGAGGGCATCGCCGCCGCCGTAATACTCGGCGTCGTCCACCTCCACGTCCGACCCCGGCGGGCGCCGCCGCTGCGACACCAGATGGTTCTTGGCGGTGTTGACCGCAATGCGATACAGCCAGGTGAAAAAGGCACTGTCGCCACGAAAACCGGGTAATGCCCGATAAGCCTTGATAAAGGCCTCCTGGGTCACATCGGGGACGTCTCCGGGGTTGGACACGTAACGGGACACCAGGTTCGCCACTTTGTACTGATATTTTTTCACCAGCAGGTTATACGCATTCTTGTCACCCCGCTGAACCCGCTCGATCAGTTGCTGATCCGTCAAATTTTCGCTCATACGAGCCGCGTACCCTCCGATTCTTCCGGTGTCTGACCACCAGCCCGTCACAAGCGTACCTTAATGGACTTCACAGGCGGGAAAAAGTTCTGAACTCATTTGGAAAAGCCAAATACGGCTGCGCGAAAGGAACGCATGGGATAACATGCAAAGACTCTCCATTTCGAGCCAATGATACTTTATGAAGGATCCCGTTGAATACCTCTGCGACGTGCTCATCATTGGCAGCGGTGCCGCCGGCCTGTCCCTGGCGCTGAAACTGGCCAGCCACGCTCAGGTGCATGTGCTGTGCAAAGGACCGCTCGCCGAAGGGGCCACCCTTTACGCTCAAGGGGGCATTGCCGCCGTCTTTGATGAAACCGACAGCATCGAGTCCCACGTTGCCGACACCCTGATCGCCGGCGCCGGCCTGTGCGATGAGGCCGTGGTGGAATTCACCGCCCGCAACGCCCCCGACGCCATTCAGTGGCTGATCGGCCAGGGCGTGCCCTTTGATACCGAAGAGTCGGCCCAGGGCGAGCCCAGCTACCACCTGACCCGGGAAGGCGGTCACAGCCACCGACGCATTTTCCACGCCGCCGATGCCACCGGCCGGGCGGTGCAGACCACCCTGATCGACCAGGTCAAGCGTCACCCCAACATTCACGTGCTGGAGCGGGTCAACGCCCTGGATTTGATCACCACCGCCAAGCTGGGCCTGCCCGGCAACCGGGTGCTGGGCGCCTATGTGTGGAACCGCAACAAGGAGCGGGTGGAAACGGTACGCGCCAAGTTTGTGGCCATGGCCACCGGCGGCGCCTCCAAGGTGTACCAGTACACCTCCAACCCGGACGTCAGCTCCGGCGACGGCATCGCCATGGCCTGGCGGGCCGGCTGCCGGGTGGCCAACATGGAATTCAATCAGTTCCATCCCACCAGCCTGTATCACCCGGACGACAACAACTTTCTGCTGAGCGAGGCCCTGCGCGGCGAAGGCGCCCTGCTCAAGCGCCCGGACGGCAGCCGCTTTATGCCCGACTTCGACGAGCGGGCCGAGCTGGCGCCCCGGGACATTGTGGCCCGGGCCATCGATCACGAAATGAAGCGCCTGGGTGCCGACTGCATGTATCTCGACATCAGCCACCAACCCGCCGACTTTATCATCAAGCACTTCCCCACCATTTATGAGCGTTGCCTCAAGGTGGGCATCGACATCACCCAACAGGCCATGCCGGTGGTGCCCGCCGCCCACTATACCTGTGGCGGCGTCATGGTCGACCGCCAGGGCCGCACCGATATCGACGGCCTTTATGCCATTGGCGAGGTGTCCTACACCGGCCTGCACGGCGCCAACCGCATGGCCTCCAACTCGCTGCTCGAGTGCATTGTGTTTGCCCGCGCCGCCGGCGAGCACATGCTGGCCCATCTCGCCACCACGCCGGAGCCGCCCATGCTGCCGCTGTGGGATGAAAGCAAGGTGACCAACTCGGATGAAGAAGTGGTGATCCACCACAACTGGCACGAGCTCAGGCTGTTCATGTGGGACTATGTAGGGATAGTGCGCTCCAACAAGCGGCTGGAGCGGGCCAAGCGCCGTATCGAGCTGTTGCAGCAGGAAATTCAGGAGTATTACGCCAACTTCCGGGTCAGCAACAACCTGCTGGAACTGCGTAACCTGGTGCAGGTGGCCGAGCTGATTGTGTTGTCGGCGATGGAGCGCAAGGAGTCCCGCGGCCTGCACTACACCCTGGACTATCCCGAACAGCAGGACAGCCCCAAACCCACCGTGCTGATCCCCGCCAACTACCGCCGCCGTCAGCCGGCGTAAAGCAGTTGCCGTGCCAGGCGCCGGTACACGGCGTCGGGCACCGCATCCTGAAACAGCCACAGCGGCGGCCAGGGGTCGCCCTTCAGTACCAGCAACAAAAAGCCGGGCCCAGCCCGGCTGTGTTGGGACAGCTCACCGCGGCGGCCGTTCAGGCTGAGCACACCGGCGTTGAATTCCCCCTGCAACCGGTAATGCCGGCTGCGACGCCACATCAGCACCACCGCCAGCAACCAGCCCGGCGCAAACCACGGCAGCCGGTCGGCACTGAGCAACAGCCCGGCCGGCAGCCAGAGCGCAAGCGCCAGCCCCAGCAAATACAGCCGGTGCAGCCGCGAGGGCTCAGCGTTGATTGCGAAGCTGGTTGCGCTCAAGAATGTGGTTCACCATGGCCTGCAGGGCAACGTCCTTTGAGCTGTCGTGGCCCATGAACCAGGCAAACAAGTCCGGATCATCACACTCCAGCAGGCGGCGGAAGGTGGCCTGCTGTGCGGCATCCAGGGCGTCGTATTCGTGCTCCACAAAGGGCGCGAGAATGACATCCAGCTCCAGCATGCCCCGGCGGCATGCCCAGATCAGGCGGGGTTTGTCGGAGGTTGTGAGCATGTCGGCTTCCATGTAACAAAACAAAGCTCATGGTATAAGGTCGAATGAATACTGACAAATAACTTGGCCGTCTTTACCATGAGGGTCACATTTTAAGAATGAAACAGAGGGTACACCCGTGTTTACCATCGCCTCCTCCCCCCGCCTTTACCCGCTGACCGACCGGGCCGTGATCGGCCTCACCGGTAATGAGCGGGTCAAATACCTGCAAGGCCAGGTTACCTGTGACGTGGCCGCCCTGAATGCCGGCGACGCCTGCCCCGGCGGCCATTGCGACAGCAAGGGCAAACTGTGGGCCAGTTTCTGGCTGGCCAATCTGGGCGAGCAACTGCTGCTGGTCACGAACCGCTCGCTGGTGGCGCGCCAGCTGCCGGAGCTGAAAAAATTCGCGGTGTTTTCCAAGGTCGACATCGAGGAGGCCAGCGACCGCTGGCGCGTCTGCGGCCTGGCCGGTGAGGGGCTGTCCCACTGGCTCAGCCACGAGGTCGGCGACGGCAACCTGTGGCAGGGCGGCGTTATTATTCCGGTGGCCGCCGAACACGCCCTGCTGGTGCTGCCCAAGAACGCCGCCCTGCCCGATCTGCCCCAGGGCGAGGAGCAGGAATGGCAAGGGCTGATGCTCCAGGCCGGGTTACCGGACATGAGTGCCGAGCACCAGGGCGAATACATTCCGCAAATGCTCAACCTGCAGGCTATTGGCGGGATCAGTTTCAACAAGGGCTGCTACATGGGCCAGGAAACCGTGGCCCGGGCCAAGTACCGGGGCGCCAATAAAAAGGCCATGTTTATTGTGGAAGGCGAGGTAGAAGGCGAGGTAACCGTCAACCAGGATCTGGAACTGCAACTGGGGGACAACTGGCGCCGGGCCGGCACCGTGCTGAGCGTGTGCTGCCGGGGCAACCGCTGCCTGCTGACGTCGGTGCTCAACAAGGATCTGGATGCCGACACCGTGCTGCGGGTCAAGGATCAGCCCAACAGCCGGCTGCGGCTGCGTCCCCTACCCTACGCACTGGCCGACTGAGCCGCTCCGATGGCCGCCGCCTTCAGCCAGGCGGCGGCCTTGCCCAGGGGCCGCTGCTTGTGCCAGACCAGCTCCAGCGCCACCGGCCAGTCCTGATCGTCAAACTCCAGCGCCGGTGACACCAGGCTGCCGGCGGCCAGGGCATCGGCCACCACGTGTTCGGGCACAAAGGCCCAGCCCAGGTTGCGCTGCACCAGCTCGACTATCACCCACTGGCTTTCCACCCACCAGACATCCGCCGCCACCCGCAACCGGACCTTTTCCTCACTGTCGTTACGGGTCGCCACCATCAGTTGCCGATAGCGCTTGAGTTCTTCCCAGCCCACCCGCTGTCCCGCCAGGGCGTGACCGGGGGCGCACACCAGCTTCAACGGCACCCGTCCCAGGGCGTGAAAGTTCAGTGCCGAGGGCAGAATCTCCTGCCGCCACATGATGCCCAGATCGACCCGCTCCTCCAGCACCATGCGGCTGACGTCTTCCATCAGCGGAAACAGCAGCTCCAGCTCCACGGAGGGAAAACGACGGGCAAACTCGTCCATCAGGGCGCCCAGCTGCTCGGACGGATACAGCTCATCCACCGCCAGCACCAGCCGGCTTTCCACCCCTTCTCCCAGGCTTTTGGCCACGCCGCGAAAGTGCTCGCACCGCTCCAGGATCACCCTGGCCTCCATCAGCAGCCGCTCTCCCGCAGGAGTCAGCCGGGGATAGCGGCTGCTGCGTATGAACAGCGGGTTGTCCAGGTCAATTTCCAGGTTGGCCACGGCGGTGCTGACCACCGACTGGGCCTTGCCCAGACGCCGGGCCGCCGCCGAAAAGGAGCCGGTATCCACGGTGGCCACAAAGGCCTGCAACTGTTCCAGAGAAAAACTCATCTATCTGTAAAACCGATGCTTACCAACTTTATCAGCGAACAATAGCAGATAGAATGCCTCTCTGAGCAGGCATTTGTTAAAGGAGTTGTTATGCGTACCACCCAAGATCGTATTCGCCATACCCTGGGATTCGAGATCATCGGCCTGGTGATCTTTGCACCCCTGGCCAGCCTGGCATTCGGCCACGATCTGTTTGAAATGGGCCTGATGGCGCTGGTGGGATCGATCATCGCCACCTTCTGGAACTATGTGTACAACCTGCTGTTTGATCACGCCATGCTGAGACTGCGGGGGGATGTGCGCAAGACCACACTCATCCGGGTGCTGCATGCCCTGCTGTTTGAAGGGGGCCTGCTGTTGCTGTTTTTGCCGATGATCGCCTGGCACCTGGGCATCAGTCTGTGGGACGCCTTTGTGATGGACATCGCCATGTCGGCCTTTTACCTGTGCTACGCCTTTCTGTACAACCTGGCCTACGATCGCCTCTACCCCATTCCCAACCCCACCGCCCAGCCCGAATAACAAAAAAACCGCCGGTCGGCGGTTTTTTTGTATCACGTGATGGTTACTTGCTGCGGACCGCTTCCGGCTCGGCATCCTCGATGCTGTCCGGGTTGCCTTCCATCTTCGCCACTATGGTGTTGACGGCGGTATCGCCCACCACATTGGAGGAAGTGCAGAACATGTCGTTGATGCGGTCTACCGCCATGATGATGGCCATGGCCTCAACCGGCAGGCCCATCTGGTGCAGCAGCACGCCGGCCATGACCACGGCACCGCCGGGTACGCCACCCACGCCCACCGACATCAGCAGCACGGTAATGCCGACGGTCAGCAGATCACCGGCGGGAATGGGCGTGCCGGAAATGTTGGCGGCAAAAATGGCGGCCAGGGTAATGTAAATGGCGGAGCCGGACATGTTGATGGTGGCACCCAGCGGCACACCAAAACCGGCGATGGCCCGGGACACGCCCAGCTTCTCGGTCAGGGTGCGCATGGTGACCGGAATGGTGGCGTTGGAGCTGGCGGTGGACAGGGAGAACAGCAGCTGCTCCCGAGTGGCCTTGCGGAACTCGCCCGGCTTGATGCCGGTGGTCAGCCACACGGCCAGCGGATAGACCACCAGGATCCAGAACACCAGCACCATCACCACCAGGGCCACGTAACCTGCCACCGACATCAGGGTGTCCGCTTCCAGGGTGGCGCCCAGGCTTATCATCAGCGCGAATACGCCGTAAGGCGCCAGGGTCATCACCAGCCCCACCAGCTTCATCATCACCTCGTTGGCCATGCGGAAAGCACGGGCCGCCGGTGCCGCGGTGGCACCCAGGCCCTGAATGGCCAGGCCGGTGAGAATGGCCATGAAGATGATCTGCAGCATGTCGCCGGAAGCAAAGGCCTGCACCGGGTTGCTGGGCACTATGTTCACCAGCATGGCGCCCAGATCCGGGGTTTCGGTGGTGGTCAGTTCCACCGCGCCGGACGCCCCGTGAGGCAGGGTGGCCCCCAGGCCGGGCTGGAAGATCACGCCCACCAGAATGGCGGCGGCAATCGACAGCATGGTGTTGACAATATAAAGACCAAAGGTCTTGCTGCCCAGGCGGCCGAAGCTGGCGATATCCCGCAGCTCACAGATGCCGGTCACGATGGAGATGTAGACCAGCGGCACCACCATCAGCTTGATCAGTGACACGAACATGCCGCCCAGGCCTTCGGCCAGGCCGACCAGGCCGTCGTCAAGCAGGGGAACATCCTTGAACAGGTACTGGATGGCGCTGCCGATCAGCAGGCCGACAAAAAGCCCGGTAAAAATCCGGGTGGAAAGAGAGCCTTTCATTACTACGTCCTCAGAAAAAGCCAAATCATTTATCTGCTGTTTGTTATATTTGTAGATAACTTAACCAGTCACTTACTAAGCGCACGGATTTTACATTCAAAAAACAGCGCAGCAACCATAATGATCCACCATGGGAGCGCAGCCGTGATCAACCTCACAAAAAATGTAAAGGTTAAAATTTTTTTAGGGTTCCGAATGTCAACCTTTCAGCAACGTATGGCGTTTTCCTGAGCACAGGCCAGGGCGGCCTCCCCCGATACTCGGGGAAGCACCAGGGCGCCGGTGGCGCTTTGCGGCAGGCCAGTTGACACCACAGGCCCGGCTGAACTGTACTGGGGGAGTCCCGTTATCGGGCTCATGGCCTTCACACTTCTCTTACAGGGGGCGGCATGCACACACAGATCCCCAGTTTTTCACGCGAGGAATATCATCAGCGCCTGGCCAAGGTCAGGGCCGATATGCTGAAACGCGATATTCAGACCCTGATCGTGCACGATCCGGCCAACATCGCCTGGATCACCGGCTACGATGGCTGGTCCTTCTATACCCCCCAGACCGCAGTGGTGAACATGACCGGTGAGCCGCTGTGGTTTGGCCGCCAGATGGATGCCAACGGCGCCCGGCGCACCGTCTGGATAGAGGAGGAGAACATTCTGTGGTATCCCGACTACTACGTGATGAACCCGCCGATGAATGCCATGGAATACCTGGCCAACCAGTACCTTAAACCCCGTGACTGGGGCTATGGCCGCATCGGGGTGGAAATGGACAGTTACTACTTCACCCCGGCGGCCTGGCAGGCTCTGCATGAGAACCTGCCCGACGCCGAGCTGGTGGACGCCACCGCCCTGGTCAACTGGTGCCGGGCTATCAAGTCGGACACCGAGCTCAGGTACATGCGCATCGCCGCCCGCATCGTGGAACGCATGCACGCCGCCGCTCTGGAGATGATAGAGCCGGGGCTGCCCAAGCACCTGCTGGTGGCGGAGATCTACCGGGTGGCGATGGAGGGGCACGACGGTCATTTCGGCGATTACCCGTCCATCGTTCCCATGCTGCCCTCGGGGATGGATGCCTCGGCGCCCCACCTCACCTGGGACGAGCGGCCTTTTTGCCGGGATCAGGGCACCTTTTTCGAGCTGGCCGGCTGTCACCGCCGCTACCATTGCGTGCTGTCACGCACCATTTATCTGGGCCAGCCCACCGACAATTTCCTGCGCGCCGAGGAAGCCCTCAACGCCGGCCTTGAGGCCGGACTGGCGGCGGCCCAGCCGGGCAACCGCTGCGCCGATATCGCCAACGCCCTGAACGCCACCCTGGCCGACTACGGCTTTGACCGTGAAGGCGCCCGCTGCGGTTACCCCATCGGCATGAGCTATCCGCCGGACTGGGGCGAGCGAAGCATGAGTCTGCGCAACACGGATCACACCCTGCTGGAGCCGGGCATGACCTTTCACTTTATGCCCGGCCTGTGGCTGGATGACTGGGGCATGGAAACCACCGAAAGCATCGTGATCACCGAAACCGGCGGCGAGCCCCTGTGCAACTACCCGCGCCAGCTGTTTGTTAAAAAGTGACAGGCAATGACGCCACAGCAAGACGGCACCATGAGGCGGATCGCTGCGACCTTCAACTAGGGCAGCTACCGGGTGTTATTCTGCGAAGGGGAAATAAACAAAGGGGCCGGCCGGCCCCTTTGTTTTACGGCACTGAGTTTTACAGCACCTGAGTCTTACAGTACCTGACGAATGACTCGTCCCAGGCGGCTGATGCCCTCTTCAATGGTGGCGGCATCGGAGCCGGAATAACTGAAGCGAGCGGTATTGAGAATGTCCGGGCGCACATAGAAGGGCCGGCCCGGAACAAAGGCCACGTTCTCCTTGATGGAGAGATGGAACAGCTCCATGGCGCTGATATGCTCGGGCAGACGCAGCCAGAGGAACATGCCGCCTTCCGGACGGGTGAAATCCAGCCCCGGGCAATGGCGCAGCAGCGCCTGCTCCATGGCCTTTTTCTGCTCGCCGTACACGGTGCGGATGCGATCGATATGGGCATCCAGGCTGTTGTCCTGCAGGTAACTGTACAGCACCTGCTGCACAAAGCCGTTGGTGTGCAGATCGGAGGCCTGCTTGGCAATGGTGATCTTCTGGCGCAGCCAGTCGGGCACCAGCATCCAGCCCAGGCGGAAAGACGGCACCACCACCTTGGAAAAGGAGCCCAGCAGCACCACGTTTTCCGGCGCCAGCTTGGCGATGGGTGGCAGGTGTTCGCCTTCAAAACGCAGCTCACCGTAGGGGTTGTCTTCCACCATCAGCACATTGTGCTTGATCAGCCGTTCGGCCACCGCCTTGCGCTTTTCCAGGCTGTAGCTCAGGCCTGACGGGTTCTGAAAGTTGGTTACCCCGTACATCAGCCGGGCATGGTTGGGCTCGGCCAGCAGGGCATCGAGCTCATTCAGATCGGGGCCGTCATCGTTCAGGGATACGCCCTGAAACTCGGGCTGATAGACCGACAGCGCCTGAATGGCGCCCAGGTAACCCGGCTCCTCGATAATCAGCTTCGAGCCCTCGTCCACCAGCACCTTGCCAATCAGATCCAGCGCCTGCTGAGAGCCGTTGGTGATCAGAATATTGTCTGGGTTCACTTCCATGCCGTGCTGGGTACGGTAGCGGGCGGCAATATAGTCCCGCAGCGGGCCAAAGCCCTCGGTGGCGGCATATTGCAGCGCGCCATTGCCCTTGTTTTGCAACACCTTGGCGGTGGCCACTTCCAGCTCTTCGCTCGGAAAGAACGCGGGGTTGGGCAAGCCGCCGGCAAAGGAGATCACTTCCGGATTGACGGCGACTTTCAGTATTTCTCGAATAAAGGAAGGCTCTACCTTGGCAAAGCGCTGGGCAAAAAACGGCTGCATAGGGGTCTCTCTGAATTACCACGCGTGGCGGGCGCCAACAAAACCTTTCTTTTGTATCAGAAAACATCGCAATAACAAACCATAAACAACACCCCGGGTTTGCACCCCGCCCCGGCTTGTGGTCGAATTCGCCCATGCCAAACCAACTGACCACTCCAGTGAACAGCCTTTCCTTTTCCCAACGCATTCTGACCTGGCACGAACTGCACGGCCGCAAGACCCTGCCCTGGCAGCTAAATAAGACTCCCTACCGGGTATGGGTGTCCGAAATCATGCTGCAGCAGACCCAGGTCACCACGGTGATCCCCTACTACCAGCGATTTATGGAACGCTTTCCCGATGTGGTCAGCCTGGCCGATGCCGACCAGGACGAAGTGCTGCACCACTGGACCGGCCTCGGCTATTACGCCCGGGCCCGCAATCTGCACAAGGCCGCCCAAGTGATCCGCGATCATTACCAGGGACGTTTTCCCGAGCGTTTTGAAGAAGTGCTGGGTCTGCCCGGCATCGGCCGCTCCACCGCCGGTGCCGTGCTGTCGCTCTCCCTTGGTCAGCATCACGGCATTCTCGACGGCAACGTCAAGCGGGTGCTCACCCGCTGGCTGGGCCAGAGAGGCTGGCCGGGCAAAAAGGACGTGGAAAACGCGCTCTGGGACAAGGTGGCCGAACTGACCCCCGCCGAGGGCGTCAGCCAGTACAACCAGGCCATGATGGACATGGGCGCCACCATCTGCACCCGCAGCAAACCCGCCTGTGAGCGCTGCCCGGTAAGCGACGATTGCCAGGCACGGCGGCTGGGCACGCCTACCGCCTTTCCCGAGCCCAAACCGAAAAAAACCGTGCAGCCACAGAAGCAGGCCTGCTTCGTGCTGCTGCAAAGTGCAGAACAGGTGCTGCTGGTACAGCGCCCGCCCCAGGGGCTGTGGGGCGGACTCTACTGTTTTCCGGAGTTTGCCGACGAGGCAGCAATGCGCCGCTGGCTCACCCGTTTTCCCGATGCCGGCGAGCCCGAGCCCCTGCCCGGCTTTCGTCATACCTTCAGCCACTTTCACCTGGATATCAGCCCCTGGCGCGTGCAATTACCGCACATTCCCGCCGAGGTCATGGCCAGTGATGAGCGTCTTTGGTATAACTTGCGTCAACCGGCCCCCGTAGGCCTGGCGGCCGCCACCAAAAAGCTGCTCGCCTACCCGCAACTGCACAAGAGGACATGATGAGCCGAACCATTTTTTGCCAGCGTTTGAAAAAGGAAGCCGAAGGTCTGGATTTTCAGATGTATCCGGGCGAGCTCGGCAAGCGCATTTACGACAACATTTCCAAGGAAGCCTGGTCCGAGTGGCAGAAGAAGCAGACCATGCTGATCAACGAGAAAAAGCTGAACATGATGAATGCAGAACATCGTCAGCTGCTCGAAAAGGAAATGGTCGCCTACCTGTTTGAAGGCGCCGACGTCGATATTGAGGGCTATACCCCGCCTTCCGGCAACTAAATCACCGCTTTGCTCACGCCTTGAGCGAACAGTCTCAGGGCCCGGAAAAAGCGGTTGACTTGCCAGGGGCGATCGATTTAAATGACGCCCCGTTGCCCAGATAGCTCAGTCGGTAGAGCAGGGGATTGAA
>AZIJ01003505.1_pt1 | contig 11493 bp, 9 predicted proteins | sample 359151 | NCBI WGS metagenome assembly AZIJ01 (sample SAMN02429718, study PRJNA222666) | marine sediment metagenome | biome: Sediment sample; isolation source: enrichment culture of sample MGS-ElMAX(UA) from oil contaminated site at the... | place: Egypt: El Max | collected 2013-01-23 | depth 9.22 m m | reverse complement strand
CGGACGTGCCATCTTCAGTGCCGCAGATCAGAATCCAGTGTACTATTGCGACTACAACGCGAAAGAAATCAGCTATCGGTCGCGGTTTGCGCTTGCGCATGAGCTTGGGCATGTATTGCTTGGCCATCTCGGAAACGAAATAGACCAATTGCAGGATCACGCGTTCGAAAACTCTGATCCCATCGAGCACTCTGCGAATGTTTTTGCTTCCGGGCTCTTAATGCCAGAAAAAGAGGTTCGTAGCTTTTTCGAGGTCGCAAACTCAGTTCAGACCTTGGCAGAAGCGTTCGGCGTATCCAACAACGCAATGGTATTTCGCTTACAGGAGCTTGGCCTGGTCTCCAAATACGCCTGATCCAAGATGATTACCAATCATCCTCAGCATTCAGTTCGTCTTTCTCCCAGATGTAGCTTTCGACCTCTTTCAATTCAAGGAAAAAACCCTGGAGAAGATCGCTTTCTCGGGTAATCCCATTCTTGTCCATTGGAACAACCCGTACTTTGGTTACATTTTCACTAATCGCGCTCACCCTCTTCGACCGGACAAAGATGCGCAGTGCTACCAGGCGATTGTAATTGCCTTCGCCAATTTCCATGACCATGAATATCCCCGCCTGCCCTTTTACTCTGGCCAAGTACTGCCATCGCGCCGATTTAAAATCATCAAAGAATCGACGAGGTATTCCAAGGTAAAGCTGTCCGTTGGCAGGCATAAATCCGAACACACCTGACCCGTAAAGACTGAGAACAAAGGTATGTTTGATCGATTTTTTAGAAAATGACTTGGTAAAATTCAATATTTCATGGCTGATATTGATCAGAATATTCTCTTCCGGAGAAATTCCATTGCATACGATACTAGCCGCCATTTAACCTGCCTCTTCTGATCGCTTTCTTGTCAATTTAATGCTTAAATAGTAGTATTTAGATTAAATAATAACAAGAGATGTGATCTTCAATGTTACCCGAATCCCTTGCATTTAATCGGCTTCCCGATATTCAAGTGTTATTTGAAAAGGCACTTTCGCGTTTAAACTACGAAGATTATAAAGTAAACATAGGTGATGACAAGTTCCCTTTTCATGCCATAGCACATCCACATGTGCTACTGCCTGCTTTTGCTTATGAAGCCGAAACAATCTCAATGATTATGTTCGGGGCTCGTCTATTTACCGACACAGTGTACGTTGTCGACAAAGAAAAAGCTTCGGGCATCTCAATGGTGCCCTTCGACGAACTTCCGGATGACAAGAAAAATAATGACTATGCCCTAATGTCTATCGATACAAAGGACATTACTGCGGATATCGCCACCAAGGGACTCGTTGATTTAATTATTGATCTGAGCGTCGACCAAATTATTTCTGTTGATCACGAGCAAAAATTAATCACGATGCGTCAAATTGACCTGCCTTCCAGAGAGCTGTTGGCGGACTTAAGCGATTACGCTGACGGCGACATTATTCCGCTACTGAGCGCCCCTCTGCTTGCGTTCTCCGGGCTTCAGCGGGTTCTTAAGTCTGAGGTGTCGATGGAGGCTCTTAACGCCGCTAGGCGCGTCGCTGAGGATTTAGACACACGGCATCGTCAACAACAAGAATCCAAAGGAATTAGCTTATGAGCGAACGCAGCATAAACAGCATCCTGGATGATGATGAAGATGATGAGCTGTTCTCCAATATGCGCATGTTCGAGGATTCGTCGGAGGATGAGGATGAGGATGAGGATGATGAAAGCCCGTTCTCTGAAAAACACGACAAGTCAGACAATACCCCGTGGAGAGAGCGCCAAGAGGTTAGAAGGAGCCAGCCGGAGCGCGCTGGTAGCCCCCACTCAAATAGACCCCAGGGTGCCCATCAGCAGCAAAGCTCTCGCATCACTCAATACAAGGCCGTTCAGGCCTTTATCCAATCATTTGCTGAAGCAGCTCCTCTCTACATAGCCGCGAAAGCACGTGCTGAGCACAGCGCCAGCAATGAGCTGATGAGCGACGTTGCCTCTCTTTCAAGCAGTCATTTTAAGCTAATTGAGTTATGTCTTGAGCTGAACGACGCAGATCCAAACGACTTGATGCTTCGCTATCAGAGACGCCAGGTCTCCAAGCTGCTGGCCGAGCTATACCAGCAGGTTCCTATCGAAGATATGGAAGAACTGGTGCGCTTTGCTCATCAGATACAGCAGACCCAGAAAGATCAGAGCGATGACGGAAGCAGCAAATATCAGCTGACTCAGGAAACCTTGCTTTGCGCAAAATGGATCATGTTCAACTCAAGCATGCAAATCATTAGTGACTTGAAGTTGCTTTTCCAAACATCCATCCCTGTCTACATTTATCGAGAAATACAAGAGACATCACTTTCTCTGGCTAAAGAAGTTTCTTATGCATGGAGTACCAAGTCTGAATCTAGCGAGATAAACAGCATCTTCTTTAACATTCTTCCTCACGTAGTTAACGTGGTTTTCACAACCTACAAGGAAATGTTGCTAGAAGAACTTGATGATCCAGACTATCTGATATCAGATCCTGAGATGAATCTTCCTTTGTTCGAAAAATCCTTATCAGATATGGATATGGGATACAGTGGAGAAAACAAAGAAAACCTTTTGAGGCGGCTCAGATTGATTGCCAAAGCCGAGATGGCTAAAACAAGTCTTAATGTCGCAACACCAGATCAAATACGTAAGTTGAACAGCGCGCGTATGGCGCGCATCGATACGCTTATGTCAGAGTGTTGGGAAGAAAGTTGTAACGAGCTTCTCTCTTCTATCAGCAGCATGAGCATAGAAGATCGAGAAGCGTTTGCCAAAAACAACACTGTGATGGACTTGTCGAGCTTTCTTGCCGAGCTGAACAACCAACTTCAGGACATGGAGAGTCCTCTCGAAGACATTGATGTGGATAGCGATGATCTGAAAGAAAGGTCTCGCCGAAACCTTACCTGGGTCTGGGGGCTGGCGAACTCACTGTCTAACACGCGAACTAATTTACAAAACAGGTAACGCCATGAGAACACTGAAACGGACACTGCCTATCGCCATTGCGTGTGCGCTTATGACGAGCCAAGCTAACGCATTGATCGTTCCTGTTGTAGATCCCAAACAAGCAGCCATCGAAGTCCAGTCTATGATTAGTGACTTAATCATGAGGGCGAGAGCCATGTCCATCAAGACCGCCGCGATGGATCTCTACTCTCAGCTCAAAGGAATGGAATTAGACGGATTCAACAATGGCGCAGCTAATGCCGTTGTGCGCATCAACAAAGCTTATGAAGATATCTTCAATCTTGAGCAGGTGAAAAATAGCGCCCCTTCAACAAGTGCTTGCGGCATGATGACATACAGCATCAGCATGCAAGAAGCACTCTGTTCTGAGAACGGCATTCTTTCTAGTATTGGTGAGCAACTTGGCATCGATGGCAGCGGAAGCAGTCTCGATATCTACAACAAAGCCAAGACCATCGCGAATAAGGTAGTTAACGTTGACCTAAAAGCTGATAGCACGAGCGCCGGAGCAACAGGTAAAAGCAGGCAAGCTGACTTAAGCGAAACCCAAAAAAAGCAGAAAGAAAATCTCGAAAAAACCATCGCTGCCGTAGATAAAATGAACGCCTGGGAAGCAGAAGGAAAGCTAGCTCAAGCAGTCGATCCTGCTCTTTTGCTTCAGACTGAATCAACCCCGCTTGTTTATACCGACGAAGAACTCAGTATGGCAGTAACCCACGCCCGTCTTCTGTACCCTCCATTTGTTCGCAAAGAAACCGAAGACCCTATCGAAGAACGTGAGGTTGCAAACGACATGCATAAGCAGCTTGCCCTGGAGACTCCGGCAACAGTCATTGCAAAACATATTGGGTTACGAGTTAAACCCGATAACGGCATGCCATCAAAAATCGCAGCTCTTACGCTCCCGGTGCAACTGATGTTCGACGAATCGGGTGAGCTTGATCCATCGGGAGAATCCTGGTCACAGCGGATGCTGACCAGCAAAAGTGGAAATACCAGCCTAGATAAGAAAGAAAGCCTTCTGCTGGCCGGGATAGAGCTGCAACAAAGCATCGAAAACTACAAGTCAACGCTGACCAAAGAGAAACTACTCCAAGAGATGCTTTTAAAGAGGCTACGGGCGGAAGATCCTTAATATCCTTGCCCTCCTGCCCGCCTAGTGGCGGGCCTACCCTTAAAAGAGGGTCATTGCACGGCTTCTTGCTCATGCAACAAAATGGCTATATTGACGGAGAGATTCATGAGCGAAGAAATTCTTGAAAAATTAGACATCCCCCCTTCCTACGACATCGGGGTTCCGCCGCATTTTTACAACATGCTAAAGGGAAATCCCTACCTCGATGCGTTCTGGCGCGCCCATGCTTCCTTCGCAGACGACGCTTATGTTTCCTATTACCAGGAAAAGGAAAAATACCCAGACAAAAAATTCAACTACGATGATATTCCTCAGGTCACTGCATACGGAATGAGGGAAGCCGCAAAGGATTCAGCCATTGACGAAAAGCTGATCGATTATATGTGCTCCTATATCAACGATCTTGCGATTGATACAGACGGCCAGATCAACTTCTTGCGCTTTAAGGAATTCCTTGCCTATTGCGGAATTGAGGGCGTCTACGACCTTGAGAATAGGCGCCATTTTAAAGTGCAGGCCCCTTCCAGGAAAATTGTCGACTGTCTTGATCCTGCCTGGTGGCAGAATCATGGCGATGTTGAGGACAATCAGTTGCGTATCGCTATGATGATGGACGTCAAGGGCGAAATTGCCGCATTGGAAAAAAAGCGCAGAAATTTGCCCATACCTAATTCCAATGGAAGAAATGAGCAGCTCGATGCTCTTTATGCTCAAAAAGAAAAAGAACTCAATAGACCGCTATCCGGCGACGAAATGGAAGCGACTTTCCAGGAATTTATCAGCCAGCATGAAGACCTCTTGGCTCATGACCAGGCTAAGGCTCAGCTGCTCATCGACATTGAAAACAAAATCCAACAGCTCAAGGACGAGTTCGCCCCTCTGGACAGAGAAATCCCCATGCCGAAGCTTGGGATCAAGCACGACAAGGAGTGGTACAAAAAGTCGATCCCCTTGATGACCAATTTTATCCCTTATGCCAAGCGCTATGAGGCGTACATGGAAGAACAAGGCGTTCCAAGGGGTCATGAGGATCACATCGATTTTAGTTGGGATGACCTTCAGCACCGGGCGTACGCTGTTGAGGACTACGCCTTGCGTGAATTTGTCATGAACGAAAATAACCGAGGCGAATACCAGGAAACCCGACGCTTGCAGATCCCTCGCAACTTTGTCGAGACCGTCCTTTTCGAGATGGACGATAACCTCTTGCAGATCTGCAAGCCGCCACATCGTATCGAGCGAATCGAAGGCAAACCAGAACACTTTAGAATGATTATGAACAACGCGGAGGTCGGAGAATTTACCCTCGATCACGTCTTGGAGCTAGAAGCGACTTTCGAAGAAAATAAAGATGATCCTTTCGCATTCAGGCGCACCATAGCCGAGAACCAACGTAAGTACAGGAGTCATCCTACCTTCCGCCTTAACGCCCCCAATCCTGAAAACGAATTCACTATTACCGGTGAAGAATATCTCGCGAACATGGATTTCTATAATGCTCACATAGACAAGACCATCGCGGCTATCGCCGAAGCTGATCGACTTGAGAGTGAAGCCAGGGCTAAAAAATTGGCAGAGCCTCTAGTGATTCCGCAGGCGGGCATCGACCGTCTGCCAGACCTGGTGAAGAACAATACCCGCACAAGCGCACAAGTTGCCTGGAGCACCCTTCCACACATAATGGCAGCAGCCCAGCAACAAAGCCTCGCCGCGACAACCACGAGCGAAAACAACGAATCCGCGTGGGAGCCCGTAGAAGAGCCATTGGTTTATTCCCCTAAGGTGAGTCATCAAATCGAAGGAACGGCTCTCCACAAACCCTCCAGCCCTGCTGACGACGTTGAAAACAATGCTGTCGATCTTCCTGGCATGTCAGAAGGCTCTGGCGACGACTATATCCCAGATATGCCTACGGCCTCTAGTGAGTCGGCTTCTGACAATATTGCTGTCAACTTTGGTCAGCCAAATCAGATTAGTACGCCAACGGCGCCGAAAGAAAGCGCCAAGCAGCTACCTGCTCCGACACAAGAGGGCAAAAAGAGTACAGCGGTTCTCAGCGATGAGCAGAGAAAAAAATTGGCAGAAGACAGAGCTGCGTTCTTTTCGGAACAGGAAAAAGAACGGCAACAGAAGCCACAGGAACCGCCTGCCCCGCAACAAACAGGCATTGGTGGCGGATTATTCGGGTTTCGCGACAGCCTCAGCGGGATAAAAAATGGTACCAAGAACGCGGTGAAATCCATCCTTCCTTCAAGTCCAAAAGTAACGGGTCAACAAGCATCTGCGCGTCTGTATGAAGCATCTGACAGGTTAGCTGACTTACGCGACAACCTAACAACACTGACGGACGTAGACGGCAATCCCATGATGCCGGATCAAGTCGCTCAGTCATGGCAGGAAATGAATGAGGTTTTGTCCGAAATGCAATCAGCAACCAAAATGGCAGAACGCGTTAAGGCCCCTGCCGAGGTTGCTCAGGTGAAGAGCGCTGTTGAAGATGCGATGGATGAGCTGAAGCAAACCAAACCGCTTCTGGATAAATCAGCCAAGCTGCCAGGAAAGGTTGGCGAGCTAGCAAACCAGGCCAAAGCAAAAGCAGAAGCCCTGGCCAAGGCGATTACCCAGCTTATCAACGCGATTCTGCGACTACTCGGGATAAAGACAAATGACAAAACCTCTCAGATCGGCGATCCAAACAACTGAGTGAATTTGTCAATTGATTAATAATTGTGGTTCTGTACAATGCCAGCCTGCCCTGAAAAGCGGGCTGAAATAAGGTGATTTATGAAAGAAACTTACTACGTCGGTTTTGATCCCGAGCAAAAGCGCTGGGATGCATCACCGGTAACACACGAATTTACCGAAAATATCTGGGTCTTCCGAACCCAGGCGCGAAACACCGCTGACGCCTTGGCCAAGGGCGTTGATCAATATCGGGAGTTAATTGCGCAACCAAGCCCAGACGAAGCTTCACTCATGAAGCACATTGTGAATCAGGTGCAGAAACAGATCCGCACCAGTTTCGAGCGGATGGTCATTGAGGTGCCCTCAGGACTTTCCACTCAAGCGGTCGGAATGGCTAAGCGCGGGTTCTTTGACGCAGTCCACGGTGACGAGATCATTTTGGACATGAACTCGGCGGGCTGGAAAGCTATTGAAAAGATTAGTACGGCGCCTGCACCCCGCAGAGAGCGTCGGCACGAGGTAGCGGGCCTGGGCTTCTAGCCTGGCCCTGTCTTTCCAGAAAAGGCTGCGATCAATCCGCAGCCACTTCCTTCGCCAGTTCCATCATCTTTGCGCGAATATAGTCATCGGCGCCATTGTCACTGCATACCTCTTCAATCAAACCGAGCAAGCTTTCTTTGCCCTCTTCCTCCAGGGTGTCTTGAGTCGCCATCCGCAACTTCTCAACGAAGCGGCTCTGCTCTTCCAGATCCCTTTTGGTCACTTCACTTCCCAGTGATGCAGAGCTGAAGACAACAGGCTTCACTTCCAACGGCAAGCTCTCAACACCATCTTGAGTGATAGCCGTGACAGTGACCGCCATCGCCTCTTCTGAAGGGCTCACGCGCAACAGACGACCCGCAACGACACACAGATCACCCTCTACCGCTTCGATAGTCGGCAGTGATGAACCCTGCACAATCGCCACATTCAAGCCTGGGATCTTCAGATACGCTTGGGCACCCGGCTCAAGGGTTTCCACGCCACCCCAAGGCGTATAACACTCGATGCGCAAGGTCTCGATGTCAGAAGACATCTCGTTCTCCTTGAACATCAGATCCATTTTCTCAAAGCTTTTACCAACGACCTCAGCAATACCGGCAGCACTGAGAATCGCCGCGATGTGACGCTCTGCGCGATCTTCCCAGCGCCATTTGCGTGGCATCAGCATCGGCTTGTGTCGCTTCAGCAGGTTGATGATCGGCAGTAGCTGACCGATGTCACGATGCTCGTGGAGCAGATCCCCAGCAATGATCGGCAGCAGCAGACGGGAGCGAGCCATCTCCAATGCCTGCTCCAACTTAGAAAAGGAGGCGTCCCAAGGCTGATCGACCCGGCCTACCCGGCGTGGGCTACCCAGCCACGGGTCACCAATAACCAAAACACCCCGGTAGCCGCCTACCATGCGCACCATGCTCTTTTTCTCATCCGTGGTGGACATGGTCTACTCCCTCTCCAATAGTTTGCTGGCAGCTCGGGCACACGCCACCCAGGCGTTCAATAAGGACACTCAATTCGTTCTCTACTGCGTCCTTCTCCTGCTTAAGCTCTTTTTCCTTGAGACTCAATCGCTTCTTAGCTAGACCGATATCGTCAAGGGCCTTGATCATCGCTTCCATACTGTCGGTGTCTTTCACCTCAGGCGCTTCGATCTTCGGCAAATCGTTTGCTTGATTTAGGCTGTCGAGCAAATCACGCATCCCTTTGAGCGCTGACCCGGTTTTGATAATCCCATCAAGATCATGTAGCTCCGGAGCGCTTTTCTGCTCCGGAAGATCTTCGACTTTTTTGATTGCATCGAGCGCGGCACTGCACTGCTCCAGGGAGGAAATAGTCCGCTCCAGCTCAGGGTGCAGCGTTAGCTCTACGGTATTCATCACATTCAAGCTAATCTGATTACAAACCAGCTTGTAGATATCAACCAGTGAGCTTTGATCATCGAGATGATCAATCAACGCGCCGATTGCTGCGGTATTTCTCATGCTTTCAAGCAGGTGATCGCAACGGGCATGAAGAGCATCTTCATCAAAGGGGTTTTCGATGATCAGCGACATGGTCGCCAGCATGTTTTCGTGGCGATTAAGCTCCTGCTCCAAACGCTTTTTAGCTTGACGAGCCTCTTGCAATTTAGCGTTAAACAGCTGGATCATGCGCTGGACGTCTCGCGACTCACGACCTAGTGGCAGCATCGCAGCGCGCTGACCACCGGTATAGTCGTTCGACACCAGGTAATTGCACTTCTTCTGGCTATTGAAATGAATGTTCTCGCCATTCACCAAAGGCATTGCCAGATAGCTATCAAGCCACTCTGGAATGCCCTTACCCTGATTCGATGTTTCCAGCTCCTCGCCGTCACGATCCAGCAGTGTCATGCTGGTACGGTTCTTCCCCGACTTTTGATAGCGCCAGCGCAAGCTCATGCCCTCTTCAAGGCCTAGCTCCACTTCAAAAAACGAGGCGCCACGGTGAATACGGCGCTCTTTGCCATCGTTCTCCATCAGCTCAACAACAGACTGGATGAACTTGCTCTTACCCAAGTCGTTATCACCGGTCAGGACGTTGAGACCCGGCGACAAGTCAATCAGGGTGTTTTCATGAGGGCCAAAATTCTTCAGACGGATGTAGCGAAACGCAGTATCTGGCGTTTCGTAATCCTCAGGCATCGGCGCCGCATCGCTGATGATACGCGAGCAGGTCTGCTTGCCTTCCTTGTACAGCTCGATAACCCGGCCATACCCCAGGAAATTACTCTCGGGGTGGTGGCTGATGTAGATCACCTGAATGCCCATGCGAATAGACATTTGATGCATCATTCCGGCGAACGCAGGAATGTATTCAGCTCGCAGGTGGCAATCAGATTCGTCAAGCAGCAGAACGCGACGGTTCGGATGACGAGCCAATACGATGAAGCGCAGGCCCATCGCGATGATGTTGGCGATAGAGCCGCCTTTATCTTCCTCGACGTTCTCCAGGTGGCCCTCGCTCATGATGTCGATTTCCAGCGACGAGCGGTTATGGTTCATCGTGCTGGTCAGCACGACCTTGTCATCCTTTCCTGGCATAACCTCTTGAACCAGAGAAGTCAGCAGATCTTCAAACATGCCCTTATTTTTTGCCTGAGCCCGCTGCTGAATGGCATTCAGGCTGGCCAGCATGTCATCCTTGCGAGCCAGGAACATGTTGACCTTGGAGATTTCTTCAACCAAGCGGCGCTTTTCAGACAAGCTGATTTCAGCTCGCTGTTTTAGCTCTGTCTCTTTGCGGACAAGCGTCCTGACCTGCTGCTGAATGGGATGCATGACTTAGGCTTCCGATACCTGGCTCGAAACACGGCTGAGGCTTTGCTGAATCGTGTTGATCAAGTCTTCACGCAGACGAATGTTGTCTTCAAATTCTTTCAGGCTGCGGTCGTCTTCGCTTTTTGCCTTGCTGAACAAGGCGCGAAGCTCGTCGAGATCACAGGTTCCATGCTCTTTGATGGCCTGTTTTTTCAGCTTTTCAAACTCAGCCTCAATGTTCTCACGCTGGGCATTGAGTCGAATCTCTGCCTCGCGGGTGTTCTGCTCGCGCTTTTTCAACTCCGCAAGACGCTGGGCCGGGTTAGTTGTGCTCATGGAAATCTCTCAGTTATTCGTTGAATTTCTACCATTGATTATAACCATATATTGACCGATTGTCAATTTACTTAATATTCAGGACACCTGAGGCAAGCAGCTGTTTTCGCCCATTATTGGTAATAATTCGACCACGGGAGGTGCGTTGAATAAACCCTTCCTGGATCAAATACGGTTCAACCGTATCTTCGAGCGTCCCCTCGTCTTCACCCATAGCAGTCGCCATGGTTTTGATACCAACCGGGCCACCCTCGAATACATCACCCAGTAGGCGCAGATATTCCACATCCTGCTCATTGAGACCGCTGGCATTAATGCGCAAAAAGGTCAGGGCGTCCTCAATGTCAGCATGAGACTCAAAGGACTGTTCTTTGCCTTCGATAACGTCCCGCACCCTACGCAGCAAGCGCAATGCGATACGCGGGGTTCCCCGGCTGCGCAGCGCAATTCTGAATGCACTGTCCTCTGGCAATGCCAGGCCCATTTTAGCTGCGGCGCCTGAGACTACCTTGGAGAGCGCCTCTGCCTTGTAGTACTCCAAGCGAAAGGTCATCCCGAAGCGGTCGCGCAACGGCGCTGAGAGCATGCCGGAGCGCGTAGTGGCCCCTACCAGGGTGAATGGCGCCAGCGTGATCCGAATCGACTTCTTTTCACCCTCTTCGAGCATGATGTCGATAAAGCCATCTTCCATCGCCGAGTAGAGCATCTCCTCAGCTTGGATGCTCATTCTATGAATCTCGTCTATAAACAAGACCGAGCGCGGCTCAAGGTTAACCAGGATGGGAACCAAGTCTGTCGGCTTCTGCATCAATGGGCCTGACGTGGACTGAAACTCCCCGCCCATCTCATTGGCAATGATGTTCGCCAAGGTCGTCTTGCCCAGGCCTGGCGGGCCAAACAGCAGCGTGTGCTCCAGCACCTCGCCCCGGTCTTGTGCTGCTTTGAGAAAGATGTCGAGCTGTTGGCTAATGTGAGGCTGGCCACCAAAGTCTGACAGCGAAAGGGGGCGCAATGCCC
>AZIJ01023172.1_pt1 | contig 11570 bp, 12 predicted proteins | sample 359151 | NCBI WGS metagenome assembly AZIJ01 (sample SAMN02429718, study PRJNA222666) | marine sediment metagenome | biome: Sediment sample; isolation source: enrichment culture of sample MGS-ElMAX(UA) from oil contaminated site at the... | place: Egypt: El Max | collected 2013-01-23 | depth 9.22 m m | reverse complement strand
GCCCTGGCGGCCTCCAGCATCAGCCGGCCCTGCTCCCTGGCCAGCTTGCCCCGTTGTTCATCGAGCTCGGCCAGCTCTGCCAGCAACTGCTCCTGGCTGCCCAGGCCAATGCTGCCACTCAGGTTGCCCTGCACCGGCGGTGCTTCCCGGTCGAGCACATGCACAAAGGTCAGGGGCGCATTCAGGCGCTGGCTGGCCCAGCCGGCCCAGTCGCATACCGCGGCCGCATGGCCGGAGCCGTCGATACAGGCCAATACTTGTTCGGTCATCTTCTTTCCCTCTCTCATTAGTGGCCCATCAGCTTTTCTACCGCTTGCGGGTCGTTGTGAACGGCGAAACGATCCACCAGGGTGGCACTGGCCTCATTCAGGCCAACAATATCCACCTCGGTGCCTTCCCGGCGGAACTTGATCACCACCTTGTCGAGGGCGCTGATGGCGGTAATGTCCCAGAAGTGGGCACGGCCCAGATCGATACGCACCTTATCGACCACTTCCTTGAAATCAAACTCATTGATGAACTGCTCGGCCGAGGTAAAGAATACCTGGCCCACCACTCGGTATTCCCGGGTGCCGTCGGCGGCTTTTTCCGAACCGATGTACAGGACCTGGCCCACCTTGTTGGCAAAGAACAGGGCACTGAGCAGCACACCCACCAGCACACCCCAGGCCAGGTTGTGACTGTAGACCACCACGGCCACGGTGGCGATCATCACCAGACTGGTGCTTTTGGGGTGGGTTTTGAGGTTCTTGACGGACTCCCAGCTGAAAGTGCCGATAGACACCATGATCATCACCGCCACCAGGGCCGCCATGGGGATCTGCGACACCCAGGGGCCGAGGAACACCACCAGAATCAGCAGTACCACGCCTGCCACCAGGGTGGACAGCCGGCCGCGACCGCCGGATTTCACGTTGATGATGGACTGGCCAATCATGGCACAGCCGGCCATGCCGCCCAGCAGACCGGCACCGATATTGGCCAGCCCCTGACCCTTGCACTCGCGGTTTTTGTCGCTCTTGGTGTCGGTGAGGTCATCCACTATGGTGGCGGTCATCATCGACTCCAGCAGGCCCACCACGGCCAGCGACAGGGAGTAGGGCAGAATAATGGCCAGGGTGTCGAGGTTGAGCGGCACATCGGGCCACAGGAACACCGGCAGGGTGTCGGGCAGCTCGCCCATGTCGCCGACGGTGCGCACATCAATGCCAAAGGCGATAGCCACTATTGTCAGGCTGACAATGCACACCAGCGGTGAGGGCAGCAGTTTACCGACCACCGGCACCAGCGGCAGCAGGTAGATAATCCCCAAGCCGGCGGCGGTCATGGCATACACGTGCCAGGTGACATTGGTCAGCTCCGGCAACTGGGCCATGAAAATCAGAATGGCCAGGGCGTTGACGAAGCCGGTGACCACGGAGCGGGACACAAAGCGCATCAGCTCACCCAGGCGCAGGTAGCCGGCGACTATCTGGAACAGGCCGCACAGCAGGGTGGCGGCGAGCAGGTATTCCAGGCCGTGCTCCTTCACCAGAGTGACCATCAGCAGCGCCATGGCGCCGGTGGCGGCGGAGATCATGCCCGGCCGGCCGCCCACAAAGGCGATAATGACGGCGATACAGAAGGAGGCGTACAGGCCGACCTTGGGATCGACCCCGGCGATAATGGAAAAGGCGACGGCTTCCGGGATCAGCGCCAGGGCAACGACAATGCCGGCCAGCACATCGCCGCGCACGTTCGAAAACCAGGTTTGTTTGATACTGGGTAACATGATGATGGTTCCAGGTTGTGGATAAACGCAATCCATGTCAGATGATAACGAGCGAGAAGCATGGTATTCAGGTTTTAATCGGGTACAGCAGAACGCTCGCCAGGGCGAGTGAGAGGCCGCCAAGGCGTGGCGGAAGGGGAGAGCAAAGGCTAGGGTGGCGTAACGCCGTTATTCATAAATTTCATAAAGGTATAATTTTTTATAAGCTCTATTGGTAAGGCAGGGCGTATTATAGATAGCCGGCCGTCCGGTAACAAGGTCGAATAGGACTCCCTTACTGGCACGTGGTTTGCTAGTCATTGAGTGGCAGTGAATATAGTGCCAAACCATGGCAGAACAGATGAACAATTGCACCGAAAAGGAGCTGAACTGAATGAGCGATAACAGAATGCTGGGCAGCAGGGTACTGGATGCCCTGCAGCATCTCGGCCTTATCATCGTGGCCATCGCCACCGTGGTGGCGGTGGGCATAGAGGTCAACACCATGTGGCAGAACAGGACGGTGACCCTGGCGGATCTGCTGCTGATGTTCATCTACCTGGAAGTGCTGGCCATGGTGGCCATCTATCTGCGTTCGGGCAAGTTGCCCATTCGCATTCCGCTCTATATCGCCATTGTGGCCCTGGCCCGTTACCTCATCCTCGACATGAAGGGCATGGACAACTGGCGGCTGATCACCGTGGCCGGCGCCGCCCTGGTGCTGGCCCTGGCGATTCTGGTGATCCGTTTTGGCCATGTGCGCTATCCCTACGGCAAGGACGAAGGCGGACACTAAACTGTGGGGACTGGGGACTGGGGACTGGGGACTGGAGGCTAGGGATTGGTGCAGTTTCCTGTTCCTGATTCCAATCCCTAATCCCTAATCCCTAATCCCGGTACACTCACCCGGCGTGCTCTATCACATGGCGGGCAAAGCCGCTGCCCGCTTCCTCATAGATGTTGAACACTTCGTCCGCGCCCAGCTCGCGTAACTGGGCGCCTTCTTCCGGATAGCGAATAATGGCGGCTACCCGGCCCTGAAAATTGGCATGGCGAATTTGCTCCAGGGCGTACAGGTTACCGGCATGGTTGGGCATGGCCAGGAAGATGTATTCCAGCTGGCTGTTGATATTGGTCTTGTCCCAGAAATCCGAGTCCGAGGCGTCGCCCTTGATCACGTTGATATCCAGCTCCCGCAACAGGGGGATTTTTTTCTCGTCCGAGTCGATACCCATCAGTTTCTTGTGGGGGTTGACCTTTTCCAGCTCCATATAGGCTCCCTGGCCGATACGGCCCATGCCCACGATCAGAATATTGGCATCCCCCAGCTGAATGGGCATGTCGTCCGGATGCAGTCGCTGGGGATCCCGGGGAGACAGGCGGTGCATCATGCGGCGATAGATATTTTCGTTGTTGGCGTTGAGCGGCGCCGACGCCACAAAGGAAATGGCCAGGGCGATGGAGGCGACAATCACCCAGTCGTTGCTCAGCATGCCCTGCTGCGCCGCCAGGGCCGCCACGATCAGGCCGAACTCGGAAAAGTTGCTCAGGCTCAGGGTGCCCAGCAGGGCGGTGCGCGGGCGCAGGTAGCAGCGTTTGTACAGCTGGTAGTACAGCAGGCTTTTCAGAGGCAGGGCCAGCAGCAGGATGAGCGAGATCCACAGGGTATCCAGGGTGGGCATGCCGTTCAGGCCAATGTTCAGGAAAAAGGCCACCAGGAACAGCTCTTTCATGTTGAAGAACGACTTGGCCAGCTCCGCCGCGCTGTAGTGGGACGCCAGCATCATGCCGATGATAAGCGCCCCAAGGTCACCCTTGAGCCCCACCAGCTGAAAGCCGCCGTAGCCCACCACCAGCGCCAGGAACACCGCGAACAGGGTCTGCAGCTCGCCGTGGCCGGCCCGCTCCAGAATGCGGCAGAACACCGGGCGCAGCAGCGGCAGCAGGACCAGCAGGGCCAGCGCCCAGGGGCTGGGCACCTTGCCGGCGGAGATGCTGAGAAAGGCCACCGCAAACAGGTCTTGCATCACCAGCACGCCGATGGCGACCACCCCGTAGAAGGTGTTCATGTCGCTGCGCTCTTCCAGCACCTTGACCGCAAACACCGTGCTGGAAAAACTGAGGGCAAAGGCCATCAGCATGGCCTGCTGCCATTGCAGCTCCTGGGCCAGGGCAAAGCCCAGTGCCTTGATGCCGAGCAGCACCAGGGTAAACAGCGCCGTGGAGGACACAATGTGCCCGCAGGCGGTGCCCCAGACTTCCTTGCGCAGCAGGGTCTTGATGTCGAGTTTCAGTCCGATGCTGAACAGCAGCAGGGTCACCCCCAGATTGGCGAGGGTGTCGAGGGTGGCATTGGGCTCATAGCCCATGGCGTTGAGCACAAAGCCGGCGGCGAGAAAGCCGATCAGCGGCGGCAGGCCAATCAAATAAACGGCGAAGCCGCAGCCAAAGGCGACGGCAATAAAAACGGGATCCATGATGTACTTGTTATAGGTTGCGGCTCCTGAGGTGGCGCTATAGTCCGTGTTCAGGCCGCACCTTGTCAACAAAGGCGGCCAGTTTGAAGCCGGTTTTATGGGTCAGAACAAATCGATGTCGGCGGCGGAGGCGTAAATGTGCTGGGGCCGGAACGGCATTTTATCGATGTCGGCCACCTGGCTGACCCCGGTCAGCACCAGTATGGTTTCCAGCCCCGCCTGAAAGCCGGCGAGAATGTCGGTGCGTAGGTTGTCGCCCACGATCAGGGTGTTCTCGGAATGGGCGTCCATGTGGTTGAGGGCGGCGCGCACTATCCAGGCGCTGGGCTTGCCCACGTAAAACGGCTTTTTGCCGGTCATGCGTTCAATGGGGGCGCACAGGGCGCCGCAGGCCGGGTGCATCTGGGGGCCGTGGGTATCCGGGTTGGTGGCGATAAAGCGGGCGCCGTCGGCCACGAAGCGGGCGGCCATCTGGATCATGCTCCAGTTGTAGTTGCGGGTTTCGCCCACCACCACAAAGTCGGGATCGATGTCGGTGATGGTGAAGCCGGCCTTGTACAGCTCGTGGATCAGCGCCCCCTCACCGATGACATAGGCCTTCTCGCCACTCTGGCGCTTGAGAAAGTCGGCGGTGGCCATGGCCGAGGTGTAAAAGCAGTGCTCCGGCACTTCGATGCCCGCCGAATAGAAACGGTTCTGCAGATCCTTCGGCGTCTGCGCCGGATAGTTGGTAAGAAACAGCAGGTTCATGTTCTGCTCCAGCACACGGCGTACAAAACCGTCGGCGCCGGGAATGAGATCGTTGTTGTGCAGGATAACGCCGTCGATATCACAGATCAGGTTGTTCTTGTGCATTGATGCTCCTTGTACCGGGTGCTCGTGCCGGTCTGGTTCCCACTGTGTTGCCAGAGTATGACAGTTTCATGACGACGGGAACGGCTTTTGTCATTTCTCCACGCAGCCGAGCCAGCCGCCCAGGCCGTTGATGCGCCGGGAAATCCCGGCCGCCCTTTGCTGCACATAGGCCGAGGGCCGGCCGGCGGAATAATGCCGCGGATTGGGCAGCACCGCCGCCAGCAGCGTGGCCTGATGGCGGCTGAGCTGGGCGGCCGAGGTATTGAAATAGGCTTGTGCCGCCGCCTCGGCACCGTAGATGCCGGGGCCGAATTCCGCGATGTTGAGATACAGGGCAAGAATGCGCTCCTTGGGCAGCAGCCACTCCAGCATGGGGGTATAGGCGGCTTCCAGGGCCTTGCGGGTGTAGCTGCGTCCCGGCCACAAATACAGGTTCTTGGCGGTCTGCATGGTAATGGTGCTGCCGCCGCGCAGCCGGCCGCCGTCGGCGGCCTCGCTCAGCACATCGCCAAAGGCGTCCCAGTCAAAACCGCGATGGCGGCAGAACTTGTTGTCTTCGGCGGCGATCACCGCCATCTTGAGCTGAGGGGAAATGCGCGAGGCAGGCTGCCAGTCCTTGTGCAGACTTTCGCCCTCGAACAAGCGGATCACCATCAGTGGCGTCAGTGGCACCGGCACATAGCGGTACAGCAGGGTCAGCAGCAGCGGTACCAGTATCAGCAGTACGGCCAGCCAGCCGAGCAGGCGTTTGAACAAGGCGGTCATCGAAATCGGACTCTCTGTGTCGAGCGAAGGGTTAAAAAGTTGACCAAGGGGTTATGTTTTTACCCGGGCTGTGGTTAAATTTTTGTTATCTTTACACTATATCAATCGTTTCGGCAGCAAAGGAGCATCACCATGTCTGCATTTATCGAGCAATTGCCCAAGGTGGAGCTGCATCTCCACATTGAAGGCTCCCTGGAGCCGGAGCTGGTTTTCGCCCTGGCCCGGCGCAATGGTATCACCCTGAATTATGCGGATGAAAGCGCCCTGAGGGCGGCCTACGACTTTGACGATCTTCAGTCGTTTCTGGACATTTATTATGCGGGCATGAGCGTACTGCAGACCGAGCAGGACTTTTTCGACATGACCCACGCCTACCTGCAACGGGCCCAGCGGGAAAACGTGCGTCATGTGGAAATTTTTTTCGACCCCCAGGCCCACACCGACAGGGGCGTGCCGTTTTCCGTGGTGGTGACCGGCATTCACCGTGCCCTGGAGCAGGCCCGGCACGACTGGGGCATCAGCAGCCGGCTGATCATGTCGTTTCTGCGTCATCTGCCGGAAGAGTCGGCCATCGACACCCTGCGCCAGGCCGAGCCGTTTCATGCTTTTCTTACCGGGGTGGGACTCGATTCGGCGGAGCTGGGCAACCCGCCGGAGAAGTTTCGCCGGGCCTACGCCCTGGCCCGGGAGCAGGGCTACCGGCTGGTGGCCCACGCCGGCGAAGAGGGACCAGCGCAGTATATTCGCGATGCGCTGGTACTGCTCGGGGCGGAGCGCATCGATCACGGGGTGGCCGCCATTGAGGATCCGGCCCTGATGGCGGAGCTGGCCGAGCGTCGCATTCCGCTGACCGTCTGTCCGCTGTCGAACCTGAAACTCAAGGTGATCGGGTCGATGGCCGAGCATCCCATGCAAACACTGCTGCGCGCCGGCCTGTGCGTGACCGTGAACTCCGACGATCCGGCCTATTTCGGCGGCTACATGAATGCCAACTACCAGGCGCTGCAACAGGGTCTTGGCATGAGCGATGGCGAGTTGCTCAAGCTTGCCATGAACGGGGTGGAAGCCAGCTGGCTGTCGCCGGAAGAGAAAACCCTGCTGCTGCACGACATTCAGGCCCACGGCGAAAAATTCGGCGTTTGTCCGGTGGAGGACTAAAGAAGCGCACTCCTGAGCCGATAAGCCTGTCAGGGTGTAACAGGAGGCAGTGGCTGTGCGCAAACTGATGGCAGTAGCGGGACTGGTGCTCAGCACAACGTGCTGGGCCCAGCCGCGTATCTATGTGGCGAGCCTGGATCATTCCCGCTGGCGGCTGGCGGCCGATTCGGCGGTGGAATGCCGGCTGGAGCACAGCATTCCCGGTTTCGGCACCGGTACCTTCGTCAGCCGGGCGGGTAAAAACGTCAACCTGGTGTTTGAGCTGAGCCCGCTTCGGGCACAGCCGCGCACCCGCCAGGCGGCGCTGAGAAGCGAGTCGCCCTACTGGCAGCCGGGCCGCGCGCCCAAGCCGATCAGCCAGGTGACCTTTTACCAGCAGCTCGACGCCATGGTGGAGCAGCAAAACGCCTGGATCATGCTCGATGAGCTCAGCCAGGGGCGTTGGCCCACTTTTTATTTTGATGACTGGTACGCGGGCGATCGCACCACTGGGGTGGGGCTGTCGTCGGTGAATTTTCGCGCTCGCTACGCCGCCTTTCTCGACTGCCAGCACAACCTGCTGCCCTACGGCTTTGAAGACATCGCCTTCAGCGTGCTCAACTACATAAACAACGCCGATGAGCTGACGCCCCACTCGCGCCAGCGACTGGCGATGATCGCCGACTATGTGCGTGCCGATCCCAATATTGGCGAGGTGGTGATCAACACCTATACCGACAGTTTTGGCACCGAGTTTCACAACAAGCAGCTGTCGCTGCTGCGGGCCAGGGCCATCAAGGAGCACTTTCTCGCGCTGGGCCTGCCCGACACCAGCATACGGGTGGAAGGGCACGGCGAGCGCCGGCCCATTGCCGACAATAGCACCCCCGAGGGGCGCAGCAGCAACCGCCGGGTGGTCATCAGCCTGGGCCGGCCGGCAATTTAATCCCGCTCCGGGTTGGCGTGGGGCCGCCGGCCCGCACGCCAACCCCGGCTTTTTCCCCTCCATGATCACTTTGCCCTTTTCCTTTGCGCCTCGCTTGGGTAGCTTATGGGCCTTTTCACTTTTCAGGGAACGGACATGACCTGGTTGATGTACATGGTGCTGGGAGCCTTTGCCGGCACCCTGGCGGGACTGTTTGGCGTGGGCGGCGGCCTTATCATTGTGCCGGTGCTGATCTTCAGCTTCAATTTGCAGGGCATTGGCGGTGAGCTGGTGGCCCACATGGCGGTGGGCACCTCGCTCGCCACCATCATGTTTACCTCGCTCAGTGCCATTCACACTCACCACGGCCGCCGCGCCATCGACTGGAAGCTGGCTGCCATGCTGTCGGCGGGCATTGTGATTGGCGCCTGGCTGGGAGGCTATACCGCCGACAAAATGTCGGGGCTGCAACTGCAGCGGGTGATCGGCCTGTTTGCCTGGCTGATGGCGGCGCAGATGCTGTTCAACCTGATGCCCAGCGGCAGCGGCAAACTGCCGGGCAAGCCGGTACAGGCGGCAGTGGGGGGCGTGATTGGCTGGGCCTCGGGGATCTTCGGCATTGGCGGCGGCTCGCTCACGGTGCCGTTTTTAAGCTGGTGCTCGGTGCCCATGCAGCGGGCGGTGGCGGTCTCTTCCGCCTGTGGTTTTCCCATCGCCCTGGTGGGCGCACTCAGCTATGTGGTACACGGCCTGGATCACGACAACCTGCCCGCCGAGGCCTGGGGCTATGTCTACCTGCCGGCGCTGATCGGCATCAGCGTGGCCAGCATGCCTTTCGCTCGCCTGGGTGCCATTCTGGCGCACAAGCTGTCGGCGGTGGTGCTGAAACGGGCCTTTGCGGTGTTTCTGCTGTTGGTGGGGGCCAAGTTTTTGTTTTTCCCGGCGTAACAAATCGGGGGAACAGGGAGCAGGAAATGGGGATTGGAATCATGCCAGTCCCCAGTCCCCAGTCCTTAGTCCCGCTTTTCCCGCTCGGCCAGCCAGTCATCGGCTTTGGCCACCAGCCACAGAATAAGCAGGCCCAGGGCCACCAGGCCGGCATAATTCCAGACATGATCCAGCCAGTCCATCAGCGCCCCCGAATCATGCGAATGCCCGCCTCGTAGCGGCCTTCCGGGCTGTCTACCTGGGTCTGAAAGTATTTCAGAAACCACATGTACTGCTCGGGCCAGTCGCTCAGCAGGGCTTCAATCTCGGCGTTCATGGCCCGGGTATCGGCGGTCAGATCGGCCGTGGGATAGGGGGCCATGGGTGGGCGAATCACCAGCTCGTAGCGGTGCTCTTGCGTGTTGTACACGCTCAGCACCGGCACCACCCGGGCACCGGTCAGTTTTACCAGCTTGGGCAGGGCCGGCAGGGTGGCTTTCATTTCGGCAAAAAACGGCACAAAAATGCTGGCCTCCCGGCCATGATCCTGGTCCGGCAGGTAAAAGAAATGCTTGCCGTCGCGAATGGTCTTGATCACCGCCTTGATGCCGGCATCGCGCTCGTAAACAATGCCGTTGAACCGCGCCCGCTGGCGGTTGATAAACCAGTCGAACACCTCGTTTTTGGCGCTGTGCATCATGGTGCACATGGGCAAACCCAGTGAGGTCAGGTACAGGCCGCCGGCATCAATGGCCCAGGTATGGGGGATCATGAAGATGATTTGTTTGTCTTGCGCCAGGCAGGCGTCGATATGCTCCTGGCCGTGTACCTTGAAGCGGGCCTGCAGATAGGCGGGGGAGCGGGCGGTCCACTCGCCATAGGCAAAAAAGGTCATCAGACCGGCACGGATGGACTGCAGCAGCGTGGCGTCCACTTCTGCGTCGCTCAGCTCGGGAAAACACAGCCGAATATTGGTGCGGGCGATGTAACACTGTTTTTTGGCGAGTCTGACCAGCAGCGGAGCAAAGGCGCCGGCAAAGCCATCCCGGGCGCGGACCGGCAACCAGGCCAGCAGCCACAACAGGGCGATGGCCAGCCAGGTGGGCCAGTAACGGGGGTGCAGGTAACGGGGTTTGAACTGTGCATCGTAAACGGGATCGTGCCCGGACATAACATGTACCTCTGAACTACAAGAGCGGCAAGTGTATGAAAAAAACCGGGGCAAATCACCCTTGCCGGCAGGGCCGAAAATAGTCGGTGTTATGGTAAAAGCCCGGATCCTCGTTGGCGGGCCACCAGCCGGGAATGCCCAGCAACGGCAAGGGCCGCAATGGCCTGGGCCGGTCGAACAGCGCCCGGGCCTGCAACTGCTCACACAGGTGGTTATCCAGCACCGAATATTGCTCGTGCCTGGGCAGGGCAAAAAAGCCGTCGGGCATGGGCAGCACCACCGCCTTGGCGGTCAGGCCAATAAAGGGATGGAGCGCCTGCTCATACAGGGCATGGCCAAAGATGAAAGGCTGCCAGTCGTTGCCCCACTGCTGGCGCCGTTCCAGAAACAGCCGTTGCCAGTGGTGCTGGCTGAGCAGGGTTTCCATCTCGTCCCCTTCGGGTACCGCCAGCACCAGGCCGCATTCGTCGAAATGGGTAATGCGATCCCGCCGCGGAGTGCGTGTGCGGGCGCCATGGGCGTGAATGTGCTCCATGTGCAGCCGGTTCAGCAATGCCTTGGTTTGGGGAAACAGGTGCCAGATCACGGCGCCAAAAAAGTCATGCCAGTTACCCTGGCGGGTGGGCACCTGGCCTTGTGCCACGGCTTCCTCGTAATAGCAGTCGCGGGCGGCAACGGTGTCGTTGTCCACAAAACGCAGCCCCAACCCCGAGGCCAGGTGACGGTTCAGGCTGGCCAGGGAGGGCCACTCGGGGTCGGTAAAGGCCACCAGCCCAGCAAGCTGGCCGACAATGGCGTTGCGCGTGGTAAAATCGGGATCCCAGTTCATCGGCCGTCCGTCAGCATTCAAAACCGCCAAGGATACTCCCGGAAAAGGGCAATGTTCAGCATAATTTTGCCGTACCGGCCATTTTCAGGGCCGGCTGTGCTTGAGTAAACTAAGGGCGACAATGACTGGCGCACGAGGAGTGCCGATGAAACGGGTCTTACGAGTAATCTGGTTACTGGCTTTGTTGCTCCCTGGCGTTATGGTCCAGGCGGCAAGTGGTGATAACGTGAAAATAGATAATAAATGGCTGTTGGGCCGGGTGGAGTGGCTGTGGTTGCCGGCGCTGGAAGACAGTGTCAAGGCGCGTATCGACTCGGGGGCCAAGACCTCGTCGATGTCGGCCACCGACATAATCGAGTTTGAGCGGGAAGGCGAGGCCTGGATCCGGTTTCGTTTCCGGCACGATAATCATCTGGCGCAGCTGGAAGCCCCGCTCAGCCGCTACGTGAGAATTCGCCAGGCCAACAGCAAAAAGGCGGATCGGCGCCCGGTGGTGCTGTTGCCGGTGCGGGTGGGGGATCTGGAAAAAAACGTGGAGTTCACCCTGAAGGACCGCACCCGCATGCTGTATCCGGTGCTGCTGGGGCGCGAGTTTATGAGCGACGACGTACTGATTGACCCCTCACGGCTGTTCGTGCAACCGAAATTCAAGCCTTGAGCGGCTAGCGTGCACTAAAAAGGCAGCCAATCGGCTTAATGCCGTTCACTTAAGGTGAGCGGCATTTTTCTTTCTG
>AZIJ01012403.1_pt1 | contig 11586 bp, 10 predicted proteins | sample 359151 | NCBI WGS metagenome assembly AZIJ01 (sample SAMN02429718, study PRJNA222666) | marine sediment metagenome | biome: Sediment sample; isolation source: enrichment culture of sample MGS-ElMAX(UA) from oil contaminated site at the... | place: Egypt: El Max | collected 2013-01-23 | depth 9.22 m m | reverse complement strand
GCTCTTCGTGCCAGACCAGGTGGTGTGCCTCGTCGACGATGAGCATGTCCCAGTCGGACTGGTCGAGGTAGTCGCGGGCCTTGTCGTTTTCCAGCAGGAACTCCAGCGCGACCAACGCCAGCTGGGCCTCCTCGAACGGGTTGTTTTCCGCACCGTTGCAGCGGTCGGCATTGAACAGTGCGAACTCCAGATTGAAGCGACGGCGCATCTCGACCAGCCATTGATGCTGCAGGTTCTCCGGTACGACGATCAGCACGCGACGGATGCGGCCGGTCTGCAGCTGGCGATGCAGGATCAGGCCGGCTTCGATGGTTTTGCCCAGACCCACTTCGTCAGCCAGCAGCACGCGTGGCGCCATGCGGTCGGCAACGTCGCGGGCGATATGCAGCTGATGGCCGATCGGTTGGGTGCGTACTCCGGCCAGGCCAAGCAGCGGCGAGCGCTGGATGCGGCAGAAATGGCGCAGGCTTTCAAAGCGCAGGCTGAACCAGGGCAGGGGGTCGATCTGGCTGGCGAACAGACGATCGCTGGCCAGCCGGAATTGAATGAAATTGTCCAGCATGGTTTCGGCAAAGGCGGCCGGGGTGCCGTCGTCCCGCAGGCCGGCGTAGGCCAGCAGACCATCCTCTTCGACCACGTCGCTGACGATCATGCTCCAGCCTTCGTGGTGGGTAATGCTGTCGCCCGGACTGAAACGCACGCGGGTAAGCGGCGCGTTGCGCAGCGCGTAGTGGCGGGTTTCGCCGCTGGCGGGGAAGAGCATGACTACCAGGCGGGCGTCCTGCGACAGTACCGTACCGAGACCCAGTTCCGATTCGCTGTCGCTGACCCAGCGTTGTCCGGGGGTAAAACCTGTCATGCCGCTCTCCTGGTGGTGCAAAAAAGGGCGCATATCTTACCCGATCGCCCGGGTACCCGAAACCGCGGTGTTGCGCCGATCCGGTCGGTCTGAACATCTTGCATTGATTAAAAATTGCTCAGTTTTGTGCGCAATGACACAGTACAGGGGTAAACCTATTGGTCTGGCAGTCGATAACCATTGTAGACGTGGTGTGTGTTGACGCTGGAAATCCGGCGTCCGGGCGATGAGGTTCAACAATCATGCTGATTCCGGGTTTGCCGCCTGCAGGAGCGCAAAATGATGCGTTCAGGGCCAAAACAGAGGTCAAGCCGTCCGCGGCCACCGAGCCCGTGCACGACGCCACAACTGAGCAGGTTGAGCGTCGTCGTCAGGACAAGGGGCGCTGGCCGGACCGCCGCCGTCGTCGCCGTCGCGTGCATACCCTGCAGGAGCAGCCGCCGGAGGAACGCGAGCTGGATCTGCCAAAGAAGGGGTTGCTGGTTGACATCGAAGTCTGAGGCGATGCTAGTCTGATGGCTCTCAACATCGTCCGTGAAGGTCAAGCGATGACAGATAAACATGACACCCCTGCTGTAATCGACTTTGCCGAGGCGCGTCGTCAACGCATTCACGATATCCACGATGCTCGCCTGGAGGCTATGCGTGATGCGTTCTCCCGGGCGCTGCCGTTGCCGTCTGGCAAGGCCGGTGGCAAGAAGCGCAAGAAAGGAAAGAAGTCGCGTTAGTGTGGCAACACCTGCCATTGATCCGTGTCAATAACCCCGCATGTCGTAAGGCTTAACCTGCAGTCATTGAAAACGCAGGAGGTGCCTTATGTACGTTGATGAAGCGGTCATTGCTGGTGTGATTACTGTCGGTCTGATGGTTGCCTTTCTGGGCGGTGTTGGTCTGTTCATCTGGCGCGATGCGCACAAAAAGAAAAACCAGTGATCTGCCTGGTGTTGCTGACTGGGGCATAATGGCCTGCCGTGTAATGCTGGTAGCCCGTGATGCCCCAAGGTTCTCGTCCGCGCTGTAAGACCTGTGCGCGTCCGCTCAGCCACTGTCTGTGTCACCTGATTCCCAGGCTGTGGCCCGATACCCAGGTGCTGGTGATTCAGCATCCGGATGAAGCCTCCCACGCCCTCAATACCGCCCGCCTGCTGGTTGCAGGTCTGGTTAATGCGCACTTGCTGGTCACCGAGTCACTGGCGGATCATCCCGATTGGGTCAGACGTCTGAGTGATTCCGGCTGGCGCAATGAGCTGCTGTTTCCCGGTCCGGATGCCCGCGAACTGAGTGTTGCTCGCGACACGCGCCCGCGGCGCCTGATCCTGCTCGACGGCACCTGGCGCAAGGCGCGCAAGTTGCTGTATCTCAATCCGATTCTGCAATCGCTGCCGCAGGTCCGGCTTGCTTCAGGTCTGAGCAGCCGATATCGCCTGCGCAAGGCACCCCGTGCCGATGCGCTGTCCACCATCGAGGCCGGCGCCGAGGCGTTGTCGCTGTTGCACACCGGATTTGAACGCGATCGGCTGCTCGCTCCGTTCGAGGCGCTGATCGACGGTCAGATCAGCGCAATGGGCGAACAACGCTACCAGCGCAATTACCGCGATCGCCAGTAAAGCCGGCGCGGCGGATCAATGCTTCCCTAGAGCTGTCCATTCACGACTTTTATTATCCGTGTTATTTGCCGCGCTAGCCCCGTGCGCTCGCTAGACTGCGAACTACAGACTTACAGTCCGTAACAAAACAACAAGAACAGTCGTATCAGCACCGTCTGGTGACAGATAAGGGGAACACATGCAAACAACAGGACAGCGGGTCGTGATTACCGGTGCGGGCAGTGGCCTGGGTCGCGAACTGGCGCTGCGCTACGCGCGTGAGGGGGCTCGTCTGGCCCTCGCCGATATCAATGACGCCGGGCTGGAAGAAACGCGGCGAATGGCAACGGCTGCCGGCGGCTGGGCGTTCACCCAGCGCTGCGATGTGCGTGATTTCAGTCAGCTTGCTGCGCTGGAGCAAAGCTGCGAAGAGCGCATGCAGGGGGTTGATGTCCTGATCAACAACGCCGGCATTGCGTCCGGCGGCATGTTCTGGGACCTGTCGCTGGAGGACTGGGATTCGCAGATCTGCATCAATCTGATGGGCGTGGTCAAGGGCTGCAAGGCATTCATGCCGGTTTTCATGAAGCAGGGTCACGGTCGGATCATCAATATCGCCTCCATGGCAGCGCACATTCAGACCCCGGGTATGAGTAATTACAACGTCGCCAAGGCCGGCGTTGTGGCGCTGTCGGAGAGCCTGCTGGCCGAGTTGCACCCGCTGGGTATCAAGGTCAGCGTAGTGTGTCCGTCTTTCTTTCAGACCAATCTGCTGGAGTCCTATCATGGGCCTGACAGTAAAGCGCGCGACGATATGGCCAAGCTGCTGCAGAACTCGCCGATCAGCGCGGCCGAGGTGGCTGACATTACCTACCGTGAAAGTGAGGCTGATCAGTTCATGATCCTGCCGCATGAGCGTGGTCGTCTGGCGCTGGAGCAGAAACGCGCCAATCCGCAGGTGATCTACGACGAGATGTTCCGCCTCGCTGCCAAGCGCCTGCAAGCCGGCTGATTCGCGCCCTGCAATGCGGCATCTGTCAGCAGTATGGCGCCTGATCGCCGGCTGCTGACGGGTGTTCGCTGCCAAATAGCGTTTTATCACGCCTGCCTATTGTGTTTACCCTGGGTTGTGACGCCTTTATTCTTGTCGGCCTCCGGACGGCTGGGTCGTCCCAATCCATCGGCAAGAAATGAGGGTATCGCAATGCGTGAAGTCGTAATCGTCGACAGTGTACGAACTGGCCTGGCCAAGTCCTTCCGTGGCAAATTCAACATGACCCGCCCGGATGACATGGCTGCCCACTGCGTCAATGCCCTGCTGGAGCGCACTGGTGTTGATCCGAAGATGATCGACGACTGCATTGTTGGTGCAGGTTCCAACGAAGGTGCTCAGGGCCACAACATCGGTCGTAACGTTGCTGTTCTGTCCAAAATGGGTATCGACGTTGCCGGTATGACCCTGAACCGCTATTGCTCCTCCGGCCTGCAGGCTATCGCCATCGCGGCTAACCAGGTTGCATCCGGTTGTTCCGATGCCATCGTTGCCGGTGGTGTTGAGTCCATCACTCTGACCGCCAAGAGCCGCAATACCGATCACTTTGTGAACCCGATTCTGGAAAAAGACTTCCCGGGCATCTACTACCCGATGGGTCAGACCGCCGAAATCGTTGCGCGCCGCTACAACGTGACCCGCGAGCAGCAGGACGCCTACGCGCTGCAGAGCCAGCAGCGTACTGCCCGTGCCCAGGCTGAAGGTCTGTTCGATGACGAAATCGTACCTATGGCGGTCAAATATCAGGTTCAGGACAAGGCCACCGGTGAAATCAGCATCGTTGATGGCGTTGTTGATGCCGACGACTGCAATCGCCCGGACACGACCATCGAAGGCCTGAACAGCCTGAAGCCGGTCTTCGCCGAAGACGGTTCCGTGACTGCCGGTAACGCTTCGCAGCTGTCCGACGGTGCTTCCATGACGCTGGTCATGAGTCTGGACAAGGCGCTGGAACTGGGTCTGAAGCCGCTGGCTTACTTCCGTGGCTTCACCGTTGCCGGCTGCCAGCCTGACGAAATGGGCATCGGCCCGGTCTACTCGGTGCCGAAGCTGCTGAAAGCCCGTGGCCTGACTGTTGACGATATCGATCTGTGGGAGCTGAACGAAGCCTTTGCTTCCCAGTGCCTGTACGCCCGTGACTTCCTGAAGATCGATAACGAGAAGTACAACGTCAACGGCGGTTCCATCTCCATTGGTCACCCGTTCGGCATGACCGGCTCCCGTCAGGTCGGCCATCTGGTCCGCGAACTGCAGCGTCGCGGCAAGCGCTATGGCATCGTCACCATGTGTGTTGGCGGTGGCATGGGTGCAACCGGCCTGTTCGAAGCCTATCGCGGCTGATCTGCGGGGCCGCGCAAGCGGCCCTGCGGGGAAAGGCGCCTGCCCTTTGGGACAGGCGCCTTTTTTGTTGCAGATTTAACGCTACTGTTACGGTGTGCGGTACAAACCCTTGTGGCACAATGCGGGTTTTAATGTTGAGACGGAATACGTCCGGTGACGCTTCTGAGCGAGCTGCTGCACGAGATGGGTAATCATGGCCACTGAGCTGCGCCGGGTTGTCTTCGTGCTCCTGCCCGGCACCCACCCCGGCTGTCTGATGCCGGCACTGTCGGTCCTGCTGTCGGCCAATCGTATGGCTGAGGAACTGTGCTACCAGATTGAATGCTGCACCCTGGATGAGCAGTCAATGCGCGCTGCAGATGGTCTGCTGCTCCAGCCCTCTCCCCTCGAGCAGTGTGCACCCGGCTTCGCCCAGCTGTGGCTGGTGGCTGAACATCTGTCGGCGTCCGATCAGTTGCCCGACTGGCTGGCGCCACGGCTGCAGCAATGGCAGTCCGAGGGTGTGCTGATCGGCGGTCTGGAGGGCGGTGTTGCGGCGCTGGCCGCCTCTGGATTGCTTGACGGTGGGCAATGCGCGGTTCATTGGCGAATGGTTGACGAGTTTCGTGAGCGTTTCCCCGCGGTTGAGGCAGTCACCCAGTTGTTTACGCGTGAAGCTCAGGTCTGCTCCAGCAGCGGCGGGCAGGCCGGCACCGATCTTCTGTTGGCCATTGTCGCGCAGGAGCAGGGGCAGGATCTGGCAGCGCTGGTTGCGGAGGACCTGGTAATCGAGCGGATGCGCGATGGCAGCGAGCGTCAGCGCATGCCGTTGCGCAATAGGCTGGGCAGCAGTCATCCGAAGCTGACGCAAGCCGTGATCCTCATGGAGTCGAATATTGAAGAGCCGCTGACGACTGACGAAATTGCGCGTCACGTCTGCGTATCACGGCGCCAGCTGGAGCGGATTTTCAAGCAGTATCTTAATAGCGTACCGTCGCAGTATTACCTTGAGCTGCGCCTGAACCGGGCGCGCCAGATGTTGCTGCAGACCAGCAAATCCATCATTCAGATAGGGTTGTCCTGCGGCTTTTCGTCCGGGCCGCATTTTTCCAGTGCCTATCGTAATTGTTTCGGCGTCACACCGCGGGAAGATCGTAACCAGCGGCGCGCGCAGCAGGCTGCCGAGGGGTCAGCCAAAGACAACTGAGTTCGCCGCCGGCGGATTCATATTTATGCGCACCCGGTTGGGGCGCCATTGAAGAGAAAGGAGATGACAGTGTCAGCAACGGTCGGTCGGTCCGATTTTGATCGGGTGATGGTTCCCAATTACGCACCGGTGAATATGGTTCCGGTTCGCGGCGCGGGCTCGCGCCTTTGGGATCAGCAGGACCGAGAATACGTCGACCTGGCCGGTGGCATCGCGGTCAACGCGCTGGGGCATGCGCATCCGGCGATGATCGAGGCTCTGACCGAGCAGGCGCACAAGCTGTGGCACGTCTCCAATATCATGACCAATGAGCCGGCGCTGCGCCTGGCTGACAAGCTGGTGCAGGCGACGTTTGCCGAGCGGGTGTTCTTCGCCAACTCCGGTGCCGAGGCCAACGAGGCCGCGTTCAAGCTGGCGCGTCGCTGGGGGCACAATACCGGCGGCGCGCAGAAGCATCAGATTATCGCCTGTACCAACAGCTTCCACGGGCGCTCGCTGTTTACCGTCAGCGTCGGTGGCCAGCCCAAGTACTCCGAAGGTTTCGGTCCGGCGATGGGTGGTATCAGCCATGTGCCGTACCAGGACATTGCGGCGCTGGAAGCCGCCATGTCTGATGCGACCTGCGCCGTGGTGCTTGAGCCGGTGCAGGGCGAGGGTGGTGTGATTCCGGCCAGTGCCGAGTATCTGCAGGCCGTGCGCGCGCTGTGTGACAAGCACAACGCGCTGCTGGTGTTTGACGAGGTGCAGAGCGGCATGGGGCGCACCGGCAAGCTGTTTGCCTACATGCACAGCGGCGTGGTGCCCGACATTCTGACCAGCGCCAAGAGTCTCGGCGGCGGCTTCCCGATTTCGGCGATGCTGACTACCTCGGCCATCGCCGAGCATTTTGCGGTCGGTACCCATGGCAGCACCTACGGCGGTAACCCGCTGGCCTGCGCGGTTGCTGAGCGGGTGCTCGATATCGTCAATACCCCTGAGGTGCTCGGTGGTGTCGAGCAGCGTCATGAGCGCCTGCGTGGCGAGCTTGAGGCAATGGGGCGTGAATTTGGCGTGTTTTCGTCGGTGCGCGGCAGCGGTCTGCTGCTGGGCGCGGTGATGAGCGACGGCTTCAAGGGCAGGGCCAAGGATGTTCAGGCGCTGGCGCAGGAAGAGGGTGTACTGGTGCTACAGGCTGGTCCGGATGTAGTGCGTCTGGCGCCGAGCCTGATTATCGACGAAGCGGATATGGCCGAAGGCATGGCACGCTTGCGTGCTGCTCTGCGGCGGATGGTCGGCTAGACCTCGGGAGGTAAGTGGATGCTGATGCTGCGCTTGGGCAGGGCTGCGGACCTGCCTCAGATTGAACGCCTGGCGGCGGCCAGCCCGGTTGGGGTGAGTGCGTTGCCCGCCAGTCGCGAGCGTCTGGCTGAAATCCTTGGCGCATCCGAAGCATCCATGGCCGAGGGCGTTGTTTTCAGCGGCGAGGAGCGCTACTTCTTCGTGCTTGAAGACACCGAAACCGGTGTGCTGGCCGGGTGCAGCGGCATTATCGCTGCGTCCGGCTTCCGCTCGCCGTTCTACACGTTCCGCAACGAAATGTTTGTGCATGCCTCGCGCGAGCTGGGGCTGCACAACCGCATCCATGTCTTGTCGCTCTGCCATGACCTGACCGGGCACAGTCTGCTGGTGGGGTATCACCTGTCTGACGAATACCATCAGCCCGACGTAATGGAACTCAATGCGCGCGGGCGCCTGCTGTTCATGGCCAGTCATCCGCAGCGGTTTGCCGAGTCGACCTCGGTAGAGGTGGTTGGCATCAGTGATGAGCAAGGTCACGCGCCGTTCTGGGACGCTGTCGGCCGCCACTTCTTTGCTGTCAGCTATGCCGAGGCCGAGCGCATCGGCAGCGAGCGCGGGCGGGGCTATCTGGCGGAGCTGATGCCGGGCTATCCGATCTATGTGCCCATGCTGTCGGACGAGGCGCAGGAAGTGATAGGGCAGGTGAATCCATCCGTTCAGGATGTGTTTGACATCCTCATGGACGAAGGTTTCGAGACTGACAACTACGTTGACATCTTCGATGGCGGCCCGGTCGTGCATGCAAAGACGGCGTTGCTCAAGACCGTGCGTCACAGCGAGCTGGCGGTCGTTGAGCTTGGTGAGCCGCAAGAGGGAGACACCTTGTGGCTGGTTGCCAATACCAGGGTAGGCGATTTTCGTGCCTGTGCCCTGCGTATGGATTGGCAGCCGGGCGCGCCGGTTGTTCTGTCTGCATTGACGGCGCAGGCACTCAAGGTGGCCACTGGCGATCAGCTGCGCCTGGTCAGGGGAGGTTGAAATGCTGGTAAGAGCAGCCTGTCAGCAGGATCTTGAAGGGCTTGTGGCGCTGGCAACCAGTGCCGGAGGCGGCCTGACCTCTCTGCCTGCCAGCGAAGAAAAGCTGCATGAGCGGCTGCTTCAGATCGAGCGCAGTTTCGCCGGTGCCGCGATGCAGGCCGATGCCGATTATCTGCTGGTCATGGAAGGCCCGGACGGCCGTATTGTCGGGTCCAGTGGCATGCTGGGTGCGGCCGGTCTGCGCGAGCCCTGGTACAGCTACCGGATGGGGCTGACTGTCGCAGCCAGCAGCGAGTTGGGCGTGTATCGGCAGCATCCGACGCTGTTCCTGGTCAATGACCTGACCGGCGCGACGGCGCTGTGCTCCTACTTTCTGGTGCCGGAATTTCGCTGCGGTGACTTCCCGCGGCTGCTATCCAAGGCGCGCTTCATGTTTATGGCAGATGCACCACAGGAGTTCTCCGAGCGCGTGGTAGTCGAGATGCGCGGCGTTTCCGACGCCGATGAGCGATCACCCTTCTGGGACAGCCTGGGGCAGCACTTCTTCCGGATGGATTTTGCCCGTGCCGACTACCTGACCGGTATCGGCAACAAGGCCTTTATTGCCGAAATGATGCCCAAATTTCCGCTCTACGCCTGCTTTCTCAGTCAGGCTGCCCGTGATGCGATTGGCCAGGTGCATCCTGATTCGGAGGCTGGTCGGCTGGTGCTGGAAGAAGAGGGCATGCGCTATCAGGGCTACATCGACATTTTTGACGGTGGCGCTACGCTGGAAGCGCAGCGCGGCCAGATTCGTGCGATACGCGACAGCCGCACTCTGCTGTTGGCGATCGGTACGCCGGGAGATGAGGCGCAACCCTATCTTGTTTCCAATCGGGGGCGGGAAAACTGCCGCATGATTTCCGCGCCAGCCAGGGTGGCAGCCGGAACGCTGGTGGTTGCTGCCGAGTCCGCCGAGCGACTCAAACTGCGTGCAGGCACGCTGGTCAGAGCGGTTTCGCTGACAGGCTGAGCTGGCGCCGGCCTGCCCGTCACGCTCCGTTGTTGAACTGGCTGGCCCTGCGGCGGGTCGAAATCTATGGTTGCCATAGTGAATATCAACGGAGCAGTTAATGCATAGTGCGCTCTGATGCCTATATAATGCGGCTCTTTGCCAGATTGCGCGCTCTTTTCGGGGCAACCTCTCCACGCGGCGCAGATCGCGACATGCTCCCGACGTTCAGCTGGCCGACCCGTCTCTGGTAAGGGAATTATGAAAAGCGCAGACATCCGTGAATCCTTCCTCCGTTTCTTTGAAGAAAAGGGCCACACCCGCGTTGCCTCCAGCTCGCTGATCCCGGCAAACGATCCCACGCTGCTGTTCACTAACGCCGGCATGAACCAGTTCAAGGACTGCTTCCTCGGGCTTGAGAAGCGCGCCTACACCCGCGCCACGAGCAGCCAGAAGTGTGTGCGTGCAGGCGGCAAGCACAACGACCTGGAGAACGTCGGCTATACCGCGCGTCACCACACGTTCTTTGAGATGCTCGGTAACTTCAGCTTTGGCGATTACTTCAAGCGTGACGCCATTCATTACGCCTGGGAGTTTCTGACCTCGGACAAGTGGCTGAACCTGCCGCAGGAAAAGCTCTGGGTCACGGTCTACGCCAGCGATGACGAAGCCTACGATATCTGGACAAAGGAAGTTGGCGTGCCGGCCGAGCGCATGGTGCGTATTGGCGACAACAAGGGCGCGCCCTACGCGTCCGACAACTTCTGGGCGATGGGGGATACCGGACCCTGCGGTCCCTGCACCGAGATTTTCTACGACCATGGCGCCGATATCTGGGGTGGCCCGCCAGGCTCGCCGGAAGAGGACGGTGATCGTTATATCGAAATCTGGAACAACGTCTTCATGCAGTTCAATCGCACCGCCGACGGTGAGTTGCACCCGCTACCGGCGCCGAGCGTTGACACCGGCATGGGGCTGGAGCGCATCAGCGCGGTCATGCAGCACGTGCATGCCAACTACGAGATTGATCTGTTCCAGAACCTGCTGGCTGCTGCGGCCGAAGCTATCGGCTGCCCGCAGGATAATGCCGCGTCACTGAAAGTAGTGGCAGACCATATTCGTTCCTGCAGCTTTTTGATTGCCGACGGCGTACTGCCGTCCAACGAAGGTCGTGGCTATGTGCTGCGCCGCATCATCCGTCGCGCCTGCCGTCACGGCAACAAGCTGGGCGCCAAGGGCGTGTTCTTCCACAAGATCGTTGCGGCGCTGGTTGCCGAGATGGGGGGGGCGTTCCCTGAACTCAAGACCCAGCAGGCGCATATCGAACGGGTGCTCAAGACCGAGGAGGAACAGTTCGCCAAGACTCTGGATCAGGGCCTGCGCATCCTCGAGCAGGATCTGGCCGAGCTGAAAGGCAGTGAGATCCCCGGCGATGTTGTGTTCAAGCTGTACGATACCTACGGCTTTCCGGTTGACCTGACCGGTGATATCGCCCGTGAGCGCGATCTGACCATCGATGAGGCCGGCTTTGAGGCAGCGATGGAAGCGCAGCGCGAGCGCGCGCGTTCCGCCAGCCAGTTCGGGCTGGATTACAACGCCCTGGTCAAGGTGGATATCGAAACCCGTTTCCAGGGCTACGAAGGTACCGAAGGGCAGGGCACTGTTGTGGCGCTGTTCCGCGACGGCGAGCCGGTCGAGGTGCTGAACGAAGGCGACAAGGGTGTGGTCGTGCTGAATCAGACCCCGTTCTACGCCGAATCCGGTGGCCAGGTTGGTGACACCGGTTATCTGTCGGCCTCCGGCCTGCGCGCCGAGGTGTCGGATACCACCAAGGCGGGTAATGCCCATCTGCACCATGTCATCGTTCAGCAAGGCACTCTGCGTGCCGGCGAAGAGGTGCAAGCCACGGTCGACGCCGGCGTACGTCAGGCCACCGCGCTGAATCACTCGGCAACTCACCTGCTGCATGCTGCGCTGCGCGAGGTGCTGGGTGATCACGTTCAGCAGAAAGGGTCGCTGGTCGACAGTCAGCGCCTGCGCTTCGACTTCAGTCACTATGAAGCGATCAAGCCCGAGCAACTGCGTGCTCTGGAAGACCGGGTCAACGAGCAGATTCGCCTGAACTCCGTCGTTGGTGTGGAAGTCACTGATATTGAGTCGGCCAAAAACAAGGGCGCGATGGCGCTGTTCGGCGAGAAGTATGGTGACCAGGTGCGCGTACTGACCATGGGCAACGGCTTCTCCGTCGAGCTGTGT
>AZIJ01003879.1_pt1 | contig 11588 bp, 13 predicted proteins | sample 359151 | NCBI WGS metagenome assembly AZIJ01 (sample SAMN02429718, study PRJNA222666) | marine sediment metagenome | biome: Sediment sample; isolation source: enrichment culture of sample MGS-ElMAX(UA) from oil contaminated site at the... | place: Egypt: El Max | collected 2013-01-23 | depth 9.22 m m | reverse complement strand
TTGCAACGCTGGAGTCACTGGTACCCCAATCGAGGTTCGCGGCCTCTACTTGCGCTTCATCTGTGGCGCTTTGCAATTGTTCACGTACTTGTGCTTCGGTGCGGCGCATTGGTTGGCGCTCACTAACTTCTTGGCTTGCACCGTTGTTACCATTGCCATTAGCAAACATGTCGCCAGCATTGCTGTCTTGCCACCACCACACCACGGCCATTGCAATCACAATCGCAATAATCAGGTAGCTAATGAGCATCAAGCGGCTGTCGTTGCGCTCACGTACTTTACGCTTCGAGAAGCTTTGCATGGTGATGGTGCTTGGCACTACTTCGCCAAACCCCATTTTGCTGTAGGCTTCAAACACGCGCGCTTCGTCAACTTCGAGCGCTTTACTGAGCGAGCGCAAATAGCCGCGCACATAGGTTGGCGACGATAACTGGTCGTAGTCATCGGCTTCCATGTATTCAACAACAACCTTACGCAGCCGCAAGTTATCGGCTACTTGTTGCGTACTTAAGCCTTTTGCTTCACGTGCTTCGCGAAAAATTTGACCGGGCGTTTCGCCAGTATACGGCTCTGGCTGTGGCTCAGCCGGCTCTGCATTTTCTTCAAATAAATCTTTGTCTTGTGCCATGGGGTATCGCTATTTGATAAGTTTGAGATAATCAGTCGCTTGCTGCGATGCAGGAAAGCGCTGTACCAGCAGATCGCCAAACTGTTGCCGTTTATTCTTCTGGTTTTGGGCATGGGCTAACTGCACTTCTAACCACAAGTATTGCGCCGACAATTGGGGGTAATTACTGCGGCGTTCTATCATGGTTGCTGCCTTGTCGTAGCGTTTTTGCTGCATTAACAAGGAGGCGTAATTTTCAAGGATGTTGACGCCACCACCACTGTGGTTCAGCGCCAATTCATAATAGCGATCAGCGTTTGCGAGATCGCCCTGCTCGGCTGCACAACGCGCCGCATTTTCATAGGTGCTAGCAACTTTCACGTAACCGGGTTGCGCTACCGCCTTGCGGAACATTTGGTCGGCGTCATTATAGCGCTGCTGACCACAAAGTAGCACCCCGAGATTGTTATAGTTATCGCCATCTTTTGGTTTTAAATCAATGGCTTTACGGTAGTGTGCTTCGGCACTTTTGAAATCACGAACTTGCTGATAGTAATAAGCAAGGCCGGTGTAGACGTCGGCATTTTCGGGGGTATATTCGCGAGCGCGCTCTAAATTTGCTTTCGCTTGCTCGAAGTTACCACTGCGTAAATACTGCAAACCTAAGGCAAGCCGCGTGCGCGCCGCCTCTTGTGCATTAAATTGTTGAGCAGGCTGTTGCTTCCCATCAACCGTGCGCTGACTGACACACCCCGTCGTGACGAGCGCAGTGAACAGCACAAGCAGTAGTATCCGCATGTAATTCCCCCTGTAAAGAAAGCTATCTTAACCTTTATCAGCGGTAGATCAAGCGATGCGGCGTCAAAGCCGTGTTAAGTTTGTCTTAAGCAGGTTTTTTGATGCGATGAAATGGACGATTAAACCGCTTTGACTTGAATACCGTCACCGCCGCGCTGCGCTTGCTGCTTTTTCAGAATGCGCTTGGTACGGTCAATGACATCACCCACCAGCTGACCACAAGCAGCGTCAATGTCGTCACCACGGGTGCGACGAACCACCACAATGTAGCCTTTTTCCATCAGCACTTTGGCGAAACGGTCGATACGTGAATTGCTCGATCGGCCATAGTCTGAGCCTGGAAATGGATTAAATGGAATGAGGTTAATCTTGCACGGCGTATCTTTCAGAAGCTCCGCGAGCTCCGCCGCCTGCTCCATTGAGTCATTGATATGATCAAGCATCACGTACTCAATGGTGATGTTTTTATTAGCTTTGCTGCCGTCGATATAATCGCGGCTCGCTTGGAGAAACTCTTGAATGTTGTACTTTTTATTGATCGGCACAATTTCATTACGCAACTCATCGTTTGGTGCGTGCAATGAAATAGCTAGTGCCACATCAATTTCTTCTTTGAGCTTGTAAAGGGCTGGCACGACACCTGATGTGCTAAGCGTGACGCGACGTTTGGATAAGCCAAAGGCGTTGTCATCTAGCATCAAGTCCATGGCTGGTACCACGTTATTGAGGTTGAGCAACGGTTCGCCCATGCCCATCATCACCACGTTGGTTACCGCTTTTACGCCGGTGTCGCCAAAAGCGCCAAGCAATTTGTTCACGCGCCATACTTGGCCGATAATTTCCGCTACTTTTAGGTTGCGGTTAAAGCCTTGCTGCGCGGTTGAACAGAACGTGCACTCCAGTGCACACCCCACCTGCGAGCTCACACACAAGGTGGCACGGTCACGATCTGGAATCCATACGGTTTCCACGTCCTGACCATCGAATAAGGTCATCGCAAACTTAATGGTGCCGTCTGATGATTGCTGCTGCATACGCACTTCAGGCGCACGAATTTCGGCTACCTGCTTGAGCTTCTCTCTTAGAACCTTGTTGAGGTTGGTCATTTGATCGAAGTCGTCGACACAATAGTGATAGACCCACTTCATCACCTGGTCGGCGCGAAATGGTTTTTCACCCAACTCTTTGAAGAACGCGCGCATACCTTCGCGGTTCAAGTCGAGTAAGTTCACTTTTTTGTCTACAGCATTCATTGAGAAAACCTTAGTGCGATATTAGATATTGGATATTAGATATTAGCAAAACCCAGCCTTGTTCTAATAGCTAATATCTCAAAGGCTCGGCTTGCCGAGCCTTTGAGTTTTTGCTCTTAGCGGGTGCGGGCGCAGAGTTCTTCTTCAGTGAAGAAGTAAGCAATTTCGCGAGCCGCAGATTCTAATGCGTCAGAACCGTGAACCGCATTCTCATCAATAGATACAGCATAGTCTGCACGCAACGTTCCTGCCAATGCGTCAGCTGGGTTAGTTGCACCCATGATGTCGCGGTGACGTTTTACTGCGTCTTCGCCTTCAAGTACTTGAACCATGATTGGGCCAGAAGTCATGAAGTCTACCAATGCGCGGAAGAATGGACGCTCTTTGTGTTCAGCGTAGAAGCCTTCTGCTTGCTCGGTGCTCAAGTGCATCATTTTCGCTGCAACAATACGGAAGCCCGCAGTTTCAAAGCGGTTGTAGATTGCGCCGATGACGTTTTTGCCAACTGCGTCTGGCTTGATGATTGATAAGGTGCGCTCTAAAGCCATGATTTTCTCCAATAGAGTTTTAAAGTTAAAGGTTGTCTAAGTTTAAGTCGCGCGGATTATACATAAAACACATGACAAGCGAAAGGAGGGGTGCAGTCCAAGGACTGCACCCCTCCTCTTGCGCTTTGGGTAGAACGGGCGTAAAGTGTGGGCATCTAGACGTCTATACAAATTCATGAGGTGGTTATGACGCAACAAATTACATTAGGTGGTGGTTGTTTTTGGTGTATTGAAGGCGCGTTCAAGCAAGTACGCGGCGTGTTGAAGGCTGAGTCAGGCTATGCCGGCGGCCACAAAGAAAACCCAACCTATGAAGAAGTGTGCAAGGGCGATACAGGTCATGCTGAAGTGGTGCAGTTGACGTTTGACCCGGCGGCGCTAAGCGTACGTGAAATTTATGAGATATTTTTTGCGCTGCATGATCCGACGCAGGTAAACCGTCAGGGCAATGATGTTGGTACGCAATATCGCACATCAATTTTCTATCAAACTGACGAACAAAAACGTTTAGCGGAAGAAATTATTGCTGAAATGGAGCGTGACCAAACTTGGGATGCGCCGATTGTGACAACCATTGAGGCGCTGGAGAAATTCTGGCCAGCTGAGGAGTACCACGAGAACTACGTGGAGCGTAACCCTGAAAACGCCTACTGCCAGGCGGTAGTGCACCCGAAACTGGCAAAATTCAAGCGTACATTTGCCGAGAAACTCGACGGCTAAAAGGTGGGGTGCAGTCCTTGGACTGCACCCCTCTTATTCATTTACAAAATAATGCTGCGAAGGATTTCGATATCGCCATCACCGACACCGTGGCGTCGGAAGTAGGTCGGCCATTCTGCTACTAATTCTTGTACTTCTTTAATAATCGCTCGCGCTTTGTATGGCTGTAGCCCAAATCGGCGTGACTGCGACACAATGTTTTCCAAAGTTCCGGCGCGCCCATCATCGCCAATTCCTAATCCATGCTCTTTGCTATTACTGATCGGAAGCACGTCATAAGCGGGGGCTAATCGCCAATAGCGTTCGTGTACATGCCACAGCATCGCATGATTTCGAGCATGGTCGTCGGTATTACCAATCAGTACGTTAAACACCATACGTTTGAATAACTCAGGGGCATCGTCGGCTGAAGCACTGTGTTTACGCAATACCTCTGCTAGTGCGCCATAAGAGTACCAACTTCGCAGTGCAGCCTCGTTCACATCGTCATTCATTAAGAGTGAGTTTGCACTGATAAAGTGATGCGATACCGATTCGCTAACACCGTCAAAATACCGGTCAAAACGCTTTACCATCAACGCATCTTCTTCGCCTTCAAGCAAGCGCATTTCGGCGGTGCGTATGCCTCCGAGGTCTGCAAGCATCCGCATGGTGGCGTACTCAACGCGGGCAATATTATAAAGATCGTCGGCTCGGTTAAACTTCAATAAATACGTTTGATGGTTATCAACTAACAAGGTTTTAGGGCGCGCCCCGCCCATTGAGTCACCAAACTGGAATGCTTTTTTAACCTCAACGCTGACATTCTCTGCGTTGAGAATGGCTCTTTTCCCACGTAGCAATAAGTCCAAATCATCCAGCGTATTGCGAGATTGTTTTGCCTTAGCCTTGGTGCGCGACAAACTAAAACTAATGGCACCAACGCCGATAGTGGCGCCGGCAATCAAAAACTCGAGTTCGTTTTGCGGTTTGGTTTTACGCAATTGCAGAATGAGTTTGCGCCCCCAAGCATCGGCTCCGGCATCGCTTAATACACCGAAGATGCCTTTGTTGAGTTTGGTAGTAAAAATTTCTTGGCTAAGTGGCAGGTGTATTGGATCGAGCGGAAATGCATCATCACGCGCTAGGTAAGATTTACCGTAACGCAATTGCCCGACTTTGCGCGCCACGTCATAACGAAACTTAGCGCAAATGACTGGCTCATCTTCCAATCCTTCAATGAATATATAGGCTTCAGAAATCATTGGAGAAGTCCTCAACCGGTTTACGGCGCTTGCGCTCTGGTGCGTCGGCCACGTACGCAAGCTGCTCATCAACGACGTCGGTAAATTCGCCCAACAGACCAAGGAGCTCAAGAGCTGATACAAGGGTCATCGCATTCACCCCCTGCCCGTTTTCCATGCGGTAAACGGTGTTCACGCCACAGCCCAATCGCTTAGCGAACTCTTCTTGATCCATTGTTTGCGTACGATGCTTTTTGATCAACTCGCCGACTGCTTGCAGGAACAGCTCTGATTTCATAACCCACCAAATATCATCAATAAAGCGTTACCAAATGAATTATGGTGGATAAAGTTATTTTGTGCAAGTTTTGAGCGGTAGGTAGGGTGCAGTCCTTGGACTGCACCCCTCTTATTAATGGTTTTCTTTGGCGTGGTTAATGCTGTATTTCGGTATTTCAACAACGAGATCTTCGCCATCCACACGCGCTTGGCAGCTCAAACGTGAATCTGGGTCAAGGCCCCAGGCTTTGTCGAGCATATCGTCTTCGTTTTCTTCAATTTCATTCAATGAATCCATGCCTTCACGGATGTACACGTGGCACGTGGTGCAAGCACACACTTTTTCGCAGGCATGCTCGATGCCGATGCCGTTGCGCAAGGCAACGTCTAGGACGCTTTCGCCTTCGGCGGCATCAAGCGCGGCGCCTTCAGGGCATAATTCTTCGTGCGGTAAAAAAATAATTTTCGGCATAAATAAAACCTCAAGTTCGATATTAGCTATTAGATATTCGATATTAGCTAAACCTCGAAGAGACAGATCTAATATCTAATATCGCATTATCGCTATCTAATTGCGTTTTTGCTCTTACAGGTCGTCGACTTTGCTGCCGGAGAGGGCTTTGCGAATGCTCTCGTCCATACGGCGGGCAGCGAAATCATCGCTCGCCTTGTCGACCGCTTCAATGGCTTTTTCAATGGCGCCGGTATCGGTGCCGTTGCGAGCAATGCGCAAGGCTTCCATAGCGTCATCTAATATTGTGCGTTCTTGTTCGTTTAACAAGGCGCCGTCTGCTGCGAGTGCGCTGCTCAGTGCTTCCAACACGCGGTCGGCTTCCACTTGCTGTTCGCGTAGCATGCGTGCCGCCATGTCTTCTTTGGCGTTGGTCATTGACGACTGAATCATCTTGGTGATGTCATCGTCGCCTAGGCCGTAAGATGGTTTTACTTGCACCGATGCAGTTACGCCGCTCGATTTTTCCATAGCAGTGACACTGAGCAAACCGTCGGCGTCTACTTGGAACGTTACACGAATGTGTGCTGCACCAGCTGCCATCGGCGGAATGTCAGTCAATACGAAACGCGCCAAGCTACGGCAATCATCCACTAACTCTCGCTCGCCTTGCACCACGTGGATCATCATGGCGGTTTGGCCATCTTTGAATGTCGTGAATTCTTGAGCTTTTGCCACCGGGATGGTGGTGTTTCGTGCAACCACTTTTTCGACTAAGCCGCCCATGGTCTCAAGACCCAATGACAATGGAATCACATCGAGTAATAACATGTCAGAGTCTGGCTTGTTGCCGGCCAAGATATCAGCTTGCACGGCGGCGCCAATCGCTACTACTTGATCAGGGTCGATTGAGGTTAATGGTTCACGGCCGAAGAACTCGCCTACGGCTTCGCGGATGCGTGGGACGCGGGTTGAACCGCCAACCATAACGACATCAAGGATTTCATCGGCGCTGACGTCGGCATCTTTCAAGGCGCGACGGCAGGCTGAGAGCGTACGGCGTACTAATGGCTCGATGAGCTCGTTAAATTTTGCAAGAGACAGTGCAACGGCTGTTTTCGATTCGACACCGTTGACCGGCTCGATATTAACGGCTGCTTCATCAGTCAATAGCTCTTTGGCGGCTTTGGCGGCGTTGACGAGGTCGCGTTCGGTGCGAGCGTCAACGTTGTCTGGTAGCTGCCATTCTTGCTTGAGCCAATTGACAATTAATTGGTCGAAGTCGTCGCCACCGAGGGCGCTGTCGCCGCCGGTTGCTAGCACTTCAAACACGCCACCTTGTAGGCGCAAAATAGAAATATCGAAGGTACCGCCGCCCAAATCATACACGGCAATCAAGCCTTCACGGCCAGAGTCGAGACCGTACGCGACCGCCGCAGCAGTCGGTTCATTCAATAAGCGTAACACTTTTAAACCAGCTAACTGAGCTGCGTCTTTGGTACTCTGGCGCTGTGCGTCATCAAAGTAAGCCGGCACCGTAATCACTACACCGGTTAGCTCGCCGCCTAACGACGCTTCAGCGCGAGCCGCTAACGTGCGTAAGATATCCGCCGACACTTCGACGGCATTTTTCTCGCCAGCCGCAGTATGGAACACCGGCACACCGTTATCGGTTTCGCTCATGCGATACGGTAAGTTTGAGAAGTTTTTCTGCACGTCGGCAATGGTGCGGCCAATAAACCGCTTCACCGACACAATGGTGTTCTCGGTTTCAATGCTTTTATCGGCGTGTTTGGCTAGCGCCTCATGCCCGGTGAGTACCTCATCGGCACCGTAATAAACAACCGATGGTAAAATGGCGCGCTCTTGCTCGTCACGCAACACCTTCGCTTCACCGCTACGCACGGTCGCTACCAAGGAGTTGGTAGTGCCGAGATCGATGCCGGCGGCGAGTCGATGTTGGTGGGGCGCGGTGCTTTGGCCCGGCTCCGCAATTTGTAATAAAGCCATTTAAAACCTCTTTTTAAATACGAGAGCGATATTAGCCGTTAGATATTAGATATTAGATCTGATGTTTCTAGCTCTTTCTAATATCTAATATCCAATAGCTAATATCGTATTCGCTCTTCGATTTGTTCTAGCTCGTGGTGCAGCTTGTGCATAAATTTCAGTTTGCGCACCGTATTTGCTGCCTCGTCATTCGCATCACTATTGAGCTGGTGCTCAAGCTCTGATTGCAAATCACGCATCTGCTCTTGCAAATCTTTGTACGCTGCATCGAGCGAATCGAAATCATCAACTTCTTCAATGCGCTCGCGCCATTCCATTTGCGCCATGAGAAACTCAGGGTCTTGCAAGGTGGTTTGCTCATGGGCTAGCTCAATGCCACGCAATTCGAGCAAATACTCGGCGCGCGACAGAGGTGAACGCAAGGTTTGATACGCATCATTGAGTTGTGAGGTGCGTTGCACCGCCATCAATTTATCGCGCTCGCTGCCGTTGGCAAAGCGATCGGGATGCATGGTTTGTTGTAGTTTTCGGTAGCGCTGTTGTAATTCCGCCGCATCCAAATTGAATGCGGCGGGCATATCAAACAGTTCAAAATGATTCATTTTTTACCTGTTAAACGTTGAAGCTCTCGCCGCAACCACATTCGCCTTTGGCGTTCGGATTACGGAATTCGAAGCCTTCGTTTAGGCCTTCTTTGACGAAGTCGATTTCGGTGCCATCGAGATAAACCAAGCTCTTGCCATCTATGACAATGTTCACGCCTTTGTCTTCAATGATGGTGTCGGTATCGTCGACTTCATCAACAAATTCCATCACGTAGGCAAGGCCGGAGCATCCGGTGGTTTTTACACCTAAGCGGATACCAACACCTTTACCGCGTTGTTCCAGAAACGAACGGGCACGCTGCGCCGCTGCTTCAGTTATGGTAATTGCCATTTGCTAACCTAATTAACCTGCGTGTTTCTTTTTGTAGTCTGCAATTGCTGCTTTAATTGCGTCTTCAGCCAAAATTGAACAGTGAATTTTCACTGGTGGCAACGCTAATTCTTCAGCAATTTGCGTATTTTTCAGTTGCTCAGCTTCGGCAATAGATTTGCCTTTCACCCATTCGGTGACTAGCGAGCTTGACGCAATAGCAGAACCACAGCCGTAGGTTTTAAACTTCGCATCTTCAATGATGCCGTCGTCGTTGATTTTCAACTGTAACTTCATCACGTCACCACATGCTGGTGCGCCGACCATACCAGTTGCAATAGACGGATCGTTTTTGTCGAATGCGCCTACGTTGCGCGGGTTTTCATAATGGTCGATTACTTTTTCGCTGTATGCCATACCGTGTTACCTCTCTTAGTGTGCCACCCATTCGACCTTGGTAAGGTCGACGCCGTCTTTGTACATTTCCCAAAGGGGTGACATGTCGCGTAGACGACCAATTGAATTATTAATTTGTTTAATGGCGTAGTCGACTTCTTCTTCGGTGGTGAAACGACCGAAGCTGAAGCGAATTGAGCTATGAGCCAATTCATCGTTGCGACCTAACGCACGTAATACGTACGAAGGTTCAAGGCTTGCAGATGTACAAGCTGAACCTGACGATACCGCTAAGTCTTTCAACGCCATAATCAAGCTTTCGCCTTCTACGAAGTTGAAGCTGATGTTAAAGATGTGTGGCACCGCGTGCTCTTGGTTACCGTTCACATATACTTCTTCAATATCTTTGACACCGTTCCACAAACGGTCGTGCAACATTTTGAAGCGCTCACGCTCAGCGGCCATTTCTTCTTTCGCAATACGCGCCGCTTCGCCGAAGCCTACTAATTGATGCGTTGCCAGTGTGCCAGAACGCATACCACGCTCATGACCACCGCCGTGCATTTGTGCGTTTAAGCGTACCCGTGGCTTACGGCGAACATACAATGCGCCAACGCCTTTCGGGCCATACATTTTGTGAGCTGAGATGCTAAACAAATCAACCGGAAGCTTTTCCATATCCACATCAATTTTTCCGCAGCTTTGTGCGCCGTCTACGTGGAAGATGGTTTTGTTCGCGCGACACAAGTTACCGATAGTTTCGAGATCTTGAATCACACCAATTTCGTTGTTCACGTGCATCACGCTAACTAATACTGTGTCTTCGCGCAGTGCTGCTTTGAATGCGTCGATGTTGATTAATCCATCTTCTTGCACGTCAAGGTAAGTTACTTCGAAGCCTTCACGCTCCATTTGACGGCAAGTATCAAGCACTGCTTTGTGCTCTGTTTTCACCGTGATGATGTGCTTACCTTTTTTGCTGTAAAACTCAGCTGCACCTTTAATAGCCAGGTTGTCTGACTCGGTTGCGCCCGAGGTAAATACGATTTCGCGCGGGTCAGCGTTGATGAGTTCTGCCACTTGGTTACGGGCAATATCAACCGCTTCTTCGGCTTGCCAACCAAAGCGATGCGAGCGTGACGCAGGGTTACCGAACTGACCATCTGGGGTCAGAAACTGCATCATTTTTTCAGCAACACGCGGATCAACTGGGGTGGTTGCTGCATAATCGAAATAAATCGGTAATTTCATCAAGCTACTCCTCTTGCCAGACTGCTTACTGGCTCAATGCAATTTGGTTTTCGCGTTTTTTCTGGTCGGAAATAATCTTATTTTGGCGTAATGCCACTTGTGCAATGTCTTCTTGCTTGACCAGCTCGGCTAGCGTGATGCCAGCCAGAAAATCTTCAATACGTTCGCTTAAGTCGGTCCATAACGAGTGCGTTAGGCAACGACTTCCGCCTTGGCAACCGCCCTTTCCTTGGCAACGCGTGGCGTCAATGCTTTCATCCACCGCTTGAATGACAGCACTAATTGAAATTTGATGGGCTTCTAGGCCTAATCGATAACCGCCGCCTGGTCCGCGCACACTGCTTACCAGACCCTGTTTACGCAAACGCGCAAATAATTGTTCAAGATAACTCAAGGAAATACCTTGGCGTTCGGAAATATCCGCCAGTGGTACTGGACCCTGTTCTGTATGCAATGCAACGTCAATCATTGCGGTTACGGCGTAGCGGCCTTTTGAGGTTAAACGCATAGCGGTGTTGCCTCCATTTAGTTAGGCCACAATTTTGCCATTCCCGAGTGTTTTAGTCAAGTATTCGATTGAAAAGCAAAAGCGATATTAGCTATTAGATATTGGATATTAGAAAAGCAATAAATACCCGATACATCATTTCTAATATCCAAGAGCTAATATCGACTTTGATCTTCTAATATCTAATATCTAATAGCTAATATCGACTTTGATCTTCTAATATCCAATATCTAATAGCTAATATCGTTATCGTATTTTCTTGTCGATTGAGGTCAGGATGCCGCGCAGGATATTGAGTTCGGCTGACTCAGGGCGTGCGCGATTGAACAATCGACGTAACTTTGCCATCACCTGACCGGGGTGGTTTTTGATGATAAAGCCAGTTTCACCTAAGGTTTCTTCAAGGTGTACATAGAAGCGCTCAAGATCGTCAGCGAGTGGGTACTCACTTTGTTCGCGCTCTGGTTGCGCGTCTGCTTCTAAGAATTGCATGCGTACTTCATAGGCCAGTGTCTGCACCGCCATCGCAAGATTCAACGAGCTGTAATCTGGATTCGATGGGATATGTACATGGTGTGTGCACTGTTGCAATTCTTCGTTGGTTAAGCCACTGCTTTCGCGGCCAAACA
>AZIJ01011271.1_pt1 | contig 11600 bp, 9 predicted proteins | sample 359151 | NCBI WGS metagenome assembly AZIJ01 (sample SAMN02429718, study PRJNA222666) | marine sediment metagenome | biome: Sediment sample; isolation source: enrichment culture of sample MGS-ElMAX(UA) from oil contaminated site at the... | place: Egypt: El Max | collected 2013-01-23 | depth 9.22 m m | reverse complement strand
GGGTTCGTGCTGATCGGGCTGTTTCTGGCGGCGCTCGCGCCGGCGCTGGTGCAGGCACTGGGGGCGCGCTATCAGGCGGGCCAGACTGACGGCTGGCTGATGGAGACAGCGGTATTGCTGTTCGGCAAGGATGGTGAGCTGGGTATCGGCTACGGTCCGATTCTCGCCGTCATGGCCTGGATGCTGCTGATTCTGCTGCCGTTAACCGTGTTCTGGGTCGTGGGTGCGGTCAAGGAAGCGCCCCCACAGTCGGCGCAGCGGACCGATTGGAAGAAGGGCCTGCGGGTAATGAAGAACAACGGCCCGTTCAAGCGAATGATTCTGATGCTGCTGGTTGTGGTTACCGGCGAAGCGTTCCGCAATGCGCTGTCGGTGTTTTTCATGCAGCACGTCATTCAGATTCAGGGCCAGATCGGTCTGATGTATCTGCTGTACTTTGGCATTGGCATTGTCGGCATTCCGTTCTGGCTGCATGTGGGCAAACGCATCGGCAAGCATCGCGCGTTCTGTGCAGCGCTGGCCATCTCCAGCACCAGTATCCTCGGCATGTTTTTCCTTGGGGCTGGGCAGCTGTTGCCCTTTGCCGTGCTGTTTGCGATCAAGGGCTTCTGCTTTGCCGCGTTCCAGTTCCTGCCGCTGTCGATGCTGGCCGATATTGTCGACCTGGATACCGCTCGTAGCCGGGAGCATCGCACGGGTCTGTTTTTCGCCATCAGCGGCATGGCGCAGAAAGCGGCGATGGCCTTGGGCCTGGGTTTGTCGCTTGGTCTGCTGTCGCTGGTGGGCTTTGACGCCAAGGCTGTTGAGCACAGTGCCCATCAGTTGTTATCGCTGCGCGTACTGTACATCCTCGGGCCGGTTCTGCTTTACATGACGGCGTTCTTCATCGCCTGGCGCTATCCGCTGACAGCCGCGCGGCAGGAGCGCATTCACGGCTGGGTTGTACGCCGTGAGGCACGGCTGAGCGTGACGGCTGTCTCTCGCTGAGCCGTCTATTGGCGATTTTGTCGGCACATTCCGCGCGCGGGTGTGCCGACATTGGGTATGCTGGCGTCCTGAACAGGAAGCGGGTGGTGCTGGTATGCCACCCGAGTCGCACATCTGACCTGAAGGACGCGCAGGATCATGTCGGAACACTCGCAGTTTCGTTTGCTGGGCAGCAAACGGTTTCTCCCTTTTTTCCTCAGCCAGCTGCTTGGCGCCTTTAATGACAATCTCTTCAAGCAGGCGCTGATTCTGGCGATCCTGTTCAAGCTGAGTTTCAACGCCGACCGCGATCTGCTGATCAACCTCAGCGCATTGCTGTTTATTCTGCCTTTCTTCCTGTTTTCGGCGCTGGGTGGACAGTTCGGCGAGAAGTTCGACAAGGATATGCTGATCCGCCGCATCAAGCTGGGCGAGGTCGGCATCATGTTGCTGGGAGCGCTTGGGCTCTGGCTTGGCAGCCTGCCGCTGTTGCTGGTGGTGCTGTTTGCGATGGGCACGCAGTCGGCGCTGTTTGGCCCGGTCAAATACTCGATTCTGCCGCAGGCGCTGGCAGAGGACGAACTGGTCGGCGGCAATGCGCTGGTCGAGATGGGCACCTTTCTGGCGATTCTGGGTGGCACACTCTGCGCAGGCATTCTCATGGCCTCGGGCGGCTGGGCTGCGCTGGTGGGTGGCTCGGTGGTGCTGGTCGCCATCGGTGGCTATCTGGCGGCGTGCCGAATTCCTGCGGCTAGCGCCGGCCTGCCGAACCTGGCCATCGACTGGAATATTTTCCGTCAGTCTTGGGTGATTCTGCGATTGGGCCTGAAAGAGCAGGTGCCGTCGGTGTCGCGCTCGATTCTCGGCAACTCCTGGTTCTGGTTCCTCGGCGCAACCTATCTGACCCAGATCCCCGGTTTTGCCAAGGATTACCTGCACGGGGATGAAAGCGTGGTGACGCTGATTCTGACCGTCTTTTCGGTAGGTATAGCGCTGGGCTCGGTGCTGTGCGAGCGGTTGTCCGGGCACAAGGTCGAGATTGGCCTGGTACCCTTCGGCTCCCTTGGGTTGAGCGTGTTTGGCCTGCTGATCTGGAGTCTTTCAGGCAGCATTGCCGTCGGGGCTTCGCCCTATGACTGGATAGAATTGCTCAAGCAGCCGGGCGCCTGGGGTGTGATGGGCAGTATTCTCGGGTTGGGCGTGTTTGGCGGCTTTTACATCGTGCCGCTGTATGCACTGATTCAATCACGCAGCCATGAGGATGAGCGCGCGCGCGTCATTGCCGCCAATAACATCCTCAATGCCTTGCTGATGGTGTGCTCGGCGATTCTCGCGATCGTCATGCTCAGTGTGCTGGAGCTTTCGATCCCGACCCTGTTCCTGACCATTTCGCTGCTTAACCTGCTGGTCAACGGCTACATCTTCAAGGTGGTGCCCGAGTTCAGCATGCGCTTTCTCATCTGGCTGCTGGGCCACTCCATGTACCGGGTTGAGCACCGTAATCTGGAAGCGATTCCGGATGAGGGAGCCTGTGTGCTGGTCTGCAACCACGTGTCGTTTGTGGACGCATTGCTGATTGGTGGTGCAGTGCGCCGCCCCGTGCGTTTTGTCATGTATTACAAGATTTACCAGTTGCCTGTGCTCAACTTTGTTTTCCGCACCGCCGGTACGGTCCCGATTGCCGGTCGCCAGGAAGATGAGGCAGTGTACGAGGCTGCCTTCAAGCGTATTTCCGAGTATCTGCGGGCGGGGGAGGTGGTGTGTATCTTCCCGGAGGGCAAGCTGACCGCCGATGGCGAGATGGATGTGTTTCGTGCCGGCATCACGCGGATTCTGGAAAGCGACCCGGTACCGGTCATCCCGATGGCATTGCAGGGGTTGTGGGGCAGCTTCTTCAGTCGTGACCCGAGAAAGGGCTTCTTCCGCCGCTTCTGGTCGCGGGTCGGGCTGGTTGCGGGCGAGCCTGTTGCTCCCGAAGATGCATTGCCCGAGCGCCTGCATCAGCAGGTATTGGCGTTGCGCGGGGCACGGCGTTGAGCTCGGTGGTACGCATCAACACTGGACCACAACCCTGCGTAGGGACGCAGCACGCTGCGTCCGGCTTGACTGCCGCACTTGGTTGGAAACTCACCATGACGCTGGGCAGCGGACGCGACATGTCGCGTCCCTACAGCAGCAGATAGGCGCGCCGGCGATCAGTGGTTGTGGCCACCGACGCCATGGGCGTGGCCGTGGGCCAGCTCTTCTTCGGTAGCTGCGCGCACGTCAAGGATCTCGACGTTGAAGGTCAGCTCGCGGCCGGCCAGCGGGTGGTTGGTATCAACCAGAATCTGGGACAGCCCGGGCTTGACCACCACAACCTGACGCGGGCCTTGCTCGGTCTGCAGCACGGCGATCATGCCCGGCTTCCACTTTTTGGCGCCTTGCAGGTACTTGGCCTGCACTTTCTGCAGTGCGTCTTCACGCGGCTGGCCATAGGCCTTCTCAGGCGGGATGGTGACGCTGAAGGATTCGCCTGCGCTGCGACCCTCCATGGCTTCCACCAGACCATCAATCAGACCTGTCTGACCATGCAGATACAGCACCGGCTCATGCTCGCGAGAGGATTCGATCGGGCCATCGGCATCGGACAGGTCGTAGTGAAACTGGACAACGGTTTTCTCGGCAATCTGCATGGTTCAATTCGCTTGGGTTGAGTGATCAAAGGCCGTCATTATCCAGAGTCGAGCAGTATATTTCCATCCGCGCTTCAGTTGCCCCAGAGTTCCTCCAGGCGTGCATCACGGCCGCAGGTGGTGCGGTAGAAGTTATAGCGCAGCGGATTTTTCTGGTAGTAGTCCTGGTGGTACTCCTCGGCCGGGTAAAATGGCTGACGCGGCAGAATCAGCGTGGCGATCGGCTGCTCGAATCGGCCAGAACGCGCCAGGGCCTCGCGCGAGGCCTCCAGTAACGCCTTTTGTTCGTCGTTGGCGTAGTAGAGCGCACTGCTGTACTGACTGCCATGATCACAGAACTGGGCATTGGGTGTGATCGGGTCGATGGTCTTCCAGAAGGCGTCGACCAGTTTGGCGTAGCTGGTCTTGCTCGGGTCGAAGAACACGGCCACCGATTCGATATGGCCGGTGCCACCAGCAGACACTTGCTGGTAATCAGCGGTGCTGGCTTCTCCGCCGGTGTAGCCCGAAATGGTTTCGACGACGCCGGGCATCTTGTCGAAATCCGACTCGGTGCACCAGAAACAGCCTCCGGCAAACACCGCCATTTCCGTACCGGCAGGCCCTTCGGTAATCGCCTCATTGGCAAAACTGGCCGGCGCAATCAACAGCAGACCAAGCAGTATTGAGCGGATCATGCGTCACCTCGCAGGGCCGGCAGTGGCTCGCCGGCGGCAATGAACTTAAGGGCCACGCCGTTGTTGCACCAGCGCTCACCGCGCGGCGGCGGACCATCATTGAATACGTGCCCCTGATGCCCGCCACAGCGACCGCAGTGGTACTCGGTGCGCGGCCAGATCAGCGCGTAATCCTGTTTGGTGCCCATGTGGCCAGCTATCGGCTGGGTAAAGCTGGGCCAGCCGGTACCGCTGTCAAACTTGTGCTCGGATAAGAACAGCGGCAGTTGGCAGGCGGCGCACACATAGGTGCCGTCGTCGTACAGCTTGTCCAGCGGGCTGCTGCGTGGGCGCTCGGTATCTTCCTCGAAGAGCACTTTCCAGGCGGCTTCCGAGATCTTGTCACGCCAGTAATCCGGGCTGAGATCCAGAGCTTGTACTGTCGATTCATGGAAGGCGTCGGCAGCCTGGGCGTTGGCGGTCAACAGGGGCAATGCCGGTGCGGCCAGCAGGCCGGAAAGCAGGGTGCGGCGTTTCATGGTCGTTCCTGTGCTGTGAGTTCAATTATCAGACGTCTTTCAGGGGCATTTGTTACATCGAGTCTGAATGATCATTCGGAATGATTGTGCCTGAGACAGCTTGGCGGTGTGTCCCATGATAGGTAAATTAGCCATTACAATCCCATAACAGAGTAGAACAACAATGATCGGATTACGGATACGTACCCTGTTGGGCGGGATGTTGCTCGCCGGCGGCCTCGTCTCTGGCAGTTGGGCTGACAGCGCGCCCGAGGCGTTCTCGCAGCAGCGTCTGGATGCCTTTGGTGCGACGATGGCCGAGGAAGTCCAGCAGGGGCGAATCGCGGGCATTGCAACGCTGGTTTACCAAAACGGTGAGGTGGTACAGCGTGGCCAATACGGGTTTGCGGATCGCGAGCAGGGCAAACCACTGACGCCCGACAGCCTCTACAAGATTTTCTCGCTGACCAAGCTGGTGACGGGCACTGCGCTGCTGACGCTTTACGACGAGGGTCGTTTCGAGCTGGATGATCCGGTCGGTAAATACATTCCCGAGCTGCAAGATCTTCAGGTTGCCATCGCCGATGGCCCGGACGGTATGCCCGAGACGGAGCCGGCAGCGCACCCGGTGACCATTCGTGAGCTGATGACCCATACCGGCGGCTTCACCTATGGTCGCTTCGGCAATACCCAGGTCGATCAGCTGTATGTCAAGGCGGATATTCAGAACCCTGATTCCACCTTCGCCGACATGATGGCCAAGCTGCAGCACATTCCGCTGCTCTATCAGCCGGGCACCGTATGGAACTACAGCATCTCGGTTGATATCCAGGCCTATCTGGTTGAGGTGCTGTCGGGCAAATCGTTTGATGTCTATCTGCAGGAGCACCTGTTCGATCCGCTGAAGATGGTCGATACCGACTTCTATGCGCCGGCAGGCAAGGCCGAGCGACTGGCGCTGTCCTACAAGCCACAGGAAGACGGTTCGCTGGCGCCGTTGCCCAATACACCATTTCTCAGCAAGCCGCGGTTTCTCAATGGCGGTGGCGGGCTGATCTCGTCAATGGACGACTATCTGCGGTTTGCGCGCATGTTGCTGGCTGGCGGCGAGCTGGACGGGGTGCGGATTCTCAAGCCAGAAACGGTCGAGTTGATGCGTCAGAACCAGCTGCCGGAGGGCGTGGAGAATATCGGCCCGTTCTTTCCCGGTAACCAGTTTGGCCTGAACGTGGCGGTGGTCAACGACTCGCCCGCTGCGGGTTATTTGCCCGAAGGCACTTATTGGTGGTGGGGAATTCAAGGAGCCTGGTGCTGGATTGATCCGGCCAATCAGGCGATTGTGATCGGCATGATGCAGAATACCGACTATCGTCTGTCACGGATGATTCACGGCAAGGCGAGTCGTGCGCTGTATGGGCCGGCTGCGGGGCAGTGAGGTTCCCGTGTAGGTTGGACACGCCGTAGGCTTGTCCACCGTCTGGCGGAGGTCCAGACTGTTTGGTGTACACGCCTTTGGCTTAGTACACCCTACGGTTCAGCGCGCCGGTAGGGCGGATTAAGCGCAGCGTATCCGCGGGTGCCGACACACGGGTTGCAGTCTTGTGCAGGTTGATTGGTGTACACGCCGTTGGCTTAGTACACGCTACGTGGAATGGGCGCTGCGGGTGACGTCAGGCTGACTGGTTGGCGTTGAGGACCTGCTCCAGCGGCAGCTGGGCGTGCAGGTTGACGCTGCCCTGGGCTGGGAACACGACCAAATGCTCCGCCGCGACCCGCAGCCCGACCTCGTCGCCGGGCTGATGATCGGCGTGGCTGGGAAACAGGGCTTCCAGCTGGGTGCCGGTCTGCAGTTGCATGCGGTAGAGGATGGTTGCGCCCTGGAAGGTGCGATCAATGATTCGCGCCCGCAATTCGCTGTGAGCATCTCCCACCAGGTCGTCCGGCCGCAACAGGACATCGACCGCACCACCTACCGGTAACTGGTAAGCCCGGTTGCCGTGAATGACTCCCAGCTCGGTCTGTACCGTGTCGCTGGAGAGCAGCTGGCCGCGAATGAAATAACCCTGACCGATGAAGCTGGCAACAAAGGGCGTCGCCGGTTCGTGGTAGAGGTTGTACGGGGTGTCCCATTGCTGCAGTTGGCCGTCTTTCAGCACGCCGACGTGATCGCACACGGCAAAGGCCTCGGCCTGATCATGGGTCACCAGCATGGCGCTGATACCGCGGGACTTGAGAATGTCGCGCACTTCAGCCGAGAGTCGGCGGCGCAGTTCACCATCGAGATTGGAGAAGGGTTCATCCAGCAACAGCAGACGCGGGTTGGGAGCCATGGCCCGAGCCAGCGCAACGCGCTGCTGTTGACCGCCGGACAGCTCATGCGGATAGCGTGAGCCCAGCTTGTCCAGCTTGACCAGAGCCAGAAGCTCTTCGACGATGCGTTTGCGATCCGGACTCTTGTGAATGCCGAAGCCGACATTTTCGGCGACGGTCAGATGCGGGAACAGTGCATAGTCCTGAAACACCATGCCAATTTGCCGCTGCTCGGGGGCAACTCGCAGGGTTGGGGTGCTAAGGGCCTTGCCATCCAGCAGGATTTCGCCGCCGCTGATGGGTTCAAACCCGGCGATGGCGCGCAGAGTCGTGGTTTTGCCACAGCCGGACGGCCCCAGCAGACAGCCTATGTCGCCTTCTCGCAGGCGAATGCTCAGGTCGTTGACGATCAACTGCCGGCCATAGCCGCATTTGAGGTTGTTCAGCTCTAGTACCGGGCTGGACATGCTGCCTCACTCAACCAGCAAAAATTCGACCAGCGCCTTTTGAGCGTGCAGGCGGTTTTCGGCCTGATCCCAGACAACGCTGCGCGGATCGTCCATCAGTTCGTCGCTGACTTCCTCTCCGCGGTGGGCCGGAAGGCAGTGCATAAACAGCACGGACTCGTCGGCCGCATCGAGCATCGCAGGCGTGACCTGATAGGGCGCGAACTGCTTCAGCCGTGCTTGTGCTTCGTCTTCCTGGCCCATGGACGCCCAGACATCGGTATTGACCAGATGGGCACCGGCAACGGCTTCCATCGGATCGCGCATTACGGTGACACGGTCACCAGCCTGTTCAAGGAACTGCGCCGAGGGCTCGTAGCCTTCCGGGCAGGCGACGCGAAGCTGGAAATCAAACTGGATGGCAGCCTGGATAAAGGTATTGCACATGTTGTTGCCATCGCCAATCCAGGCCACGGTCTTGCCCTTGATCGGGCCGCGGTGCTCCAGATAGGTCTGCATGTCGGCCAGCAGCTGGCAGGGGTGCAGGTCGTCGCTCAGGCCATTGATGATCGGCACCTTGGAGTACTGGGCAAAGGTTTCCAGCGTGCTGTGGGCGAAGGTGCGGATCATGATCGCATCGCACATGCTGGACAGTACACGGGCGCTGTCTTCGATCGGCTCGCCGCGGCCCAGTTGGGTGTCACGCGGGGACAGGAAGATGGCCTGGCCACCCAGATGAATCATGCCGGCTTCAAAGGAGACGCGGGTACGGGTCGAGGCCTTTTCGAAGATCATCCCCAGTACGCGGTTTTTCAGCGGCTCGTACACCACGCCCTGGCGATGCAGTGACTTGAGTTCGATGCCGCGCTTGATCAGACCAATGAGTTCTGCTTCGGAGCAGTCCATCAGCGATAGAAAGTGCCGTGTAGTCATATGTGTACTACCTGAGTTACCTCGGCCGCCCGGCGACCGGAAACAGTGACCCGTACCACGACCTGACGGCCTGGTATCAGCCACAGCAAATAAAGAGAAGCGGGGATCTTATAGGGAAATTCCGGGCAAAGGCAAATAAAGCGGTCTGGCCGGCAGATTCAGTGGCTGAATAGACCCGTATTCTGCCGCGCGCGGCGCGGTGGCGAGCCAACCGCAACAGCCCATAGAATGGCTGATCATAACAATACCTGCCTGGCGAATGACATGTCTGTGACCCACTACCGCGCCTGCCACCTGTGCGAGGCCATCTGTGGCCTGGCGATTGAGACCGAAGGTGACCGCATTCTCTCAATCAAGGGCGACCCGCAAGACCCCTTCAGCCGCGGCCACATCTGCCCGAAGGCGATTGCCCTGCAGGATATCCAGGATGATCCGCAGCGCCTGCGCCGGCCGGTGAAGCGGGTTGACGAGCGCTGGGAAGAGATCAGCTGGGACGAGGCGTTTGCACTGGTGACAGAGCGCCTGGCGGAGATCCAGCAAAAGCATGGCAATAACGCCGTGGGCGTCTACATGGGCAACCCGAATGTGCATAACTACGGCTCCCTGACCCATGGCAACTACTTCCTGGGGCAACTGCACACCCGTCAGCGCTACTCGGCCACCTCGGTTGATCAACTGCCGCACCATCTGGTGTCGCTCTGGCTCTATGGCCACATGCTGATGATCCCGATCCCTGATATTGACCACACCGATTACTTCCTGATGTTCGGCGCGAACCCGCTGGCCTCCAATGGCAGCATCATGACCGTGCCGGACGTGACCAAGCGCATCAAGGCGCTGCAGGGGCGGGGTGGCAAGCTGGTGGTGGTCGATCCGCGACGCAGCGAAACCGCTGCCATCGCCAGTGAGCACCTGTTCGTTCAGCCAGGCACCGACGTTGCATTGCTGCTTGGCTTGCTCAACACCCTGTTCAGCGAGCAGCTGACCCGCCAAAGCCCGGTACTCGATGCCGTAGCAGGGCTGGCTGAGGTGCGCGATGCGGTTACCGAGTTCACCGCTGAGCGGATGGCTCCTGCGTGCGGCATTCCAGCCGAACAGATCCGCCAATTGGCACGAGACTTTGCTGGCGCCGAGCGCGCGGTGTGCTATGGCCGCATGGGCGTGTCGGTGCAGCGTTACGGCACCCTCTGCCAGTGGCTGATTCAGGTCATCAATCTGGTCACCGGCAATGTGGATGTGCCCGGCGGTTCGCTGTTTCCAGAGCCTGCGTTCGAGGTGGCATCGGCGCGGCGCCCCGGCCATTTCGACAAGTGGCGCTCGCGGGTATCGGGTTTGCCGGAGTTCAATGGCGAGCTGCCGGTTGCCGCGCTGGCCGAGGAAATTCTCACCCCGGGCGAGGGGCAGATACGCGCGTTGGTCACCTCGGCGGGTAACCCTGTGCTGTCCACGCCCAACGGTCGTCAGCTTGATGCAGCGCTGGAGAGTCTGGAGTTCATGGTCAGTGTGGACCTCTATATAAACGAGACCACCCGTCACGCCGACGTCATTCTGCCGCCCACCGCATCGCTGGAACACGATCACTACGACATCACCTTCAATAACTTCGCTGTGCGCAACGTCCCCCGCTATAACCAGCCGGTGTTGAGTAAGCCCGAGGGCGCGCTGCACGATTGGGAGATATTTGTCGGACTAGGCAAGGCCTTTGCCGCTGCCACCGGGCAGCCGGCGCGGCCGACGCAGCCACCCCATGAACTGGTCGATATGGCGGTGCGGGCCGGCCCCTATGGCGACCGCCTGTCGCTGGATGTACTCAAGGAAAAACCGCACGGTATCGATCTTGGCCCGCTGCAGCCCAACCTGTTGCGTCGAATTCAGACCGAGAGCCGGCGCATTGAACTGGCTCAGCCTGCCATGCTGCAGGATCTGCAGCGGGTTGCCGCCGAGCTGGCAGAACTGGCACCCGCCGCTGGTGAGCTGCGCCTGATCGGCCGTCGCCATGTGCGCAGCAATAACTCCTGGATGCATAACTATCAGCGTCTGGTGAAGGGCAAGCCGCGTGATCAGTTGCTGATGCATCCGGACGACCTGACCGCGCGCAATCTGCAGGATGGGCAGCAGGTGACCGTGCGCTCGCGGGTGGGTGAGGTGCAGGTGGCGGTATGCGCCAGCGATGAAATGGCACCGGGCGTAGTCAGTCTGCCCCACGGTTGGGGGCACAACCGGCCCGGCATTCAGATGGATGTTGCCGAGCAGCATGCCGGTGTCAGCGTCAACGACCTGACCGATGAGCGCTTCCTTGACCCGGTCACCGGCAACGCCGCGCTGAACGGTCTGCGGGTTGAGGTGGTGGCAGCATAAGCGGGCGCTTTGCTGTAGAATGCCCGGTCAGCAACGCGTTCGAACGCCCTTTACGTCACGAGGAATACCATGGATATCATCGATACCATCAAAGAACAGATCGCCAACAACCCGGTGCTGATCTACATGAAAGGCGCGCCGAATGCTCCGCAGTGCGGCTTCTCTGCCCGTGCCGTGCAGGCGCTGATGGCCTGTGGCGAGAAGTTTGCCTATGTGGATATCCTGCAGAACCCGGAAATTCGCGCCAACCTGCCGGCTTACGCTAACTGGCCTACGTTCCCGCAGTTGTGGATCAACGGTGAACTGGTTGGTGGCAGTGACATTATTCTGGAACTGCACGAATCCGGTGAGCTGCAGGAAATGATCAAGGCTGCCCAACCGGCAGCCTGACGCTCTTCCACTACTGCAGTAAAACGCCCGAGCGCTTCAAGCCTCGGGCGTTTTTGTTTTTCCTGCCTGATTAAGTCAGTGGCAGTGGTGGGGGGCGTGAAACCGGCACGCCTGCTCCGCAGGGATTACCGCTGGGGCTGGCTCAGAGCTCCGAGTGAATGTTGCCGCTGTTCGTGGATCAGATCGACAATGCCATTGCTGGGCTGGTAACCGTTGACGGTATCCAGCAGCAAGGCCCGGACATCATCGTAGGCATCTGCTTTCACTGCCTGACTCATACGGTTCAGTACGTCACGCAGGGTTGGCCAGTCGATGAACTCCTCGTTTGCCCGGTGGATCTTGGGGTGC
>AZIJ01003585.1_pt1 | contig 11611 bp, 9 predicted proteins | sample 359151 | NCBI WGS metagenome assembly AZIJ01 (sample SAMN02429718, study PRJNA222666) | marine sediment metagenome | biome: Sediment sample; isolation source: enrichment culture of sample MGS-ElMAX(UA) from oil contaminated site at the... | place: Egypt: El Max | collected 2013-01-23 | depth 9.22 m m | reverse complement strand
ACTGGCTTGCGCGCTAAAGTGGCTGAGCGCGAGGAGGCTCTGAAAGCCGCTTACGCCAAAGCTGCGAAGTCATACGGCTCTAAAGGCGAGCGTGAGGCAACCATTGCCAAATTGGAGCGCGACATCCAGGGCATGAATGCAAAACTCGAAAGGTTGGGCACTGACGAATACCGCCAGGAAAAGCTCCGTCACGCCGACGTTTCATATCCTGAGGGATACAACAAAGCGCACAAGGCCTATCTGGAAAGCATGAAAAGCGACCTGTTTGCCAATCACATTATCGAGATGAGTGATATAACCCTGCACAGTGATTCTGATGTGAAGGATGGCTACTTTGAGGACGTCGGGTCCGGTTACGTCGGTGTGGCTACGACCACAGATATTCTGGCCTCGAGCGGGCGATCAAAGGAGGTTCTCCGTTCCCATGGATTTGTTGACTTGACGGATCCGAAGGTGGCGGAAGCTGACCAGATTATTGTTCCGATGAATCGTGATGGTATTGAACGTCGAGGCCGCAATGACTCGCCAGAAAAAATGAAGGAAGCATTGGTGGAATACCTGGCGAAGGTTTACCAAGAAGCCTGAGCTCTCCATGCGAAGAAGCGACAGGAGGGCGATTCGCCTCCTGTCGCTAAACTTCGGTTACTGCCAATCCCGGAAATCCGGTGTTCGTTGGCAACCGGATACCTACTCTCAACACTCTCCCCGAGCTCTGAAAAAAGTTTTCCGCTTTTCGGGAGCCCGAGCGTTACAGATAACGTGGGCTTGCCAAACCTGATCTCTTTTTTTGTCTTGTCTGCTGTTTCTATTAAGGGGGTACCGCCCATGTTCGTTCTAGACATCGAGGCCAGCGGTCTCGAGGATGAAAGTTATCCCATCGAGATTGCCTGGTGCAGCCTGGATGGAACGGAGTCCTACTCCGCATTGATTAATCCCGAAACAGCCGGCGACTGGGATTACTGGGACAGCTACGCAGAAACTGCCATTCACGGACTTTCGCGCGAACACTGCTGTGAGGAGGGCGAAAGCGTTGTGACGGTTGCCCGCGCCGTTGGAAAGCTACTGGAAGAAGCGCCTGTCTTCTCCGATGCGCACTGGCAGGACCAGAAATGGCTGGACCGTTTATTCGAGGCTGTTGGAAAGCGGCCTCCAGCCAAACTGATGCCGCTCGACCAGGCGGTTCCGCCCGATAAGCGGTTTGATCTTGCGGTGAGGCTTGCTACTCCAACGCGTCCCCACCGGGCTTTGGCGGATTGCCAGTTACTCGCACAGATCGTTCGAGAAGTTCGGGCTGGCGCTTAAGGCCCTCTGACTCTCCTCAACTGAAGAAGGAAGCTGATATGGACTCACAACCGAAGAGCAGATCCGAATACCAGAGCGCCATCACTGGTGTCATGGAGGAGCTTTGGAATCAGCAACTGCACAAACCGGATGTGTATCGAAAGTATAAGGATCAGTTCGATTCCTACGAAGCCTTCCCGGCGGTTTATAAAGGAGTCGCGGCTGTTCTGGGGCTTGCGTCACTGGGTCTAGGATTGGCGTTTCATTGGTTCATCGGAGCGGTTGGGTTTATCGGAGTCCTGTTCTTTGTTCTCCGAACCCGCAGCAACGCGAAGCAAGCCCGGCGGCAGCTTGGAGATCTGGTGCAGCCAAGCCAGATTTTCCCCGGGGTTGCCTCCAACAAAATCGAGATGGAGGCTAGAGATCGTTCTCAGGATGCGGGGCACTACATCCGGGCGGTCAATGCCGGAGGGCGTTATGGGCTTTCAGGGTTTGAGGTGCAGCGGATTGCGAGGATTCTCAGTTATCTGGATCGCCTGGATGAGCTGGAGGCTGAAAAGAACTAATACCTGCGCGTTTTACTCACCAAGATTCTACCTGCCTGAACTGACCTGAAGGAGAGCTTATGGGAGCTGCACACGCCCTGATCCGCCGCGCATTTGATGTTGTCTCCGTCGAGGATCTAAAAATGCTAGATCCTCTTCTCGCAGAGTCGCCTGAGATGGAGGCTCTGTTCAAGCGCATCGTCGAAAATGGACCGGAACGACGCTTGCACAGGCCTCAGAAGCAGGTTCTTGTTGCGCTCAGACAGTTGCTGGAGGAGTTTCCGAACTTTCGGGAGGTCACCACAAACCTGATCGGGAGTTACAAGATCTCCCTGATTGGAGGGACTGCATTGCAGCTGCCGGTCATCAACCTTCAGGGTCCTCCAGGCGTTGGCAAAACGACCTACGTAAAGGCTGTTGCCAAGGCTCTGGGCCAGTCATTTCATGACCTGAAGGTGTCCCAGATGCTCGAGCGTTTTGAGCTGGCGGGTATGTCTCGCGGTTGGAAGAACGCCACGCTGGGCAAAATCGCCAAAATTCTCCTGGTAGATGAAGCACAGGAAGGTCAGCCCGTGGTGCTGTTCGATGAGCTGTGTATGGCTCGTGACACTGAAGAGTCCTCCGTGATTCACCCATTGTATACGGTGTTCGACCGTGACAGCGGGGATCAATTCCGGGATTTGTTTCTCGATCTGCCGATTAACACCCGGTATCTGATCGCTTTCACCACCACCAACAATATCGAGAAACTGCGCCCAGCGCTGCGTTCACGGTTGGTGTCTTACGACATCGATGCGCCAAACAATGGTGAGATGTGCGCGGTGGCTCAGAAGCTCTACCGGCAGTTGCTTGAAAGGTTCAACCTGGAGCGCCGTTTTCCGGAGCAGCTCAGTGTGCCGGTGCTGAACAAGCTGACGCAGGGTTCCATTCGGGACATGAAGCTGAAGCTCGAACAGGCGATTACCCGTTCGGTGGGTGAGTCTCGGGACAATGTCATGTTCCAGATTGGCCCGGAGCATATCCCGGGTTCTGAGGAATCAAAGCGCTCTATTGGCTTTCTGTGAGGAGGATTACGCATAACTGACGCGCCTGTGCCTCGTGAGTTTTCAAGCTGCAAACTGCTTTCCCGCCATGGTCTGAAGGAGACATCTATGAGCCTCAAAAACGAACCTCTGTTGGTTTTCAAAGGTGTGAATGCAAAGCCTATGCACGGTCGGTATGCCGAACCTTGCACCGAGGCGGGAGCGCCGTCGGCTATTCATGAGGGCATGGAGAAGTCTGTGGTCATTACCTTTGATGATGCGAATCGCCATCTTCTGGTATTGGGTGCCACCGGTGCTCGCAAAACCACGAATGGCCTGGCCCCGGCAATTGCACAGATGATCGCGAAGTACTGCGCCGGCATAGTGGTGGATGTAAAAGGTGAGTACCGCCATATGGCGGACCTGCATCCAGACCGGGTGGTTGTGGTGGGAGCCGATGACGATGCGACTCCCTACAATCTGATTGAGGGGATGTCAGATGAGCAGTTCTGCAGTTTCCTTGAGGAAATCACACCACGGGTGAGAGAGGCTTACTGGGGCAGCCAGGGCATTAAGGATGCTCGGTTCATCCGCAAGGTGTACGAGCTGATGGGGGCAGAAGCGACCCTCGCCAACATTGTGGAGGCGCTGCAGGCACCGGCTGAGTTCGTAAAGATGGCCGATACGGTCATTATGAGCAGGACGACGCTTGCGACCGACTTTCAGTCGCTGCTTGAGGCGGTTATCGCCAACAGCTTCAGTATTCTCGCCCGAGGCGGGTCAAAGTTGCTGGATGAAGATGCTCCGGGCATGGATGAAGTGCAAAAGCAGTATACCTGGCATACCGCCGGGCTGATCTCTGCGCTTGCTCCGTTCAGTGTAAACGCGGCTCTGCGAGAGAAGTTCTCGCCGGACCCGAACAAAGAGGCCGGGCAACAGGCTGAGCCGCTCCCGAATATGGAGGATCTGTTGTATCGGGACCGTAAGGTGCTGCTGCTTGATCTGCCTCTCGATCGCTTTGGCAGCGCCGCGCACGTGGTGTCCAAGCTTCTGCGTATCCGGATGATTTCTGCTATAACCGGCTTCCGGGATCACAAGCGCATTGGCTGTGGCGATTCGTTCTACACCTTCTTCGCCGCGGATGAGTACCAGCATCTGGTCAATATTGATCAGGGGGCTTCAGCTGGGGGCTTGTTCGATGACACCACGTTCTTCGATCGTTGCCGAGGCTATGGGCATATCAACCTGATTGCTACCCAGAGTGTGTCAGCGCTGCGAGCGAAGGTAGATTCGGTCTCTGGAGATCGGGGCTTGGACTGCCTGCTTCAGAACATCGGTACCGTGGTGGTGTTCTCATCATCGGATCCGGCCACCGATTCCCTGTTGCGAGGACGGGTTTCCGCGGTGGATGCTGAACAGATCAGCTCGATTGTCCGCAGTGACTTGCCCGCGGGCGAAGCCTATGTGGTTGGGCGTTCGATGGCTCGCCATGGCGGCACCACGTTGGTGGCACGGGTGAAGGGCAGTGAAATTCCCGGCCAGGAACACATGAGTCGGTACTTTGCGGGCATGCCGGACCCGTTGCGGGCTGTCATCTACAGTGCCCAGCCGGACTATGTGGTGAACCCTCATCACAAGAAGGCGAAGGAAAATGCGCTGCCCGGAGGGATATGGGTGCTGAAGGCACACTTTGTTCGGCGCAAGCAGACGATCCTCGAGGAGCTTGAGCTCGAGCAGGCCTACAACAAAGACTTGAGCCCTCGGGAAATCAGCGTGCTGATGGACGATGAGGACTTCACGGTGGCTCTGCATGGCTGCATGGATGGTCAATACCCGACGCTATGGCAGCGGTATTTGAACCTGGCCATTACCAGGAAGGGGACTGATGGTTGGCGCTGTGAGGTGCCCATGTGCGCTGTAATGGCGCTGGTTGAGGACAAAATGGTCCCCGCTGATCGGCATCGGCGAAGACACAAGCTCAGTGGCTTCGACATGATGAGTGAGCAGCCCAGAAACGCAGAGCGTGAGGCGGAGATCGAGGACGTGGAGATCAAAGGCGACGGCGATCCCTTTGGCGCTGACTACGCCGATGATGTGACGTTCTGTGCTGGATCCATGCAGACCAAGATGAGCAAACGCTACTGGAATGAGATCTGTAAGGCTCTGGGGCACCTGGAGTCTGAGTACAGCCGGGTTTGCTTCGATACGATGGACCTGGAGGGGGATCCGTTTGATGTGTTTTTTGATGAGGAGTGAACGGACTGCGGGAGGAGAGCGGTGATCGTTATCGATGTTGAAGCGAGTGGTCTGGGACCGGAGAGTTATCCCATAGAGGTTGCCTGGGCGCACCGCTTCGACCCGACTCGATTTGATTCGTTTCTTATAAAGCCCGCTCAGCGATGGGTTTATTGGGATGCGTATGCAGAATCGGCGATCCACGGCATTTCTCGTGAACAGCTTCAGCGGGAGGGCGTTTCGATTGCTGAAGCTGTTGACCGACTCGACGTAGCGCTTACGGGGGAGGTGGTCTACTCAGACTACGTGCCAGCGGATCGTCCATGGTTGGTGAAGCTGTACCGGGAGCTCGGCCGGGATCTGCCGTTCGAGTTCCGTCCGGTTCAAAGTTTGCTGCCTCCGGCTAAGTCGGCAATGTACTCCGTGAGGTTTGATTCCACGCCCACCGAGCATCGGGCATTGGCGGATGTTCGAAAGATAATTCGAACCTTGAATTTCTTCGCGCCGGAGTAGGTCACGCCATTCATGGCCAACTGAAATATCGAATTGCTGATTTAGCCCTTGAGTTTCCTGGTAGCCCAAGCTTCCAGTTCATCTGCCTTCCTGTAACCGATGAGCCCTATCGTCAATAAGGCCAGCACAAACCCGCCGTAACCTACCAAAGCTGCAAGCATATTCATGATTATGGCTCCCTGAGAGTCAACTGGTATTATGCTAACTCTTTAATTGGTATGGGGCTACAGGACTGAATGGCAATAAATTTCTACGAGAAAGGCCAGCTCTCCTCAGGTTTTTGTGGCTGGAGAGTGGTTGCCACCATTCGTGGCAAACGCTATCAGAAGTATTTTTCACTGAACCGCCCGAGTAAACGCATCCCCGAAGAGGTCTGGTTTCGCTACCAGGAAACCCGTGCCAGATACTATGAGGCCCGGTGGCAAGCACGTTCCGCTGCGGTTCAGTATCGGGATTTCATTTCTAAGAATCATTATTCTACGCTGCCACACCGAGGTGTAGGTTTTCAGGGGATCACACTCGGCATTGGGCGTGGTAATCGCTGCAAGCAGGACCAGTGTTATTTTTCTGTGAACCTGCGGGGCAGGGCGGCGAAGGTATTTATAACCGGAGACCGGCCTCTGACGGCGGCATGGCACCATGCCGTGGATGTGTGGGGAGCGGGGTTTGAGATACGCTCGAAAGATATCGCTGCAAAACGGAAATTGGTTCCGGCCCCAGATCAGTTCAAAGCACTGCGCAAGCAGATGAATGAAAACGAAGGGGCCGACTTTTCGGCCTCGGTGCTGCACCACGTATACCAGGAGCAGCGCGAGGCGATTGAGAAGCAGAAGGTTGCCAAGGTGTTTGATAAGCCAGCAACCCAAGATGAGTTGCTGTCATTTTCGGCGAATTTGCAGCGGGAGATTGAGGCTTACCGTAAGAATTGAGTCCCGGGGTTGTCTTAGCTGAATTCCATATCGAAGACTCGGAGCTCGAATCGTGAGGTTTGGCGCCGAGAGCTGTTTGGAGAACATTAAATTGGCAACGCAGGACGCTCATGGGGACCTTTAGCCGATCAATTACGTTGTGAGTATTTCGGATGATGCGGCGGGGGCACACTTTTCGCCGGCGTATACGACCAGCCGGGAAGAGTCGCCAAAGGTTCGTTAATAAACAAAAGCGGACATTCAAGTTAGCCTCCGCTCAGGGCCGACGAGCAAATCACTTATGCTTCATACAGCCTAATTGATGGAGCAAATCACGGACGCCAGACGATCACATGGAAAGGAAGCTGGGTGCAGGTCAGGGGTTTCAGCTAGCTTTGGGATGCCTGAACCAGTCTAAACTGTGGGGCCGATCTAATCTCAGCGTTCGTTCTTTAATCGAAACCAAAGGGCATAAAGCGCCGGCACAAACAATAGCGTGATCAGAGTGCCGACCGCCACGCCACCGATAAGGACATAAGCCAGCGGCCCCCAGAACAGGTCAAAGGTCAGAGGTACAAACGCCAGAACGGCCGCCAGGGCGGTGAGTACCACGGGGCGGGCACGTTGGACTGCCGCTTCGACAACGGCTTCCCGGGCAGCCATTCCTGCTTTGAAGTTGTCCTGCACCTGCTGCGTCAGAATCATGGTATTTCGCATCAGGATGCCGCCCAGGCCAATCAGCCCCAGCAGCGCGGTAAAGCCAAAGGGTTGATTAAACAGCAGCAAAGCCAGCACAGCCCCAATCAGCCCCAGTGGCGCGGTGGCAAGAACAGTCAATGTGCCGATAAAGGAACGCATCTGAAGCATGATAAAGATCAGCATCAACGCCAACATCACCGGTTGTAATGTCTGGATTGAAGCATTGGCTTTGGCTGATTGTTCCACCGTACCGCCGATTTCAATACGGTAACCCTCCGACAACTGTTCGCGCAGGCCCGTCATCGCACTCCATATCTCCTTGGTGACATCCGGTGGCTGGGCACCTTCTACATCGGCCTGAACGGCCAGGAAGGGGTCACGGTTGTAACGCTTTATGACGGGGTCCTCGTAACGAACCTGCCACTTGCCCAGTTGCTGTACGGAAAGTTTGCGGCCGTCGCGGGTTTTGATCTCAAGATCTTCCGGCATGATCACTTCGCCACGTGCATTACGCGCCACCAGTTGAACGCTCCTTATGCCCTGGCGCAGTTCGGTGACGGCCACTCCGCGGAGTTGGAACTGCAGTTGCCGGGCAACCTCTGCCGGAGTCAGGCCCATCCAACCCAGATTTTCCGGATCCATATCAAGATAGAGAGTGGGCACACGCTCATCCCATTCGAGATGCGGCATGACGATGTTCGGATGCCCGGTCATGAGAGTGCGGATCTGGTGCGCGATCTCTCTGAGTTGATCGGATTCCGGACCCAGCACACGAAAACTGACCGGCCAGACCACCGGGGGACCGTACAGCAAACGCGTCACCCGCACTCGTGCCTCCGGAAATTCACCCGCCGCGATTCTGGTTTCCAGCGCCGAGATGATGCGATCGCGCCCTTCAACGTCCTCCCCAATGGCAATCAACTTGGCAAATGCCGGGTCCGGCTGCTCGGGGTTGGCCGATACGAAGAATCGCGGTGCACCGGCTCCGATGTAAGCGGAAAGGCTTTTCACCTCCGGCATGTCCATCAGAATTGCTTCCAGGCGTCTGACACTTTGATCCGTGGTGGCAATAGCGCTCCCCTGCGGAGCATAGACACTGATCAGAACTTCAGGGCGATCAGAACTGGGAAAAAATTGCTTCTGCACCTGGGTTGCCATCCCGAAAGCACTGATCGCCAGCAAACCCACTGTGATAAAAACGACGGTTTTCCGGTACTGAACACACGCTGTGATCACCCCACGCAACCGCTGATAAAACGCGCTTTGGTAAAGGTCCTGGCCCATATGCCCGGTGTAATCGGGCAAGAGCTTGACGCCCAAATAAGGCGTAAAAGTTACCGCCACCACCCAGGAAATCAACAACGAAAAAGCCAGCACCCAGAAGATGTTGCCGGTGTATTCTCCCACTCCGGACTGGGCAAATCCGATGGGGACAAATCCGGCCACCGTCACCAGCGTACCGAACAGCATGGGCGCGGCGGTTACGCTCCAGGCATGACTGGCTGCCCGTACCCGGTCCCAGCCGCTCTCCATCTTCACGATCATCATTTCAATGGCGATGATCGCATCGTCCACTAACAGACCCAGTGCGATAATCAACGCACCCAGGGTGATGCGGTCCAGGTTTATGCCCGCCATTTTCATCAACAAGAAAGTCAGGCCGAGGGTCACAGGAATCGCAATGCCCACCACCAAACCCGCGCGCAGACCGATCGCCAGTATGCTGACCCCCATCACGACGACCAACGCAACCAGAAACTTGACCTGAAAAAGATCAACCGCCTGAGTGATGGCTTCCGCCTGATCGGTCAGGGTCTGTATTGACATTCCCAGCGGCAGCCTGCCCTGTTCGGCACTGACAAACTCGCGCAGCCGCTCACCAAACTCCAGGCCATTTTCACCCGCGCGCATGACGACACCTAACAGGATCGCATCCTCACCGTTGGAGCGGACGATGTAGCTCAAAGGATCTTCATAACCTAAACGCACCTCGGCCAGATCAGACACGGTGATAAGCTGGTCTCCGATACGCAGAGGTACTGAGGTGAGGCGCTCAAGGTCAGACAGGTCGATGTTGCTGCGGACATAAACCCGCGGGCCGGCAAGATCAACAAAGCCAAGAGGCTGAAGACGGTTGTTGGCCTCTATCGCCTGCAACACCTCTTCTGCCGACAAACCGAGGTTGTTGAGCCGGTCCTGATCAAATTCGAGATACACCCGCTCAGGACGCTCCGCCAGGAGCTGTGCTTTTTGCAAGCCGGGCAGCCGTTGCAGGCGATCCCGTATCGATTCTGCCTCGCGGGTCAGTTCACGCATCGGCAGCCCAGGTGCCGTCAGGGCAAGCAGGGAGAAATACACATCCGCGAAATCGTCGTTGACGATGGGGCCGATCACCCCCCGGGGCAGGTTGGATTGCTCATCGAGCATGCGTTTGCGGACCTGATAAAAGAGATCAGGCACTTTTTCGCTGGGCGTCGAATCCTGGAATCGGATAACCATGGCGGCCTGCCCGGGCCGAATGGTTGTTTCAATGGTATCGGTATACGCCACCTCCTGAATTTGCTTTTCCAGACGATCCACGACCTGATTCTGCAGCACCTCGGGGGTTGCTCCTGGCCAGACGACAGAAACCACCATCGCCCGGACGGTGAACGCAGGGTCTTCCGCCCGACCAAGGGAGGAGAACGCGTAGAAACCGGCAACAACGGACAGCAAAAGAAAAAAGAGGGTGACCGAACGCTCGCGCACTGCCAGCGCGGAAAGATTCGGTAAGCTCATTGAGCCAGCTCCTGCACCGCCATGCCAGGCGTGAGCAGGTGTGTCCCCAACGCGACGATGGGCGTTCCCGCGTTGATATCGGCCTTGATCTGCGCATACTCTTCACCCAGATCGATCACCTCGACCGCAAGGGGCTTCACCGTGCCATCGGAGACCAACCAGACCTGTGGCGTTTGCCCTCTCTCATCGAGGGCACCCAGCGGTACGCGATGGCTGGGCGCGGTTTGCTTCTGTGCTAACCGGACACTCACCACCGAACCCAGAGTTAAAGACGAGGGGTAGGGCCCCTCCAGGCTGTATCGGGCACGCCAGCTCCGGCTTGCGGGGTCGGCAGCCCCGGCAATCTCTCTCAGGCTCACAGCAAGCTGTTCGCCAGTGGGCAAAGGAACATAACCGCGCCTGGGCGGGTTACTGCCCTCTGGTAAAAAAACCTCGACTTCCAGCGATTGATCTTCGGCCAGAACGGCAAGGGTTTGACCGACACCCACAACCTGGCCGGGTTCAACGATGACCTCAGTGACCACGCCTGCATGGGCGGCTTTCAGTTCCGCATACCCCAAGGCATTCTGAGCCTGCTGATTGCGTGCAGAAGCCGTTTGCACCTGGCTGCGCGCCTCACGCTCTGCCAACTCAAGGCGTTGCAGGGTTTGTTCGCTGACAAACTGACGCCCCACAAGTTGCTGCTGGCGCTGGAGCTCATTGGTGGTAATTGCCAGGGCCGCTTCTGCACGCTTCAGATCCGCCGCGGCTCCCTCCGCCGTTGCTACAAGGTCTCGTGTATCGAGTTTGAACAGTAAGTCGCCTTTTTCCACGCGTTGACCGGCATCAATGTAACGATGTTGAATCCGACCGGCGATCTGAAAGGCCTGAGGAACTTCGTGGCGGCCTCGCAGGGTTCCTGAAAATCTGTGCGCTGTTGGGCCGGCGTCCTTTAGTTCAACTGTTTTTACCCAGGGGATAGGGGCGCGGGCCTGTGGGGGCGGTTCCGAAGACTGCTGACAACCAGACAGAATGAGCAGCGAGATAAACAGTGTCAGCATACAGCGCATGGCAGGTGTCCCGATTAGCAAAATCAAGGTGTGGGTATCAGTTCTCGCGGTGTCCGGACAACGCAAGTTGCAGGATGGCATCGCGAACGGTTTCGTTCTGCTCCATGGGCAGGAAGTGGGTCGTACCTTCAAGAACCATGACGTCAGCCCGGGGCAGCAGGGTCTGCAGGCGTTTTCGCGCCGCCGGCGAGAAGGTTGACCCGCGCTCCGCCGCCAGCGCGATAACCGGGCACCGCAACTGACGAATACCGGGCCAGGGGTTGTGTTCGGTATGGGCAAAGGTGGTGCTCTCCCACTCCGGCGCACACGCCAGGCGAACTTGATCGTCCTGCGGCAGAAAAGCGTGTTGGATGTAGGCCTCCAGCCATGCATCGGGCCAGGTCTTGAAGCCACCGCGGCCACGATAGTTGTCCAGCGCAGCAGCGTGCGAGTCGAATACCCGGCGCCGACGTGCGGCTCCGGCGGCCAGTGACAACCGATGTGACTGGCGTAGCAGCTTGGCCAGCCACAGCTTCAGGCCCTGCCCCGGATCCATGATCACCGGTTCCGCCAGAATCAGGCCCAGCACTTTGTCTGGCCGT
>AZIJ01014832.1_pt1 | contig 11630 bp, 8 predicted proteins | sample 359151 | NCBI WGS metagenome assembly AZIJ01 (sample SAMN02429718, study PRJNA222666) | marine sediment metagenome | biome: Sediment sample; isolation source: enrichment culture of sample MGS-ElMAX(UA) from oil contaminated site at the... | place: Egypt: El Max | collected 2013-01-23 | depth 9.22 m m | reverse complement strand
TGGCCGTAAATGGATGGGTACAGCATTTGGTGGCGTTAAAGGACGTACACAATTGCCAAAAATGGTTGAAGATGCAATGAAGGGTGAAATTCAACTTGAACCATTCGTAACGCATACTATGCCATTGGAAAATATCAATGAAGCATTTGACTTAATGCACGAAGGTAAATCGATTCGTACAGTGATTCATTTCTAAATCGTATTATTTAGAATAGATGATGCGCAATGTGTCATCTATTCTTTGGATTTAAATCAATGTCAAAACTTCGTTTAAAACTACATGTCCGAATATTGTCTAATGATGAGATTGCATTTGGTCCAGGTAAGGCTGAGTTATTAGAAGCAATTCAACGCACAGGTTCTATTTCTCAAGCAGCAAAGTCGATGAACATGAGTTATCGACGCGCATGGCAGCTTGTAGATACCATGAACCAATGTTTCGACTCAGCACTCGTTGAGACTCAAACGGGCGGAACGCATGGTGGTGGTGCAGTCGTAACTGAATTCGGTCAAACGATCTTAAAAAAATTTAGAATAATGGAGAATCAAGCTGCGCAAGCGATCCAACAGGATTTTGATGAATTGTCAGGTTTATTAAAACGAAAAGAATAATTCAGATATTGAAGATTTATAAAAATAATAATGCACAGTTTAGAAGCTAGTTTCCTTATGTCTTTTTAAATTGCTGAATTATGGAGCAAGTACAATTTATAGAAGCTCTTTTTCGTATCATCGCAAAGCAAAAATTTTTGATGAAAATTATGAAATAACGATAAATCATTATTTTTTATAACAAAAATAAGATTGGCATACTTTCTGCTTTTATTAATTCAAACTTGTATACAAGATAGGATTCATAAAGTGCGTGAGATAAAAACTTTAGGCTGGACAGTTTCTGAATGGCAAACAGCTTATTTAAAAAATGAAATCCAGTTAGATAACTTGAAAGAATTAGTGACGGCAATTGATCCACAAGATTGTGCGTGGATTTCAGTAGCGAGTACAGATTTAATTGAACAACAGATACAAGCACTGAACGCTTTAACTCAAAACGCTGAAGACTTACAAAAACAATTTCCATTGTATGGCGTTCCGTTTGCAGTTAAAGACAATATTGATGTTACAGGCTTTGTGACGACAGCTGCATGTAAAGCTTTGACTCAAATTGCAGACCAAGATGCTGAGACAGTTCGTTTGCTCAAACAAGCAGGTGCGATTGTGATTGGTAAAACCAATCTCGATCAATTTGCAACAGGGCTTGTTGGAACACGCTCTCCATTTGGTGCAGTGCCAAATACATTTAAATCTGAATATGTGAGTGGTGGTTCAAGTTCAGGTTCAGCAAGTGTCGTTGCACGAGGTTTTGTTCCTTTTGCTTTAGGTACTGATACGGCTGGCTCTGGTCGTGTGCCAGCGGGTTTTAATAACATTGTTGGATTGAAACCAACTAAAGGCCGTTTTTCGAATCGTGGCTTATTGCCTGCATGTAAAACACTAGATTGTATTTCGATCTTCGCATTGACTGTGAGCGATGCTGAGCTTGTCGCCAATGTTGTTGAGGCATACGATGCACTCGATAGCTATTCAAGAAAACATCCTAAAAATGTTCCAGCACGCTTTTCGAGCAAAATGAAATTTGCTGTGCCAGCACAACTTAACTTTTTTGGTGATACTCAAGCCGAAACTGCATTTCAAAAAACAATTCAACTGCTTGAATCACTGAATGCTGAAATCACAAATATTGATTTCTCAGATTTTGAAAAACTTGCTGCTCAACTTTATCAAGGCTCATGGGTCGCGGAACGGACAGCAGCCGTTGAAGACTTACTAAAAACCAATGCTGATGATTTTGATCCAACTGTTTTAGAAATCATTCAACAAGGTGAAAAATATACGGCGATCGATGCATACAATGCTGAATATTTAAAACAAGATTTGGCACGAAAAATTCAAGAAACATTAGCTGAATTTGATGCCTTAATCGTACCAACAACACCGACGATTTATACCATTGAACAAGTACAGCAACATCCGATCGAGTACAACGCACATTTTGGAACGTATACCAACTTTACCAATCTTGCTGATTTAAGCGCATTGGCTTTACCCGCAGGCTTTAGAGCTGATCATTTACCCTTTGGCATTACCTTGATTGCACCTGCTTGGCACGATGCTGCGCTCGCGCATTTTGGTAAAGCTTGGCAAAACTATTTAGCGCTGAAATTAGGTGCTTTGGACAAAAGTGTACCGTCAAATAGCTCGACTGTTATTTCTCCACATCATATTCGCGTTGCCGTAGTAGGAGCACACCTCACAGGTATGCCACTGAATTTCCAACTCACCACGCGTGATGCGGTTCATGTTGAAACCACGAAAACCTCTAAGAATTATGCGCTTTACGCACTCAATGGAACGATTCCGCCTAAACCGGGCTTAGCACGTCAAGAAGATGGTCAAATCATTATCGTTGAATTGTGGGATGTGCCAACAGCGCGTTTTGGCGAATTTGTAGCAGAAATTCCAACACCTTTAGGCATGGGAAATGTCGAACTAGAAGATGGTCGTTGGGTGAAAGGCTTTATCTGTGAGCCTTATGGCTTAGGTGATGCGGAGAATATTAGTCACTTTGGTGGTTGGAGAGCTTACATCCAGCACCGCAATAGCCAAACAGCAAATACAACACTTTAATTTTTTGGGGAATCATCATGTTTAAAACAGTACTTATTGCAAACCGTGGTGAAATTGCTGTTAGAGCAATTCGAACGCTTAAAAAATTAGGTATTACCAGTGTAGCTGTATATTCAGACAGTGATCGTTACGCGCAGCATGTTGAAGATGCTGATATTGCTGTTGCTTTAGAGGGTTTAAAACCCGCCGATACCTATTTGAGCATTGAAAAGCTGATACAAGCTGCGAAACAAACAGGCGCAGAAGCAATTTTTCCCGGCTATGGTTTCTTATCTGAAAGTGCTGATTTTTCACGCGCATGTGAAGAAAATAACATTGCTTTTATGGGGCCAACGGCGGAGCAAATTTTAGAGTTTGGTTTAAAGCATCGTGCGCGTGAGTTGGCTGCCGCTGCAAATGTGCCAATGACACCGGGAACAGGATTGCTGGATAGTTTGCAAGAGGCTTTGGCTGCGGCTGATCGAATTGGTTATCCGATCATGTTAAAAAGTACTGCTGGTGGTGGTGGTATTGGTTTAACACGTTGCGATACTCCACAAGCATTAACGGATGCTTACGAAAGTGTAAAACGTTTAGGTGAACAGTTCTTTAAAGATGCAGGTGTATTTATTGAATGTTTTATTGATAAAGCACGCCATGTCGAAGTTCAAATTTTTGGTGATGGTCAAGGTCAAGTGGTTGCATTTGGTGAGCGTGATTGTTCATTGCAACGACGTAACCAAAAAGTAGTCGAAGAAACACCTGCTGCAAATCTACCAGAAGCAACTCGGAAAAAATTGCATCAAGCGGCGGTGGAACTCGGACAATCTGTAAACTATCGCAGCGCGGGTACAGTTGAGTTCATTTATGATGCAAAACGTGATGAATTCTATTTTCTGGAAGTCAATACACGTTTACAAGTTGAACACCCTGTGACTGAAATGGTGACAGGCTTAGATTTAATTGAATGTATGTTGAAAGTTGCTGCTGGCGATGAATTGGATTGGGCGACCTTAAGTCATATCCAACCCAAAGGTGCTGCAATTGAAGTTCGTGTTTATGCCGAAGACCCAGCGAAAAACTTCCAGCCAAGTCCGGGTGTTTTGACCGAAGTTGCATTCCCAGAAGATATTCGTGTTGATACATGGGTGAAAACGGGAACAGAAATATCGCAATATTTTGATCCAATGATCGCCAAAATTATTGTCCATGCAGATGATCGTGCAGCTGCAATTGAAAAGTTAAAAACAGTATTGGCTGAAACTCGCTTAAATGGCATCAGTACCAACTTAGATTATGCACGTGCCATTGTGTCGGATGAGCGTTTTGAAAGTATGCAAATTTGGACACGGATGCTCGATGATTTTAACTACGCACCGAATGTGATTGAAGTCATACAAGCAGGTACATTGAGCTCAATCCAAGATTATCCGGGTCGTACAGGATATTGGGATATTGGCGTGCCGCCATCAGGGCCAATGGATGATTATGCATTTCAGCTTGCCAATCGAATTGTAGGCAATGACGCAAAAGCCGCAGGTTTTGAGTTTACTCTTGTCGGGCCAACATTAAAGTTTCACGCAAATACGACGATTGCACTCACGGGCGCAAGTTGCAAAGTATTGCTGGATGAAACTGAAATTGATTTTTGGAAACCCATTACAGTTAAAGCAGGGCAAACTTTAAAAATTGGACAAGTCCAATCAGGTTGCCGTACTTACTTAGCTGTACGTGATGGTTTAGATGTTCCATTGTATTTAGGTAGTCGATCAACATTTGCACTGGGTAATTTTGGTGGTCATGCAGGGCGTACTTTACGCGTTGGTGACATGATCAAGTTAGTTGATCCTGCATTCGCCAGTGCCGAGCTACCTGTTGCAATTGATAGACCGCAAGCATTATCAACTGATTTAATTCCTGAATATGGTAATGAATGGGAAATCGGTGTTTTATATGGACCGCACGGCGCACCTGATTTCTTTAAACCTGAATATATAGAAGAATTTTTTGCATCTGAATGGACAGTACATTTTAACTCAAACCGTTTAGGTGTCCGTCTTTCTGGCCCTACACCAAGCTGGGCACGAGAAAATGGCGGTGAGGCAGGTCTACATCCATCCAATGTGCATGACTGTGAATATGCCATTGGTGCGATCAACTTTACGGGGGATTTTCCTGTGATTTTGGCAAAAGATGGCCCAAGCTTAGGTGGTTTTGTTTGTCCAGTCACCATTGCTAAAGCAGAACTGTGGAAAGTCGGACAGCTCAAAGCAGATGATAAAATTCGTTTTTATCCGATGTCAGTTGAGCAAGCAAATGCGCTTGAGCTTAAACAAAAAGCCAATATTGAAAACTTTGCAAACGCTGAAAATATTGCTGAAGTTATTGAGCCGACTGAAAACGTCAGTACAACCATTTTAGCGCAACGTGATGAAACAGACGTTTCCCCAAAAACTGTGTATCGCCAATCAGGTGATAGTTATATCTTGCTTGAATATGGTGAAAATGTTCTAGATTTAGCATTACGTTTACGTGTACATCAATTGATTCAAATGATTCGTGATGCAGACATTGCAGGGGTATTGGAATTGTCTCCGGGTGTGCGTTCACTACAAATCAAATATGATGGTCTAGTGATTCCACAAGCTAATTTAATTAGCAAACTTCTTCAGCTTGAAGCAGAAATGGGCGATTTGAGTAACCTTAAAATCCCATCTCGTATCGTTCATTTACCTATGGCATTTGAAGATAGTGCAACACTAGGAGCTGTTGAACGTTATCAAGAAAGCGTATGTGCCAAAGCACCTTGGTTGCCAAATAACGTCGATTTCATCCAACGCATTAATGGTTTAGCACATCGTGATGAAGTCAAAGATATTATCTTTGATGCCAATTATTTAATTTTGGGTTTAGGCGATGTGTATTTAACCGCGCCATGTGCTGTACCCATCGATCCACGCCATCGTTTATTGAGCTCAAAATACAATCCTGCGCGTACTTTTACGGCTGAAGGCACTGTGGGTATTGGTGGGATGTACATGTGTATTTACGGTATGGATTCACCCGGTGGTTATCAATTGGTTGGACGTACTTTGCCAATTTGGAATAAGTTTAAGAAAAATAAACAGTTTGGTGACAAACAATGGTTTTTAAAATTCTTTGACCAAATTAAATATTTCCCAGTCACTGAGGAAGAGCTGAATCAATGGCGCGCAGATTTTGAAAATGGCTGTGCTGAAATCAAAATTGAAGAGACTGATTTTGATTATGCAGCTTATGTAAACTTCTTGGAAAATGAAGCGGAGAGTATCGCTGCATTTAAAGAGAAACAACAAAATGCATTTACAACGGAAGTAAGTCGTTGGAAAGAAGAGTTCTCAACTCAGGCAGAAGAACAAATTGAACTTCCAAATGACGTGGATTACAGCCATCTTTCCTCACTTAATGCTTCTATGACAGGCAATATCTGGAAAATTTTTGTAGAAAGTGGGCAGGAGGTTAAAAAAGGTGAAACTGTTGCTATTATTGAAGCAATGAAGATGGAACTCCCTGTGTATGCTGAGGAAGATGGCATAGTGAAAGCAATTATTTGTCGCGCAGGGCAAACTGTTCACAGCGGTGAACCGTTGGTGTATATGGAATAGGTGCCAATGAAAGAGACAAAAATAACAACTAAAGGCTCAGACAGTTTGTCTGAGCTGGTTTACCAACGCATCAAGAATGATATCTTCGATTTCAAATTGATGCCCGGTGAACGCTTTACTGAGTCCGAAGTTGCAAAGGCTTATGATGTGAGTCGTACCCCAATCCGACAAGCATTGTATCGTTTGCAACAGGAAGGCTATGTTGATGTGAGTTTTCGCAGCGGTTGGCAAATCCGACCGCTGAATTTTCGTTATTACGAAGAGCTTTATGATGTGCGGATTGTGTTAGAAAAAGATGCCATTCGAAAACTTTGTTATATCGATCATCAAAACTCGGTTGAACTGTCTGTTTTAAAAGATTTTTGGATGGTTGAACCAAGCCAATATTTGAAAGATATCAAGCAACTTTCTCAGCAAGATGAAGATTTTCATTGTGCTTTAGTTCGTGCTTCTGGAAATAATGAAATGGCACGGATTCATCGAGACTTGAGTGAACGCATTCGTATCATTCGTCGCTTAGATTTTTCCAAAGATTATCGTGTTGAAGCCACATATCAGGAGCATCAAAAAATTTTAGGTTTTATCTTTAATCGAAAAGTCGATGAAGCGATCAATGCAATTGAAGCGCACATCATGCAAAGTCGTGATGAAGTGAAAAAAATTACCTTGCAGATGTTAGATTCGAGTCAGTTTTATTAGGGTGTGTTGACACTTTTAGCTTAAAAAAATAGCGAAGTAGTAAAATCAAATCGCCAAACCCAATTTTACTATTCGCTATGCCTCGTACCATGCTGACAGATCAACACTGGCAAAAGTTGAAAGTTATTCTGCGTAATTTATCCATTCACCACAACTCAAATTTACGCAATTTTATTGAAGCTATTCTCTATAGAATTAGAACAGGCTGTCCGTGGCGAGATATTCCTTCTTGTTTTGGTCATTCCAACTCTATTTTCAAACGTTTTAATCGTTGGTCAAGCAGCGGTAAGTTACTTAGATTATTCAAATTACTAGCCTCATGCCGCGATATGGAGTGGATTTTTATTGATGGCTCTCATGTACGTGCTCATCAACATTCTGCCGGCATAGCGAATCAATCTATTTCTAAAAGTGTAGGAGGAAACTCCTCAAAAATACATTTGATTGTTGATGCACATGGAAATCCTATTGATTTCATGATTACCGATGGAACCACACATGATGTTAAAGTTGCACCTAATTTAATATCAACATTAGATTTAAAAGAGACAAAAGTGGTATGCGCAGATAAAGGCTATGATTCAGAATCACTGCGTGAACAGATCAGGAAAACAGGGACTAAAGCGAATATACCAAAGAAAACAAATAGCCAATCGAACAATGACCATATGGACTGGTATTTATATAAAATCAGGCATTTAGTTGAAAATATGTTTTGTAGATTAAAGCAATTTAGAGGAATAGCTACTCGATATGACAAGCTCAAAAGAAATTATCAAAGTTCTGTTGCTTTAGCCTGTATATTTTTATGGCTACCTTTATAGGGTTAATTATGAACAGTAAATGTCAACAGACCCTAATAAAAATTGTTTAAATTAATAAAAGTTGGAAATTAGAAACCAAAGGGAAATGAATGAAAGTATGTATTTACGGTGCAGGGAGTATTGGTTGTTATCTAGGTGGACGATTAGCTGCGGTAGGAGTCGATGTCGATTTTATCGTTCGTCCTTCAGTAAAACAGCAACTTCAACATCACGGTCTAACTGTCTCAGATTATTTAGGACGAAGACAAACAATTTCAGCGAATGAACTTCATTTATACGATGCAGCTGATGTTGCTAATCAGGCAGACATCATTTTTGTTTGCGTAAAATCAGCAGCAACTCAACAAGTTGCAGCTGAGTTAAACATGATTTTAAAGAAAAGAACCATTATTATTAGTTTCCAAAATGGTTTAAGCAATGTAGGTGTCTTAAAACAGTTTCTAGATGGTCATACAGTGCTAGAGGGTATGGTGCCTTTTAACGTTGCAGCTCTTGGAAATGGGGTATTCCATCAAGGTACTGAGGGAACTTTATTTGTTAAGAAAAATGATGGTTTAACTCAATTAATCCAAGCCTTTCAGCAGGCACATTTAGCAATAAAATTAGAACAAGACATGCAAGCGATTCAATGGGCAAAATTACTACTAAATCTAAATAATTCAATTAATGCATTATCACAATTACCATTAAAACAACAACTCTCTATTCGTGAGTATCGACAATGTTTAGCAATAGCCCAACTAGAGGCATTAAACTTGCTAAAAATAGCAAAAATAAAACCCGCCCAGTTAAGCACGATACCAGCTCGCTTCATTCCAAATATTTTGAAATTACCAAATCCTATTTTTAATCTTGTCAGTAGGAAAATGTTGGAAATTGATCCCCATGCAAGATCATCAATGGCTGATGACTTACTCTCTGGAAAGAAAACAGAAATTGACTGGATTAATGGCGAAGTTGTAAAACTAGCAGAACAGCTAAATTTAAAAGCACCGATTAATCAGAAGTTAATTGAGTTGATTGAACAAGCTGAATCAACAATACAATCAAAAGCATGGTCAGGAGTAGAGCTTAAATCAGAGTTAATGTATCTATAATCGCTTTCGCATAAAAAAAGCGTATAACTTATATACGCTTATAGTCAGATTAATATTGTATGTTTATTGGGCTATTACAGCATTTTTAGGGCTGAATTTAGTAATCAATATTCCAAATATAGTCGCAAAAATATACATGAATATTGAATACACTGCTGCTGGCATAGCAATGGTGGTACTTGCCATAATCGTAAGTGCAATAGTCATTGCTAAAGTACTGTTATGAATACCAATTTCAAATGCACATGCTCGTGCTTGATATGAGCTAATACCCATCATACGTGGTACAAAATATCCAACCATAAGACTGATCGCGCAGAATAGTGCTGTTGCAAGACCAATCTGACCAAGATAATCAATTAAATTATTTCGCTCTTTAATAATCGCACCTAAAATAATAATTACGAGAAACACTACCGCGAAAATTCGGACAGGACGATTTAGCTTCTCAGCAATTTGTGGCGCATAGTGACGAATAATCATCCCAATACATACAGGCACCAAAATAATTAAAAAAACTTGTAAAACCTTGGTGAGTTGTAGACCGACTTGCTGGCCTTCATTCATGAAATGCAAGATTGAAAAGTTCACAATAAAAGGCAGAAAAACGGCTGCAACAATTGCATTTATTGCAGTTAAAGTAATATTCAGTGCGATATCACCTTTGTATAAATAACTAAATAAATTGGCTGTCGTACCACCCGGTGAAGCTGCCAACAGCATTAATCCCACTGCTAAAAGTGGGGGAAGTGCTAATATTTTGCAAATTAAAAAAGCAATACCGACCAATAGAATCAGTTGACAAAACAAAGCGATTAAAACTGCTTTAGGATGTTTGCTGACTCTGGCGAAGTCTTTAAGCGTTAATTCTAAACCCATACCAGCCATGACGATCGCTAAAGCAATAGGCAAAAATATTGTGATCAATCCTGAATCCATAACCGTACGTTCCTAACGTTATATTCTTTTGATAAATAATTGCTGTTTTATTTGATTTGGTCATTACCAAGAAAAATCTTGAATGATCTAAATTTGATTTAGTACTTTAAACATATACTTATTTGAAAATCTGTCAACTACACGACAACTGATACTTTTACTGATCTTTTTGATTAAAATAAAAAGGCAAGTACAGCTTTTGCACTTGCCTTGGTTTAAATTGACTTACCTAAAAGTAAAAGCCTTTTAAGTTTTAAAAGAAACCTGCTGGTTTAGTTGAATAACTTACTAAAAGATTTTTAGTTTGTTGATAATGATCTAACATCATACGATGGTTTTCACGACCAATACCTGACTTTTTGTATCCACCAAAAGCTGCATGTGCTGGATAAATGTGATAGCAGTTAGTCCAAACACGACCAGCTTCAATTGCACGACCTGCACGATATGAAATATGTGCTGAACGTGACCAGACACCTGCACCTAAACCATAAATGGTTTCATTTGCTATTTTGATCGCTTCGTCAAAGTCTTTAAATGTTGTTACTGAAAGTACAGGTCCGAAAATTTCCTCTTGGAAAATTTGCATGCTGTTGTGACCTTTAAAGACAGTCGGCTCGATATAAAAACCTTCACCCACTTCTTGACGAGCACTACCACCCGTGAGAACTTCTGCACCTTCTTCACGACCAGTGCTGATACAACGCAAGATTTTCTCTTGTTGTTCTAAAGATGCTTGAGCACCAATCATGGTTTCCGTATCTAAAGGATGACCTAATTTAATACGTTTCACACGTTCGATGGCTTTTTCTAAAAACTTATCTGCGATACTTTCTTGAACAAGTGCACGAGAAGGGCATGTACATACTTCACCTTGGTTTAAGGCAAACATTGCAAAACCTTCAAGTGCTTTATCAAGATAGTCGTCGTCTTGATCCATCACATCTTCAAAGAATAAGTTTGGAGACTTACCACCAAGCTCCAATGTAACAGGGATAATATTTTCAGTTGCATACTGCATAATTAATTGACCAACTTGTGTTGAACCAGTAAAGGCAATTTTTGCAATACGTGGGTTTGTTGCTAGTGGGCGGCCAACTTCTGCACCAAAACCATTAACTACGTTAAGTACACCAGCAGGTAGAATGTCTTGGATCAGTTCAAGTACTAATAAAATACCAACAGGCGTTTGTTCAGCAGGTTTTAATACCACACAGTTGCCTGCTGCTAATGCTGGTGCAAGTTTCCATGCCGCCATGAGGATAGGGAAGTTCCAAGGAATGATTTGCCCCACCACACCTAAAGGCTCATGGAAATGGTATGCAATTGTATCTTCATCAATTTCTGAGATTCCGCCTTCTTGTGCACGAATACATCCTGCAAAATAACGGAAGTGATCGATTGCCAGTGGAATATCAGCTGCCAAAGTTTCACGAACTGGTTTACCGTTGTCCCAAGTTTCTGCGACAGCAAGAAATTCCAAGTTCTGTTCCATACGATCAGCAATTTTTAATAAAATATTTGAACGTGTAGTTGGAGAGCTTTTATTCCATTCAGCTTTCGCTTTATGTGCCGCATCGAGAGCAAGTTCAATGTCTTCAACTGAAGAACGCGGGATTTTTGTAAACACTTTGCCATCGACAGGTGAAACATTATCGAAGTATTCTCCTCTTACAGGAGCTACCCATTGACCGCCAATAAAGTTTTCATATTGAGCTGGCTTTGTTGCACAAACCTATCTGTAAAGGGTTTTTCAGCGA
>AZIJ01023173.1_pt1 | contig 11660 bp, 13 predicted proteins | sample 359151 | NCBI WGS metagenome assembly AZIJ01 (sample SAMN02429718, study PRJNA222666) | marine sediment metagenome | biome: Sediment sample; isolation source: enrichment culture of sample MGS-ElMAX(UA) from oil contaminated site at the... | place: Egypt: El Max | collected 2013-01-23 | depth 9.22 m m | reverse complement strand
GAACGGCGCCAGGGCGCGAACCACCCAAGGCCGATCCCGCCTCACCGGTGGTATCGCCTTCGGTGCCGCGGGCAAACTGGAAAATCACCGACGGCCCCGAGCCGCTGAGACCCTCGCAACTGCTGCCCCAGGCCGAGGACGATTGGGCCCGGCTGGTATCGCAACTGCCGGTGGGCGGTCTGCTGCGCCAGCTGGCCATGCACAGCACCCTGGAGCAGAATGGCGACCAGTGGCAGCTGTGGCTGCGCCCCGCGCACAAGCACCTGCTGAATGACAAGACCCGGGAAGAGCTGCAAGCCATGCTGGCCGAGCATGCGGGCCGCGCCATTATCCTGGCTGTGGCCCTGGGAGAGCGGGGTCAGACCCCGGCCGAGGTGGAGCAAGGGCTGTACCTGGCGGCCCGGGCGCGCGCCAAAGATGAAATTGAGGCCGATGATGCGGTACAATTCCTTATCGCGCGCTTTGCCGCCGAGCTGGATGCCGACAGCATCGAGCCCATGGCGAATGTATCAACCCATCAATAAAGAGTGACAACCTATGTTTGGTAAAGGTGGACTTGGCAATATCATGAAACAGGCCCAGCAGATGCAGGAAAAAATGCAGAAGCTGCAGGAAGAGCTGGCCCAGATGGAAGTGGTGGGTGAGGCCGGCGCCGGCCTGGTAAAGGTCACCATGACCGGCAGCCACTCGGTACGCCGGGTTGAGCTGGACGACAGCCTGCTGGAAGACGACAAAGAACTGCTGGAAGATCTGCTGGCCGCCGCCGTCAACGATGCCGTGCGCCGCATTGAAGAGCAGAACAAGTCCCGCATGGGCGAGCTGACCGGCGGCATGCAGTTGCCCCCGGGCTTCAAGATGCCGTTTTAAACCTATAGCCCGGCGTTAGCCGGGCAAGATGGTTCAGCGCCCCACTGCAGTGGGGCCTACAAGAGGCCTGTACAGGCCCTGAATACCTTCCCGAGATTTTTCCATGCGTTTCAGTCCGTTACTGGATGAATTAATCAAAAGCCTGCAGGTGTTGCCGGGCGTGGGGCCCAAGTCGGCCCAGCGTATGGCCTTTGCGCTGCTGGAGCGCCAGCGTGCCGGCGGCCGCAAACTGGCCCATGTGCTGGAGCAGGCGCTCGATAACATCGGCCACTGCCGTCAGTGTCGTACCTTTACCGAAGAAGCGGTCTGTGCCATTTGCGCCAGCCCCAAGCGGGCGGTCTCGGGCCAGCTGTGCGTGGTGGAAAGCCCCGCCGACGTGGTGGCCATTGAGCAGACCGGCCAGTATCAGGGGCGTTATTTCGTGCTGATGGGGCATTTGTCGCCGCTGGACGGGGTGGGGCCGGAAGACCTGGGGCTGGACGTGCTGGAAGGCTGGCTGGAAGCGGAGCATTTTGACGAGCTGATCCTGGCCACCAACCCCACGGTGGAAGGGGAAGCCACCGCCTACTTTATTGCCGACATCGCTCGAAGCCGGGGCGTGGCAGTCAGCCGCATCGCCCACGGTGTGCCCATCGGCGGTGAGCTGGAGCTGGTGGACGGCAACACCCTCAGCCATTCCTTTATGGGCAGAAAGGCGTTCAGCGACTGAAGGTAAACCCCACCCCAGCCCTCTCCTTAAAAAGGGGAGGGAGCAGACAGTGTTAAGCTCCTCCCCCTTGTCAAGGGGGAGGCCGGGAGGGGGTATTACACCGGATAAAACGTCAGGCTGGCAATGCGCACCAATACACCGGCAAACAGCAAAATGCCGCCGTAGCGCAACCAGCGGTATTCCTGCAGGGTGAGATCCTTCGCCCGGTTAAACACAATGCGCGGCAGCGCCAGCCAGTCTTTTTTGCGCCGGCCATAACGCCAGCAGCCCACCAGTACCAGCACTAGCCCTGCCAGCAGCAGCAGCGGTTCGACGATGTTAAGCCAGAGCTTCATTCCCTTGCACTCCCTTGTGGCTCCGCGTGTTAACGGCTTGTTGCTGGCAGTGTAGCCGGGCGCCTACGGGCCCGGCCATTAGCCAAAGGTCGCAGTCAGTTCACCACCCACAAATACAGGTGGAACAGCGGCGGGGCCAGCAAGGCGGTGACCACACCGCACACCACCATGGCCAGTGAGGAAAAAGCCCCTTGCGTGGTGCCCACCTCGGCGGCGGCGCCGGTACCGATGGCGTGGGCCCCGGCGCCCATGGCCAGCCCCTGGGCTTCGGGGTGATGAATGCCCGCCCGCCGCATCAGCGGAAACCCGATAATGGCCCCCATCATGCCGACGATGATCACCAGGCCGGCGGCAATGGCGGGAATGCCGCCCATGGCTTCGCTCACGCTCATCGCCAGCGGCGTGGTAATGGACTTGGTGGCCACCGATGCCAGCAGCTCGGGGCTGGCATGAATGACGCTGCCAATCAGCAGGGTGGTGCCCACCGAGATCAGCACCGACAGGCTGCAGCACAGCAAAATGGGCATCAGCTGGCTGCGAATTTTGGCGGCCTGCTGATACAGCGGCAGGGCAAAGGCCACCACCGCCAGCTCCAGCAGCAGGCTGAGGGGCTTGGTGCCGGCCTGGTAGGCGGCGGGATCCTGGCCGGTGGCGAGCAACAGGCCGATCACCAGCAGCGCCGGTATCATAATGGGGTTGACCAGGGGGCTGTGCAGCCGGCGCGCCAGTTTGCGGGTGAGCAGGTAAAGCAGCACGGTCAGGGGAATGGCCAGCCAGAGCATCATGACACCAGCCTCTGATACAGCCAGCCCACCAGCAGCAGGGTCAGCACCAGCCCGGTGGTGGCGGCCACCAGAATAAAGCCAAGACCGGCGCTCAGCACGTCCACATAACTCAGCAGGCCGGCGGCCACCGGAATAAACAACAGGGCCATGTGGCGCAAAATGAGCTGGCCGCCGGCAAAGATCCACGCCAGCCGCACCAGCCCCGAGCTGAGCAGACTGAACAACAGCAACAGGCCGATGATACTGGCAGGAAAGGCAAAGGGCAGCAGGGCGGCAATGGCCTTGCCCGCCAGCAGGCAGGCCAGGATCACCGCAAAATCACGAATCAGTTTCATACGGAAATCTTACAGGGACTGTACGTAACGGGCCACTGCCTGCAGCAGGGCCAGCCGGGTGTCATCATCCTGATGCTCGACCACCAGCTGCTCCAGCCGGTGCATATAGGCCTCGGCATGAGCCGAGAGTTTGTCCTGACAGTGCAGGCGCCAGCGTTGCCATTCCTGCTCGCTCAGGGTGTGGGGATAGTTGCGCGCCCGGTAGCGGAACAGCAGCTCCGGCAGCCGGGCGTCGGTAAACTGCAGCGGCAGCTCCGCCAGGGCTTCGGGCCGGCTGCTGCGTACCATCGCCATGGCGGCCTTGTCGGCCTCGCTGAAAAAGCCGCGATAAAGGGCGGTATCGACGTCGTCATCGGCCTCAAACCCGCCGTCCTGCTGATAGATTTCCTCGACCTTTTCCCGTATTTCCGGGTGCTTTCTCAGCAGATCCAGGCTTTTCCGGCATTGTGCCCGGTCTATGCCCAGCTCGTCGGCCCGCTGCTCGGACAGGGCCGCCGCCTTGGCCAGCACCGGGCACTTGTTGATGTGCACCAGTTTCAGCGGCACCGGCGGCAGCTCGCCCAGCTCGCTTTTTTTGGTGTACAGGCGCTGGCGCAGGGTGTCGGCGTCGAGCTCCACCAGGGGCGAGAGGTCTTTCGCCAGATCCACGCAGACAACCGCGTTGGCGTTGTCCGGATGCCAGGCCAGGGGCGCCACCCAGCTGGCACAGCCCTGCCAGGGGGAGAACATGCCCGACACGTGTACCAGGGGCTTGCTGTTGATGATGTCGATCAGCGCCTTGACCTTGTGTTTGCTGCGCAGCTCAAACAGATAGTCAAACAGCCGGGGCTGGGCCTGTTTCAGCAGCCGGGCCAGGCCAATGGTGGCGCGTACGTCGGCCAGGGCATCGTGCGCCTGGCCGTGATCGATGCCATTGGCCTGAGTGAGCCGCTCCAGCCGAAAGCTGGGCCGGCCGTCCTCGTCTTCCGGCCACTGAATGCCCTCGGGGCGCAGGGCGTAAAAGGCGCGCACCACGTCGAGCAGATCCCAGCGGGAGTTGCCCTGCTGCCAGCTCCAGGCGTAGGGATCATGAAAGTTGCGGTACAGGGTGTAACGGGTGACTTCGTCGTCGAAGCGAATGTTGTTGTAGCCCAGTATGCAGGTTTGTGGCTGGCTGAACTGCTCATGAATGTGGGCGATAAAGTCCGCCTCGCACAGGCCGTCCTGCTGGGCCTTTTGCGGCGTGATGCCGGTGATAAGCGTGGCCTCGGGCGAGGGCAGGTAGTCGGCGGGCAGCCGGCAGTAAAACATCTGCGGCTCGCCCAGCTCGTTGAAGTCGGCGTCGGTACGAATGCCGGCAAACTGCACCGGTCTGTCTTTCGCCGGACTGACACCGGCGGTCTCGAAGTCGTAGAAGTAAAAGGTGGGCAGGCTCTGCTCGCTCATCGTTCTTTATGCACTTGGCTGTGTTTGCCGTTCATTATGCGTGACTCGGGCGGGGAACCCAAGTGAATGACCGGGAAAACAAAAAGGCCGGAGCAGCTCCGGCCTTCTGGCATCAGTCGGCAGTGTCTTCCACCGGCTCGTAGTCGTCTTCGCTGTTGCCGCCGCTCATGGGAGAGCAAAGGCGGTGCACCCGGCGCGGGCCGATCACCTTGAGGTACTTCATCCATACCTTGGCGTGACGAAGTTCGGGGACGGCCTGCTGCTGCACCTGCTCCACAAAGCGCTGCTCCTCATCGGTCATCGGTGCCCGCTGGCCGGTATACAGTCCCAGCATGGCATGGCCGCATTGTTCAAGCAGCTGGGCTTCGGTCACGGTGAACTCGCCACAGCGGCGCAGCCCGCGCGGGAAGTGGGTAAAGTCCTGAAACGGCTTGGCTGACTCAAAGCTCATATGCACTCTCACTCTAACGTGGCATTGATATTCGCGGAAAGTATGGCACTGGGGCCCGGCACGCAAAATCAATTTTTTTCACGAGTTGTGCAAATTTGTTTTATGAGCTTTTAGTGAACAATCCCCGACAAGTTACTGGGCCGGCTCGAGTGCATCCGTGGTCAGCTCCAGGAACCGTGGGTGCTGGCGCAGGGGCTCGAATTCTTCGTCTTCCGCCGCCACATGGCGCAGGTGCACGTTGTTGGCCACCGCCAGCTCCAGATCGCTCAGGGCCTGCTCTTCGTGGCCCATGCCGGCATTGGCGCAGGCGCGTTGATAGAGCGCATGGGCGTTTTGCGGATCCACCTGCATCACCCGGTTGCACAGGCTCAGGGCCCACTGGCGTTCGTTCATCATCAGGGCCGCATCGGCCTTGTGGGTCAGGGCATCGAGATCGCCGGGCTTGATGTGCAGGATCTGATCGTAAATTTCCATCTTGGCCTGGGGACTCTGCTCCTGGCTGGCGCGCAGCCAGAGCCCGTGTACTTCCTGGAATCGTTCAATTTCCCGGTAGTTTTCCGCGATGACTTTGGTTTTTCTCTGCAGTTCACGCTCAATCTGTCGCAGCTTGCGCTCGTAGTTGTCGGTGATCTGCTTCATCTGGGTTTCCACGTACTCCCGGGCTGATTTCTTCAGCTCGCGCAGCGACTGCCAGCCCACAATGGCCAGCACCGAGGCCGCCCCCGCCAGCAGGTAGAAAAAATAGGTCACCGTGATATTGGCGTAGCTCATGGCCTTGTCGGCCACGCCCAGCTCCTTTTGTACCACCTCTTCCTTTACGTTGACGCGAAACTGGGCCATTTCGGTGCGCAGTGCCTTCAGCTCATCAAGCATGTACCGCTCCATAAAGGGCGTGAGCCGGGTACGTACTTCTTCGGTGGCCTCGCCTGTCTCGGGAGCGGGCTCGGCGGCGAGCAGCGGCCAGGAAAAGCACAATAACAGCAGGGCGGTGAGGTGTTTGAGCATGAGGATACCGTGGGAATGCCAAGGGTGAGCGAAACGTGAACAAGGCCGTCAAGGATACCCCGTCAATCGTTCGCTTTCAAATTATCGCCCTGAAAAGGGTCTCGGTCTTCTGCTTAGTGATCTAATGAGTTTATCGATGCTGTGGTCATGGTGCTGATTGATTCGGGTTGTGAGTAATGCCGGGTCGCTGGTGTGGCTCGGTGGAAAGTCAGGTGGAGAGGTGGTGCCGGGTGAGGCTGCGTGTTGGTGATTAGCGGTGAAAAGAGGATGGATACCCTGCGGCGAGTGTTTTGGTGGCCCTGTTAACACCATGGTGTGACAAAATTTATCGCGGTGCAATGCGCCGCTGGCCGGCATTCCCCTTTGCGGGAATGGGTGCCGTTCAGGCCTTTGGTGGCAGGGGATTGAAGGGAATGAGGGTGCCTGTCTGCCGGACGGGATCCCCATGCCCGGTTGCGGCAATAATGTATGTGGTTCAAATTAAATTCACACAGTTCGCCTTGCAATTGATTGATGTTTTGTTAGGTTAATAAAGGATTTTTTGATTAGCTCACTAACCAAAAGAGAGTAGAGCCATACATTATGGATACCACCGTTGACCTACAACTTGTGTTGCGACATCCCAATGCCACGGACGGTCGTAACGTCAATCTGCTGATTGACCGTTGCAAACCCCTGGATACCAATTCCACCTATTGCAACCTGCTGCAGTGCTCGCACTTTGCCGACACCTGCATGCTGGCCGAAGACGAAGACGACGGCACCCTGCTGGGGTTTATCTCTGCCTACCGCAAGCCCACCGAGCCGGACACCCTGTTCGTGTGGCAGGTAGCCATAGATAAACGCGCCCGCGGAGAGGGGCTGGCCCGTCGCCTGCTCGACAACCTGCTCGACGCCGAGGCCTGCCAGGGCGTGCGCCGTATTGAAACCACCATCACGCCCGACAATGCCGCGTCCTGGGGGCTGTTTGAAAGCGTGGCCCGGGATCGGGGCGCCAGTCAGGGCGCACGCCATGTGCTGTTCGACCAGGAGCGTCACTTCGGCGGCGACAGCAAAAGTGAGATCCTCTATCGCATTCCGCTCGCCTGAGCCTCTTTTTCGCGCATTTTCCGCATTTAACGATTTGAACTCGGACTTTAAGGAGTCGTGATGAGTATTTTTGACGTAATGGAATCCAGTGTACAAACCTATGCCCGCTCGTTTCCGGTGATTTTTGACCAGGCCCGCGGCGTATGGCTGCACGACAGCAGCGGCAAGCGCTACCTGGACTTTCTGGCCGGTGCCGGCACCCTCAACTATGGCCACAACCATCCGGCCCTGAAGGAAGCGCTTATCGAGTACATTCAGCGTGACGGCATTGCCCATGGCCTGGACATGCACACCGATGCCAAGGCGCAGTTTCTGAGCGCGCTGCAAAGCATCATTCTCAAGCCCCGTGGTCTGGATCACGTGGCCCAGTTCACCGGCCCCACCGGCACCAACGCGGTGGAAGCGGCCATGAAACTGGCGCGCAAGGTCACCGGCCGTGAAAACATCGTGGCCTTTACCAATGGGTTCCATGGCGTGAGCCTGGGGGCCCTGGCCGCCACCGGCAACCAGCACCACCGCGGTGGCGCCGGCACCGTGCTGGCCAACGTGACCCGTCTGCCCTACGACGGTTACGCCGGCACCGGCGAAGACAGCCTGGTGCTGTTTGAAACCATGTTGAACGACAACTCCAGCGGCCTCGACAAGCCTGCCGCCGTGCTGTTTGAAGTGGTGCAGGGTGAAGGCGGTCTGAACGCCGCCTCCGTGACCTGGCTGCAGCGTCTGGAAAAAATCTGCCGCAAGCACGACATTCTGTTGATTGCCGATGACATTCAGGCCGGCTGTGGCCGTACCGGCACCTTCTTCAGTTTTGAGCCGGCCGGCATCAAGCCGGACATCATTACCCTGTCCAAGTCCCTGAGCGGCATGGGCCTGCCCTTTGCGCTGGTGCTGCTGCGTCCGGATCTGGATCAGTGGGAGCCGGGTGAGCACAACGGCACCTTCCGGGGCAACAACCATGCCTTTATCACCGCCCGCAAGGCGCTGGAAACCTTCTGGCAGGATGACGACTTTGCCGCCGGTGTCCGTGCCAAGGGCGAGCTGGTTACCCGCCGTCTGCAAACGCTGGTCGACAAGTACCCGCAGCTGTTTGACCGGGTGAAGGGGCGCGGCCTGATGCAGGGCATTGCCTGCGTTAACGGCGACATTGCCGATGACATTACCAGCCGTGCCTTTGAGCGGGGCCTGGTGATTGAAACCGCCGGCCCCGATGACGAAGTGGTCAAGTGCCTGTGCCCGCTCATCATTACCGAAGCCGAGCTGACCCAGGGGCTGGACTGGCTGGAGCAGGCCATTGTTGAGGTGGCCGCCAAACGCCTGAAAAAAGCGTCGTAAGCCTGCATTACCGCCTTGAAATGTGACAATACGGCCCCGCCATGGCGGGGTCGCAAATACCGAACAAACTAAAGGAAATACCATGATAGTACGCACCCTTGCCGACTGTGAGAAAACCGAACGCCGCGTCGAGTCCGAAACCGGCACCTGGGACAGCACCCGCATGCTGCTCAAAGACGACAAGATGGGCTTTTCGTTTCATATCACCACCATCTATGCCAACACCGAGACCCACATCCACTACCAGAATCACCTGGAGTCGGTGTACTGCATGAGCGGTAACGGCGAAATTGAAGACCTGGCCACCGGCAAGATTTATCCCATTGAAGCGGGCACCCTCTATATTCTCGACCAGCATGACGAGCACCTGCTGCGTGGCGGCAGTGAAGACATGAAGATGGCCTGTGTGTTCAACCCGCCGCTCACCGGCAAGGAAGTGCACGATGCCGACGGCGTCTACCCGCTGGAAACGGAAGCAGCGGAAGGCTGAGATCAATACGGGGCTCAGGCCCCGTACCGGACATTTTCACTGGGCAGGGCAAAACCCAAGCCCATTGAAAATGTGCGCTCAAAAATATCAAACATTCAGATCAGGGAACGGGAGAACCACAGAGTGTCACATACAGTAGAAAAAATCGGCGGCACCTCCATGAGCCAGTATCAGGCGGTGCGAGACAATATCGTGCTGTATAACCGCAACCAGCATAGTTATTACCAGCGCATGCTGGTGGTGTCGGCCTTTGGCGGCATTACCGACGGCCTGCTGGAGTGCAAGCGCACCGGGGCTCCCGGCGTGTATGCCACCTTTGCCGATGCCGAAGACGACAATGCCTGGGTACAGGCCCTGGACAACGTCGGCCAGCGCATGGCCCAGATCAACGAGGAAATGTTCGGTGCCACCCCGGAGCGGGCCCTGGCCGATGCCTTTTTGCGCGAGCGCATGGCCGGCATTCGCGACTGCCTGCACCACCTGCGCCGGGTCTGTGCCTTTGGCCAGTTTCAGCTGGCAGAACAATTGCAGACCATTCGCGAACTGCTGGCTGCCATGGGCGAGGCCCACAGTGCCCATAACATGGTGCTGTATCTGCGTCAGAGCGGGGTGAATGCGGTGCTGATGGATCTCACCGGCTGGCGCACCGACGAGGCCCTGCCACTGGATGAGGTCCTGACTCAGGCCCTGGCCCGGGTAGACTTGTCTTCCCAGTTGCCGGTGGTCACCGGTTATGCCCATTGCCGGGAAGGGCTGATGAGCAGCTTTGACCGGGGCTACAGCGAGATGACCTTCAGCCGGCTGGCGGTACTGAGCGGTGCCCGGGAAGCCATCATTCATAAGGAATACCACCTGAGCAGCGCCGATCCGCGCCTGGCCGGGGAAGATCAGGTCATTCCCATTGGCCGCACCAACTATGATGTGACCGATCAGCTGTCGAACCTCGGCATGGAGGCCATTCATCCCCAGGCGGCCAAGGGGTTGCGTCAGCAGGGCATTCCGCTGCGGGTACGCAATACCTTTGAACCGGATCACGAGGGGACGCTGATCACCACCGATTACCGCAGTCCGGCCCCCTGTGTGGAAATGGTGGCCGGTCGCCGCAACCTGTTTGCAGTGGAGCTGTTCGATCAGGACATGGTGGGCCGGGTATCCCACTATGCCGAGGGCTTTACCGACGAGCTCGACAAGATGCACCTGAACCTGGTGGCCAAGGACATGAACGCCAACACCCTCACCTATTATGTGGCGGGCAACCGCAAGCAGGTGCGCCGGCTGGTCAGTGCGCTGCAACGCCACTTTGCCAATGCCGAGGTCACCACCCACAAGGTGTCGCTGGTGTCGGCGGTGGGCAGCGACATGAGCATTCCCGGTCTGCTGGCCCGCTCGGTGGGCGCCCTGAACAAGGCCGAGGTGCCGGTGCGCGCCGTGCATCAGTCGCTGCGGGCGGTGGAAATGCAGTTTATCGTGGACGATGAATACTACGAGCAGGCGGTGGTGGCCCTGCACGACGAGCTGGTGCAGACCCACGCCGACACCGTGGCTCTGGCCGTGGCGTAACTCAGGCAGAATGTACACCTCCCCCTTGGTTAAGGGGGAGGCCGGGAGGGGATTGATTCAGCCCACGTCTGGCGCCGGCAACCCCACCCCATCCCTCCCCCTGAAAAGGGGAGGGCGCTCTATCTTCTTCCGTCCAACCCCGCAATTTGGCACACTTGCCCCATCGCTTTTATTTCAACGAGACGCTGTCATGGCAAAACGTGCCTGTGCCCTGCATATTCTGGTAAAAACCGAGGCCGAGTGTCAGGCCCTCAAGGCCCGGCTCGACCAGGGCGCCGACTTTCACCAGCTCGCCAAAAAACACTCCCTCTGTCCGTCCGGCAAAAAGGGCGGTGATTTGGGGGAGTTCAATAAGGGCGACATGGCCGGTCCCTTTGACAAGGCGGTGTTCACCGGACCCGAGCTCAAGGTGCAGGGGCCGGTGAAAACCCGTTTTGGCTATCATCTGATCAAGGTGCTCTACCGCCACTGATCCTCTTTCATCCACCGACCGGACAGCGTTCATGTATCTTGAGCACGTTCAGATCCGCAATTTCCTCGGTATCAACCAGCTTTCCCTGCCGCTGGATCAGAGTACCGCCCTGATGGGGGAGAACGCCTGGGGCAAGACCAGCCTGTTCCGGGCCCTGTGGCGGCTGATGGGGCGGGGAGGCTGTTGCTACGAATTTGCCGAAGAAGACTTTTTCCGCACCGAAGAGGGCCAGTCTGCCGATGAGCTGGCCATTACCCTGACCTACCGCGAGCACAGGCCCGGGGTCAGCGAACATTCCAGCCGGCTGGGCCGGCTGGAGCCGGTGTGGGTGGCCCACAAGGACAGGTTTCACCGCATACACTACCGGGCCAGCGCCCGGCGGGAAAACGGCGCCGTGCACTGCCGGCACGAATTTCTCGACGGCACCGGCAATCCCATTGAACTGCCGGACACCACCGCCATGGTGTGCCGGCTGATTGAAATGAACCCGGTGTTCCGGCTGCGGGACTCCCGGGGCGCGCCCCAGGATCTGCCCATCGTGAACCTGAACGGCGACTACCAGCAACTGCTGAGCCGGCTCAGCGAACAACTGGCGGAAGAAGACGAACTCAGCCGGTCCGAGATCAAGGCCGGGCTGGACGCGGTGCGCCAGCTGTTTGAACACTACTTTACCCCCCAGGGCGCCACCAGCCGGGCGCCGCGCCGGGCCCGGGACATCGCCATACACCCGGTCACCCTGAGTCAGTTGGGCAAGCTCAACGACTGGCAGCCGCTGGGCGAGGAAAGCGGCCTGTCGCTGGCGCTG